>JACXTT010000051.1_pt1 | contig 163947 bp, 137 predicted proteins | sample 9270951 | NCBI WGS metagenome assembly JACXTT01 (sample SAMN15532306, study PRJNA645909) | rock metagenome | isolation source: weathered quartz diorite | place: Puerto Rico | collected 2017-06-21 | reverse complement strand
GTTCCGTAATCGCCACCGGTACTCAATACTACCTGTCCGTTTTGTACCACTTCTATATTTGCACCTTCACGGGAAAGCTTTGGCTTTTTTATATAAGTTGCCGACTGCGGCTCAAAATAAGCAGGAAGTAGGTTGGGATGATTGGGATAGAGCTGCCATAGGACGGGAAGCAGAGCCTTGTTTGACCATAGCATTTTCCAAATGGGCTCAATCCAGTTAACTGTGCTTTTTCCAAAACTGGCCGTGTCCACCTCGTTAATCATCCACTCCCATGGGTACAATTTAAAGAGTGTTTCTACCGGGTTTTTATGTTCGTCTACAAACCGGGCGCCGTCCCAAGTAATATTACTAATATCTGTAAAATGATATTTAAGACCCTTTGCCGTAGAGGCAGTATCGAGAATATACGCTGTGTTGGTAATATCTTCGCGAAGCTGAAGCGTGGGAATGTTGCCTTTTGCCACTTTTAGACAGGCAAAATGATAAAGCGATGAATGATACTGACCGTGTATCCACTCCCAGGCCACCCTGAGCTTTTCGTCGATGGAGTTGAATTGGTTGGCTGATGGTTTATAATCTTTTAACCAAAACCATTGTACAATACTTGCTTCAAACAGTGAGGTTGGTGTATCTGCGTTGAATTCAAGCATTTTTGGGGGATTAATACCATCATAAGCCAGATCAAACCTGCCGTACAGTGACCAAAAGCCGGTATCACTTTCGTTCCAGGCATGACGAATAAGGGGCACGACCGCCTCGGGAATACCAAATAAAGCAAAAAGATTATTGTCAATAACATATTGGGCCGCTTCGACACACATGGCGTGAAGCTCCTGTGTTGCTGATTCAAGCATGAGTATTTCCTTTTCGGAAAATTTATAACATGCGGATTCGTCCCAGTAGGGTACGTCATTCAGGGTATGGTAAAGAAATCCCTGTTTCTCGACCAACTCCTGCCATTGCTGGCGTGGTGTAATTCTAATCCTTTGCATATGGGAATTTATTCTCCGCCGCCCTCGCCGCCTGCATGGGCCGAGCCTCCAAAGCCTTCACCTGATGAAACCCCATGCGCTGTTCTGCCAAAACCCTCCACCGTGCCACCGTGACCGCTGCTGAAATGAGCCGGATCTTCACCAGCGCCGCCGTTCCCGGTGTGTGCTGAGGAGGAAAGAAACGCGCCACTGCGGTGCTCATCTGCAGACAAAGTTTGGGAATAGCCTGTACGAGGGTAGTAACGGGTAACCTGGCCACTATTATACCAATACCAGTAGCCATAGCTGCTGTAGTGGTATGAATGCTGATTAATTATGGTGTCTTTTCCGGTGTTATAGTCTGTACCGTCCCAGGTGCCAACAGTTTGATGCTGCTCATCCTGATCACATGAGCTTAAAACTATTGTAGCAAATGCTATAAGGGCCAGTGAATTGCGTTTTTTCATTTAGGTTTTTATGGGCACTAAAATAATAGAAATTGTTATGCTTTTAGTTTTTGAAAGCGAAAAACAATTACGAGTATGTACACTCAAGTAAAATGAACGCCTATTACAAAAACAAAAGCCTCAAATCTTTCGACTTGAGGCTTTTTACTTGAAATGTAGCGGGGAGCAGGATCGAACTGCCGACCTTAGGGTTATGAATCCTACGCTCTAACCATCTGAGCTACCCCGCCTTTTTATGTATCTTGCTCTTTTATAATGGTTTTGTAAAAGAGTGGCCCTTAATAAATCAGTGGCCTTCCTTAAAAAGGTTTGCAAATATAGCAGAAATTCGTTTTCTTTAGAAAAAATGTTAACATTTACAGCTTTTAGAGCTTACAAGTATAAACCCCAATGTCCGAAAAAAAGAAATTTACCATTGAATATGAGATAAAATCGTCTCCACGTATACTGTTTTCCTTTCTGAGTGAGCCCAATGGATTAGCGCAATGGTTTGCCGATGATGTGAACATCAAGGACCAGGTTTATACATTTACCTGGGATAACGATGCCCAAAAAGCAAAGTTGCTTACCGTAAAAGAAAATAAGCTGGTTAGATTTAAATGGGTAGATGACGATCCGCAATTTTATTTCGAAATGGAAATTCTGCAGGATGAGCTAACCAATGATGTTGCACTCAGTGTTACCGATTTTGCAACCGAAGATGCCATCGCCGAGCGCAAACTGATCTGGGATAATCAGATCGAATATCTCATCAGTGTATTAGGTGCTTAAAGAAACTTAATTTTAGCTAATTTTGTATCGTGAAACGCTATTTGTGCGTTAATGAAAATTAACAGGCATTTGGTGCGTTATATCCTGTTGTACAAATTGCGTTAATGAAAAAGATACATCTTTTACTCCTTAAATCGTTTATAAGACCTTTTGTAAGTACGCTTTTCATCGTAATGTTTGTATTGTTGATGTTATTTTTATTTAAATACATCGACGATCTGATAGGTAAGGGTTTTGCCTGGTACACCATTCTGGAACTGATGCTGTATAATTCGGCTACTAATGTGGCCATGGCGTTACCTTTATCCGTATTGCTGTCAACCATCATGACCTACGGCTCACTGGGCGAAAACTACGAATTGGTAGCCATTAAGGCTGCTGGCATCTCCCTGCGCCGGGCCATGTACCCTATGATTGTGGTAGTGACTATTCTGAGTGTGGCCGCATTCTTTTTTTCGGACTATATGCTGCCAGTAGCTAATCTTAAGTATTTTTCATTACTATATGACGCCCGCAAGCAAAAGTCGGCCGATTTGTTGCCTCAAATGGTTTTTAGCAACAGCTTTACAGGTTATACTATTCGTGTAAAGAGCAAAGATCCGGATGGGCAAAGGTTATACGGTATCATGATATACCAAAAAAGTGCCGATAACAATAATACAACGGTTACCATAGCCCGTGAAGGTACTATGTTCCGAACTATGGGTGATAAATTTCTGGTGTTGAAATTAAAGGATGGCGTAAGATACGAGGAGTCGGCACCTGATAATGCTACCTATAATTTCAGGCAGCGCCTGTCGCGCTTCCGCTTTACAGAAACCGAACAAAAGTTTGATCTATCTAGCTTTAAACTAGCTCGTACCGATGAAAATGAATTTAAGTCGGCCTCACAAATGATGAACCTGAAGCAGTTAAGATCTTATGTCGATTCTGTACAACACCAGGTTGATGGTAGTATAGTACAGAATTATAGGCTTATTACACCCTATATGAAATTTTTTAACATGCCGGCAAAGCCCGCGGTTAAATATATACCAGCCGATAAAGCAGGGGTGTTGAAAAGTATGAAACTGGCCGATCAGGTGGTAGCTCTTTCAAGCGCGTCATCAGAGATCCGTTCTATAAAAGATATATTAAAGAACCGTACCGATCGTTATAACGACGACATCCTTAACATAAGGCGTTATGCATCGGAAGTACAGAAAAAATTTACGCTTTCGGCGGCGTGTTTGGCTTTATTCCTGATCGGCGCTCCACTAGGGGCTATCATCCGTAAGGGAGGGCTTGGCTTACCGGTAGTTATTTCGGTTGTATTTTTCCTTATCTATTATATTATCTCTACCATTGGCGAAAAATCGGCAAGGGCGGGTAGTATATCTGTTGGTTTTGGTATGTGGGTAGCTATCATTGTGCTTACGCCCATCGGGCTTTTTCTTTCGTACAAAGCTGCTACGGATTCGGTGATATTTGATGTGGAACTGTATAAAAGATTTTTTAATAAATTAATTAAACGCAAAAGCAACTAATTAGCCCCCAATCACCGTATCTATTTATAGTAGGCGCGCTTACCCTGCTGCTGAGAATGATTTTACACAGTACCGACCAGAAACATTTTTATATATCATAAATTTGTTTAACTTTTAAAATATTTTGTGGCTTAGGTTATTTTTATGTAAGCCTTATCAAATACTCATATAATGCTAAATACGATACAAGAAGCAATTGAAGATATAAAAGCCGGGAAAATGATCATCGTTGTTGATGACGAAGACCGGGAAAATGAAGGTGATTTTTTAACCGCTGCACGTAATGCCACGCCCGAAGCTATCAACTTTATGGTACGCTATGGCAGGGGACTGGTTTGTGCGCCTATTACACAACAGCGCGCCCGCGAACTGGAGCTGGAGCCTATGGTTAGCCATAACACTACCTCGCACGAAACCAATTTTACTGTTTCTGTTGATTTGTTAGGACATGGCTGTACAACAGGTATCTCTGCATCCGATAGGTCAAAGACTTCCCTGGCTCTAATTGACCCGGCTACAAAGCCCGAAGATTTGGGCAGACCCGGACATATTTTCCCATTGATTGCCAAAGATGGTGGTGTATTACGCAGAACGGGGCACACCGAAGCTGCTATTGACCTGGCTGTTTTGGCCGGCTTTGAACCTGCCGGCGTAATATGCGAGATCATGAAGGAAGATGGCGATATGGCCCGCTTGCCTGATCTGTTGGTGATGGCGAAGGAATTTAATTTAAAGATTGTATCTATAAAAGACCTGATAGCTTACCGCTTAAATGCTGAGACCCTGGTAAGAAAAGAAGTATCAGTAAAAATGCCAACGGAATGGGGCGATTTTGAAATGATAGGCTACACCCAGCTAGATACCGGCGAAAATCACCTGGCCCTTATTAAAGGCTCCTGGGAGCCCGATGAGCCGGTTTTAGTGCGTGTGCACAGCTCATGTGTTACCGGTGATATTTTTGGCTCTTGTCGTTGTGATTGTGGCCCGCAGTTACATAAGGCCATGGAGATGATCAGCAATGAGGGGAAAGGCGTTGTAGTATACATGAATCAGGAAGGGCGAGGGATTGGTTTGATCAACAAACTCAAAGCCTATCATCTGCAGGAAAATGGTCTGGATACCGTAGAAGCTAATATTAAGTTAGGTTTTAAAATGGATCAGCGCGATTATGGTATCGGTGCGCAGATATTACGTAGCCTGGGTATCTCCAAAATGCGTTTGATGACCAATAACCCCAAGAAACGTGCAGGCCTGATAGGTTATGGTTTAGAGGTTGTGGAGAATGTACCCATCGAAATAGCATCAAACCCCCATAACGAATCATATTTACGTACCAAAAGAGATAAAATGGATCACGCTATTATGCGCGATCATTAATCCTCATCCTCTGGTTTAGTTGCCCGTGTTCCGCCTGTTGTAGTAGCAGGCGGGGCCGCCGGTGTTGGTGTAGCGGGTGTTGTATATCTGCGATTACGCTTAAATATATATTTGATAAACTCACCAAAGGTGTCAAAGTCGCGTGAATAAACTAAACCAAAGCCGTTTACATATTGAAAATCGAGGTTGTTTAAGGGATTGAGTGTGGTATTGTTCAGTAACCTGTAAGAATATCGCGCTGTAAGGTTTCCATCTTTCCTGATCTGGTATAGCGCTTCAAAGTCTTTGGTTAAATTACCATTAAACAAGCTGGAGGTATTGTTGAACAAATCATTCGAGCCAGTATTGTTATATAAACTCCCGTTGAATGATAGCCTGCTGTTAAAAAATCTTAATGAAGCATTGGCCTCATTGAGCGAACGAATGTTCAAATCAAAATCAAAGTTTTTGATGTGCGACTGTGATATCAGGTTGTTGAGCTTGTTAAAAGCAAACTCACTTATCATTTGTTCGGCAGTGCCCGCAATTAGATTGTTATTATTATTGTTTGCCGAAAAACTGCGCCGCACAATAATATTAATAGCTTGTTGGCTGCGGTTGTTATTATCGGCCAGATAAGTGGCAAGATCATCTTTTACAGATGGATCGGTAGGGAAGTTAAAGTCGAAATCAATATTAGGTTGTAATAATGATTTGGTCAATATCAACTGGGCCTGTACCAATGTTTGCTGTGATGAAGTTGGCGTTTGTAAGCCGGCAGCAGCATAAAGCGGTGCCTTACTGGTACGTACCTCGTAAAGGGCTTTCAGATTTATTTCGGCGTTTGAAGGGTTTCCTGTCCATCGGATAGTACCACCCTGGTTTACAGTAAAGTTTTTACTGATGAAGTTTTTGGCAGTAAATTCAAACTTACCGGTAGATATCAGAAAGTCGCCATACATCTCAAAATCGCCCAGGCTGTTAATATTCAATTTTAGGTTGTTGGCAACGCCGCTACCCTCCAGTAAACCATAATCGGTGGTTATTTTAACAACGGTTTTTTCGTCGGCGCTCAGGTCGAAATTTAAGGTAACACCATTAAAAGCTCGGGCTTTATTTACAACTTTAGCCGTATCCTTATGGCCAACAAATCTGATAAAGTCATAGTCGCTGGCTGTTGATGAAGTATTGAGCGGTATATTGAATACAGTACCGGCTTCTGTGCGGGCTGTAATGTCAATTTTCATGTTATCAACAGGGCCTTTAAAGCTAAATGTACCTGTGCCAAAGGCGGTGCCATAATAAACGTGATTGTCTTTAAATGTGGTATTTAAGGCCATCAGATTGGTAGCCTTCAATACTACCTCTATGTCAGGGTTTGATAGATCGTTCAAATCAACGGTACCATTAGCTGTACCGGTGCCACCTTTAATATCTTTCAATACCATATCCTTAACGTTAATAACGCTATTGTTTACGTCCAGCTTATTGTTAACTGTGTAGGCGGTTTTTAAGTAGTTAACAGTAAGTCCGGTGTTTTCCAATGTAACGCTGCCGTTTAGTTGTGGATTTGATGGTTTACCGGTAAGTTTTAAATCGGTAGAGACATGACCTTTTACATTTGATACCAGATCCTTAATAAAGGGTTGAAAGATGATAGCCTCGGTCTGGTTCATTTTTATATCAAAGTCCAGATTATCATCCGTGTCATGGCCAAAATAATAGGTGCCTCCAATATTTATGGTTTTAAGCCCACGGTTTAGGATATTTAACTGGGCATCGGCCTGTTTACGGTCGTTACCCAGGGTTGATACCAATTTCAGATCACCAATCAACGTCTTGTTCATTGTTAGTGAATCGATATTCAAATGCGCGTCAACGCCAGGTGATTTGGTAATAGAGGTAAATTTAACATCTCCATTTAAATCACCTCTTAAATATACACCTGATGTTCTGGTCAACTGGTTAAGCGTTCGCATATTGAATTTTTCGAACGAGAGTTTTAGCTCATCGGCAGGGTTATCAGATATAAATCCATTGATACGTACCTTTTGGGGGCCATTGGATAACTCAAAGCCGGATACCTGGGTTTTACCATCCAGTAAACGGATGCGAACCTGTTCCTGGATATGCCATTTTTCTTTTTCAAGAATAACATCAGAGGGCAATAACTTTAGTTTGGCTGTAGTATCGCGCCCAAATTCAACCAACCCATAAAGATCGAGCTGATTTACCGCGTTTTTATCCGACAATTTAACGTTAAAGTTTAGGCTGTCATTTTTCAAAAAGTTGGTAATGTTAATGTCTTTTATAAACAGGCTATCGGTAAGATCGATTTTTCTTAGCGATAAACTGAGGTCCAGCATATCTTCAGAGGTGTTTTCATCGATGATGAAATCGTGAAATACAATTTTGCCATATTTAAATGTTTTAATATAGCCGGATAGGGTAGCTGTTTTCTTTTCCGAATCAAATTGCCCTACTAGAGTACCCTGATCAGGTATTTTCAAATCAGGTACAAATATAGCGGTAAGCGGATCTGTATTTTTAAGCGTAAGGTTAAACGCAAACTGTTCAGGCTTGGGTGTAACAATAGTGGTTTTTAAGGAAGGAATATACTTTTTGGCAATGGTTTTAAAATAGGATGGAAGGGTTGCCAGGTCAAAAGTGCCTTTGATGCTACCATCGGCAAAATCAGATCGCAGGTCTATTTCCCGGTTGTTTCCTTTACCAGTAGAGGACAGATATAAAGAGTCGACCACATAATTATTACGCGGATCAACAACCCTGGCTGGTGAAAATAAAATATTACCTTCAATATTAGCCAGACTATTACCAGAAAATTTGGTTTTCAACTGAGTACTTATGCTGATGGTATCGGTAGTGAGTTTAAGCTTATTCAGGTTAGCATCCTTAATATTGGCTACCAGATCATACGCAGGTAGTGCATGGTTTAAGTTTACACTTCCCTTTAAGTCGAGCTTAACGTTTTTATCGTTGATGGTAATATGGCCGTTAGCCAGTTTTTTAACGAACGAACCGTTTATGGTGAGATTATTATAGGTGTAATTGTTGTAGCTGATGTTGTTAATGTGGGCATCAATCTTTTCGGTCAGGTTTTTCAGTTCGTCGCCACTGCCTTGTATATCAGCATTAAAAGTAGTACGGCCGAGTGATTTCTCGTCAAGCAGGGTACCCAGGTCAAAGTTGAGGGCATTTAGTTTACCGCTATAGCTGGGTATATTTTTCTTATCAATTTTAAGGTTAATATCGGTATCAAACCTGCCCAGCCCTGTTTTAAAAATACCGTAGGCAACAAAATCATTTTGCAAGCCATTAAACCTTCCGGTAAAGTTGATATTGCCAAATTTACCTAAGATAGCAGGTGCCTGCATGGTAGCATTCCCTGAAAAATGGCTTAGCAGGTAATCCAGATCTTTTTTATTGGATGCAATCTGCTCAAACTTAAGGTCAAGGAAAGTATTGTCCCAGTCGGGCAAACCGCGTAAGTTAAAATCGCCTTTGATAAAAGTGGCCTGCCCGCCGCTGATGGTAACGTTTTTGGCCTTCAGGTTATTTACCAAACCTTTCACACGGCCTTCAATCCCCAGGTCAAATGTGGTTTTACCCATACCACTGGTAAAGTAGGCAATATCTGTTGATGATATGCGTGACGATTTAAAATCTGCATCCATGTTCACCCGGTTCTCAAAATTGTCAAAATCATTAAATGACTTAAACCTCATCCGGAAATAGTCTTTCAGATCAGAGTGTTTGGTTTGAAGGGTAAGGTGCTGCAGTATGATCTGGTTGGTATCAATGGTAGTATGGGCTGTAAAGTTTTTTACGAAGAAACCGCTTTTTTCCTGTAAAGTAAGATGTTGGACATTACCTTTAAATAAGTGGTCTTTAATATCCATTCCGGTTACAATGGTACTGAAATGACTCACATCAATATCATCAAAGTTAACCTTGTTCTCTACGGTATCAACCAATTGGTTCTTGTATCTGAAATGAAAGTTATTAATAGTTATTTTATCAAAATTAAGCGTCCAGGGTTTGCTGGCAGTTTTTTTGGTAGTGTCACTGGAGCTAAAATAATCAAGTATGAATTTGAGGTTGGTAGTACTGTCCTTTTGTTTTTTGAGATAAAAGGAACCATTATCTAACTCAATAGATTCAAAATTGATGGTGCGGCTTTTGTCATCGGTATTAAAGATAAAATTGACAATCCTGTTTTTGATGATGCTGCCAAGTGAAAACCCTTCAATATCAACAGCCAGCTTAGGAGTACTCAGTAAAGTATCCCGCTTTTTATCCAGCACATACAAACCCTCCAATACTACAGAAGTAAAGGGTCTGATGTAGAGGCTTTTGATGCTAACTGTGGTATGCAGCTCATCCGAAAGATAACCCGCGGCTTTTTTAGCGGCCCAGGTTTGTACCGGTTTATATTGAAACGCCAGTAAAAGTATGCTCAGTGTCAATAAAATGAACAACACTATCCCTAACGCTATATTGAGTACTTTTTTAATAACTTTGCCTCTTTAATTAATGAATTGATGAATTAGTGAGTTAGTGAATAATTATCATCATCTACAATTCAGTTAGATGATGGTTTGCAATCAGTTCAATTAAATCACTAATTCACAAATTCACTAAATCAATAATTAATAACGCCGTGCCTGTAATTTTAGGAATCGAATCATCATGTGATGAAACCTCTGCATCTGTTTGTGTTGATGGAGAGATACTGAGCAATGTAATTGCTAATCAAACCATTCACGAAGCATATGGAGGTGTTGTCCCTGAGCTTGCCTCCAGGGTTCACCAGCAAAATATTGTTCCTGCTGTACAACAAGCATTATTGAACGCAAAAGTAAGCAAAAATGATATTGATGCAGTAGCTTTTACGCGCGGGCCCGGACTTTTAGGCTCACTTTTAGTAGGTGTATCATTTGCTAAGGCGTTTGCACTGGCCAAAAGCTTGCCGCTTATTGATATAAATCATATGCAGGCACATATATTGGCTCATTTTATTGGTGATCATAAACCTTCATTTCCGTTTTTATGTCTTACCGTATCTGGTGGGCATACGCAGATAGTTTTGGTTAACGATTATTTTGACATGCAGGTGATAGGTCAAACGCTTGATGATGCCGCAGGTGAAGCGATGGATAAAACCAGCAAAATATTAGGCTTACCTTATCCGGGTGGACCACTGATTGATAAATACGCGCGCCAGGGTAATGCGGATGCTTACAAGTTTCCGGAACCACAAATACCCGGTTTGGATTTTAGCTTTAGCGGACTGAAGACATCTATTTTATATTTCATTCGGGACAATGTAGCTAAGAACCCGGATTTTATCAGTCAGAATCTGCCGGATATTTGTGCATCAGTTGAAAAACGCATAGCTACTATATTGCTTAATAAATTGCAAAAGGCAGCGCGGGAACACGACATAAAACAAATTGCTTTAGCCGGCGGAGTATCGGCCAATACAGGTTTACGCCTGGGGCTACAAGATCTTTGTGCAAAAAATGGCTGGGAAAGTTTTATACCCAAAATGGAGTATTGTACTGATAACGCAGCTATGATAGCTATTGCGGGATACTATAAATATTTAAAAGGCGAATTTGCCGGCCAGGAGATTGCTCCGTTGGCAAGAATGATATTTTAATTTCGAATTATTGAATTAGTGATTTACTGAATTGAAAAGATTTTATCTTTCAATAATTCATTAATTGGTAACAATCACTAATTCAGTAATTCAATAAATCATTAATTAAAAAATATGAACATTCCTTCATTGATTTTTTGGGCAGTTTTTGTGCTGCCGCTGGTTGCTTTTCTGATATGGCTAATGCGCCAGGACAAGAAGAAAGGGGTTACCGGGCTTATTGTATTGGCTATTATTGTAGTTGGCGGCATAGTTTATATGTACGTTAAAACGGGCGGACAGTAGATCTGTTTTACCGGAGCTTTGATTAGTAGGATTAAAGGATTGTTATGAAGCTTGAAAATAACTGGAAACACAAGTCTCTTTTCAATCTGCAGAAAACGCACCCGGATAATCCCAATGAAACACCGACCAGGCTTGTGGCCCGCTGTGCCGAATTGATAAAAATCCCACTTAATGAATACTCTGTTGAGGATTTAAGGCTTATGATAGGACAGGGGCTGGGTTTACAATACCTGATACCTCTAGCCATTGAAAAACTTAATAACGATCTATTTGTGGAGGGCGATCTATACAAAGGTGACTTGCTAGCCAATGTATTAAGAGTTAACCGCGCATTCTGGAAACAAAACCCTGACCTGCGGGTGAAGTTAATGAACTCATTGCTGAAAATAGAGACGTAATAACAGAAATGAATATTTCACTAATAGCGTTTGACACACTCTGAATAAAGTATAAAAACAAAAAGCTCTTGAATTTTCAAGAGCTTTTTTGATAACAATATTGAGAATTACCTCGCTGCCCGAAAAATTTTCCTGTCACCGGCTGTATTAAAGCCCATGATATAGTAATATGAGGGTGTTATCTCAATACCTCCCAGAGTATAACCAGCTGGTAGAGGATAACTTTTAAAATCAACTCCGTCGTTAATAGATAGATTGAAGGTTTTACTGCCATAGGTAACGGTTGCACTATCTGCCTTAATCACGTTGCAAGTCTCTGTTCCAACCTGTGTCCAGGAGTCGCCCTTATTGGTTGATCGATAAAGGCGCTGACTGCCTTCTGTTTGGGCAGCCCCTTTATAGCTAAACGCACAAAATATGCTGTAACTGGCCGCGGCCATAAAATCTTTATACCCCAGGTTATAATAGTAAATACCGGTATATCCCTTAGTGGCCTCCCAGGTAATTCCTTTATTTGTTGAGCGGTAAAATAGCTTTTCGTCTTTCGATGTATAGTTTTTGCTCGTATCTACTGCAAAAAGATTATTGCTGCTGTAAGCATCATATATGCCCGCTATATAATTAAGCGCTAAACCGGGGAGGTTAATATAAGTATGCCTCCAGGAGGCACCACCATCGGAAGACCGGTACAGACTGGTATAGCGCATAATTGTAATATAACCGCTGGTAATAGCCATGCCTGTAAAACTGGAATCTGGTTCGGTGCTTTCTGGAGTAAGCTTTGTCCAGAAAATACCATTGGTTGATTTGGCGATGCCTTGGTTGGTGCTGATATAATAAGAGCTTTTATCAGCCTTTAAAACATTGATCACCAGTTTTTTTGATTTGTTGAAAGGGAGATTGTTATAAACATTGCTATATGTTTTTCCATCTGCACTATAGTATAAGTAGCCGGGGTTATTGCCGCCGGTAATGAGCAAAGTTTGGCCCATATGCGCCATCTGGTTAATATTCTGCAATCCATTGATTGATGCCAGGTCTTCCCAATTCAGGTTGGGGTAGGGAGCATCAACCAGGTAAGTGCTTACCGAGCTTGATATAATTCCTTTGATGCTGATAGTGAGAGGAACAAACCCGCCTGTTTTTAAACCTGCCGGAACCTTAACCGTAACTTGTGTTGTTGTGGCAGTTACAACGGTTGCTGAAACAGTACCAAATTTAACCACTACATCGGCCGGGTTGTTGCTAAAGTTGATACCTGTTATGGTTACTATATCGCCGGTTCTGCCTTCTGTAGGTTTAACGTCAATAAGATTTGGCGGAACTCCATAAGTAAATACAGGGCCATTAACAGTTTCGCTGTTTTTTACTTTCAGACTGATGTTGCCAGTAGTACCGGTTAAGGGTACAAGTACTCTAAGTCGTGTTGGGGTTGCTGTCTTCACCGTGGCGTCCACACCGTTAAATTTCACTACGTTTTCTGTTAAAACCGAACTGTAATTAACCCCTGTTATGGTTACCGTGTCATTGTATTTACCTTGTTGTGGACTAATACTTTCGATAGTAGGTTTAGCCGAAACTGGTGTGGGGTCAACTATCTGCGTTTTGGGTTTAGCATTGTTGGTAAAGTTGGCAACCGTATAGGATCCGTTTGAAACGAAATCTTTACCTGTTGCATCTTTAAATACAATATCCCAGCTTACCGTTGCCGTATTGGCATTGATGGTGACTGTGATGCTACCCGAATTGGCGAAATAGATATTACCGCCATTAATATACTGTACATAGGTTTGTACCGGGGTAGCTGTAGCCGTTGTAGCGTTTACTTTTAGCGTTGGGTTGCCCGGATTTAAAGAGGTGCCTGCTTTTTTACTGAGGTTAACCGAACCGCCTTTAAGATCACTGATGAAAAATACCAGTTTACTGCCACTGGCATCCAGGTTGGCGGTAGTTTGCAGGGCTTTTATATCGTCGCCATCTGCAGTATAATAGGTCGATGTAAAATCTGTAGCAGTCAGATTGTAATCGGCGCCATTGATTTTTGCGGTCAGGGCGGGTTTTATTTTGTCGGGTGTTATGTCAGGACCTTTTTGACTTTTTGAGCAGGAAAAAAAGGTAATGATAAGCAGCATAAAGCCTACTGCTTTAAAAGTGTTTTGTAAGTGTGTAATCATATTCAGTCAGGGGATATGCGCAATAAAGTTCAAGGCGGGGCAAAGATAGCAGAAATACCCGCTGTTTTAAATGCTATTTAAACTTAACTATAAGATAATCAAAGTGAAAGCGACTTGCGTAAAAAAGATAGGTGGATTATACTTAGTATCAACAAAAGCGGGAGATGTGTAATACACATCTCCCGCTCAAATATATTAGCTAACTTAATTGTGGGTTAAAACCTCTCTTTTAAATAATGCCCTGTATGTGATTTTTTCTCTTTAATCAAATCTTCGGGAATACCTTCAAATACTACTTTCCCGCCACGATCACCACCTTCAGGGCCAATGTCAATAATCCAGTCGGCACATTTAATTACATCCATGTTATGTTCTATTACAATAATGGTGTTGCCATGCTCCAACAGGGCGTCGAAAGATTTGAGGAGTTTTTTAATATCGGCAAAATGCAGACCGGTAGTAGGCTCATCAAAAATAAAGAGTGTTTTATGGGTATTATTTCCTTTTACCAGGAATGATGCGAGTTTAATACGCTGTGCCTCACCACCAGAAAGGGTGTTTGACGATTGCCCCAATTGTACATAACCCAAACCTACGTCAACCAAAGGTTTTATTTTGGCTATGATTTTGGGCTCTTTGGCAAAAAATATCAATGCCTCATCAATGGTCATATGCAGCACTTCGGCCACATTTTTTTCATTGTAGGTGATATCCAGTATATGTTGCTTAAAGCGGTTGCCGCCACAGGTTTCGCAGGTCAGGAAGATGTCGGCCATAAACTGCATCTCTATTTTTACCTCACCTTCGCCTTGGCAAACATCACAACGGCCGCCCTCTACGTTAAAGGAGAATGCTGATGGTTTTAAACCAGCCGCTTTAGCTGCCGGCTGTGAAGCATACAGGTTACGGATCTCGTCCCAGGCTTTTACATACGTAACCGGGTTGGAGCGTGAGGAGCGGCCAATAGGATTTTGATCAACCAGCTCAACCTGTTCTATTTTGGCGTAATCCCCATCAATGCTGTCGTATGAACCGGTTTGCTCTCCGGAGTAATTGCCCAGTACTTTTTGTAAGGCAGGCGCCAGAATGCGTTTTACCAGGCTGGTTTTACCCGAGCCGGATACACCTGTTACAACTGTAAGTACGCCCAAAGGAAATTTAGCTGTAACATGCTGCAGGTTGTTCTCTCTGGCACCTTTTATCTCAATATAATCATTCCATTTACGACGATGTGCTGGAATAGCGATCTCTTCCTTTCCACTCAGGTAACGACCTGTTAAGCTATTGTCGTCTTTAATAATTTCGTTGTATGTGCCAGTGAAGATCAGTTCGCCGCCGTGAGTCCCGGCTTCGGGGCCAATATCAATAATATGATCGGCCGCTTTCATGATTTCCTCCTCGTGCTCCACCACCAATACGGTATTGCCAACATCGCGCAGTGATTTAAGCACACTGATGAGGCGTTGGGTATCACGTGGGTGTAGCCCGATGCTGGGCTCATCTAATACATATACAGAACCTACCAGGCTGCTTCCCAATGATGTAGCCAGGTTAATACGCTGCGATTCACCACCGGATAAGGTATTTGACAAGCGGTTAAGCGTTAGATAGCTCAATCCCACATCATTTAAAAAAGACAAGCGATTGGTAATTTCCATCAATAGGCGTTTACCTACTTTGGCATCAGTTTCATTTAATTGTAGCCCCTTAAAAAATTCAAGAGCTTTATCCAACGGCATCAATACCACATCGGTAATAGAACGCTCACTGATTTTCACATAGGATGCATCACGGCGCAAACGGCTCCCTTTACACTCGGGACAGGTAGTTTTACCGCGATAGCGCGACAACATAACCCGGTACTGAATTTTATAGGTCTGTGCTTCCATTTCCTGGAAAAACTCATCCAGTCCGCGGAAATATTTATTGCCTGTCCATAACAGGCGTTGTTGTTTTTCGGTTAGCTGATTGTACTGACGGTGTATCGGGAAATCAAACTGTAAAGCATGTTTGATCAACGTATCATTCCACTCGCGCATTTTTTCGCCGCGCCATGGGGCAATAGCGCCCTCGTAAATACTTTTGCTTTTATCCGGAATCACCAGGTCTTCATCAATACCAATCACTTTGCCATAACCTTCGCATTTTTTGCAGGCGCCGTAAGGATTGTTAAAACTGAAAAAATTAGGAGAAGGCTCTTCGAATTTAATACCATCAAGTTCAAACCTGTCGCAGAAAAAACGTTCCTGCTCACCATCTGCATCGGGCTCCTGGTAACGCACGTAGCAATCACCCTTACCTTCAAAAAAGGCGGTTTGTACCGAATCGCCCAGGCGGCTTACGGTTTCATCTTCCTCATTTTTGGAGATCCTGTCAATCACTATCCGCACACCCGGGTAATGTGTAGGTGTTTCCTCTTCGATAGTTACCGGTTCGTTGCTTTCGGCTTTAAGCTTTTTGCCTTTAGCTTTTTTATCCCCATGAACCTCAGCCACCAATGAGGTATTGTCAATGGATTCATCCTCCAGCAAAGCTTCAATTTTTGACAGCTTGTTCAGATACTCTACCCGTACAAAACCTTTTTGCATTAAAACAGCCAGCTCTTCTTTTAGGCTGCGGTTATTATGCGGATATAAGGGCGCTAAAATAGTTACCTGGCTTTCGTTGGGCAGCGATAGGATAAAGTTTACCACATCGGTAACGGAATCTTTCTTCACGATTTGGCCAGATACCGGGGAGATGGTTTTGCCAATACGCGAGAAAAGCAATTTTAAATAATCATATATTTCGGTGGAAGTACCTACCGTTGAACGCGGATTGGAAGTAATTACTTTTTGCTCAATAGCAATAGCGGGTGCAATACCTTTAATGTAATCAACATCGGGCTTGTTCATGCGCCCTAAAAACTGGCGTGCGTAGGAAGAAAGGCTTTCTACATAACGGCGCTGACCTTCGGCATACAAAGTATCAAAAGCAAGCGACGATTTGCCAGAACCTGACATTCCCGTAACTACAACCAGCTTGTTTTTAGGGATGGCCACATCCATATTTTTAAGGTTGTGTACCCGTGCCCCTTTAATAATGATATGTTTCTGCGGATCTTTTTCTGCTTCTTTAGTCATAATAGTTGATAGTCGATGGCCCATAGACCATAGTAATTTGAGACGCAACTATGGTCTATGGACTATTGACCATGGTTTTTTTCCGGAATGCAAAAATCCTAAAATATTTAGCAGAATCCAAATCGGTTTTACTTTGATTTGGGATTTACCCTGAATAAATTTATGAGTTTACAGTTTGCTGACTTTTAAATATTTAATCGCATAGAAAAGAGGTGCCTGCAAATTTTTTGAAGTGATAATTAAACCATTGCAGATTACCTATGTCAAATCCCCGGATAGGTATCAGAATTATGAATGGCAAAGCCCTCCATAAGCCCAATGAACCTGATTAACAGAAGTAAGTAAAAAAATATAATTTGTTTTTTAGCTGGGAATTTGTTTTATTTGAAGTAACAATTTCTTAACCCCTAAGGAGCACGCTATAGAATATACTTTACTTTAAAGGTTTTTAACTAAAAATTAAGTTTAAGTAGTACTTTCTATGGATTTTCAATTGAAAAGTGATCAGGATCTAATCCATCTATACATTGCCGGTGACGAAGCTGGACTAGTGGAATTGATCAGACGATATCAGACCAAAATATATACCTCTATTTACCTGCTTGTAAAAGACGAGTATCTGGCCGAGGATATTTTTCAGGATACCTTTATAAAAGTTATCAATACACTGAAAGCTGGAAAGTATAACGAAGAGGGTAAGTTTTTACCCTGGGTAACCCGAATTGCCCATAACTTGGTTATTGACCACTTCCGTCGTGAAAAACGCGCGCCTATGATTAGCAATGGCGACGATTTTGATATTTTTGAAGTATTGGGTAATTATGATGAAAGCACCGAAGACCGTATGGTACGCGAGCAAACCCATAAAGATCTTAAAACGCTGATACAATTGTTACCTTCTGAGCAAAAAGAAGTATTGATTATGCGCCACTTTGGCGATATGAGCTTTAAAGAAATTGCTGATATTACCGAAGTTAGCATCAACACGGCATTAGGCCGGATGCGATATGCACTCAATAACCTCCGCAAAATGATGCAGAGTAAAGAGTTGAGTTTAAAAAATTAATCAAAAAACGTTGGGTTATTGCCTGGGCAATTGGCTGGTTACACAGCAAAGCTTATCAATAACCCAATTTTTTTATGATCAACAGCTTAACTTATTCACTTTAGGTGATAAAAATTAACCCACAAAAAAAATTTCATTTAATTTTCATTTAGTAAAATATTATCTTTAAGTCGCCGTTATAAATCATATAAAATTTACAACAAAATAAGCTTATGGATGAAACTTTTACAACAACATTAAATGGAATTGCCAACCAGGCTCTGATGGACGAGAACGGACAAGACAATCTGGGTGCTGACGATTTGATATTTTACAATTCAATTCGTGCTGATTTGGACCTTTTGAACAAAAAACCCAAGGTACAAACTATACACCAGATACTTGACTACTCTAAAAGCTTGCGTTAAGTATTCCGAACTTGCTGGTTCATAAATCATAATTGTTGATTGAAGCGGATGTTTGAAAAAAACTGAAACCAAAATGCAGCGTGATTTATGAACCTTTCTATTTTTATATAGATTGTGTAATTAATTATAATTTCATATATATTATAATATGTATGAACGCATCATCTTTACCCTGAAATTTTCTTAATTTTAAAAATGCTTAAGGCCGAACGTTACCGCCATTTTGTTGAATATTTTTCAAAAAACCAACCCAATCCCGTTACCGAGCTGCATTACGATAATCCTTTTCAACTATTGGTAGCCGTGATCCTGTCGGCACAGTGTACAGATAAGCGCATTAACCAGGTTACCCCAAAGTTATTTGAGCGTTTTCCCACGCCCGAAGATCTGGCGGCATCAACTCCTGAAGAGGTTTTTACTTATATACGGAGTGTTAGTTACCCTAATAATAAAGCCAAACATTTAGTTGGGATGGGTAAAATGCTGGTAGATGTTTTTAACAGTGAGGTGCCTGCCGGTATCGAAAACCTGCAAAAAATGCCGGGTGTTGGTCGTAAAACCGCCAATGTTATTGCATCTGTAATTTTCGAAGAGCCGGCTATGGCTGTAGATACGCATGTGTTCAGGGTATCCAACAGGATCGGCCTTACCCATAATGCAACCACACCGCTGGCTGTTGAAAAACAGCTGATCAAGCACATCCCGAAAGAATATATAGGTGTTGCGCATCACTGGCTCATACTACATGGCCGGTATATTTGCCTGGCCCGGAGTCCTAAGTGCGAGATATGTCCGCTAACCTGGTTCTGTAAATATTACGAACATAACAATACCGAAACCGCCTTACTAAAAGCTGAAGCTACTAAGGTCAAAAAAGCCAAAGAAGCTAAAAAGAAAAAAGCGTTAAATACCATTGCGAAGGAATTGAAGAAACGCAGTGTGGATAAAGATATTTGATTGCTATTGGCCGGTTAGGTAAGTTTATCTGTTATTTTATTAAGACTTGTTATCCTGAGGAACGAAGGATCTGTTCATCAACTTGTATATCGTATAACTAGATACTTCACTCCATTCAGCATGACAAATATTTAAGCGAATAAATAATTACTAAAAAAATTAGTATTTTTAAATAAAACATTTATATATTTGTTTTAGAAATTTTTAAGATGAGCAATACAGATAAATTGAAGGCATTACAGCTTACTTTAGATAAGCTGGAAAAATCATACGGAAAAGGCACCATCATGAAATTAGGTGATTCCGTTATTGAACCTACAGAAGTTATATCAACCGGCTCTTTAGGCCTGGATATCGCGTTAGGTGTTGGCGGCTTACCTAAAGGAAGGGTTATTGAAATATATGGACCAGAATCATCAGGTAAAACCACACTGGCTATACATGCTATTGCTGAGTCGCAGAAAAAAGGTGGTATTGCCGCGTTTATTGATGCTGAGCATGCTTTCGATCGTTTTTACGCTAAGAAATTAGGTGTTGACGTAGAGAATCTGCTGATATCCCAGCCAGATAATGGTGAGCAGGCATTAGAAATTGCTGATAACCTGATTCGCTCGGGCGCTATAGATATTCTGGTGGTCGACTCTGTTGCAGCGTTGGTTCCCAAAGCGGAGATTGAAGGCGAAATGGGCGACTCCAAAATGGGCTTACACGCACGTTTAATGTCGCAGGCTTTGCGTAAATTAACCGGTACTATCAGCAAAACCGGATGCTGCTGTATATTTATCAACCAGTTGCGCGATAAGATCGGCGTTATGTTTGGTAACCCGGAAACCACAACCGGTGGTAATGCCCTGAAATTTTATGCATCGGTACGTTTGGATGTACGCCGTATATCACAAATTAAAGATACCGATGAGGTTTCAGGTAACCGTGTTAAAGTGAAGATCGTTAAAAATAAAGTTGCTCCTCCGTTCCGCGTAGCAGAGTTTGATATCATGTTCGGTGAAGGTATTTCAAAAGCCGGCGAGATCATCGACCTGGGGGTTGAATACAACATCATTAAAAAAGCAGGTTCATGGTTTAGCTATGGCGAAACTCGTTTAGGTCAGGGTCGCGATGCAGTTAAGCAATTGATTCTGGATAATCCTGAACTACAGGAAGAATTGGAAACCAAAATAAAAGAAACTGTTACCGGCGAAAGTTTGGTTGAAGAATAAGAACGATTTTGGATTTCACCGATTAGGGTGTGATTTCACCGATATTAAAAAAGCCTTCTCATTTGAGGAGGCTTTTTTGTTAAAAGCTTTACTAAAATTCTTTTGCTGCCATACTTTACTTACAGGAGTGACAAGATGTTTATTGTAATATTATAAGGTTGGGTGTTCGTCATCTTCAATTTTTGCAGCCTCTAATGTGGCCTCATTATGTTCAAAAAGCCTTTGCATTTTTTCAATTTGTCTGCGCCGGTTAAGAAACTCATCAAGAAGGTAGGTCGGAATAAAGCAGGCAATCCAAATAGCGATACTTGTTGTGTCTGAAAACTCTGCTTCAAAAAAAACAGACATGATCCCAATGAGCATAAACGATATAAAGCCTGCCCACGAATAATAATTGGCTTGTTTTAATTTTAATAAATAACCGTCCTCTGCAAAATTTCGCTTAAATGCAAAGGTTAAAAGTGGGATCCAGATAAAAAAGAAAAGATTTTTTTGCAACAGGCTAAGATCATCAACAATGTTTCTTTTCACAAAGGTCTTTAGCTTCTCTACCTGCTTATCCTTATACTCTTTAATTTCATCCTCAGTTACATTTCTGGTTGAAAGTTCCTGAATAGCAACAGTTACAGCAAGTTCGGTATAGTCAAATTTGTGGTCAATAATTTCCATCAATTTGTCTGTCGAAAGTGTTGCATATTTTTCCTGGAGTTCTTCTTTTGTTGTCATTGAGAGGGCGCTTATGTCAAATATACTGCTTTGCTAATCATAACTTATCTTCATCCGCAAGTAATAAATCGCCAATTCACTAAATCGCTAATTCAATAATTAATATATTGGCTCTATATGAATAAATGGGGCTTAATACTATTTTCTGTACTGTTAATTCAGCTTAGCGCCTGCCAGAGTGTGGCCCCTGATTCTGGTAAAACCGTTTTTAACATTAACCTGGAGGAGGGCCTTACTTCACTTGATCCGGCTTTTTGCCGTAATCATTATACTATTTGGATGGATAATCAGGTTTTTAATGGCCTGGTGCAGATCAATGACAGCCTTAAAGTAATTCCATGTATAGCCCGAAGCTGGGACATATCTGCAGATGGTCTTTTATATACCTTTCACTTGCGCAATGACGTGTATTTTCATGATGATCCGCAGTTTAAAGATGGCGTTGGTCGCAAAGCTGTAGCATCCGATTTTGTGTATAGCTTTGGGCGATTGATTGATCCTAAAGTAGCCTCGTCCGGTTCCTGGATATTTAGCGATAAGGTGGAAGGGAAAAACTCATTTACTGCTCCTAATGATAGTACTTTTAACATCCGCCTTAAACAACCTTTTGCGCCTTTTTTAAGCATGCTTACGGCGCAATATTGTTCGGTGGTACCTAAAGAAGTGGTGGAGTTTTACGGCAAAGATTTCCGGAGTCATCCTATAGGTACCGGCCCATTCAAATTTAAGTACTGGAAGGAAGGGGAAGTGTTGGTGCTGCTTAAAAATGAAAAATACTGGGAGAAAGATAGTCAAGGTAATCGCCTGCCTTACCTCGACGCCGTTAAAGCCAGCTTTATTGCCGATAAGCAAACCTCGTTCCTGGAGTTCATCAAGAAGAAACTCGATTTTTTAAATGATATCGATGGTAGTTACCGTGATGATATCCTGACCAAATCGGGCAAAGTGACACAAAAGTATAAAGGCAAATTTGTTTTAAATACAGCTCCATATCTCAATACCATGTACCTGGGTATACTGGTAGATACCAACCTGGCTATTGTTAAAAAGTCACCGCTTAAAATATTGAAAGTAAGGCAGGCCATTAATTATGCCATCGACAGGCAGAAGATGATGAAATACCTGCGCAATAGCATGGGTACACCCGGGTACGAAGGTTTCATCCCGGAAGGTATGCCCGGTTTTAGCAAAAATGTAAAAGGTTACACTTATGACTCTGAAAAGGCACGGCAACTATTGGCCGAAGCCGGTTTTCCTGATGGTAAAAACTTACCCGAAATTTCATTGGCTACTACGGTAGGCTATCGTAGTTTGATAGAATATGTGCAGGGACAATTGGATAGAATAGGCATCAAGACCAACGTGGAAATTACTCAGGGTGCCAGCCTGCGTGAGCTGGTATCAAAAAACGGGATCAATTTTTTTTACGGTCAATGGATAGCCGATTATCCCGATGGAGAAAATTATTTGTCGGTATTTTATTCCAAAAATAAAATCCCTTTCGGGCCTAATTATACCGGTTTTAACAATAAAAAATTCGACGCGCTGTTTGAGCAAACCTACCATGAAAAAAATGATGTGGCCCGCTATGCCCTGTATCAGCAAATGGATGGCTTGGTGATGGAGCAATCACCAGTGGTAGTATTATATTATGATAAACTGGTGAATTTGTATCAGAACAATATCAGTGGATATAGCCTCAATGGGCAAAATTTATTAGTGTTGAAAAGGGTGGTGAAAGCCCCCTAACCCCCTGAATGGGGAACTTTATAGTATTATTTATTTGATCTTCTATCTATATGAATACACAAAATGCAGCTTATTGGGTCCAGCGATTAACGTTGCAACCCCATCCCGAAGGTGGATATTATAAAGAAGTATTCCGGTCAGAACAAGAGGTAAACCGGGCTGGTGAAACTGCTGTTAAGCAAGCCTGTACATCCATCTATTATTTGCTGGAAGGAGAAGATTTTTCAGGTTTCCACCGCCTGGTATCCGATGAGCTTTGGTATTTTCACGCCGGCTCGCCACTCTATATTCACGTGATCGATGTTTTGGGTAATTATCACCGATATGAACTTTCTTCATTGGGTACAGGTGATCTGTCGGTTGTTATACCGGGCGGATCCTGGTTCGCATCCGAAATTCCATCCAAAGAGGGCTTTAGCCTAGTAAGCTGTGCCGTGGCACCTGGCTTTGATTTCAGCGAATTTGAAATGGCGGTTAAAGAAGATATGATCACAGCGTACCCTCGTTTCAATGAATTATTTAACCGATTTTGTCGATAGATAATCCCTGTTTTTAACTATTAACATCTACCATATGAGCGAAAGAATAATAGGCATCATGGGTGCCATGCACGAGGAAATTAACAGCATTCTTCATCTGATGACGGATATTGAAGAGATTTCCTTCGGCAGAAGAACATATTATACCGGAACTATCAACAAGATTAAAGCCGTGCTGGTTTTTTCCAGATGGGGTAAGGTGGCCGCGGCCACAACGGTTACCAGTCTGATCACCAGGTTTAACATTACCGATCTGATATTTATTGGTGTTGCCGGAGCTATCCACACCGAACTGAAAATAGGGGATGTGGTTATTGCCGATCGGCTGATTCAGCATGATATGGATGCGCGCCCGCTGATGCCGAGGCACGAAATTCCATTGTTGGGCGTAACCTACTTTGACGGGGATCCTAATTATATCAACATAGCGAAAAAGGCTATAGATGCCATTGTTGGCGATCATATCCACTCGTTTATCGAAGAGCATGAAATTGAACGCTTTTTATTGCACAAAACCCGGGTGTTTACCGGTACTATAACCAGCGGTGATAAATTCTTTGCCGATCAGGCCGATAAGGAACAATTACACGCAGCTATCCCTGATATACTTTGTGTAGAGATGGAAGGTGCCGCCGTGGCCCAGGTTTGCTTTGAATACGAGATTCCCTTTGTGGTTTTAAGGATTATCTCCGATGAATCCAATGAAAATTCCTCTATTGATTTTCCTGATTTTATCAAAAATGTTTCCAGTAAGTATGCGCATGAGATCATTAAAAATATGTTTGCGTTGATGTAGAGGGCTGTCATGCTGAGCACCGTCGAAGCATGGTGGGTAGGCCTCTGCGCGCGATCCTTCGACAAGCTCAGGATGACAGGCCATTCTTTATCCATCACGTCATTGCGAGGTACGAAGCAATCCCCGATAAGCAGAGCCGCTCTGTAAAGCATAGAGATTGCTTCGTACCTCGCAATGACGTGTAAAGAAAAAGGTGTAAACAAAAAAGCCTCCCAAAAAGGAAGGCTTTTATATTAGCTTTTAGCTTTAACCTTTCGGCTTTAAGCTTAAGATGCCATTTGTTTGCGGATGATGTTTAACGCGCCGCCGGCTTTAAACCACTCAATTTGCTGATCGTTATAGGTATGGTTTACCGGGAACGAATCAACAGAGCCATCTTTGTGGTGTAATACAACGGTTAACTGTTTGCCTGGGGCAAAAGTTGTTAAGCCGTCAATATCGATCACATCATCTTCCTGGATCTTATCATAGTCGTTGGTGTCGGCAAAAGTGATACCCAACATGCCTTGTTTTTTAAGGTTGGTTTCGTGGATACGGGCAAATGATTTTACCAGTATGGCACGCACACCCAGGTGACGTGGCTCCATAGCCGCGTGCTCACGTGATGAACCTTCGCCGTAGTTTTCGTCGCCTACTACCACGGTACCAATGCCATTCGTTTTGTAATCGCGCTGGGTAGCCGGTACCGGACCGTATTCGCCAGTCAGTTCATTTTTAACGCTATCAGCAGTGTTGTTAAAATAGTTGATAGCACCGATCAGCATATTGTTTGATATGTTATCCAGGTGACCACGGAATTTTAACCACGGACCAGCCATAGAGATATGGTCGGTAGTACATTTACCTTTGGCTTTAATCAACAGTTTTAAGCCTTTCAAATCGGTACCTTCCCATGCTTTAAATGGCTCAAGCAACTGCAGGCGTGATGATTTTGGATCAACAATAACCTGAACTGTGCTGCCATCTTCGGCTGGTGCCTGGTAACCTGCATCTTCTACAGCGTAGCCTTTTACCGGCATTTCAATACCTTGTGGTTCATCAAATTTCACCTGCTCACCGTTTTCGTTGGTCAGGGTGTCGGTTAATGGGTTAAAGGTTAAATCACCTGCGATAGCGAAGGCTGTTACGATTTCTGGAGATGCTACGAAAGCGTGGGTATTAGGGTTACCATCCTGGCGTTTAGCAAAGTTGCGGTTAAACGAAGTGATGATAGAGTTTTTGCGGGTAGGATCGTCGGTATGACGGGCCCACTGACCAATACATGGACCACAAGCGTTGGCTAATACCACACCGCCCATTTGATCAAAAGTATTCAGGTAGCCATCACGTTCAACCGTGTAACGTACCAGCTCAGATCCCGGGGTAATGGTAAACTCAGCCTTGGTTTTTAATTTTTTATCGATAGCCTGTTTCGCGATAGAAGCAGAACGGGTGATATCTTCATAAGATGAGTTGGTGCAAGAACCGATCAAACCAACCTCTAATTTGGTAGGCCAGTTATTTTCTTTAACCGCGGTAGCAAATTTAGAAATAGGCCATGCCAGATCCGGAGTGAACGGACCGTTTACATGTGGCTCCAGCTCAGACAGGTTGATTTCGATCACCTGGTCAAAATATTGCTCAGGGTTTGCGTAAACTTCCTCGTCGCCGGTTAAGTGCCCGGCAATTGCGTTGGCAAGCTCGGCAATATCACCACGTTTAGTACCGGTTAGGTAAGCAGCCGCTTTTTCGTCATATCCGAAGATAGAAGTAGTAGCGCCAATTTCGGCACCCATGTTACAGATGGTACCTTTACCTGTGGCTGATAGTGAACGTGCACCTTCGCCAAAATATTCAACAATAGCACCGGTACCACCTTTTACGGTAAGGATACCAGCCACTTTTAATATTACGTCTTTTGCTGATGTCCAGCCAGAAAGTTTTCCGGTTAATTTAACACCAATCAGTTTAGGGAATTTAAGCTCCCATGGTAAGCCTGCCATTACATCGCAAGCATCAGCACCACCAACACCAATAGCAATCATACCCAAACCACCCGCGTTAGGCGTGTGTGAATCGGTACCGATCATCATACCACCCGGAAAAGCGTAGTTCTCTAAAACAACCTGATGAATGATACCAGCGCCTGCTTTCCAGAAACCAATACCATATTTATCAGAAACAGAGGCCAGGAAATCATAAACCTCACGGTTTACATCAACAGCGGTATTTAAGTCGGCAACGGCGCCAACTTTTGCTTGTATCAGGTGATCGCAATGTACGGTAGAAGGAACAGCAACCTGCGGACGGCCAGCCTGCATAAACTGCAAAAGGGCCATTTGAGCAGTAGCATCCTGCATAGCTACACGGTCTGGTGCAAAATCAACATAATCCACTCCGCGGCCAAATGCTTTTTGAGCATCGCCCTCAGAAAGGTGGGCATATAAAATTTTCTCGGTTAAGGTTAGATGTTTACCGGTCGCTTTACGGGCAGCATCCACACGGGTGCTGTAGCGATCGTAAACTTTTTTGATCATATCTAAATCAAAAGCCATTTGTATTTGATTTTTAGGTGAAAAGTAAACGAATTGATACCAAACCCAGTACCTGGGCTCAGTGCGGCGAATTTACAAAAATTACTACTAAAAGCTGTCAGTCAATTGTGTAAATGTTATTTGGAGATATTCTAAATAGGGTGGCAGGAGGGGGAGTTTGCAGTTAGCGGAGGGCAGTTTGCAGGGATGTGGATGTGTTGCTATGAAGGTACGTTGGGATGCTATATATTTGTTAGTTCATCATGAAAAACGAAAACATCTATCCGGTTAATAAAACCGACTATCCCAGAATTATGGAAATTTGGGAAGCATCGGTAAGGGCAACACACCATTTTTTAACAGAGGCTGATATTCAATTTTATAAGCCGCTGATATTGGATCAATACCTGGATGCGGTTGATCTGTACTGTACAAAAACAGATGACACGATCACCGGTTTCCTGGGTTTAAGCGATGGCATGGTGCAGATGCTATTTATCCATCCGGATGCAAGAGGTCTGGGTATTGGAAAAGCGTTGCTCCAATTTGCCATGGAAAAAGGCATCAGAAAAGTTGATGTCAACGAACAGAATCAACAGGCTGTGGGTTTTTATCAGCATATGGGTTTTATGGTAATAGATCGGTCTGAGGTTGACGGTACAGGGAAACCCTATCCAATATTATCCATGGAATTAACCGATCAGGCTTAATATGAAAATAACTATAACCGATTACCAGGATAATTGGCCAGGAATGTTTGCCCGGGAACAGGAAAACATCAGCAGGATACTGGCGTTTTTAGATCCGGCAATAGTTCATATAGGCAGTACATCTGTACCCGGGCTTTGTGCCAAACCCATCATTGATATACAGGTAGGATTAAAAAATGCAGACGATCTGGATAAAACCATCAAACCCATGCAGGAGGATTACACTTATGTTAGAATGTATGAACCCGACTGGCCGGAAAGGCGGTATTTTTGCAGATATAAAAGTGAAACAGGAGGTGCCATTCCATCGCTCATTGATGTAAATGATGTGCCGTCTGTTAAGCAAGGCTTAAGATCTTTAACTCATATCCATATTTTTGTAAAGGATACAGAAGATTGGATCAGGCATATTGCCTTCCGTGATTATCTGGCGACTCACCCCAACGAACGTGATGCTTATTGCCGCCTTAAAAAAGAGCTATCAAAAAGTGACTATGAAAATATGCTAGCCTATAATGATGCTAAGAATGATTTTGTGAAAGATGTTCAGCAAAAGGCGGTTGCATGGTATAGGGGAAGAGTTGATTAAGTTGAGTGAGTTAATTAGGTTTATTAAGTTGAGTTGGTTAGATTAAGTTGAATGTCTATTAATGACATTACTGCTAAATTGAGCTAATTATTAAAACTAATTCCAACTCAACTCTCCAATTCATTAGCTTTTTTCTTTCTAATAAATAAGATGTATCCATTTAATAGCTTTAAGCATTGGTCTCTTTACAAGACTTGCGTGGAGAGGAGATAATTACTTAATAATCACTTTTTCTATAACTTAATTTCTAATTTTAAAAGCTTAAATCTTATACATGATAATTACTGACATTATTACAACAGGTGTTTATGTAGCTTCTTTGGCTATTAGTTTTGTTACTCTTAGGATTTTGGTAATAACATTGAAAGAAAATATTGAGCTTAATCGAAAGCAGTCGGAACTAATTGAATTTTCATTAAAAAAAGCAGCCAGGGAAATTAGACCGGAGTTTGAATTGAAAACTACAGACGATGATCAAGATTGGTTATTATGTATTACTTGTAAAAAAAATATTGCCCATAGAGTCACATCATCTATAAATTTTGATATTTCCAGAGACAGTAATGGGAATCTAATTTATCAGAATCATAAATTCGAACCATTTTATAAACCTGGCACAGAGATTTGGAGAGCAAAGTTTCCCAAAACGGAAGATATTCCCAATGGTTTTTTTAGACTTGAATATATGGATGAAGATGGCAGAAAATATGAACAAAGATTATTTTTTAATGTGAATTTTGATACGCTCAATGATCGACCATTTTTAGTTATTTAATCTGACTTGTGCTTTTTAAGAATTTTGACAAAGCACAAGTCAGTCAATACCCCATTAACCCTCTACAAGACTTGTACAAGGGATATTTTTGCTCCAATTGTAATCCTTTACAAGTGTATTTATAATATAATGATTGTATATTAATATCTTGATAACTAAGTATGGACAATTTAAAGAGACCTGACCACATACCAGTTGAAGTATTTATAAATAAATTTATTCGGTATGTAGATGGTGAATTAATTAGTGAGATTTTACCCAAAGGTCAAACTGAACCTAATGCGGATTACTTATTTGATAAAGCAAATGTTATTATTGAATTGAAATGTTTTGAGAAAGATATTTTTGGAACGGAAGATGATATTGCCCGATTATTTGAGCTATTTAGAAAATGGATAAATAAAGGATATATTAAAGAAGAGGATCAGATTAAATATACTTTAGGATCTAAATCATTACCCGAGATATGTCGTAAAGAGCTATGGGAAAAAGCTTCTAAAACAATAGATAGAGCAGTGCATCATGCCAATAAACAAATCGAATCTACAAAGCTATTGCTAAACTATCCTGAAGCAATGGGCTTGGTTTTTCTGGTTAATGATGGAAATTATTTCTTAAATCATGAACAGATGTTTGCCACCATTTGCAACTTAATGCTAAGAAAATACACGCAATCGGCTATTGATGGATTTGTTTATTTTACAGTTAATCAAGTTGCAAATATTCCAGGTAGTAACTTGGACTGGAATATTTGGGTTCCGGCTTATCGTGAAGAGAATAATGAAGTATTGGGTGAGTTTGTGAATTTTTTAGGTGGAAAATTAGATGAATTTATAACACAGGAAACGGGAATCCCCTCTTCAGATGCTATAAAAATTGATGAGATTAATGAGGGAATTGATTTAATAAGGAATATGAGTTACATTCCAAAAAAAGAAATCTTTAAGAAAAAATAATGATCATCTTATCAACCCAACACCCCAAAACTATACCCCGCCTTACTCCAAACTTCTAATGCCCTCGGTAACGCATATTTAACGCGATCATAAGCTTTCAGGCTGTCGTGAAATACAATGACCGATCCTGCCTGGGTGTGTTTCAGTACCTTGTTGAGGCAGGCTTCGGGTTTTAGGTTGATATCAAAATCACCGCTGAGCACATCCCACATTATAATTTTAATATCCGGTCGGGCAGTTTGCAGGTAGCGGATCTGTTGCCTTTTGATCCTGCCATATGGCGGGCGAAAAAGGGGAGTATCTAATACTTTATCAGCCAGTAAAAAATTATCCAGGTAAATTTTGTTATCTGTTTTCCAACCTTTAAGGTGATTATACGTATGATTGCCGATGGCATGACCGTCGTCGGTCACCTGTTTGAAAATATCTGGGTGTTTTGCTACATTATCCCCAATACAGAAAAAGGTGGCTTTGGCATTATATTGTTTTAAAATATTTAATATGTGTGTTGTAACAATTGGTATAGGCCCATCGTCAAAAGTGAGATAAATGCAACGATTAGCTTTGCTTTTATTCCAGATAAGTTGGGGGTACAGCTTTTTTAGCAGCCAGGGTGTTTTAATCAGATACATATTACAAAACGGGCCTTATATGTTTTATTTAAAAAAATAAACAAAAATGAACATGCAAGGTAAGCATCAGTTGCTTACAATTGCATATAAAAACTTATGAAACCAACATTGTCACTACCCATTAAAACAACTCTTATAGGTGCTATTGTATTTTCGGCACTTGGTTTTCAAGCTAAAGCGCAGGAAGTAATTACTTTACAAAAAGCGATTGATCTTACCCTTGAGCGAAATTTAACCATTAAACAATCGCAGTTTACCGAGGCCTTGTCTGATGAAGATCTGAAACAGTCAAAAAATAACCAACTGCCAAGCCTTACGGCAGCGCCACAAGGTGGGTTTAACTTTGGCCGTAATATCGATCAATCAACCTATCAGTTCATTAATCAGCGTATTTTACAGGTATATGGTCAGGCTACCGCCCAGATCACGTTATTTCAGGGCGGGCAATTGCGAAATCAGATCATTCAAAACAAGATATTGCTTGATGCCAATAAAACAGCCACGTCCAAAGTTAAAAACGACCTGATATTAAATGTGGTTACTACTTTTTTACAAGTGTTAACCAACCAGGATCTGGTAAAAGCGTCGAAACAGCAAATTGAAATATCCAAACTAACGCTGGATAGGGCACAGCAAAACTATAATGTAGGCAACCAAACACTGGCCGATCTTTCACAGGCAAAAGCCCAGCTTTCAACCTCGGAACTTGACTATACCAATGCTCAAAATCAACTGGAATCATCCATGCTTACATTAAAGCAATATATGGAGATGAACCCGGCTACCGAAATAGAGGTGCAAAAACCGGATATAGGTAAATTGAGTGATATTAAAGTGATATATGATCCGCAGGATATATTAAAAACTGCGTTGAACGTGAACCCGGATGTATTACTTGCCGAGGTTCAGCAGAAATCATATGAACAGGCCATAAAAGTTGCCAAAGGTAATTATTACCCAACCGTTACTTTGGTTGGTCAGGCCGGTTCTAACTATTCAAATGCAAAAAATACCATTGACCAGGTAATAGCCACCGGAACATTGACGCCTATAGGTGTTGTACAAGCTACAAATCAAGTTGTTGTACAGCCTGGCTTTATACAAACATATAAAAGCAATCCATTTTTTACCCAGATAGGTAACAACTTTAACCAGGCCGTAGCTGTGAGCTTACAGATCCCTATTTTTAACCGGTTCTCGGCACGTACTTCTGTACGCAAAGCAAAAATCCAGGCTCAAAACGCCGAGGTGACGGCTCAACTGGCCCGTAATACGCTAAGCAAGGTTATTTATCAGGCGGTTTGGGATCTGCGCGCTGCTGAGAAGAAATATCTGTCGACCACACAAACTTATAAGGCTAATAAAGATGCCTTTAATATTACGCAGCAACGGTTCACGGTTGGTTTAGTAAACTCGTTAGATTACAACACCTCTTTAACCAATCTCAACAAATCGCAGTTTGATATGATTGAGGCACAGTACCAGCTCATTTTCAGAAGCAAGGTAATTGATTATTACCTGGGTAATCCAATAACGCTGTAACACCGCAAGCTTAATTTTTAAACATATAATAAAATATCGAAACGCATAGTCATGGGAAAAACTACTAAATATATTTTGATAGCTCTGGGGGCAATAATTGTATTGCTCATTTTAGCAAAGGCTACCGGCATTATTGGTAAGCCGTCTTTAACCCAGATAGCCACCGAAAAAGCCGACGTGCGTGAAATTAATGAAACGGTATCTGCCAGCGGGAAAATAAAACCACACGTAGAAGTAAAGATAACCTCAGAGGTATCCGGAGAGATTGTTGAACTACCCGTTAAAGAGGGCGATGTAGTGAAAAAGGGCCAGCTGGTTTGCCGTGTGCGTCCGGACATCTTAAAGTCTGGATATGACAGGGCCGTTGCAAGCTACAGTACTCAAAAAGCAACTATAGGGAATATGGCACAACTGCTTAAACAGGCAGAGGCTACTTTTGCTAACCAGGAAGCTACTTTTAACCGTACCAAAACACTTTTTCAAAATAAAGTGCTTACCGTATCTGAGTTTGACAATGCTAAAGCTAGTTACGAAGGGGCTAAGGCCAGTTTAGAAGCCGCCAGACAAAACCTGGTTGGTGCACAGTATGGTCTTTTACAGCAATCGGCTTCTGTTAAGGAAGCGCAGGATAACCTGGCTAAAACCAGTCTTTATTCGCCGGTTGATGGGGTGATCTCTAAACTAGTGATTCAAAAAGGCGAGCGTGTTTTGGGTACCCAGCAGTTTGCCGGTACCGAGATCATGACCATATCTGATTTGAGTAAAATGGATGTGAACGTTGACGTGAACGAAAATGATATTAACCGCATAACCATAAATGACCCAGCCAATATAGAAATTGATGCGTTCTCTGGTAAAAAGTTTACAGGTTCGGTAATTGAAATTGGAAGCTCGGCAAATGTATTGGGTACCACTGCCGATCAGGTAACCAACTTTACGGTTAAAGTTCGTATTGATGCAGATTCCTATACTGCATTGTTGAAAAAGACCGTTGATAACCCATCGCCCTTCCGTCCGGGTTTAACCGCTACGGTTGATATCAACACCAACCATGTAAAATCATTGTCGGTTCCTATTCAATCGGTAACTACCCGCGATGAAAAGAAAGATACTGGTGCAGCAGCGGCTTCAAAGGATGATAAGAAGTCGCAGATCAGTGCTCCGGCTAAAGAGTATGTGTTTGTTTACTCAGCCCCGGGCAAATTAAAACAAGTGCAGGTAACTACCGGTATTCAGAATGATACCTATATCCAGATCCTATCTGGTTTAAAAGGCGGCGAAGAAGTGGTATCCGCCCCATATTCTGCCATATCAAAAACATTGGCAGATGGTATGATGGTTCAAAAAGTGGATAAATCAAAACTATTTAATACAGATAACAAGTAATCCCCGCCGGGAATAAAATCATAAAAAAGGGCTGCTTCAGAAATTTGAAGCAGCCCTTTTTGCTTACTATCGGCAAGACTTAAACTTTTAAGCCCCCGAAAATGCTGAACATCATCACACTTAAAACTACAAAAGTGATGAGGATATAGAGCCTGTCTTTTTCCAATATGAAACCTATCAACGAAAAAAAGATGCGTAAAATAGGCGTGGCAATTAATACCAGTACACCCAATTGTATAATGCCCTTGGCGTTAAATGAACCAACACCACTCATAATCTGCCTAATAGTGGTAAAGCCTGCCTGCTCTCCCACAAACGTATGGTACGCGGGTATACTGCTGTGTTGATATTGATGCAGATAAATAATACCCCCGATAAAAACAATAAGGCTTGCGGTGATAACCCCGTATCTTAATAAATAACCAATCAGTTTTTCTATATCCTGATCAGCCGTAAAGGCTTTTGAAAGTATCTTTTTCATGATCTTGTTTGTTTAGAATTTGTGGTTATAACCGTTAAATATCATCTCGGCGGCAACAAAGGTGATGGCCACGCAGAAGATATATTTTAGCACTTTTGGATCCATGCGGGTAAGTAATTTAGAACCTGTGAACGCACCGCCCAGTACCCCCAGCATCACCGGGAAAGCAATACCCGGATCCATATAACCCCTTTGAAGATACACTACAGCACTGGCGGCTGCAGTAACACCGATCATAAAATTGCTGGTAGTAGTGCTTACCTTAAAGGGTATGTGCATAGCCGAATCCATAGCCAGAACTTTTAATGCCCCGGAACCTATCCCTAAAAGGCCTGATAAAACACCAGCCAGGGTCATAATAGAGAAGCCTGCGCCTACATTTTTTAATTTGTATTCTACTTCGCCATCTTTAGTGGGATAGCTGCTGTTGAGTTTTAATTTGTAGGATAGCTTGCTGCCTTCGGTTAAAGCTTCCATGTTCTTTTTGCGGAGGGTCATGGCGGCCGAGAATAAAAGAATAGCGCCAAAAAGAATGGCGATGGTATTGGTTGGTGTATACACCGCGATGATGGCACCGCCAACGGCCCCAACTGTAGTGGCAATCTCCAGGAACATCCCTAAGCGGATATTGGTAATACCTTCTTTGATATATGCGCTTGCCGCCCCCGATGAATTGGCGATAGAAGCCAGTAAAGCTGCGCCAATGGCGTAACGGATATCTACATGAAATACAAGGGTAAGTAATGGAATTACTACTACGCCACCGCCTAAGCCGGTGAGCGAGCCAACCAGGCCGGCCAAATAGGCTCCTGCCAACAAAATGAGGGTGAATGTTATAATGGTCATGATATAAGGATATTAATAGTTGTTATTTAAAATTTGCTGTATCAGTTGCTCGGCTTGTTTAACTTTTTGGACTTTGATAGCCTTAAACAGCTGCTCATGCAGGTGGTGGCTCATGGCAAAATGACTAACGCCTTGTGCCTCGCGTTTGGAAAAGAAATCGCGGATAATGAGGGTGAAACTTTCATAAAGATCGGCCAGTACATTATTGAGCGAGGCATGAGCTATGGCCATGTGAAAAGCAATGTCGGCATCAACACAGGCTTGTCGCTGTTCTGATTGTATAGCTTGTTTTCTTTTTTCGAGGGATAGCTCAATTTGATTTATATCTGCTTCGGATCGGTTTTGTGCCGCCAGTCTTACTATTTCTCCTTCCAGTAATGCCCGTACGGCGTTGATCTGGTCAAAGTCAGCGTTTTTTAAACGCTGTTCAATAGTTTGCTCGCCTACAAAGGAGTTGACAAATGTTCCGGAACCTTGCTGCACTTTGAGTATGCCGGCGGTTGCCAGGGTTTTAATGGCTTCCCGGATGGTGGAACGGCCAACACCGTATAGCTGCATTAATTCGGGCTCGGCGGGTATTTTTTCGTTGAGTTTGAACTTGCCCTGCACTATATCATTCCTGATTTGACTGATCACGCGGCTGCCGAGGGTTTCTTTCTTATCCATATCGCTGATGATTTGATATGTAAAGGTATGATGTTTTTATTAAAACATCTGATGTTTAAAAATATTTATGACATTAATATGATAGGGATGGTGGGTTCCAGATGAGAGGCAGAGTCTAAGAGAAGATATTATGCTGAGCTCGTCGAAGCATGGTGATAGGGCCTCTGCACACGCTCTTCGACGGGCTCAGAGTGACAGGCCTTTTAAGACATCATATGTCCCCCAGCACAGCAAAAGCTAAACTGTCATCTCGAACGGGGTACGAGGAGAGATCTTATACATAAGATATGTCAATTATACAAGATTTCTCCTCGTACCCCGTTCGAAATGACAAAATGGAATGATTGTTTTGAAAATTATTTACTCCACCACCCCCTGCAAGCTCATTACCGCCTGACCAAGAAAATTGGGGATCAGCGTGCGTTGGGTGTGGGTTATTTTGTCGGGGTCGTCCAGTTTATCAAGCATTTCGCGGTATTTTACTTCGCCGTGCTCGTTGATCACTTCTTCCTTTTTCTCGTCCCGTAGCAGCATAGCTTTCATTCCTCCTGCATCAGCCTCGGGATGAAACTGGGTAGCGAAAAAGTAATCATTATAGCGGATGGCCATCATGGCGCGGGGCAGATCAATGTGAGGGCGCTCTTTTTCAATAGCTACCAGTTGCATGCCCAGTTCCTGAAAACGCTTTTCATCCGGGTTGATCACCTGCCAGCTGCGGGAGTCGACGGCATAGAAAGGATCGCCTAAACCCTCAAAAACAGGTTCATGGGCGCCAGCCGGGGTTTGATTAACCGGCAGTACCCCAAATGATGGTGAACGACGCATGTTGATATCGCCCAGCTTATAATGGCGGCACATCAATTGGAACGAGTGGCACACAAACAGCGTATGTTTCTTATCGGTAGTGTTGGAGAGATTATGGTCTTCCAGTTTTTCTATCAGCCTGAAATATTTTTTCTCCCACTCGGTACCTTCTGATATTAGAGGATCGCCGGGGCCACCGCTGGAGATATAAATGTCGAAATTAGTACCCGGCATTTCACAGCGCCTACGCACGTCAAATATCTGGTAACTTAAATTCAGCTCATGCTGTGCCTTATATCGGTTCAAAATTTCCTGGAAACCACGCATTCCCTCATTAGCTATCCCATCATACAAGTCGAGTATTGCTACCCTGATTTCCGGTTTTGTTGTCATTTTGTTCTTTTATAGTTTGTTAAATCCTCTCCTTTATGTAGTAGCCATTGGCAGCTATTCCCAAAAGGATGTCATACTGAGCTCCGTCGAAGTATGGTGGGCAGGCCTCTGCGCTCTACCCTTCGACGGGGCTCAGGGTGACAGCCCTCTTTGTGTTATTCTTTCGTTATGCCTTTTTATAGTCTATTACGCTCTGTTATGGCCGTGGGGTCATAACCCCTTTAAAGTTTGTGAGGTAATGTAATCCACTACGTCTACAAAGCTACTGTTTTGTTGGTAAACGGCTAACTGCCTGTCGGCGCCTGTACCATGTTCCAGTATTTTGTGTACGTATTGCAGATCATCGCGCGAGCCCAGCTCATCCACTACATCATCCACAAAATCCAATAATTCCAGTACCAGTGAGCGGGTGTTTACTTCCATCTCTTTACCAAAATCAATCATTTTACCGTCGATGCCGTAACGTGCCGCACGCCATTTATTTTCGTTGATGAGCGCGCGTGAGTAGGTGATGAACTTCATATTCTGCTGCCTCAGTTTATACAGTTTAGCGCACAGAGCCTGAAAAAGGGCGGTAAAAGCGATGGTTTCATCAACCAGCATAGGGCAATCGCAAATGCGAAATTCGATGGTTTCGAAGAAGGGGTGCACGCGGATATCCCACCAGATTTTTTTGGCATTATCAATACAATTGGTTTTTACCAACAGCTTGATGTAACTATCATACTCCTCAATGCTGCTGAAAGTATCAGGGATGCCCGTGCGCGGAAATTTATCAAACACCTTGGTGCGGAAGGATCTGAACCCCGTATTGCGCCCTTCCCAAAAAGGGGAGTTGGTTGATAAAGCGAAAACGTGAGGCAGAAAGTAACGTACCTGATTGGCGATGTGAATAGCCATATCGCGCGACTGGATGCCCACGTGTACATGCAACCCAAAAATAAGGTTGGAGCGGGCGGCTTCCTGCATTTCGTCCACAATTTCAAAATACCTTGGATGATCGGTGATCAGCTGGTGCTGCCAATGCGAGAAAGGGTGCGTACCCGCGGCACCTATGCGTAAACCAATATCGCCGGCCAGTTGGGCTACCGTAGTACGGAGTTTACTTACCTCCTCGCGGGCCTCCTGGGTGTTATGGCAAATATGCGTGCCCACTTCCACTACGGCCTGGTGCATTTCGGCCTTTACCTGATCCTCGTGGATCTTTTGGGCGCTATCCACAATTTTTTGCTCGTGCGATTTTAGCTCCCTGGTTACGGGATCAATCACCATAAATTCTTCTTCAACACCTAGGGTAAACTCGTTCATAATTGGTTAGGTTATCGTACTCATTCTCGTAATTGTCATTTCGACGAGGTACGAGGAGAAATCTTTTACACGGGTTATGCCGGGCGTATAAGATTTCTCACTCCGTTCGAAATGACAACTGTTTTTCACTATCCATGTCATGCTGAACTTGTTTCAGCATCCCACGGGCAAGGTATACACCATACAAGCCAGTGGCTAAGCATGTGGGATCCCGAAATAAATTCGGGATGACTTCAATTTTATTTCTTAGCAGCAGGCTTTTTGGCTGCTTTCTTTACCTCTTCTTCCTTCTTTGGTTTTTCTGCAGCCTTAACCTTAACAGGTTGGGCGACTTCTTTAGCCAGGGCAGGTGCTTTCGCTACTTTCTTTACTTTACTCTCCGTTTCAACAGGAGGGTTTACCCGGCCAATATAAATTTCCTTTTTTACCGGCTTGGGGCTTACCAGCGGTGTTTTGGCTGCAGATGTTTTTACATATTCGCCCCAGGTAAGATTATCCAAACCTGTCTTTTGTTTTTTGGCGCGATCAATGGCATAATCGGCTGCGGTTTCCACCACCCAGTCAAAATTTTCCTGGCCCACGCTGGTTACTTCGGCATCAGGAGCCGGGTTGCAAAAATCAATGGCATAGGGGATACCATTACGAACGGCAAATTCAACGGTATTAAAATCGTAACCCAAATATTGGTTCAGTTTAATCACATAATCCTTAACGGTATCCAATAGTTTTTTAGCTGCCGGGGCTTTGCCATGTTCATAACGCAGGTGATGCGGATTGCGCGGCTCGTACTGCATAATGCGTACATGCTTGCCGCCAATGCAGTAGCAACGGAAATAATCCTCAAACACCACCTCTTCCTGCAGCATCATTACGTACTGTTTGGTTTGATCGTATTTGCTGAAAAAATCTTCCCGGTTTTGCAATTGATAGACCTCTTTCCAGCCGCCGCCATCAAAAGGTTTCATATAAGCTGGGAAACCCACGTAGTTAAATATACCATCCCAATCTAAAGGATAGGCCAGGTTGCGAAATGATCGGTCGGTAGTATCATCGGGTAATTCTTTAGACGGCAGTATCACCGTTTTGGGCACGGGCACGCCCAGCTTTACGGCGAGTGCATTATTGAAAAATTTTTCGTCAGCGCTCCACCAGAAGGGGTTATTGATCACCGCGGCACCGCAGATAGCCGCGTTTTTGAGGGCCGCCCGGTAAAAGGGTACATCCTGCGATATACGGTCGACGATCACCGCGTAATCCAATGGTTCGGCCTGTAAAACCTTATCTATGCGTACAAACTCAGCCGAAATGTTTTTTTCGGCCTTTTGGTTGATCCGGTCAACAAATGCCTGTGGAAATGAATTTTCCTGTCCGAATAAGATGCCTATTTTTTTCATGGTAGATGGGTTTGGGGGTGTCAGATTTCAGTTGCCAGTGTCGGAGTATTTCTAATCTTTACTTTATTCAATAATTCACTAATTCAATAATTATTTTATCGTTGATAAATAATGCGGGAACATTTCGCGCCAGATGGGCCAATCATGATGGGCAAAAGGGCGAATATCCAGCCAATGTTTAATGTTTTTTTGATTTAAAATGTTTGATAGCTGCAGGTTATACTCTTTACAGATGTCGTACTCCGATGTTCCCAGGATAATATTCATGTTCCATAAATCCGGGGCATTGTCGCCCGGTAAAAAATCAACCGGGTTGTTATAAAATATATCATCATCATAAAAACCATCCGTGAACATTTTAATATCAAACGCGCCGCCCATGGTGAACAAGTTGCTTACCTTTTCGGGATGCTTAAACGCGAAGTTGGCCGCATGGTAACCACCGAAGCTGCAGCCTGCCATAACTACTTTACCCACGCCGGTTTCGTGCATGGCCCAGGGGACCAGTTCATCAACCAGCATTTTATCGTACCAGGTATAGTTACGGGCGCGGTCGGCAGGGGAGATGCCTTTATCGTACCAGCTGCGGTCGTCGATAGTGTCGGGACAGTAGATCTTGACCAGGCCCTGGTCAATAAACCACCTTGCGCTTTCTATCAGCCCAAAATCCTTATTCTGATAATAACGCCCCTTAGTTGTGGGGAACAGGATCACAGGATAGCCACGATCACCGAATACCAGCATTTCCAGATCGGCACTTAAATTTGGCGAATGCCAGCGATGATATTTTTCGGTCAAAATAATAGACTTTTGCTTTCAGAAGGTAAGTTAAGTGGTTTGATTGAAAAAGGCAACAGTCTGATAAATTAAAGGTTAGGGGCAAAAACAAAAAGTATTTTTACTTTTGCACCCTTAAAATTTAGATAAAGATGTATTGGGGCTGGGCTGAAACGGAAATGACGATCATTGAAAAAAATATCACTATAAATTCTGCATTACTTAACCGCGAGGTTACCTGCACACTGGTTATGCCCGATGAGCAGGAACTCACAGAGCCGCTGAACCTGTTGTTATTGAACGACGGGCAGGAGCTGGAAAATCTGCAGCTGTTGGCAACGCTGGAGCAATTGTATAACACCAATCGCATCAAACCCGTGCTGGTGGTAGCTGTACATGCAGGTGAAGATCGTATACAGGAATATGGCGTAGCCGGCAAACCCGACTTTAAAAAACGCGGCTCCAAAGCTGATGTTTATACTGAATTTATAAAAACCGAACTGCTGCCGCAGGTCAAAGAGCAAACGGGAATCAGTGATTTTGAAACCACGGCTTTCGCCGGATTTTCCTTAGGAGGCCTTTCGGCTTTTGATATTGGATGGAACAATAGCGATGTGTTTGGTAAAGTGGGTGTGTTTTCCGGATCCTTCTGGTGGCGGAGCAAAGATCTGGCTAAAGGCTATACCGACGCCGATCGTATTATGCATTCAGTTATCAGGAACACCGCCGGTAAACCCGATCTTCAATTCTGGCTGCAAACCGGTACCAGAGATGAAACTACCGACCGCAACAAGAATGGCATCATCGATGCTATTGATGACACCATCGATCTGATCAAAGAGCTGGAAAACAAAGGTTATACCCGTCCCAATGATATACAATATGTGGAGCTGGTAGGCGGCACCCATGACGCAGCCACCTGGGCCAAAGCGCTGCCTAAGTTTTTGATCTGGGCTTTTGGGCGGTAGAGATTGCTATGTAAAATTTAGTTAATCAGTAGGTTAAAAGAATCGGCGTTTATGCTGTTTTGGTAATTTAATTGTATAAAAGTTTGTGTATAAATTGACAATCCTTTAAAATGCCATATATTAAGCTTACCTTTGCGCCAAATTTTAGGGAGCATTTTCATGCAAAAAATAAGAAACATCGCGATTATCGCACACGTTGACCACGGTAAAACCACACTGGTTGACAAAATATTGCACAGCTGTTCAATATTCAGGGACAACGAATCAACCGGTGAACTGATACTGGACAATAACGATCTGGAACGTGAACGTGGTATTACCATCGTTTCAAAAAACGTTTCGGTTAGATATAAAGACGTTAAGATCAACATTATTGATACCCCGGGTCACGCCGACTTTGGTGGCGAGGTGGAACGCGTATTAAAAATGGCCGATGGTGTATTATTACTTTGTGATGCTTTTGAAGGCGCTATGCCTCAAACCCGCTTTGTAACCCAAAAGGCTTTGGCTTTAGGCTTAAAACCAATTGTGGTTGTAAACAAGGTAGATAAAGAAAACTGTCGCCCGGAAGAAGTTTACGAACAGATATTTGAATTATTCTTCAACCTGGAAGCTACCGAAGAACAACTGGATTTCCCGGTTATCTACGGTTCGTCAAAACAAGGTTGGATGAGTACCGACTATAAAAAACCAACAGAAGATATCTTCCCGTTAATGGATGCCATCCTGGAAAACATTCCGGCGGCGCCTATTGCCGAAGGTACTTTGCAAATGCAGATCACCTCTTTGGATTACTCCTCTTTCGTAGGTCGTATCGCTATCGGTCGTGTGGCCCGCGGTACCATCAAAGAAAACCAGCCGGTATCCTTGGTAAAACGCGATGGCAAAATTGTTAAATCACGTATCAAAGAACTTTACACTTTTGAAGGTTTAGGAAAAGTTAAAGCTACCGAAGTAAAATCTGGTGATATTTGCGCGGTTGTTGGTATTGAAGGTTTTGATATTGGCGATACCATTGCCGATTTTGAAAACCCTGAACAACTGGAAGTAATCAAAATTGATGAGCCTACCATGAACATGATGTTCACCATCAATACTTCACCTTTCTTTGGTAAAGAAGGTAAATTTGTTACTTCACGCCACTTGCGTGACCGTTTGTTTAAAGAAATGGAAAAAAACCTGGCATTGAAGGTTGTTGAAACCGAATCGCCAGATTCATACCTGGTGTATGGCCGCGGTATTCTTCACTTGTCAGTACTGATCGAGACTATGCGTCGCGAAGGTTACGAATTGCAGGTAGGTCAGCCACAGGTTATCGTTAAAGAAATTGACGGTGTTAAATGCGAGCCGGTGGAGTCGCTGATTGTTGACGTACCGGGCGATGTTGCCGGTAAGGTAATTGAGCTGGTAACACAACGCAAAGGCGACCTGTTGATCATGGAGCCAAAAGGCGACTTACAGCACTTAGAATTTGAGATCCCATCACGCGGTATCATCGGTTTACGTAACAACGTATTAACCGCTACTGCAGGTGAAGCGATCATGGCACACCGCTTTAAGGCTTACGAGCCATGGAAAGGCGTAATTCCTGGTCGTTCAAACGGGGTATTGGTATCTATGGATACTGGTAAAACTACCGCTTTCGCTATAGATAAATTACAAGATCGTGGCCGTTTCTTTATTGATCCGGGTGTTGATATTTACGAAGGACAGGTTTTGGGTGAGCACATCCGTGATAACGATTTGGTGATCAACTTAACCAAAGGCAAGCAATTAACCAACATGCGTGCATCTGGTAGCGATACCAACGTGCGTATTGCACCTGCTATCAAATTCTCGTTAGAAGAATCAATGGAGTATATCCAGGCTGATGAATACATTGAGGTAACGCCACAAAGTATCCGTTTGCGTAAAATATTCCTGAATGAAAACGAAAGAAGAATTAACGCTAAAAGGTTTGTGAATCAATAATTGATTTCAGACTTTAATTGATACAAAAGCCTTCAGGATTTTCCTGGAGGCTTTTTTTATGCTTTTAATAAATGTATTTATGAAATTTGGATAAATAATATGCTTTTGCAGCTTTTTTTGATCTTTAAGGTGTGTTAATTATCAAAATAATGTCATTTAATAATTGATTTTGTATGCTGTTAGATATGTTTTTGATGTTTATGTTTTGATATACAGTTGTTTATGTATTTATTCAAGTGGGTATATATTTAATATATATAATATATAAATTAAACATAATAGTTGTAGATTGCCATTAATAAAAAAACCTATACAACCATTATGACAACCTTCACAAAAAATCTTGCACATGCTGTAGTTGGCATGCTGTTAACAGGCGCGCTCGCCTCATGCCAAAAAGGTAACGACAAACTCGTTGACCCAGCTTCAAAAAAAGTATCAGCTTCAACCAAAAATGTAAACAGCGTAACTGGTCCTGATACCGCTGTAGAAGTTGGTGCTGTGAGCAAAAAAAGCAGCGGTACCCTTGATCTGTTTGGCAGAAGCACCACCAACACGCTGTTACACAAAACCTGGACAAGCGCCGGCGGCTGGACTGCCTGGGAAGATCTGGGCGGTAACATCATTTCTGCACCTTGCGCTTCTTCCAGACAATCAAACGCCATCAATGTATTTGCACAGGGGCCAAGCGGTCACCTCATGCAGATTTACTATGTAGATGGCCAGGGCTGGTCGCCATGGATCGACCTGGGGGGTAACATCACTTCCGCGCCTTCATCTACATCACAAACAGCTAATGACCTTTCTGTTTTTGCAAAAGGTGCAAATAACAACCTGGTTGTGCTTACCTGGAATGCCGGATCGGGATGGGGCTCGTGGTCAAGCCTGGGCGGCAATATTACTTCGGCTCCTGCTGCTGTATCCAGAAGCTCATCAACTACCAATGTTTATGCTAAAGGCACCAACAACAACCTGGTGCAAATTTATTCAGTTTCGGGCAGCTGGTCATCCTGGACCGATCTGGGCGGTACCATTTCATCTGCACCCAGCGCTATAACCCGTTCGGCTAATGACCTGAATGTATATGCCAAAGGCACATCAAACACCCTGAAACAAATTTATTGGACTGCAAGCGCTGGCTGGTCGGCTTGGACTGATCTGAATGGCTCTATTACTTCGGCTCCGGCAGCAGTTGCAAGAGATGCCAATAATATTAACGTGTTTGCTTTAAACAATACCAATCTGATGCAGATTTATTGGACCTCGGCCGGTGGCTGGGTTAACTGGTTTAACATGCCTCAATAAGAAATAAATTAACTGATCAATTAACGGGGGCGGTGCTTTTATAGTACCGCCTTTTTTGTTGCCTCATTTGCGCCGGCATGGAATCACAAATGTTGGGAAGACAAAAAATGCCAAAAAGTGGGTTTACATGTTTTATGTGATTTATTACTAAAAATTAATATAAGTAATTGATTATAAGCTATATGTAATAATGTTAACCATGAAAAGTGTAAACCATGTAAACCCACTTTTTTAGTGAAAAAGCCCTGCTGCCGTGTATGCTTTGGCTCATTTGTAGCGATAGGTGTTGGGGATACAAAAAAGCGGAAGGCTGTGCGATTCCCCTCTTGAGAGGGGTGGAGGGGTGTGTTATTCTGCTTAATGAACACACCCCTACCAGCTACTAGACAGGCCAACGCGCGCCCTCTTAAGAGGGGAATAACTGATGGTATGACAGAGGAAAGAATCAAATGCGTATAATCGACTCACCCGGTCTACGCTTCGCTAGACCACCCTCTCTTCGCCTTCGGCGGAAAGAGGGTAAAGAAAAAGAATTAAAGAAATGGAAAGCCCCCTCTATGCGCGAAGCGGAGAGAGGGGTGACAAGCGTAGCGATGTCGGGGTGAGTCTGTTATGCGGCATGCTATCATTTCCACCCATTTGCAACGAGTGCTTAATTTAGCCGAGCGTTTATAACGCTAATTTTTAGCTGAAAATGTTATCTACCCTTCAACTTCGCTATAGCACCATCAATAATGCTGTTGATATCCTCAGACAGCTTCAAAAAGTAAACGGCCGGTAAATAAAGCGCGGTGATAAAAGCAGTGCGTACAATAGTATCTACATAATAATTACCGATGTGTAGCGGAAGTATCCAAACCGATAAATAATAAGCCAGTATACCGGCTGCCAGTGCCAACACGCATTGAATGGTGAATGGCTGCATGCCAAACTTGATCCAGATAAATATATACCTGAACAGGTTAAAAATAAAATAAGTTATAGCCGAGGCTATGGCCGATCCGGTAATACCATAACGCGGGATCAGCAGCAGATTGGCCACAATAATAAGTACCACCAATAACAGATTAAACAGCGCCTCATACCTGAAATATTTTGATGTAGCCATAATCACTCCATTGATACCTGTTGATGCCTCTATCAAAAAACCCATACTTACAAAAAATATGGCGTATTTTCCTGCACTATATATGTGCGGTGAAATCCCCAAAATATTATCGATACTTGCCCACATCAATATAAACAGGAACAAGGAAGCGATAAGTTGAGTTACACAGCTTTTTTCATACACTGCACGAATATTTTTAAGATCGTTGCTTTTCCATGATTCAGATACGATGGTATAAGCAATACTGTACAGCGAACGTGTAGGTAAGGAGATAATGAGCCCAAAGTTAAAGGCCAGTACGTATATAGCGGTTGCGCTCAGACCCAGTTTTTTAAAAATGAGGTAATTGTCTATATTTTGGATAATAACAGGTGCCATTCCTGTTAGTATGGTAAAAAAGCAAATGCCTATGAGTTTGTTAACCATATCGCGGGTTAAAAACGCCATATCTGGCTTGAGCGAAAATTGGCCATCGCGTATGATCCGGGCGATGATAAAAAAGGTTGGTATCAGGTTGGTCACCAACCAAAGCCACATAAAGCTTTCAAAGGTGATAAGCCCAAGATATATAAGTATAATAGGTATCAGTATAAATACCCTTTTGGTAAACTCACGCAGTATAAGACCTGTAGTCATGTTATAAAGCATGCGGGCGTATAGGTCAAATACATTAAAAAACAAGGTGAAAACAGTAAGCGGCACCAAATACCAGTAATATACACTAAAGAGGGTCGATGATTTGACGGAACTTCCATCTGTATTATGACTTACTATTTGGTCTTTAAACAGCCAGGCTATCAGTACAAATAAAATAGTACCCACTAATGATACCATACAGGCCAGGAACAGGTAGCCGTGATGTTTTTTTTCATCATTGCGGAAGTAGGGAAAATACCTTGCTGTACCATTAAAGCCCAGTATGGAGAATTGCGCAAATACCAAAGGAGCTGATGTCAATATGCCAATCAAACCAAATTCCGCCGGACTTAAGGAATGTGGCATCAGGTAGTTGGTGGATAAGAAACCGATAAGCACCCCCAGATAGGAATATATGGTGCCTTTAATGGTTTGTTTTTTTATGATGCCCATTCAGTTAGTTGGCCGTGTTACGGGTTAAAATGATAATTTTGAAATGCAAATGGCAAATATAAAATATAAAGTGTGTGTGTTAACGCTTACCTATGCAAATAGGTGGCAATTTCTGGAACAGGTACTAAAACGTGTGCTGTCATTTGCCCCGGTAACACAGGTGGTAGTAGTAAATAATGCCGCGCTTTATAATGTAGAAGAATATTCCGGCCACTTGAACGATAGCCGTGTAAAGGTTTTAAACAATGCCGAAAACCTGGGCTCAGCAGGCGGTTATAAACAAGCTTTGGAATACGCTTATCAGCAAACCGATGCCGATATGGTTTGGCTGTTGGATGATGATAATTTGCCCGATGTAAACGCGCTGGATATCCTGCTAAGCAACTGGGAACAAACAGAAGGCGCCAACGATCAAAAAGCGTTGTATTGCCTGCGCGAAGACAGGCCGCCCCATGTAAAAATAGCGCGGGGCGAGAATCCGGGCAGATATTACCTGGTGCCCAATAATTTTATGGGTTTCAGCATATTCCACATTTTTAAAAATCGTTTATCTAAAGCACGCGACAAGTTTTCTGGCGCATCGGCGTATTTGCCAAAGGCTGCTATGCCCTATGTGCCTTACGGCGGCTTGCTGATGCACCGCGCTATGATCGGGCTGATCGGTTTCCCCGACGAACAGTTTTATCTGTATGTAGATGATTCGGAATACACCTATCGCATCACCAAAAACGGTGGAACGATATGGCTGATCCCGGAATGTAAGGTGGTGGATATCGATCAGTCGCAGGGCTTAACTTATCAGCCCAAAGCTTTTCACTCGCACCTGCTCGATCAATGGAGCTTCCGTACCTATTACGCCGTCAGGAACCGGATGTATTTTTACGCACGCAACGCGGTGGATTCGGCTTTTATTTTTTCGCTTAACAAAAGTCTATATCTGTTTTATTTGTGGATCATCAGCATATTAAGTTCCAAACAGCCGGAGTACCGGAAGTTTTTGACAGCCGTGAACGATGGATTGAAGGGCAAAATGGGTAAGGCTGAGCCTGGGAAATGGTGATTTTGAGAAGAGGGGAGTTGAAAATCAAGCTTCAGTGAGAAATCGCATGAAGCATAATCGACTCACCCGGTCTACGCTTCGCTGGACCACCCTCTCTCCGGCTTTGCCGTAAAGAGGGTAAGGAAAAGATTTGTCATGCTGAACGTAGTGAAGCATCTATTATTGAACTTTTCCATCATAAAATAGATCCTTCGTTCCTCAGGATGACAAAAACTAAGAGAAGAGCCCCTCTATGCGCGAAGCGGAGAGAGGGGTGACGAGCGCAGCGATGTCGGGGTGAGTTGAAAAATTTTACCTGCTTAAAAACATAAACATTAAAGTGATAGTTTTACATTCGTAAACTCATGCAGGAATCAATTATTGGCGGCAACTATAAAACCGCGTACGATCAGTTTTATCAAAAGCACGACGAGGCCTGGCGTATGCTCAGTGCCAAATACAAGGCGCAGCATATCATCGATGTTTGCCGCGGACTTACCTTTAGCAAAGTGCTGGAAGTAGGCGCGGGCGATGGCAGTATCCTCAAAATACTGTCGGATAATAACTTCGCCGCCGAATACCATGCTGTCGAAATATCTGGCAGCGGGGTGGAGTATATCCAATCGCGCGGTATTAAAGGGCTGGCATCGGCACAGGTATTTGATGGCTATAAGCTGCCTTTTGACGATGATAGCTTTGACCTGATCATCCTGTCGCACGTACTGGAGCATGTGGAGCACGAGCGCCTGTTACTGCGCGAATTAAAACGTGTAGGCAAACAATGCGTTATTGAAGTACCCCGCGATTATAAAACCGGGGTTGATGCCCGTATCAAACACTTTTTGGCTTATGGCCACATCAATGTGTACACGCCAACATCGCTGCGTTACCTGCTGCGCACCGAAGGTTTTGAGATTGAAAAAGATCTGACATCGATGATTGAACCCGAAGTAACCCGCTTTAACGCTTACGTAAATCAGAAAAAGAACAAGAGCTTTATAAAAAATCTGAAGATAGCGGCTGAGTTTACCGTGAAGCAAGGTCTTGGAAAAATTTTCGGAAAAAAAGTAACAGAACAATTTGCCAACGCTTATACCGTTTTGTGTAAGAAAGCCAGCAATCAACCAGAATTATTCTAATAGTATCAAGTTTTAGTATCAAGTAGTTAGTATCAAGTATCAAGACTTTTTAAAACCATTAGCTCCGTTTTGCGAAGCTGTCTTGATACTTGATACTCGCTACTTGATACCCATCAACACCCAACAGCAAAATAACTATGCAACAGCTTGCCCCTATAGCGCTATTTGTATACAACCGGCCCGATCATACGCGCCGTACCTTAATCCACTTACAAAAAAATGTATTGGCCGAGGAATCGAGGCTGTACATTTTTTGCGATGCCGCCAAAACCGATGCCGACCGCGATAAGGTGGAGCAGGTAAGGCAGATAGCCCGCGAAACTACCGGCTTTAAATCGGTAAGGGTTATAGAGCGGGATCATAACCTGGGTTTGGCCGAGTCCATCATCAGTGGGGTAACGCAATTGGTGTATGAGTACGGCAAGGTGATTGTTTTTGAGGATGATTTGCTGTCATCGCCCTATACATTGGAGTATTTTAACGAGGCACTAACCTATTATGCCAGCCAGGAAAAAGTAATGCATATTGGTGCCTACATGTATAATCTGAAAGATAGGGACCTGCCCGAATCATTTTTTTACCGTGCAGCTACCAGTTGGGGCTGGGCAACCTGGGCCCGTGCCTGGAACCATTTTGAACCCGATATTGATAAGCTGATAACCCAGTTTGATACGCTCAGCATCATCCGCTTTTCGATAGAGGGGAAAATGAATTTCTGGCGACAGGTGCAGGAATTTAAAGCAGGTAAAAATAATTCCTGGGCCATCCGCTGGTATGCCTCCATCTTTTTAAAAGGCGGTCTTACGCTTAACCCGGCGCGTTCGCTTATCAACAATATCGGGCACGATGGCACTGGCGTACACTCCAACCGCGAAAACATGTACGATGTGCACATCTCGCAGCAGCCCGTCAAAAAATTCCCCGATGTAATTGAGGAAAACGAAAAAGCCTACCAGGCCATCAAACATTTCCTGGCCCACCGCAAAGGCAACTTGTTTAAGCGAATGGTAAGGTTTGTGAAGCAAAGGGTAGGGTAAGCTCCCATTTATATATGTCATTGCGAGGAGGAACGACGAAGCAATCTCCTCGCGTTCAATATGCAAGCGAGGAGATTGCCACGCTACGCTCGCAATGACATAGCTGGTTTTACCCCGCCGGGCTTTTATCCCACCAAAAAAATCAGTACATTTGTATATACCACAGCCCGGTTATCCGATTAAAAAGGATAACCGGGCTGTTTTGTTAGAGGAAAAAAGAGAACAAAAAACGATCGTTTGGTATGTTGTTATTTGATAATCAATAAATTAATACTTTTTAAAGTTTTAAAAACACGTTAAAACTGCTTTGAAATTTGTTAAAAAGTGTTAAAATGAGGGTTTTTGAATGAGTTTTGGGCAGTTTTTACCCTGTTTTTGAGCAGAAAAGTGTTAAAATTTAAGGTTTAAAAAGTTTTTCCCGAGGCTAATCAGGACTGGATTGTTAAAAAGCTGGTCGCCGAAAATTCCGGAAAAACAAAACGAGTTTTTAGCACCGGCCGGTATTTGGGTTCGGCCGAATAAATGTATTTTTGGAACATGTTAAAAGTAGTGCATCTGAATACCTATGATGGCAATGGCGGCGCGGGCCGGGCCTGTATGCGGCTAAACCGGGCACTACTCAGCCAAAATGTTGATTCAAAGGTCATCGTGCACTATAAGTTCGGGAAAAATCCACAGATAGGCACTTTTAACCGTAATCCGGTGCAAAAAGCCTATGCCGCAGCCACCATTATCCTGGAGCGGATCCTGGCCAAAAGGTACCTGAAACCCTTATCGCGTACCCCATTCTCATTTACCTGGTTCGGGCGATCGGTTATCAACCACCCGGATGTAAAAAACGCCGATATTATACACTTACACTGGATAAATCATGGTTTCCTGAACCCTAAGCATATAGCCCAGGTAGCCAAACTGAACAAACCTGTGGTATGGACCTTTCATGATAGTAATGCATTCACCGGCGGCTGCCATGTACGCTATGCCTGCGATCATTATATACGGGAATGCGGTAATTGCCCGCTGCTGATCCATGAGGGAGACAATGATATTTCGCACAAAATATGGCAACAAAAGCGCAAGGCGTATGATCTGCTCGACTTTACCGTAGCTGCACCAAGTTCCTGGATGCAGGCATCTGTAAAAAACAGCAGCCTGATGCGTGGGAAGGCGATAAATCATATCCCTAATACGCTGGAAACCGACATTTTTAAGCCTGCTGATAAAAAGCAAGCCAAACAGAAGGCCGGACTGCCCACAGATAAATTTATTTTCCTGAGTGGTTTTATGCCATCGCGGAAAGATCTGCATAAGGGTACCCAATACCTGCTGGATAGCCTGGAACTGCTAAAACAGCGTCTGGGAGCGGATGCAGATAAAATAGAGCTGGTGATATTTGGTAACCGAGGAACAGAGGGCGTACCTGATTTTCCGTTCAAAACCAGCTTTTTAGGTACCATTAATAACGACAAACAACTGGCGCAATACTACGCCGCTGCTGATGCCTTTTTGATACCATCGCTGGAGGATAATTTGCCCTATACGGTAATGGAAAGTCTGGCTTGCGGAACGCCTGTAATAGCCTTTACAACAGGGGGTATACCCGATATGGTTCATCATCAGTATAATGGTTATCTGGCCACTTATAAATCGGCAGAGAGCTTTACAGATGGTATGGAGTGGATCATTAAACATCCAGAACAAGAGCGAATACAGCAACAGGCACGGCAAACTATCATGGACACATTTTCGGAAGAGGTTATTGCCCAAAAGCATATCCGGCTTTACGAAAGTCTGTTGCAAAAGGAGGATGCTGATGTTTGAGCCTACATTGAGTGTGATTACCATTGTGTATAATAATGTACGTGACGTTGAACGTACTATGCTTTCTGTTTTAGGACAAACGTATAAGAATATAGAATATATTATTGTAGATGGTTTATCAACTGATGGTACTTTAGATGTGATCGATAAATACCGCGACCGTATCAGTAAACTGATCAGCGAAAAAGACAAAGGCATTTATGATGCCATGAACAAGGGCCTGGATATAGCTACCGGCGATTATGTGATCTTTATGAACTCCGGCGATGAATTTTACGACCATGATACCGTGACCGCTGTTTTTGCCTCCGCGGATGATGCTGACATTTATTATGGGGAAACCGAGATGATTGACGATACCGGGCAAAGTTTGGGACAACGCAGGCATCAAGCACCGGCAGCATTTACCTGGCGAGATTTTAAATATGGCATGAGTATCAGTCACCAGGCTATCTATATCAGATGTAGTTTAGCCGAGCCTTATGACAACCGTTACCAGCTTAGTGCCGATATTGATTGGATCATCCGCGCAGCCAAAAAGAGCCAAAAAATAGTAAATGTAAACCGGTATGTAGCCAAATATCTGGTAGGGGGGATGTCGAAAAAAAGGCATCGCCAAAGTTTACAGGAGCGTTTTGAGATTATGAAACGGTATTACGGATTGATCCCGACTATTTTCAATCACGTTGTAATTGCCTTTAACCTGGGCTGGTACTGGCTCAAAAACAAGCGTACAAACGACTAATAACGTCCTTTTAATCCACAAAAAAAGCGATGGATTTAAGCCCATCGCTCTTCACTAATATAGTTAAGCCTTATGCCTTTTTGGCGGCTGGCTTAACTGCAGGTTTCTTTTTGGTTTCGGTGTAAATTGCACCGCCCAGTGCCAGCACTAACAGGATAGATCCAGCTAAGGAGATATTTTCACCGGCATAGTATGATGTTGGGTGAAATATAAACTCGATCTTGTGGTTCCCAACCGGTATCTGCGCAGCACGCAAAAGATAATCAGCACGGAAATACGGTTTTTCAACTCCATCGATCAGCATTTTCCAGCCTTTGTCGTAATATATCTCCGAGAAAACCGCGATTTGTGAGGCAGTGGAGCCACTTTCATATGTCAAATGTTCTGGCTTATAACTTACCAGTTTAATAGTTGCCGAAGGAGCATTTCCTAATGATTTTTCGTCTATTAAGCTTTTATATTGTTTATCAACAATAGCTTCATCTTTAGGAGAAAAACTACTGATTGCCTGCATTTCCTGGTCTGCATTCTCAGCATATTTGATGCTCTTAACAAACCAGGCATTGCCACATGCGGTTTGGTTGGCTTGCATGGTTGCATTACCTGTTTTAGGATCAGTATTAATGATGTATTTGGTGTTCAGCATATCCAAAACATCCTGATTTACGCTCTTTGTAAATTGATTTTGAATTAGTTCATCAAAACGTCTTAAGCGGGCCGAGTGAAATCCGCCTACGGTTTTGTAGAAATAGGAGGAATGGGAATCATGAAAAGGATCTCCATAGCTCATATCAAAAACTCTGAAGTTAGGGTCTGGATCTTTCATGATAAACTGATCAACTTCGCGAGGCGTGTATTGTTGCTCAAGATCTGATTTCGCTACGAAATTGCTGTCTTTTAGATAACGTTTATCAACGCCCCACATATCAAATAGCAGAATAGCTGCTAAGGCAAAAGCAGCCATATTTGTTTTGATCTTTTGTTTGATAAGTAACCATATCAGGCCGGCGGTTAATAGCACGAAAATCAATGAACGTATGGCGTCTGCACGCTCCAGACTTATCCTGTCATCAACAAAATCACTTGCTATAGAGTTGGCTAAGGAGGTATTGCCTTTAAATATTTGTGTTAAATTATTAACAAAAGCTAAATGATCGTCGGCCTTAAAGCTTAATATAACATCAGGAACAGCAATCATGATTAGCAGTAATCCTGCGGTTATATAAAAGGCTATTTTTCCGCGCTTGAGAATAAAAGCTTTGTCTGTGTTTGTTATAACTTCATTAATAGCTAACAAGGCAAGTATCGGAAAGCAAAGTGCCGCTATAACCAAAGTTGATTCAACTGCCCTGAACTTGTTGTACATAGGGACATAGTTGAAGAAAAAGTCGGAAATGAAGGGGAGATTTTTACCAAATGACAAAAACATGCTTAATAAAACAGCACTTAGCAGCCACCATTTTATTCTATTTTTAACGATCAGTAAGCCCAGGATAAACAAGAAGCATACAGCAGCTCCAAAATACCAGGGACCAAATGTACTTGGTTTATTACCGTAGTACAACTGTTGTGAGGCAAAGCCGCGAGCTTGTTCCGGATCAACCCCGTTGTCAGTAAGCGCTTTTACTACTTTGGAATCATCAGCTGCAACTGTACTGCTGCCGCCACCATAAGCATTGGGTATTAAAAATGTAAGACATTCACCTACACTTTGACTCCACGTATAAGCATAGTCTTTATCCAGACCATGATTTGGCCCGGCTGTTCCTTTCTGCGTTAGATTGGCCTTGCCTCTTATGGTATACTGACTATATTCATAAGTTGTCCATAAAGTGCTTGCATTAACAGCAATTGCCAGTATAAGACCAATCCCTAAATATCCTATAGATTTTAAAAATGGCTGAAGTTTTTTATCTTTTATAGCATGATAAAGCTCAATACCCAATAATATAGCAATAGTCATCAGCAGATAGTAAGTCATCTGCACGTGATTACTCCTAATCTCCATTGCCATAAAAAATGCTGTAATAGAAGCCCCTAAAAGATGCTTGCCTCTTAATGTTAAAATGATTCCTGCAAGGATTGGAGCGAAAAAGGCTATGGCATAAGCCTGATTAGAATGCCCGGCAGTAATATAAATGAAGTTATAAGATGAAAAGGCAAATGCAATAGCGCCGGCTGCCGCCAGCCATGGTGAAAGGCGTAAAACACTGAACAGCAGGTAAGCGCCTAAAAGGTATAGCAAAACGGTATCAACAGGGTTAGGAAATACAGCTTTTAAAATATCAATCACATGTGAAGTGATGTTTGATGGAAAAGATGCCCATATCTGATAAGCAGGCATACCTCCAAACATTTGATTTGTCCATAAAGGTGCATGCCCGGTTGCTGCCCTAACATCATTGATCTCTTTTTGCATAGATTGCGCCTGAGATACATCGCTCTGAAACAATACTTTGCCCTGTATTATAGGACTAAAGAAATAAGCATAGGAAATTACTAAAAGAATTGCTACAATAATGAAGTGAACACTATTACGCTTAAACCAGTTGTTCATTTAAGTTTTTTGAAATGGATAATATATATTCCTCAAAAATAGAAATTTGAATGACAATTGAAGTACATAATTCGGATTTCGGATTTTCGATTTCGGATTTGGAAAATTTGATGATTTGAAAATCGAGAAAGCAGGTTTGATGCATTCCTAAACCAATTCAGAAATCCGAAATCGAGCATCCGAATTCCAAAATCAAAAATTAACAGGTAAGCTCGCGGCTGCGGAGCAGGAAAAACAGCAAGATCATACCTGCAAGACTCACCACGTAGGCTATCACCTGGGGTTTGCCATAGTCTTCGCGGTTTTTGCGTATGCTGAAAAAATTATAGAGGGCAAGGGCGCCTAAAACCACCCAAAAAAATGTGCCAATCTTAGCGCAAGTGGCAAACAGCTGCAAGGCAACGGTGAACACGATGTAATTAGCCACAATAAGTATAACAGACTCGGAAGTATTGTTATGATTCGGGCGCCTTTTGTATACTTCTTCTGGCAGCATATAGATTATTTCACTTCTTCGTAATCAACAAACTCGCCTTCAGAATCAGGCACAGTGCCTCTTTTTCCCTGCGGGATATAATCTACCCTGATAGCGCCATCCGGGCGTCTGGATGATTGGCGTTGCTGCTGTTGGGCTTGTTGCTGAGCCTTATTCACCACGCTTTCAAAAAGAAAAGGTAGCAGATATCGTACTAAACTGCGTATGATATATAGTACACAAATTGATATGAGTAGAAAACGAATTAAAAGCATCACATTAATTTTTAGCTTACAAATATAAGTTATATAACGTAAAAATTGTTTTAATATGATTATGGATAGATGTGCAAATGTGTGGATTACGAATGTGTGGATGAAAAATCTACATACTCATGATATTCATTTGCATGTCTGCACATCTGAAATCTGCATATCTAAAACTTCTCTTCCATCATTTTTTCTAAAGCAAACATCTCATCACGCAGTTTGGCCGCCAGTAAAAAGTCCATATCCTTGGCTGCTGCGAGCATATCTTTTTTAGTGTTGTCAATTGATTTTTTCAAGTCTGCCTTGGTCATGTATTGTACTATCGGATCAGCTGCCAGTGATACGGAATCGGCTTCCACATAAGCTTTCTGTACACCGCCCTGAAAATCAACCACAGAAGTTTGCTCCATGATCTCCTCGCGTGATTTGCCAACCGTTGTTGGTGTTATGCCGCGTTCAGTATTATAGGCGATTTGTATATCACGACGGCGATTGGTCTCGTCCATAGTGATCTGCATAGAATCGGTGATCTTATCGGCATACATAATTACCCGGCCGCGATCGTTACGGGCGGCGCGACCGATGGTTTGTATCAATGAGCGTTCCGAACGGAGGAAACCTTCCTTGTCAGCATCCAGAATGGCTACCAGGGATACTTCCGGCAGATCGAGTCCTTCGCGGAGTAAGTTAATACCGATCAGTACGTCAAATTCGCCCAAACGTAAGCCTCTTAATATCTCTACCCTTTGCAGGGTTTTTACTTCGGAGTGGATATAGCGGCATTTGATACCGAGGCGATCCATGTATTTGGCTAACTCCTCGGCCATGCGTTTGGTGAGCGTGGTTACCAGTACTCGGTCGCCCATTTTGATGGTTTTATCTACTTCGTCCAACAGATCATCAACCTGGTTGATCACCGGGCGAACGTCAATAACCGGATCGAGCAAGCCGGTAGGGCGTATCACCTGCTCCACTACCACACCGCCCGATTTCTCCAGCTCAAAATCACCGGGTGTCGCGCTCACATAAATGGTTTGCGGAGCCAGTTTCTCAAACTCCTGAAAGTTGAGCGGACGGTTATCCAAAGCAGCCGGCAGACGGAAACCATAGTCTACCAATGATATTTTGCGCGACCTGTCACCGCCATACATGGCCCTGATCTGCGGAACGGTTACGTGGCTTTCGTCAATCACCATCAGGTAATCATCGGGGAAATAGTCCAGCAGGCAGAAAGGGCGTGCCCCGGGCTGTCTTCCGTCAAAAAAGCGGGAGTAATTTTCGATGCCCGAGCAATAGCCCAGTTCGCGTATCATCTCCAAATCGTAGTTAACTCTTTCTTCCAGGCGCTTGGCCTCCAGGAAACGGCCATCTTCAATAAACTGCTTTTTGCGGGTTTCCAGCTCCTCCTGTATGGCCCATATGGATTGGGTAAAACGCTCGCGCGGCGCAACATATAGATTGGCCGGGTATACGATCATGTGGGTCATTTTTTCGACCGTCTTCCCGGTAGTTACATCAAAGGTACTGAGCTCTTCAATGTCATCGCCAAAAAAGGAAATGCGGTACGCATAATCCAGGTAAGCCGGGAAAATATCAACCGTATCGCCCTTTACCCGGAAAGTACCACGCTTAAAATCGGCGGTGGTACGGGCATAAAGTATCTCTACGAGGCGGTGTAAAAAGGCATTGCGACTGATACGTGTACCCACCGCGAACTTGAAAACCGAGTCGGCAAAGTCGTCAGGATTACCCATACCGTAGATACAGGATATGGACGATACCACGATTACATCCCTGCGGCCCGACATCAAAGCCGAGGTGGTGCGCAAACGCAGTTTCTCAATCTCCTCGTTTATTTGGAGGTCTTTTTCAATGTAGGTGTTGGTGGTAGGTATAAATGCTTCTGGCTGATAATAATCGTAGTACGACACAAAATAGTTCACCGCGTTTTCCGGGAAAAACTGCTTAAACTCACCATACAGCTGCGCAGCCAGTGTTTTATTGTGGCTCAGAATCAGCGTAGGTTTTTGCGTTTGTTGTATCACATTGGCGATAGAGAACGTTTTACCCGATCCGGTAACGCCCAGCAGGGTTTGGAAAGGATCGCCATTGTTTACACCTTCAACCAGTTGCCTGATAGCTTCGGGCTGATCACCGGTAGGGGAATATTGGGAGGTTAAATTAAAATCCATGTTGTTATGTAAAAATACAAATATTCCTGCAATAGGTTTTGCAATTCAAAATAAGTACGGGATAATGACAACCTTATGTCAGTAGTATTTGGGGTGTCAAAAAAACTTTGTGATGGCCCGGATCGGTTTTTCTTTCCCTCTTTTTACCGGGTTAAAATAAAACTTACAAAATTCAAACCGGCAATCTTTCCGGGAGACTTTTTAAACCCCTTATTTTAACACTTTTCTGCTCAAAATGGGATGAAAAAGGCTCGATAATTACTCACTTTAACAAAGCTTTAACGCCATTTTAACACTTTTTAACAAATTTTTGATGGGCTTTGAAAAGTTTAAAAAGTATTAATTTTTTGATTATCAAATAACTGTAGTAAAAACGATCGATTTTTGGCGTGTTTTATCCTTTTAACCAAACAGCCCTGCTTACAATTTTCAAAGTAAGCAGGGCCGGCCTGTGGTGTATTTAAAGATACGAAAAATAGACGGGAATTACAAGGCTGTCGACTCAACCTATCTGTGCTTCGCTGGACTGCCCTCGCTCAGGCTTTGCCGCAAAGAGGGTAAGAAAGAAGAAAATAAAATCCCCTCTATGCGCGAAGCGGAGAGAGGGGTGACGAGCGCAGCGGCGTCGGGGTGAGTTGTCTAGGTTAACTCGTCAACCCAATCCGCTTTGCCCGTTCAAGCATACTCAGGCGTTTCATTTGCTCTTCTACTTCGCCTATGGCCAGCAACAGGTTGTTTTGCGTGGCAGTGAGCTCTGTTAGGGTGGCTATCATCACATCCCAAACAGGTTTCATTTGTTCAATCAATTCCTGGCCTTTGGGAGTAAGCTGAATAAGGCGTTTCCGTTCATCTGTCTTATCTTTTTTGGAGCGGATCAGCTTCACTTTTTCCAGTTCCTTCAGCAAACTAATGGTAGAAGGGTGGGTGTAGCCAATTTCATTGGCAATTTCTACTACACTTAAAACCGATCGCAGGTGCAGGGTATAGATCACCGGGAACCATTTGGGTTCAAAATCAATCCCGTTGGCTTTATATATCAGCACGCCATCTTTACGCAATTGGTCGCTAAGGCGTTGCAGTCTGGTGGCAATGGCTAAAATGCCCAATTCATCTATCACATTCATGTATAAACCTGTGCTTAGTTTGTCAAATGTAATTGATAAAAAACAGTATCGGCGCTCATTACAGGAAATGCTTTGGGCAGATCCGTTTTGGGCAGCCTGGTAAAACCATTGCGTTCATAAAAGCGGTGAGCTGCTTTCAACACTTCAACAGTGCCTAAATAAATATCTGTGATTTGGTTTTGGCGGCAATAATCAATCAGGGTATCCAGTAATAATTGGGCTAAACCGAGCTCTTTACCCCGGTATTCTTTCCGCACAAACATTTTACGGATAGCCCCGGCATGCTTGTCGAAAGCAATTAAGCCGATGGTGCCCACCAGGAGCTCATCATGTTTGGCGCCCCAGAAACCGCCGCCGGTTTGATGATAGTTTTTTTCGATATCCAGCAGGTCGGGCTGATCATTCAGCGTAACGGGAACATTAAATTCAATTTGCTGTATAGGCAGAATAATATCAATGATCTGTTCGCAGTAATCATTGTTTAAAGGGGTAATAGCAGAAAGTGTGTTCATGGGAATAAATTTATATACAAAACTACGTAGTTAACTACATATATTCATAATTCAATTGTAAATTTTTAGTATCAGGTAGCTAGTATCAAGTATCACGACATTTAAAACTGAGAACTCGGTTTAAACAATCAAGCTTCTCTTTTGAGCGTAATTACCCCCTGATTAGACAGGATTTAAAAAAATAAGGCGGAGAGCCGACTCACCCGGTCTACGCTTCGCTGGACCACCCTCTCTTCGCCTTTGGCGGAAAGAGGGTTAAGAAAAAGAAAATGAAATCCCCCTCTATGCGAAGCGGAGAGAGGGGTGACGAGCGCAGCGACGTCGGGGTGAGTCTATACCTCTAAACAGAGGAATCGCACAGTCCCTCGTTTTTTAGGCCTTCCTAACCTAATGCGAGCAAGAGCCGGGTGATTACGGAAGTAGCATGACATCTAAAACTTAAAACTTATATTTACGTTATTAAAAAAATCTTGATTCCTGGCTCTTGATTCCTGACTCTAAATCTACAAGTATGATCTTTATTCTCAATAAAACCAATACTATAGCCAACCAGTTTCTGGCCGAACTGCGTGATGCCGACATACAGCAGGATAGGGCGCGTTTCAGGCTTAACCAGGAAAAACTGGGGCAGATACTGGCTTATGAGCTCAGTAAAACGCTTCACTATGAGGATAAGGAAGTGCAGACCTCCCTGGGTACTGCTAAGGTGAGTGTGCCGGTTGATCAGCCGGTACTGGCCACTATTCTGCGAGCGGGTTTGCCCTTTCACCATGGTTTTATGCAGTATTTTGATCAATCGGCCTCGGCTTTTATCACCGCCTACCGAAAGGTGAAACGTACCGGCGATTTTGTGATCCAGGTTGATCATATCTCCACCCCAAATCTCGATGGTAAAATATTTATCCTCTGCGATACCATGCTGGCCACCGGGCAAAGCATCGTAGTGGTATGCAAGGAACTGATGGCCCAGTACAAAATAAAAGAGCTGCATATAGCTGCCGTAATTGCCAGTACCGAAGGTCTTGCGCATGTACGGGCCAATCTGCCCAAAGCCAATTTATGGTTATGTGCCGTTGATGATGAAATGACCAGCAAAGCCTACATTGTACCCGGCCTGGGCGATGCCGGCGACCTGGCGTTTGGGGAAAAGAGCTAGTTGATTTCGGATTTGGAATGTTCGATTTCGAATTTAGGAAGGGAATAGTTTAATTTTGGAGTCTATTTTGATTTTGAATTTTGTCTGAACCCTGATTTGCCTGATTAAGGGATTAAAGAATTTTTCTTATCAAACCAAAATCATGGGAATCCTATAATCCTATAATTATGGTTCAGACAAAATCCGAAATCGAACATCCGAAATCCGAAATAGAATAATCAATTCATGAAATCCGAAATCGAACATCCCAAATCCGAAATAAAATACAAACACATCTTTTTTGACCTCGACCATACCATCTGGGATTTTGATAAAAACGCCGAAGAAACCCTGCATGAGCTGTTTATATTGCATCGTTTACAGGAAATCGGTTTACCATCGGCCAATCTGTTTATCGAAACTTATACGCGTAATAACCACGAGCTTTGGGCCCAGTATCACACAGGCCTTATCACCAAAGAGGAATTGCGTGATGCCCGCTTTAAAAGAACTTTTATACAGCTTGGCCTGCAGCCCGACCTGATTCCGGCCGATTTTGAGGACGCATATGTACGGCTTTGCCCAACCAAAACCAACCTGTTTCCGCATGCCCACGAAACGCTGCAATACCTGCAGGGTAAATACACGCTCCACCTCATTTCTAATGGGTTTAAGGAGTCGCAAAAGTTAAAAATAGCAGGTACCAACCTGGGGCAATATTTTCAGCATATCATCGTATCCGAAGATGTGGGCGTTAATAAACCCGATAAGGCCATTTTTGAATACGCGGTTAATCTGGCCGGTACCACCAAAGCCCAAAGCGTGATGATAGGGGATAGCCTGGAAGCTGATGTTTATGGTGCTTTGAATTATGGGATGGATGCTATCTTCTTTAATCCCTTCAATGCACCCAAACCCGATGATGTGCCTGTGCAGATTACTCATTTAAAAGAGCTGATTACTCTTTTATAAAATAGTTATAAATGGTGTCATTTCGGCGAATATGAGCGGCAGGGGGTGGAAAGGCATGAGGAGAAATCTTCTACAAGAGAACGGCATACCGCAGAAGATTTCTCCTCGCCCCATTGCTCAATCCATCCTCTGCTCATCGAAATAACACGTGGTTTTTTGTTTTGAGTGGAAAGCTTTCTGCATTATTTATTATTTAAAAGAGCTAACTTTATTGTTATGAGCATTGCCAAGGAGCTTAGAACCATTGAAACTGCGCTTAATAATTATCGCGAACTGCTGGATACTATCCCCGATGATGTGTTTGCCGAAACACCGGCAGGTGGTGGTTGGTCGTCGGCTGAGGTATACAGCCATGTCATGCAGTCAACCCTTCGCTCATCCATAGCTATTGAGCGCTGTGCCCACAGTAATTGTCCGCCCACTAAAAAAGGACTGAGTTTACAGGGGCATTTTGTGCTGCTTTTTGGTCGTTTCCCACCCGTAAAGATCAAAATGCTGGATGTGATGAATGTTGAAAAGATCAGTAAAGAGGATGCCCGCAACCTGATCATAAAATGCCGCAAGCGGATAGAAGATATTGCCCCCATCATTGCAAAGGCCCCAGCCGATATACGTTACGAGCACCCGCGTTTAGGTATGCTCAATGCCAAACAATGGCTTAAATTTACCCGGATACATTTACTGCACCATTTAAAACAGTTGGATCAGATTAAAAAGGAAGTGAGTAGCCTCACCTAATTACAGGTGTAAAATCATGTTGAAGAGCCGACTCACCCGGTCTACACTTCGCTGGACCACCCTCTCTTCGGCTTCGCCGCAAAGAGGGTAGGGAAAAATAAAAATATTTGCAGTTGCTCGGCTCCAGCCGAGTGACGACTATTTACAGGCCTCTGGCCTTCGAGTCAAATGAACTTGCACTTTTTACAGCGGTCGGAGGCCGGGTAATCATGGTCACTCGGCTGGAGCCGAGCGACTGCGAAACAAAGATTTTTTATTCAGTCCTTACTCTTTGATCCAAAAGTCTTTGTTCTTTCCTCCCCTCTATGCGCGAAGCGGAGAGAGGGGTGACGAGCGCAGCGACGTCGGGGTGAGTCTATATAAGATGGGCCCCCAAAAAATAAATTTTACACCGCCTGAAACCTTTTACATTTAACAGAGTCTTAACAGTAACATAATTTAGTTTACCGACATTTGTTAAAATCATTTTACGATGAATTTTGAGTACGCGTATTTGGTTGTTATAAGTTTGCTGCTCCTGGTGGGGGCCTTCTATATCAGCCCTTATGAACTGAATGTTAATGAAGACGAAGACGACGAGTAATCGTTTGTTAATCAATTCAATTATATATATTAACCGGCAGCACCTGCCGGATGAGAAATTAACCCCTCTATTTTAATGTCAAAACGCGAAGTTGATATCGTAGTAATATCTGACGTGCATCTGGGTACTTACGGTTGTCATGCCAAAGAATTACTAAAGTATTTAAAAAGTATTAAACCTAAAATGCTTATCCTGAACGGCGATATTATTGATATCTGGCAGTTTAGCAAATCGTACTGGCCCGAGGCCCACATGAAGGTGGTGCGCCGCATACTCAAGTTTGTTACCGATGGTATACCCGTACATTACCTCACCGGTAACCATGATGAAATGCTTCGTAAATTCACCGATTTTAACCTGGGATCGTTCCAACTGCTAAATAAGATCGTACTTAACATCGATGGTAAAAAAGCCTGGATATTCCATGGCGATATATTCGACGTAACTATGCAGCACTCCAAGTGGCTGGCTAAATTGGGCGCAGTGGGGTACGATAGTCTTATTTTGATCAATAGTTTTGTGAACTGGTTTTTAACGGCTTTGGGTCGTCAAAAAATGAGCTTTTCGCAAAAAGTAAAAGCCAGTTTTAAAGAGGCTGTAAAGTTTATCAATCAATTTGAACAAACCGCGGCCGACCTGGCTGTCGATAAAAATTATCAATACGTTATTTGCGGGCATATCCACCATGCCGAGATCAGGACTATTGAAAACACTGAAAAAAACGGCTCCGTTTTATACTTAAACTCGGGCGACTGGGTAGAGAGTCTTACTTCATTGGAGTATTATAAAGGCGAGTGGAATATATTTAAATATAATCCCGACGACTTTAAAACCGATACCGATGAGGATGATAAAACCGATGCCGAAGATCTGGACGCTAAACTGGATGTAAAAAGTTTACTCGAACGTTTTAAACAGGAACCGCATTGAGGTTTTAGTATCAAGTAGTTAGTATCAAGTATCACGACTTTTAAAAGCAGTATTCAATGTCTGCAAGAAATCTTGATACTTGATACTAACTACTTGCGACTAATTACTAACTTACCCCCCTTATAAAAATATGATGTTTGAAACTGTAACAGAAATGGAGTATTAGCCATCTCAGTTAAAGTAAAAACGCGCTTACTACAAATGAAGATACTTTTTGGCATACAGGGTACCGGTAACGGGCATATAAGCCGGGCCCGTGAAATTGTGCCTTTACTACAGCAATATGGCGAGGTTGATCTGTTAATAAGCGGTACCGAAGCCGAAGTTTCCTTATCGCAGCCCCTCAAATACCGTTTTCACGGCTTTAGCTTTGTATTTGGGAAAAAAGGAGGTGTTGATAATTGGGCAACGTTTAAAATTATGAACCTTCCCCAGCTCTGGCGCGATATGCACAGCCTGCCGTTGGATCAGTATGATTTGATCATTAACGATTTTGAACCGGTAAGCGCCTGGGCATGCCGCCTGCAAAAAGTGCCGTCGGTATCCTTAAGTCACCAGTGTTCCTTTGTTTCGCCCAAAACACCCCGCCCTAAAAAGTGGAACTATGCCGAGTGGTTGTTCAAATATTATTCACCAACTACGCACCATGTGGGTTTCCACTTTGAGCGTTACGACGATTTTATACATACCCCGGTAATCAGGAGCGAGATCCGTGAAATGGAAACCGCCAATCTGGGGCATTATACCGTTTACCTGCCGGCCTATGACGATAAAACCCTGCTGAAACATCTGAGCCAGACCGAGGCCCAATGGCAGATATTTTCGAAACGGCAAAAAACACCCTACCGCTCTGGCAATGTGGAGATCTTCCCGGTAAATAATGAGGCATTCAATAAAAGTCTGGCCAATTGCGAAGGCTTGCTTACCGGCGGTGGTTTTGAAGGCCCGGCCGAGGCACTGTTCCTGAAAAAAAAGGTGTTGATGATACCGATGAAAGGACAGTACGAGCAGCAATGCAACGCCCTGTCGGCATCAAAACTGGGCGTGCCTGTAGTTAGTGAGATCAATGAGGATTTTACCGGTCATTTGAATAACTGGATACAGGATGATAAAAAAGTGATCGTGGATTTTCCCAACGAGACCGCCCAAATTGTTGACGACCTGGTAAAGCGGTACGCGAGAAAGTAGTTTTTGGGAGCAAGGATTTTTGGAACAAAGAGCAAGGACAAAAAGAAAAATCATGCCAACCGCTGGATTCAGCTTATCAAGGGTCAAACATTTAGAAATCCTTACTCCAAAAATCCTTGCTCCAAAATCCTTAATTTTACGCCGCAAACAGCGCATATATGATCAATCTTTTCAGAACTTTTAATCCATTCAACGCTCTATGGCTGGTTATTATATTGTTTTTGTCGCGGGTGGGTTATTTGTTTCATGTTCCTGATAAGCTGGAATTTATTTTTGTAGAGCCCTTTGCCCGCCTGCTGGTACCGGTAGCATATGAATACGCGCTTTCGCCCGCTTTAAATATCTTTTTGGCTGCAGTGCTGGTTTTTATACAGGCGCTATTGTTAAATTACCTCATCAATTTTCATAATTTGCTGGGCAAGCCCACGTTTTTGCCGGCACTCATGTATGTTACCTTATCTGGTTTATTTGCGCCCTTCCTGATACTGAGTGCCCCGCTCATCTGCAATTTCCTGGTAATATGGATGCTGTTTAAATTGTTCAGCCTCTATAAAGGAGAGGATGCCAAATCAACCGTATATGATCTGGGGATGATCGTAGCTTTGGGCTCGCTTATCTATTTTCCGTTTATTTATCTGTTTTTATCTATCTGGATAGCGCTGGTGCTTTTTAAACCCTTTAACTGGCGCGAGTGGGTAGCCGGTATATTAGGATATGCCACCGTGTTTTTCTTCCTGGCAGTTTTTTATTACCTGAATGACCGAATTAAGGACTTTGGTAATATATGGCTTCCGTTAGGAACCAAATTTCCGGATCATATCAGCATTAACTCCTATAATTACCTGCTGCTTATCCCGGTGATCATGATTCTGGTGCTTTGTTTTTTTAAATTGCAGCAAAATTTCTTTAAAAGTTATGTGCAAACCCGTAAATCTTTCCAGTTATTATTCCTTATTTTTCTGATCACTGCTTTTTCATTTTATGTAAACGCGGCTTTTCATTTAAATCACTTTTTGTTGTGTGTGGCGCCCGTTGCTGTGTTTTTTGCCTATTATTTTTTGTATTCAACCCGGAAATGGTTTTATGAAAGCCTGTTCTTATTGCTGCTAATCAGCATTATCTGCTTTCAGTTTAACAAATTTTAACTTTTACATTCGTTCAAATTTCAACGGTTATATTAGTTTTGTAGCATGAAGTTTGGAGTAGTTATATTTCCCGGGTCTAATTGTGATGAAGACATCATATATGTATTAGAAAAAATAATGGGTCAGCAGGTGGTTAGGTTGTGGCATAAAGACCATGATTTGCAAGGTGTTGACTTTGTTGTTTTACCAGGCGGTTTTTCTTTTGGCGATTATCTTCGCTCTGGCGCGATATCCCGTTTTTCACCCATCATGCAGGAGGTTATACAATTTGCAGCAAAAGGTGGTTATGTAATGGGCATTTGCAATGGGTTCCAGATATTGACCGAAGCCGGCCTGCTTGATGGCGCTTTATTACACAATGAAAACCGCAAGTTTATTTGCCGCAACATTTATTTAAAACCGCAAACCACTCAATCATTACTTACTGCCCAGCTGGTACAGGATCAGGCTTATAAAATACCTATCGCTCATGGCGAGGGTAATTATTTTGCCAGTGCCGATGTAGTGAAGGCGCTTAATGATAATGACCAGGTATTATTCAGGTACTGCGATGAGGCTGGTAACATTGTTGCCGATGCCAATCCTAACGGATCAATGGAAAACATTGCCGGTATTTGCAACGCCAACAGGAACGTATTTGGTTTAATGCCTCACCCTGAACGCGCTGCCGACAGTTTGCTGGCCAATGAAGATGGATTGGCTATTTTTGAATCTATATTATCACTAATTAAGGCCTGATGACCAATTTGGTTATCGATATTGGTAATACATATACAAAAATCGCGGTTTTTAAACTGAATGAACTGTTAGCAGTGATGCAGTTTGAAACGGTTGATCCTGATACGCTGGATAATTTTTTGAATAATTATCAGATCAACAGGGCAATAGTATCATCAGTAAAAAAACATGTTGAACCATGGCAAACCGGTTTAGAGGCAAAAATGCCGGTAACTTATTTCAATGCGTTAATAAACAGCGGTATACAAAACCATTATTTAACCCCTGAAACACTTGGTACCGATCGTTTAGCAGCTGTTATAGGAGCAAGATATACCTATCCGGCCTTAAATAGTCTGATAATTACCGGCGGTACTGCGATAACCTATGATTACATTGATGCAGCCGGAAATTATTTCGGCGGCAGTATATCGCCAGGACTAAATATGCGTTATAAGGCTTTGAATTATTATACAGCCGGATTGCCACTGATTAATACAGACGCCACTTTTAATGAAACATATGGCGGCAGTACCGAAACAGCTATACGTTCGGGAGTGCAAAACGGAATAAAATATGAACTCATGGGGTTTATTGAAAGCTATAAAGCCAACAGTCCCCAACTAAATATTGTGTTAAGCGGGGGCGACAGTATTTTTTTTGATACTCTATTGAAAAATAGCATCTTTGCCCCCTATATTAAAATTGAACCTTATTTGGTTTTAAAAGGATTAAACGCAGCTATACAAAAGCATAATGATTAAATATACCAGGTTTCTTATAACACTTTTATTGGCTGTTAGTTCGTTTGCAGCATTTGCACAATCAACGGCTACCACCAGCTCTCCATACTCCAGATATGGTATAGGCGATATTGATCCGCAGTTAATGCCCCAAAATATAGCTATGGGTGGTATTGGCGTGGCCACTAACAGAATAAGTTTGTTTAACAATATCAATATAGTAAACCCGGCTTCTTACGGTGCTATCAATCTTACTACTATTGATATAGGTATTTACAGTAATTTTTTAACTCTGAACCAAGCGGGTTCTGCCAGTCAGAAAAACAGTAACTTCAGGCTGAGCCATGTGGCTTTTGCTATACCGGTAACCAAACGTTCGGCCTTAAGCTTTGGTTTGGTCCCTTACAGCGAGCGCGGTTACAATTATAAAAACACGGTTAAAGGAAACGGCGCCATACCTGCCGATACCAACCTTACCAATTATACATACAGTGGCGACGGTGGTTTATCAAAAGCATATTTTGGTTATGGTTTTGGTATAGGTAAACACCTGTTAATTGGTGCTAATGTATCTTACATTTTTGGTACCTTAAAAGATATCAGTACTACAGAAATAAACACCAATGTTAACGGAACAATAGTGCCGCTTCCGGGTACAACCAACTCAAAAATCGAATCGAGCAATTCCATAGCCGGGTTGAATTACGATTACGGTGTACAATATTCTGTTGATTTTTCTGATACCAAACACCTTACCTTTGGGTACTCAGGTTCATTAAATTCCAAACTCAATTCTACCAGTAGTTTTATTGTAAGCCAGTATTTTAACGATAACAGTGGTAATGAAGATATTCCGCTGGATAGCGTGATCAATAAGCAAAGTGCTAAAACCAAAATAAAACTTCCGCTAACCAACCGGTTTGGTATATCGTTCCAAAATGATGGCAAATTCCTGGTAGGCGCTGATTATACCATGAGTAAATGGTCGCAGCTATCTATTGGCGGCGTAAATCAGGGATTACAGGATAGCCGTACGTTTAACATCGGTGGTCAGTATACCCCAAACATTGCTACCTTACGTAACTATCTGGCTTCTGTTGATTACCGTTTAGGGGCTCTGTACGATGAAACTTATATGGTGGTTAATAATACCAGAATTAAGCGTTATGCCGTTACTGCTGGTGTAGGTATGCCATTAAGGCCTAACAACGGTAGTTTCTACAAAATCAATATTTCTGCCGAAGTAGGTAGAAGAGGTTCCCTGGTAAACGGCCTGGTGCGCGAAAATTACGTAAATATCCATTTGGGCTTCACCCTGAATGACAGGTGGTTCCAGAAATATAAATTTGATTAATCTTAGTATTAAGATATCAGATGTGAGATATGAGACATGAGATAAAGGCATTATTTGACCACGTAAAGGTTAAATACAAAGTATCAGATATCAGGATATTTTTGTCCCGTACAATCTTCTGTCTGACATCTCATATCTCATATCTCATATCTATACTATTGCTTGTATTTTTTCTATCATCCTGTGTAAACGATTTGAATAAGGTTAAAGAGATTTCTTCAAACGAGGTAGGCGCCATCGTAGAGCCTACTACAGGTGTTGATCTCATTATGAGCGACTCGGCAAAAGTAACCATACATCTGACCGCACCTTTAATATTACAGTACAACCCACAGAATCCTAAAACTACTTATAAAGTAGCGCCTAAAGGGATTAAGATAATTCATTACGACAAGTTGACCCAAAAACAGGATGGTACCATTATTGCCGATACCGGTATACTGCATGCGGGCGAAAAACTGTACGAGTTTCGCAAAAATGTAGTGGCCACCAATGCCCAGGGCGATGTTTACAAATCAGACGAGTTGTTTTGGAATTCGGCAACTAAAAAGGTATACTCTCACAAAAATGTAGAGGTTTTTATGAAAAGCGGGAATGTGATGAATGGAGATGACTTTGAGAGTGATGATACCTTTTTGCACCCCTCTCTTAGGAAAAGTACAGGAGTATTTCATGTAGATGAAAATGGCGCTCAGTAACTGAATAAGTTAAAATTCAAAAGTAAAAATCCAAGACCCCAAAACCGTGTTTGGGTAGGATTTTTTGACTTTTGACTTTTGAATTATTTTGTGTTATAGAATTTTACTAAAAATTGTATCTTGCGCCCTCTTTTGAGCAATAGAAACCGTTGTGAGTTGTCCTCTGGGAAAATAGACTAACGTATAGTAGTTTCATTTTGTTTAAAGAATAAGTTATTATAAAGAAAATAATTATAAAAAGTATATGGGTATAATGGGTTATTTGCGCGACCGGATGGGGAAAATTGTTGCCATCCTTATTGGTTTAGCGCTCCTTGCTTTTATTGTAAGCGAGGTTGTAAGGTCAGGCGGCTCTTTTTTCAGAGACGATAATAACGAACTTGCCGTAGTGAACGGTGAAAAAGTGCCTTACGATGAGTTTCAAAAAAAATTGGATCAAAATAGTGCCCAGTTTAAACAGTCGGGGCAGGCTATTTCTCCACAGATCACCAGTTATATACAGGAAACTACCTGGAACCAGGTATTAAGCCAGATGCTGATGAACAAGGAGATTGAAAAATTAGGTATTGTAGTAGGTACCGACGAAAGCACATCTATGGTTAATGGTAATAGCCCTGATCCGCAGATTGCCCGTCAGTTCTCTGATCAGCAAACAGGCCAGTTTGACCGTAACAAGTTAAACCAGTTTTTGAGCTATTTGCAATCAGCCAAGGCCGATCCGAATCAAAAACAAGCCTGGGCCGATTTCCTTACCCAACTGATAGAAGCAAAAAAAGCCACTAAATATATGGCTTTGGTTACCAACGGTCTGTACGTAAACTCACTGGATGCAAAAGATGATTATGAAGCCAAAAACAAGCTGGTGAATTTTAAATATGCCACATTGGATTATGCTTCTATCCCTGATGCTAAAGTTACCTTAACCGACGAGGATTATAGTACATACTATAACGCGCATAAAGGCCAGTTCAAAAACCCGCAGGATGTACGTTCATTTGAGTATGTAAGCTTTAACGCGGCACCTTCAAAAGAGGATAGCGTTGCTATAAAGGCACAAGTTGATAAACTGGCTGAGGCTTTTAAAACCAGCACTAATGATTCGCTTTTTGTACAGATCAATTCTGAAACAAAAACACCTGTCAGCTTCCAGAAAAAAGGCGGACTGGAGCCAAAACTGGATTCGGTGATGTTTAACGCATCCAAAGGTTTTGTGTATGGCCCTTATATTTCAAACGGCAGCTACAAACTGGCTAAGTTAACAGACGAAAAAACAACTTTCGATTCGGTAAGAACCCGTCATATATTAATTAACCCGGCTACCGAAGGTGGTGTGGAAAAAGCAATTGCCAAGGCAGATTCTATCAAGAAGCTGATCCAGGGTGGTAAATCATTTGCCGATCTGGCTGCTACTTTCTCTGTTGATAAAGGCAGTGGCTCTAAAGGTGGTGAAATACCTGCATTTGATGTTAATGGCGCCATGGGTGGTGGCCAGGGTCAAATCACCCCTGAATATACCAATGCTGCTTTTAAAGCTGGTAAAGGCGATTTGATTGTGGTTACTTCACAATTTGGTGTACACCTGATCCAGGTTGAAGATCAAAAAGGATCTGTAAAAGTGGTAAAAGTTGCTGTTGTTGATAAGCCAATCACCGCGAGCAGCAAAACTCAAACCGTAGCATACAGCCATGCACAACAGTTTTTAGGTAACCTTACCAAAGATAACTTTGATGCTGAGGTGAAAAAGGAAGGCTTGAAAAAGAGCGTTGCTGAAGATTTTACAGGTGTAGCCGCCAGCTTACCTGGTCTGGATAATGCACGCGACATCGTAAGATGGGCGTACAAAGCCGAAAAAGGCGATATCACTGATAAAGTATTTACAGTAGGTGATCAGTACGTTGTAACCCGCTTAACCGAAATTAAACCTAAAGGCATCCTGTCTTTAGATGCGGTTAAAAAACAAATTGAACCGGCTGTACGCAATGAAGTAAAGGCTAAGCAACTGGCTGAGAAATTCCAGGGCGCTACAAGCATCGATCAGGCTGCTCAAAAGGCAGGTGTTAAGGTTGTTCCTGTTCAAAACGTAGTTTTTGCTAACCCGATTATCCCAGGCGCTTCATTGGAGTATAAAGTGATCGGTTCTATTTTTGGTTCAAAGTTAAACACACTTTCTAAACCGATTAACGGCCAGCAAGGTGTTTATGTATACGTTGTAGATAGTTTCACTAATCCTCCGGCACTTACCAATAACGTAAGAGAAAAACAACAGATAGCCCAGGCGTTAATGCAACGTGCGGCAGGTCAGGTATTGGATGCCTTGAAAGATAATGCAATTGTAAAAGATAACAGGGCTAAACTGTTATAAGAAAATTTTAAAGTAATTTTGTATCCGGGATCAGTCTGAGTGCTGTTCCCGGATTTTTTTTGCTTGGTTCAGTGGTTCATTGGTGCAAGATTTATAACCTTGTGGCCATTTTGCTAAGACTGGATATGAAAATCACTAATTCAGTAAATCACTAATTCAATAATTACTTCGATGGATATACAGGAAAATATAGTGAATAAAGTAGCGCAAAGTGGTCTGGTCACTTTGGATCCGGCTGCTTTTTATCCCGCAGGTGACCGTATTATTTATGATATTAAGGATAATCTGTTCCACGGTTTGATGCTGCGCGAAAAAGATTTCAGGGAATTTATCAAAGAGCACGACTGGGCTCAGTATACCGGTAAAAATATAGGTATCACCTGTACCGCAGATGCTATTGTACCTGCATGGGCCTATATGCTTTTGGCTAACCGTATGGCTCCGTACGCCCGGGAAATTGTTTTTGGTGATGAAGTTGTTTTAGAAACTGTATTGTTTGAAAAAGAAATAGCCAAGGCCGATTTTGAGCAATATCGCGATCAGCGTATTGTATTAAAAGGTTGTGGTGATACCGAAGTACCTGTTTCGGCCTATGTGGAGCTAACTAAAAAACTAACCCCTATAGTAAAAAGCCTGATGTTCGGGGAGCCCTGCTCAACCGTACCTATCTATAAGCGAAAAGATTAACATGATAGAGTCAAGAGGTAAGAATCAAGAGTCAAGACGAGGTAGCTGTTCTCTTTTTTAAAACTGCATTTGCATCAACTTGGTGCTTTTTTCTTGATTCTTAACTCTTGATTCTTGTCTCTCATCCAAACCCTGACACAATAAAAGCGCAATTAAACCATTTATAGTAAAGCTTTGTCATATCTTCGGCCCGTTATTTGCCGATGGGTATAATGATATAAGAAGCAATTGCTGTTGATGAGAAAATCCCTTTTTTATACCGTGCTATTCATTTTATGGGGTAGCAAAGTTTTTTCGCAGGAACTAACAAAAATCAGTGAACCTGTTTTTAAAGTAGGCGAAAAGCTAAGCTATAAAATGAAGTATGGTGTATTTACCGCTGCCGAAGCCGATATCCGGGTGGAGGCCAGTGATAAAAAGCTCGAGGGGCCTGCCTTTCATTTAATAGCAGAGGGCAAAACGGCGGGTTCCTTTGATTTTTTTTATAAAGTGCGTAATAAGTACGAATCATACGTAGATCAAAATACCCTGATGCCTTACTTTTACACCGAAAACAGGCGCGAAGGGAAATGGAAACATACCGATAACGTGACCTTTGATCATAAGGATGGTAAAGTAAAGGCCGATAAAGGGGTATTTAACTTTAAGGGCCAAACATTTGATTTTGTATCAGCCTATTATTTTGCCCGTACTATTGATGTTTCTAAAATGAAAGTGGGAGAGAAGTTTGAGCTGCAGTACTTCCTGGAAGATGGTTTTCATACCATGGGCATCACCTATGTAGGTACCGAAGTGGTTAGTTGTTCGATGGGAAAATTCAACTGTCTTAAATTTAATCCAACAATCATCCCTGGTCGTATTTTCAGAAAGGATAGTAAGTTGTACCTTTGGATAACCAATGACGGCAACAGGATACCTGTAAAGGCTCATGTGGAAGTTATACTGGGCAGTGTTACCATGGATTTGCAGGCAGCAAGCGGCTTGAAGTATCCGTTGAACCCTATAAAAAATAATTAAAAGAATATGATTGAGGTTGGTCATGTATTGGTGCATGAGGATGTGGTAAAAGAAAATTTTGTTTGTAACCTTAACAAATGTAAGGGTGCCTGTTGTTTAGAGGGCGATTCGGGTGCGCCTTTAAATGCCGATGAGCTTGATATTTTAAAGGAAATATATCCTAAAGTAAAACCCTATCTTACCGAAAAGGGGATCAAAACCATTGAAAAGGTAGGCACTTATGTGAAAGATTTTGAAGGCGATTATACCACGCCTTGCGTTGATGTAAATAAAGAATGCGCTTACGTAATATGGGAAAACGGTGTTACTAAATGCGGCATCGAGAAAGCTTACGAGCAGGGCGCTATCAGCTGGAAGAAACCTATCTCCTGTCATTTATACCCTATACGCATAACCGCCTATCCTGAGTTTGACGTGTTGAATTATGATCGTTGGAGCATTTGCAGTCCGGCATGTTCATTCGGTGATGAACTTAAAGTACGGGTACACGAATTTTTAAAAGATCCCCTGATACGCAAATACGGAAAAGATTGGTACCAGGAACTGGAAAATGAAGTTGCAGGTAAATAAGGGAGCAAGGATTTTTGGAGCATGGAGCAAGGATTTTTGGAATAAGAATAATAAATAATCGCTGTCTTTTATTCCAACGGTATTTGTTCTGTCATTGCTCCTTGTTCCCCAGATCTTTGCTCTAAAAATGCTTACTCCAAAAATCCTTGTTCCAAAAATCTTAATTCTCATTGTTTTTGGATAATATTGTAACTTATAAGTCATATCCAGTAAACACTTATGAAAACAGCTTTAATAACGGGTATAACCGGTCAGGATGGGGCCTATCTGGCCGAATTCTTGCTGAAAAAAGGTTATACTGTTCATGGTGTGAAACGGCGGTCATCCTTATTTAATACCGATCGTATTGATCATCTGTATCATGACCCACATGAACCCAACATAAAGTTTAAGCTGCATTATGGTGATTTGACCGACTCTACCAACCTGATCCGGTTAGTGCAGGAGGTTCAGCCCGATGAAATATATAACCTGGCTGCGCAAAGCCATGTAAAGGTGAGTTTTGATACACCCGAATATACAGCAAACGCCGATGGTATTGGCACCCTGCGTATCCTGGAAGCTGTGCGGTTATTAGGTCTTACCCAAAAAACACGGATATATCAAGCCTCCACATCCGAGCTTTATGGTTTGGTGCAGGCTGTTCCGCAAAGTGAAACTACGCCATTTTACCCACGGTCGCCGTATGCGGTCGCCAAGCTATATGGCTACTGGATCATAGTAAATTATCGCGAAGCATATAATATGTATGCCTGTAACGGTATCCTGTTCAATCACGAGAGCCCTATCAGAGGCGAAACTTTTGTTACCCGTAAAATTACCCGGGCCGCGGCAAAAATAGCGTTGGGTTTGCAGGATTGTCTGTATGTAGGTAATCTTTCGGCACAGCGCGACTGGGGGCATGCTAAAGATTATATTGAAGCCATGTGGCTAATGTTGCAGCAAGAAAAGGCCGAAGATTTTGTAATAGCTACCGGGGTTACTACCACTGTTCGTGATTTTATAAAGATGACTTTCAATGAATTAGGCATCGAGGTGGAGTTTAGCGGTAAGGATGAACACGAGCGTGGCGTGATTATTGATATTGATGAGGCAAAAGTTAAAGAGCTGGGTTTAAATATAGATGCCCTTAAATTTGGACAAACTATAGTAAAGGTTGATGCCAAATATTTTAGGCCAACCGAGGTTGAACTGTTAATTGGAGATGCCACAAAGGCTTTTGAAAAATTAGGATGGAAACCTAAATATGACCTTCAGGCCCTGGTTACCGATATGATATTATCAGATCTGCACCTGGTTAAAAAGGATGATTATCTGAAAAAAGGCGGTTTTAAAACGCTTAATTACTTTGAATAAAACTTATCAATTCTGCATGAAGAAAATATTTACCTGTGTTATACTATTATTTCTAATAAGTGGGGTTGTAAAAGCACAATCAGTATACCAACCATACTCGTATCAGTTTTATCAGAAACTTGACGCTGATGTTTATTCTACTAAAACCCGCTTACATAGCTCGTTAAAACCATTTTTTGTTGATGATTCACTTGTAAAGCATCATTACGATTCTTTAATGAATCTTGGCGGGCTTAAAGGGAAATTCTTTACCCAGCATCAGATTGATGTACAGGGGAAAGGTTATACCTTTTACACCGATCTTTTACCTGATTTTAATCTGAGCCGCGATTTTTCCGGTAAGAGGAATACCAATTCGGGCTCCCTGGGATTGCAGGTAGGAGGTACTGTTGGTAATAAGCTATCTTATAACGTTAGTGCTTACGAAAACAGGGCCGTACTGCCAGAGTACCTGTCTACTTATACCAACCAGGTAGGTATAATTCCGGGGCAGGCTTATGCCGCTCTTTATGGCAATGAGTATCGCTGGTCGTACATTACCGCATTGGTATCATATACACCCAATAAATATCTGAATATCACCGCCGGCCGCGATAAAACTTTTATTGGTGACGGCTACCGCTCTGAGCTATTATCTGATTATGCTTCACCATACCCTTTCGTTAAACTGACTGCTACGTTGGGTAACGTAAGGTACATGGCTATGTGGGCCTATTTTAATGATCCTCTATCGGTTAAAGTGGATGGTGGCGATCGTAAAAAATACGGTGTATTCCACTATTTGGACTGGAATGTAAGTAACCGACTTTCATTTGGCTTTTTTGATGCGGTTATATGGCCGGCTAAGGACGATCTTGGTCATCAACGCGGTTTTGATTTTACTTATATCAACCCTGTTATATTCTTACGGCCTGTTGAGGCAACAAACGGCTCACCGGATAATGCTTTGATTGGGTTAACGGGTAAATATAAACTTACCGACGGCGTTACAGTATATGGCCAGTTTGCGCTTGACGAGTTTGAGTCAAAGAACTTTTTCTCCAGCAATGGCAGTTCACGAAATAAATATGGATGGCAGCTTGGTCTTAGAGGTGCAAACCTGTTTAATGTAAGCGGATTAAATTACCTGCTGGAAACTAATAACGTAAAGCCATATACCTATTCAGAACGTAGCTCCATAGTTAACTATTCTGAAAACGGCGAGCCTTTGGCACATCCCTGGGGCGCAAATTTCCGGGAAGTGGTTGGTTTATTAAATTACTCTTATAAAAGATTTGATTTTTCCGGAGAGCTGGATTACGGACATTATGGTTTGGATATGAATAATCTTAATTTCGGTAAGGATATCTTTCAACAATATGTAGATCCGGCGCGGGCTTTTGGCAACTATACCGGTCAGGGCTTAACAACCAATATGGTTTACTTAGAGGGTAAAGTAGCCTATTTGCTGAACCCTAAATATAATCTACGGTTTGAATTGGGCGGACTTTACCGTTCTGAAAAGAACAGCCAGTTTCACGACAAAACTGGCATGCTGACCTTTGGCATACGCAGCTCGTTCCGGGCTATTTACAATGATATAGCGAGTTATAAAACTCACTAAAGGAGGGAGTTTATTGGGTTGATTAAGTGAATGATTAGAAAACTTAATCAACCACTCACCTAATCAACTTAATAACTGTTTTAAGATGCTATAGTATGTGTATTATGCTTGGCACCTAAGCTCCTAACCTGTGCTATGATATGTTGGGCATCATACCCACATTCGGCCCAAAGTTCTGGTTGTTCACCGTGCTCTATGATCTTATCTGGTATGCCCAGGCGTTTTACTAATGTGTTTTGATAGCCGTTATCGGCCATAAATTCCAGTATCGCGCTTCCCATTCCCCCTTCAAGGCAACCATCTTCAACCGTAATTACTTTGCTGAATTTCTTAAATACCTCGTGAAGCAAAGCTTCGTCAAGTGGTTTTACAAAGCGCAGATCATAATGCGCGGGATAGTAGCCTTCGGTATTCAATTCGGCAGTGGCTTTTACCACTTCGTTACCTATAGCGCCTATGGATAGGATAGCTACCTCGTCACCATCGCAAATTTTACGGCCCTTACCAACCGATATAGCCTTGAATGGACGCTGCCAATCAACCATGACACCATTGCCGCGAGGATATCTGATCACAAACGGACCCATGTTTTCCTGTTGGGCAGTAAACATCAGGTTACGCAGTTCTTCTTCGTTCATAGGGGCCGATACCGTCATATTGGGGATGCAGCGCATAAAAGCCAGATCATAAGCGCCATGATGGGTTGGCCCATCGGCACCTACAAGGCCAGCTCTGTCCAAACAGAATATTACATTGAGGTTTTGGATGGCCACGTCATGTATTACCTGGTCATAAGCCCTTTGCATAAAACTGGAGTATATATTACAGAATGGCACCAAACCCTGTGTTGCTAATCCTGCCGAAAATGTTACCGCATGTTGTTCGGCTATACCTACATCAAAAGCGCGGGTAGGCATGGCTTTCATCATGAGGTTAAGTGAGCACCCTGAGGGCATAGCCGGGGTAATACCCATAATTTTAGGATTTTGCTCGGCCAGTTCAATAATGCTGTGCCCAAAAACATCCTGGTATTTAGGAGGCTGTGGCTTGTCGTATTTGGTTTTTTTGATCTCACCGGTTATCTTGTCAAACAAGCCGGGAGCGTGCCATTTGGTCTGGTCTTTTTCGGCCAGGGCATAGCCTTTACCTTTAGTGGTAATGCAGTGCAGTAATTTAGGACCCGGAATATCGCGCAAATCTTTGAGTACTTTTACCAGGTGATTTACATCATGACCATCAATAGGGCCAAAATATCTGAATTTAAGAGCTTCAAAAAAGTTGCTGCGTTTTAGCAGGGTGCCTTTAATGCTTTTTTCTATCTTCTGCGCTATTTTAAAGGCATCAGGACCGATGGCCGATAACTTGGCCAGTACATGAGCTATATCGTCTCTGAAACGGTTATATGGCTTGGAGGTGGTAATATCTGTAAGGTATTCCTTTAAGGCACCCACATTTGGGTCTATCGACATATTATTGTCGTTCAGGATCACCAGCAGGTTTGAGTTTTCAATACCGGCATGGTTAAGTGCTTCAAAAGCCATACCCGCAGTCATGGCGCCATCGCCAATAACGGCAACGTGCTGCCTGTCGGTTTCGCCTTTATAGTGCGAAGCCACCGCCATACCCAGTGCTACCGAAATGGAGGTAGAGGAGTGTCCTACACCAAAGGTGTCATATTCGCTTTCTGAGCGTTTTGGAAAACCACTTAACCCTTTATATACACGATTGGTGTGAAACTCGTCACGGCGGCCGGTCAGTATTTTATGGCCGTAAGCCTGGTGGCCCACATCCCAAACTAATTGATCATAGGGAGTGTTCAGTACGTATTGAAGAGCCACGGTTAACTCTACAACACCTAAACTGGCAGCAAAATGGCCACCGTTTACCGATACCACATCAATAATATACTGGCGCAGTTCCTGGCAAACCTGTTCAAGCTCGCTTTCGTTAAGTCGCTTTAAATCAGATGGATAATTTATTGTTTTTAATAAATCCCCGGCTGGTACCTGCATTGACATTTGTAAGAATATTTAACTTACAAAGTAAGTTATTTATTTATAAAAACAGGTTATCTAAATGCATTTATTGTTTGGAGTTAGTATCAAGTAGCCGGGTTAGTATCAAGTAGCTAGTATCAAGTATCATGACTTCTTTTTTACAATCAGTGAGCATGAAGTATCTTGATACTTGATACTAGCTACTTGATACCAAAAATGTTATTTTTGCAATAGATATATGACCGACGACAGCTTTGCTATAAAATTACCCCAGTTTGAAGGTCCGTTTGATCTGCTGCTTTTTTTTATCGAAAGGGATGAGTTGGATATACATGATATCCCCATAGCCCGAATAGCCGACGATTTTTTAAACTACATACACCAAATGACCAGCCTTAACATGGAGCTGGCCAGCGAATTTATTTTTGTGGCAGCCACCCTGATGCGTATCAAGGCAAAAATGCTGTTACCACGCTATGAGGCTGATGACGCAGGCGACGAAGCTGATACCAAAGAAAACCTGATCAGGAAGCTGATCGAGTATAAAAAATTCAAGGAACTGTGCGAAGAGATACGCCCCTATGAAGAGGAGCGCTTTAAACAGGAAAAGCGGGGTAATATAAAGCATGACCTGGAGCAGGTAGAAAAGGTTACTCATCCGGGTGAAGAATTATCGGAACTCAGCTTATACAAACTGATGATGGTGCACGAGCGGCTGATGCGAAACTACCTTAACCGCAGCGAAGAGGTAAAACATACCGTGGTTCAGTATCCATATACTATCGAAAAGCAGAAGAAAGCAGTAGCCGATCTGCTGAAGATTAATAAAATGCTTGATTTTAAAGCGATTGCAGGGCATTCGGAAAATAAGGTGCACTTTGTTTACAACTTTTTGGCCGTATTAGAAATGCTGCAGCAGGAGCTGATAGATATACAGATTGGTTTAGGTTATAATAATTTCTGGATATCAGCCAGGGAGATTTGAGATGTTAGATATGAGATGCGAGACAAGAAAAGCATAGAGCTTGTTGTTCATTTTTAATTAATTACAAAAGCTATTTTTTTAATCTCATATCTCATATCTCACATCTCAAATCTAATTTTTACCTAACTTAGCCCCCGTTATAAACACAGTGCCGTTTTAATTATACATAATGAAAAGAGACAAATTAATTTTTAAGTTATTGGATGAAGAGCAGCAACGCCAGGAAGAAGGTATTGAGCTGATAGCATCTGAGAATTTTGTGAGCCGTCAGGTTATGGAAGCTGCAGGCTCTGTCGCTACTAATAAATATGCCGAAGGTTTACCGGGCAAACGTTATTATGGCGGTTGCCAGGTAGTTGATGAAATTGAAACTATTGCTATTGAAAGAGCCAAGCAATTGTTCAATGCCGAATGGGCAAACGTTCAGCCACATTCTGGCGCTCAGGCTAATGCTGCCGTGATGCTGGCCGTGCTTCAACCGGGCGACAAAATATTAGGATTTGATCTGTCACATGGTGGCCACTTAACCCATGGCTCACCGGTTAACTTTTCTGGTAAATTATATGAACCGCATTTTTACGGTGTAGTTAAAGAAACCGGTTTGGTTGATTATAAGCAATTGGAAAAAGTTGCCCTTAAAGAAAAACCAAAACTGATCATTTGCGGTGCTTCGGCTTACTCGCGCGATTGGGATTATGAATTTATACGTAAAGTGGCCGATAAAGTAGGGGCATTGGTATTAGCCGATATATCGCACCCTGCCGGACTTATTGCCAGGGGATTACTAAACGATCCGCTGCCGCATTGCCATATTGTAACTACTACAACACACAAAACATTGCGTGGCCCACGTGGTGGTCTGATCCTGTTAGGTAAAGATTTTGAAAATCCATTCGGCATAAAAACACCTAAAGGCGAAATAAAGATGATGTCGTCGTTACTGGATATGGCTGTTTTCCCAGGTACACAAGGTGGCCCGCTGGAGCATATCATAGCAGCTAAAGCGATAGCCTTTGGCGAAGCCTTAAGCGAAGGTTATATGAAGTACATTCTGCAGGTTAAAAAGAACGCTGCAGCTATGGCCGAAGCCTTTGTTAAACGGGGTTATGAGATCATATCCGGAGGTACAGATAACCATTTGATGCTGATCGATCTGCGTAATAAAAACATTACCGGTAAAGCAGCCGAAAACGCTTTGGTAACTGCCGATATTACAGTGAATAAAAATATGGTGCCTTATGATGACAAGTCGCCATTTGTTACTTCTGGTATACGCGTAGGTACCTCGGCTATTACTACCCGTGGCATGAAAGAAAAGCAAATGGAACTCATTGTAGAACTGATAGATGCCGTAATTGCCGATCCGGAAAATGAACCTTCTTTAAAGAAAATACGTAAAAAGGTTCACAAGCTGATGCACGACTATCCGTTGTACAGAGAAACCAGCGCGGAATAATTAATGACCAAAAGGCAGCAGGAAAATTTAATAGCAGAAAAGGAGCGTTTAGAGGCCCTGCGGTCGTACCAGGTTTTAGACACATTACCCGAAAAGGAATATGATGCTATTACCCGGCTTGCTTCTTTTATATGTAATGTTCCCGTTGCGCTGATCACGTTAATTGACGCTGACCGGCAATGGTTCAAATCAAAATATGGCGCCGATGTGGGGGAAACACCCCGTGTCGGCGCTTTTTGTAATTATACTATTCAACATGATGTTTTGATGGAGATATATGATACCCTGGAGGATGAAACCTTTAAGGATAACATTTATGTCACTACGCAAAACATCCGGTTTTATGCTGGTGCTCCCTTAATTACCCCTGACGGATACCGTTTAGGTTCTCTTTGTGTTTTGGATGTGGTACCTCATAAACTTACTGCAGAACAAAAAGATGCCTTGCAAACGCTGGCCAGCGAGGTTATGTCACGCTTCAACCTGCATAAAGAAAAAATTAAACTCGAAGAAAGCCTTTCGCAGCATCAGGAATTTCATGATCTTTTTGATAGCTCTCCGGATATCCACTGCATCATGGACAGAGATTTTATCGTAAAACGCATTAACCGCTCGGTAGAGACAGTTTTAGGTTATGATCCTGAGGAGATTATTGGTAAATCTATCTGGAATTTTTTACCTGGCGAGGCCCGGCTTGCCGCCATAGAAGAACTAAAAGGTGGCTTAAATAATCATCAGCATAAATTTATTTTAGAAACCGAGGTACTTACATCTCAGCAAGATAGGCGATGGATAAGCTGGTCAATCACTTTTAAAGACGATAGGTACTTTGCCAGTGGCCGCGACATCAGTTACCAAAAACGGGTGGTGAAAGAGCTGGAAGAGCTATCCATGGTAGCCAGTAAAGTGGGTAATGGTGTAGTGATCAGTAGTGCAACTGATGAGGTGGTGTGGGTAAATGAGGCGTTTGAACATATTACCGGTTATAACCTGGCCGATGTGGAAAATAAATACCTGGGGGCAACTTTAAAAGGCAAACCCAGCGACGCTGCAGCCATAGAAAAGTTAGAAGCCTCCATAAAAAAGAAAGAATCATACGAGGTGGAACTCCTGATAAATCATAAAAACGGTAAACCAACCTGGATCACGGTTATCAATTCCATTATTCGCAATCAGAACGGAGAAGTTGATAAATCCATCAGGATCATTATTGATATTACAGCCCGTAAAAAAATTGAGCAGGAATTAGAAATACTCTCTTTTGCCGCCCGAAAATCGCCCAGTGGCATTTTTATACGGGATGCAGAAGGCAGAATACTCTGGATGAATGAGGCTCTGGAAAATATTATTGGCTACTCATTTGCCGAGCTGGAAGGAAAGATCATGGGTAACACATTCGTAGGTGAAGATACCGATCTGAAAGTGGTTGAAAGTGCAATAAAGGCAGTAGAAGAAAACAGGCCTTATGAGATAGAAGTAAAATTATACAAAAAAGATCGTACGCCGCGCTGGGTATTTTTATCCAATAGTCCTTTATTTAATGAGGCTGGTAATGTCGACCGGCAAATTGGCGTAATGGTTGACATCACGGAACGCAAAAAGAGTGAAGAGGAGCTTACCAAACTTTCGTTAGTAGCCAGTAACACCACAAGTGGAGTAATTATAAATAACAGCGAAGGTAAGGTAGAATGGGTAAATAAAGCCTTTGAAAACATTACCGGGTATACGATTAATGAGGTAAATGGCAATCATTTGGGCGACGTGCTGAAAGGGGAGTTAACCGATATCTCTATCATTCAAAAAGCACGGGAACTTTCCCAGAATAAACAATCATTTGAGGTTGATCTGCTCATTTACCGGAAAGACGGGCAGCCTTTATGGATATCTGTTATCAACTCGGTAATTATCGGAAACAGTGGTAACGTTGATAAATATATCGAAGTAATTATTGATATAACAGCTAAAAAGAAAGCCGAGATAGAACTGATCATGGCCAAGGAAGAGGCCTTGCAATTAAGCAGGGCTAAGGATATGTTCATATCGGTGATGAGCCATGAAATACGAACACCACTTAATGCAGTGATCGGCATGTCGCATCTGCTGCTCGAAGATAGTCCGCTAGAGTCGCAAAAGGAAAATTTGAGTATACTTCAATTTTCGGCTGAGAATTTGATGACCCTGATTAATGATGTGCTGGATTTCACTAAGATAGAAACCGGTAATATTGAATTAGAGAAGGCAAATGTGGATATGCGGGAGCTTATTCAGAGCATCAACACTTCCATGCGTTACCGTGCTGAAGAAAAAAATATTTACCTTAGCGAAAGCATTGATGATGCTGTGCCTGCAGTTGTGATAGGTGATAGAACCCGTTTATGCCAGATATTGTTGAACCTGGTGAGCAATGCGGTTAAGTTTACAGACGAAGGCGGAATTAATATCGACCTGAAGGTAATTCAGGAAAGTGATAAGGATGTACGGATACGGTTCTCTGTATCAGATACAGGCATAGGTATTGCAACCGATAAACTGCATACCATATTTGAACAGTTTAAACAAGCCGAACCTGATACTACACGTAAATATGGTGGCACCGGCCTGGGTTTAGCTATTAGTAAAAGACTGATCGAACTTCATGATTCAAGGATAAACGTGGATAGCATACCAAACAAGGGTTCTACTTTTTGGTTTACTATAACGTTTAAGAAGAAAACAAGTACCCATTTGAACAATAACAGCAGCAATTTGGAAGCAGGACTTAAGATAAATGTTTTAGTAGTTGATGATAATCAGATAAATCGGCTATTGATTAACAAGATCCTGAAAAAATGGGGTGCTAACGCTGATTTTGCTGAAAATGGTATTGAAGCTATCCACAAAATAGAAAATAACCGTAACTATAATGTGGTATTAATGGATATCCATATGCCGCAAATGGGAGGCCTTGAGGCTACCCAGATCATACGGGCCATGCCCGATCCCTATTTTCAGCAGTTACCCATTATTGCCTTAACCGCGTCGATGCTGAGCAACCAAATGGGTGAAATTGACAACGCCGGGATGAATGATTATGTATTAAAACCGTTTGACCCCAAGTCACTCTATGATAAGCTGAGCCGGTATCAGCACCAGTAAAGCTTTCTTAAATCGTTTGTTTGCCTACTATAAATTCCTTGTCGGGAGGGAAATCCTTAAAGATCAATTCCCAGGCAATTTTTACCCATATTATAATGCAGGGCCATGCCTTCATAGCCAGGTTGCTCATCCATTCGCGGGCTGGTCTGGGGAAAGCGTCGCTGGGCCCTAAACCGGTAATAACCAACAATAATACCAACATCACTATATTGAAAGCAGTAAAAGGCTTATCCTGCATCATCATATAAATTACTGCGCCTGCTGTAGCTATAATATAGGTTGGATGTTCTGATCCGGTGCTAAACAATACCACCATCATCAGGGCCGAACATAATACCTGTAACTGAAATTTCAGCGAGCTAAACTGTTTAAACCGGAGTAGGGGGATGGCAAAAATAATAGCCCCGGCTATCAAAAAAGGAGTGTTAGGAATGGCCGCATTTTGAGTTAAACGACGAGCTACACCCATAATACACCAATCTATACTGCCGGTTAAACTTACATTCATAGCGTTTTTTAGGCTCAACTCATGAAACCAGTCCTGATATGATTGGATAATATAATGAGGGCTGGAAATGATCATGGGTAAGGCAAACAAAACGCCCGCCCATACTATTGTGCTCGTAATAAACTTTAATTTGTTACGGGAGAAAAAGAAAAACGCCAAACCAACCACCGGGTAAAACTTTATTAAAGTACCTGCAATAATGAATAAGGTAGCCCATTCGTCCCTGCCTTTTTTGACCAACATAAAACTTATGATAATCAAGGCGGCTATAAGCGCATTGATCTGCATGTAATGTGAGGTATTGGAAAATTCAATAACACACAGTAAAAGGATGGTTGTTTTTATCCGGTTGTTAAATGGCAGCAAGTGTACTGCCAGCACGAAGGCAAGCGCATTGACTATTTGCCAAAGGAAAAAACCTACTGCTTCTGAAGGGATGGCGAATGGCGCTACCAATATGGTAAACGTAGGACCATATAAAAACACATCAGAATATTCTGCCGGATATAATAGATACAAGTTTATCCCAGCCCTGGCATGGTAATAAGCCTGGCGGAATATGAGGTAGTTATTATCAATATGCCTGAAGTACTTAAATTGCCAGCAGTAAACCGCAACTGCTAAATATAGCACCCAAACCCATTGATAGCCGGTTAAATAAAGAAACCTTTTTGTCATTGCCAATAACTGTGATAATTGTAATCGACAAAAGTATTGATAAAAAAGATATTGGGTTTAATTTGTTTTATTGTGCATAGGCAATGGTGGCAATGCTTAATGTAAGTCCAGGTATCTTTAACAGTTCGATACCACAGGCCTCCAGAGTTGAGCCTGTAGTTACAATATCGTCAACCAATAGAACGTGTTTGTTGATGAGTCTTTCGGGGTATTTGATCATGAATACATCCTGCATATTCTCGAAACGGGCAAAGCGCGATTTATGGGTTTGCGTTGCGGTGGCTATCGAACGCTGCAAATTATTATCTTCTAAAGCAGCAGGTAGTTTTTCTGCCAGGCCTTCGGCAAAGCGGGAGCTTTGATTATAACCCCGTTCCCTCAAACGTTTTTTGTGCAGAGGTACGGGAACGATCAGATCCACAGAATTAAAAATAGGATTTTGAGCTAATTGGGTACCGGCCATGTTGCCTAATAAGTTACCTAGCCGTTGCATGCCTTTATATTTAAAATGATGCATCAGATTTTGCACTTTGCCGCCCTTGGTAAAATAATACAGCGCATAAGCTGCCTCAACTTTTAGTTTACCATAAAATTGTTGGGCAACAATGTTGTCGGCATGTAAATGAAAGTTGGTATAGGGTAAATTGTACCTGCAATCGGAGCAAATAATATACTCGTTGGCTACAAGGCTGGCCTGGCAGGCCGGGCATAATTCGGGAAAAAGCAGGGAAACAAAATCGGCCAGATAGCCACGCAGCAATTTCATGCCGTTAATTTAAGATAGAAATCTTAAACTTCGGCAATCTTACCTTTTTCTTTAATAGCTAATTGCCCGCAGGCTGCGTCAATATCCTTACCCCGGCTACGGCGAAGGTGGGTGTTGATGCCTTGTTTTTGCAAATAAGCGGCAAATGCCTCTACCTTATCTTCACCGGCGTTAATATAGCTGGCAAAGGCAATGGGATTATATTCAATGATATTTACCTTACAAGGCAGGTGCTTGCAAAATTTAGCCAGCTCCATTGCATCCTGTATTCCGTCGTTAACACCATCAAAACTGATGTATTCGTAAGTTACGGGTTTTTTGGTTTTAGCGTAGTAATATTTTAAAGCTTCGGCAAGGGACTTTAATGAGTTTTGCTCATTAATAGGCATAATGGTATTGCGTTTTTCGTCATTTGCGGCGTGTAACGATAAGGCAAGGTTGAATTTTACCTGATCGTCGCCCAGTTTTTTGATCATTTTGGCAATACCGGCAGTGGAAACCGTAATTCTTTTAGCCGACATGTTCAATCCATCCTCGGCAGTGATGCGCTCAACAGATTTCATCATATTGGCATAATTGAGCAAAGGCTCGCCCATGCCCATGTATACAATATTGGATAATGGAACCCCATAGTTTTCACGCGCCTGCTTGTCTATCAGTACAACCTGGTCGTAAATTTCATCAGGGTTAAGGTTTCTTTTACGCTCCATATACCCGGTAGCGCAGAATTTACAGGTAAGGCTGCAACCAACCTGCGAAGATACACAAGCAGTCATCCGGCCTGGGGTTGGAATTAAAACCCCCTCAATTAGATGAGTATCGTGTAAAATAAAAGAATTTTTTATAGTTTTATCAGCACTAACCTGTGATGAATTTATTTTAACGTTGTTAATAACAAAATTTTCGTCAAGTTTGGTGCGCAGTTCTTTTGAAATATTGCTCATTTCGTTGAAAGAGAAGCACGATTTTTTCCAAAGCCATTCATAAATTTGTTTAGCCCTGAAACTTTTTTCCCCCATACGGATAAAATGGTCCTGCAAGGCTTCCAGACCGAGGCTGCGGATGTCTATTTTATCTTTTGCATTATTCACAATGCAAAAGTACTTAAATTTAAAAAAATCTGTCTTATTTTAAAGTCATTCTTTTAAATGATAAAAAAACATAACTAAAGGTTAATTGTAATTAATTTTGCAGGGTTGTTTTAAAAGAAAAACGTTTTGAGATAGATACTAAGTGATATAATTAATGAAAAGTTTTAGAGCCGATTACGTTTTTCCAATTTTTGCCGATCCTATTAAGAATGGAATAGTTACTGTTGATGATCAGGGTAAAATCATTTCAGTTACAGACCATAATAACCCTCCTGATGGCCCCGTTGAAAAACTAAGCGGTATTATTTGCCCCGGGTTTGTAAATACCCACTGCCATGTTGAGCTTTCGCATCTGAAAGATAAAATAACTCCTAAAGGCGGGCTGGTGAACTTTATAAAAGATATACAGGCAACGCGCAAGGCTGATGATAAACAAATATCGGATGCCATTCAAAAAGCCGATGATGAAATGTATGCGAATGGTATTGTAGCAGTTGGCGATATCTCTAATAGTAACGTCAGCATTCCAGTTAAAACTGCCAGCAAACTGTACTACCATACTTTTATTGAAACTTTTGGCTTTTTGCCGCAAAACGCCCAGGGTATTTTTGACAGAGCTATGGAGCTTATGCATGAATTTAAGCCGCAGCCCTGTTCTATTACACCGCATGCGCCTTATTCGGTATCCAAAGAGCTTTTTAAGCTGATCCGGAAACATAGTGATGCCGAACCTAACCTCATTAGCATTCATAACCAGGAGTGCGAGGACGAAAATAAATTCTACAGGTATAAACTGGGTGGCTTTATTGAGCTTTATGAGCATTTTGGTATCGATATCAGTCATTTTAAGCCGCAGGCGCGTAACTCCTTGCAATCCATTATTCCTTTGCTAACCAATAAACAGCAGGTTTTGCTGGTACATAACACCTGTACCAATTTAAAAGATATCTACTTTATAAAACGGTTTGACCGTAAAATAAACTGGTGTTTTTGCCCTAATGCCAATCTGTATATCGAAAACCGTCTTCCAAAAATCCCTCTTTTTATTGATCAGGGTTTTAACATTACATTGGGTACCGATAGTCTGGCCTCAAACGATAAATTGTGTATTCTGAGCGAAATGCGTACCATTCAAAAAAAGTTTCCAACCATCAGCACCGCTAAATTACTGGAATGGGCAACTATAAACGGAGCCACGTTTTTAGGTATCGATGATGAAAAAGGTACAATTGAGCCTGGCAAAACACCCGGACTAAACCTGATAACCGGTTTAGACGGCTTAAAGATCACCCCCGAAAGTAAGGTTAGGAAATTAGTTTAATAAGTTGATTAGGTTGATTGAGTTAGAATGGATTAAATTTGTCCCCAAATTTTCATATAAAACATAATCCAACTCAATCAACTCATAAACTAAATGATAAGGCATCTCGATATTACTGTTAAAGGAAAAGTTCAGGGCGTTTTTTACCGCAAATCAACCAAAGCTGTGGCCGATCAGTTAGGGGTAAGGGGCTTTGTTAAAAATGAAGCCAATGGTGATGTTTTTATAGCTGCCGAAGCTGATGATACCCTGCTCGAAATGTTTATGGAATGGTGCAACGAAGGCCCTGAAGACGCTGAAGTAACTTCGGTAGAAAGCCATGAGGGCGAATTAAAAAACTATCGTAATTTTGAGGTTGTAAAAAGAGCCCTGTAGTTTGCCGGGTTTTATTTGTTAACTACCATCCCAAACATCAACATTGTCAACTGCTAAAAAATTTGCCGGGCAAACGGCTATATACGGGTTAAGTACTATCATCTCCCGGATGATTTACTTTGTTCTTACTCCAATTTATACCCGCACCCTTTCTGTTGGGGCTAACGGCATTTTTACTGCGCTGTATGGCAACGCTTCTATTATCAATGCCATACTGGCATTCGGTATGGAAACAACGTATTTCAGATACTTGCAAAAAAGGAGTGATAATAAACAGCAGGTGTATAATAACGCTTTTGGAGTAGTAATAGCCATCTCCATTGTTTTTTTAGTATTCTGTTTGCTTTTCCTGGACAATATTATCAACTATATGCAAGCCGGTGTAGCTAAAGACCACGCCGACTATGCCTTTTATGTAAAAAGTTTTCTGGTAATTTTAGTGCTTGATGCTTTCTGTGTAATACCGTTTGCCAAAATCAGAGCCGATGGGCGACCTGTAAAATTTGCGGTAATAAAATGCGCCAACATTTTATTTGTAATGTCACTTAATCTGTTCTTTCTTTTCGGAGTGCCCTTTATCATCAGTCATCACTTACCTGGAGGCACTTGGATGGCGGGCTGGTACAGGCCGCATTGGGTTGGTTATGTTTTTTTGGCTAACGCTATAGCAAGTGTATTTACTATAGTTTTATTACTACCAGAGATACTGAAGTTAAAGTTGAAATTTGATGGCAGTATGCTTAAAGATATGTTTGTGTATAGCTGGCCGGTATTAGTTGCTAATATTTCATTTATCATTAATGAATCGTTAGATAAAGTGATGCTGAAGCATATGCTCCCACAAGCTATCAGCGATCAGCAGGTAGGCATTTATGGTCAATGTGCCAAAATAGCCCTGTTTCTGAGCATATTTGTGCAAGCGTTTAGATTGGGGGCCGAACCTTTCTTCTTTAGTCATGCAAAAAATAAAAACTCCGGTGATACCTACGCCCGAATCATGACTTATTTTGTAATTACAGTTTCCATTATATGTGTAGGCCTTATTGCCAATGTAGATATACTGGCTTATATCATTGTAGGTAAACAAACACATATGAAAGCAGGGCATCTGGTGTCTAATATATACTGGTCCGGTCTTGGAGTTATACCACCATTGTTATTTGGGTATCTGAGTTTGGGTATTTACATGAATTTATCGGTATGGTACAAATTGTCTGATCAAACCAAATATGGGCTGTATATATCAGGCATAGGTGCGATTTTAACCATCGCGTTAAACTGGTTGTTTATCCCTAAATATAGTTACATGGCATCCGCGTGGATCTCATTTGCTGCCTACGCTGTTATGATGGTGCTATCGTATATTTGGGGGCAGAAAAATTATCCCATACCCTATAATCTTAAAAAGAGCCTGGCGTATATTATTGCATCCGTTGTGTTGGTGTTTATATCATTTACGGTATTTAAGCGTAATGTAATAATTGGCAATGTGCTGCTGATTTTATTTGCATCCACAGCTTTTTATTTTGAACGCAATCAATTAAAAACGATATTTAAACGATGACCATCAGGATAATTAATAAGTCAAAAAATAGCTTACCCGCATATGAAACAGCTCACGCCGCTGGTATGGATCTACGGGCAGATATTGAAGAATCGGTAAGATTAAACCCTATGGAGCGTAAACTTATTCCTACCGGTTTGTTTATAGAACTTCCTGTTGGATTTGAAGCTCAGATACGGCCACGGAGCGGATTGGCGTTTAAGCATGGTATAGGTATTGTTAATTCACCGGGTACCATTGATGCCGATTATCGCGGAGAGATCAAAGTGCTGCTGATTAACCTTTCGACGGAGGTATTTGAGATCAATAATGGCGACCGGATTGCCCAAATGGTAGTTGCCCGGCATGAGACCGTAAACTGGAATGAGGTAGAGGTATTAAACGAAACCACCCGGGGCGAAGGTGGCTTTGGTCATACAGCTGTTAAATAGAAGTAAGGGAGTAAGGATTTTTGGAACAAGGATAAAAGATAAGCATATGTATAATAAGGAGTGGAGATATAGCAGTACAGTAAATAAGAGTGGCATGGGCCGCTTTGGCACTGTATTTTCTCTTTTGTCTTTGATGCTTATTCTGAGCATTGGATCTGCGCAGGGCCAAAAGTCTGCCCCAGCCAAGCCTATGAGCCAGGCCGACAGCATGATGGTGAAACAGCTTTTCTTTTCGGCTATCCGCGAAAAAACCATTGAAAATTCTAAACGGGCAGGTGAAATGTTTGAACGCATATTACAAGCCGACCCTACCAACGATGCTTCGATGTTTGAGCTGGCTAACCTGAAACGGCAGCAGAACGATTATGCCGGGGCGCGGCCGCTATTGGAGAAAGCAGTAGCTCTTAGTCCGGATAATGAATGGTATTGGGTGGCTTTGGCAGATGATTATGAAAAAACCAATACCATTGATAAGCTTGAGAATGTATTTAATCAGTTGATCAGGATCAATCCGGATAAACCCGATTATTATTTTGATAAAGCCAATGCCTACCTCATTTTAAAAAGATATGATGATGCCCTTAAAGTATATGATCAGCTGGAGAAGATTAATGGCCCAAGTGATGATATTTTGGCAAGCCGGCAAAAGATCTATTTAAAACAAGGTAAAATTGATCAGGCTGCCGCTGAACTGGAGAAAGCTATTGTAGATAATCCCGGCCAGATGCGTTATTACCTTTTACTGGCCGAAATTTATAACTCAAACGGATTGAATGATAAGGCCCTGAAAGTTCTGTTACAGGCCGAAAAACAAGACAATAATAACGGGATGGTGCATTTAGCTTTAGCTGATGTTTACCGCGACAAAAAGAATAACGATGCTTGTTTTAATGAATTGATACTGGCATTTGCAAATCCCGATGTGAGTATCGACCAAAAAGTAAATATCATTAGCGGGTACTTTCCAAAATTTCCTGAACCTAATGCTAAAGCGAGTGCGCTTGAACTAAGTCGTCTTTTAACAATAGCACACCCGGCCGATGCCAAGGCTTATGCTATTTACGGCGACATGTTGTTGCAAAACACCAAATTAAAAGAGGCTAGGGCCGCATACAAAAAATCAATCCAGTTGAATGAACAGGTATATGTGGTACATGAGCAGCTGGTAAGGGTTGAACTGAGCGAAAATGATATAGACGCTACCATAAAAGATGGCGAAAACGCACTTTCGCTATTCCCTAACCAGGGTTGGATGAACTATATGGTGGGTGTGGCCTTTGCGCAGAAGAAAGAGTATAAAAAGGCCCTTAATTATGCTACAAATGCAACTTCATTAGAAATTCAGGATAAGGATTTACTTTCGCTGAGTTTTTCGTTATTGGGCGATTGTTATCATAGTTTAAAAGATAACAAAAGCTCCGACGAGGCTTATGATAAGGCGTTAAGCTATAATCCGGATAATGCGTATACGTTAAACAATTATGCCTATTATTTATCGTTAAGAAGTGAGCAACTGGACAAGGCCGCACAAATGTCGGCTCGTTCCAATGAGCTTCAGCCTAATACTGCGTCTTTTGAAGATACATACGCATGGGTGCTTTTTAAGCAAAAAAAATATGCTGATGCAAAGGTGTGGATGTTGAAGGCACTGGCGCATGATAAAACGAATAGCGCTGCTCAATATGAGCACTATGGTGATATTTTGTTTTATCTTGGTAGCATAGACGAAGCTGTAGAAAACTGGAAAAAAGCTAAAAATAACGGCGGTCAATCGCCGCTATTAGACCGTAAAATAAATGAGAAAAAATATAGCGAGTAAGTTATTAATAGTGTGTTGCCTGCTGATTATGGTAAGCTGTAAAGCCCGTAAACAGGTATTGGTGGCCCGCAAGGCTGATTCATCGGCAAAGTCTGTTGATAACAAAGTGAGCAGTAAGTTAAATGCCATCAGGGCAAAGCAGGTGAATTTTAATACCTTTTCTGGTAAAGCAAAAACCAAGCTCAATATTAATGGTAACAGCAATGATGTTACACTCAATATTCGTATTGAGCGCGATAAAAAAATATGGGTTTCCATTACCGCTATTTTAGGGGTTGAGGCTGCCCGGGCGCTGATCACACCTGACAGTATATTACTCATCAACCGTTTGCAGGGAGTGTATTTACGTAAGCCATTTAGCTATGTATATAAGTATGCCAGCACCCAGGTTAACTATAAAACACTGGAGTCGTTACTGATTGGTAATGCCGTGCCTGAATTGCTGAACGAAAAAGCCGAGCTGACCAATGCGGATGGCAATACTACCCTGAGCGGCAGTCTGCAAGATTTGTTGTATAAGTTGGTTTTAGGCGCCGATCTGAAAGTTACACAAACAAATTTGTCTAATCAAAACGAAGGACAATCTTTGCAGGTGACTAACAATAGCTTTATCCAGGCAACAAATCGGGTTATGCCATCACAAATAGATATCGCATCAGTAGTAAAAGATAAAAAAATACAGGTTAATTTGCATTATACAAAAGCCGACTTTGACGTACAGCAGGAATATCCATTCAATATCCCCGCCAATTACGAGCCGGCCAAATAATTAATTATGTTTGTTTGATGAAGTTTTTAAAAGCAGTATTTTTTATAATAGCGGTATTTATAGCGGTTGATGTGCATGCTCAAAGCAGTCAGGAGTTAAAACGCAGACGGGATAAATTATCAGAGGAGCTGGAACAACTGAATAAAGATTATCAGGAAACCTCGCAAAATAAAAGAGCTACTTTAAAACAACTGAGTTTGTTAAAAGCGCAAATAAACCTGCGGGAAGAGAAAATAAATATCATCAATTCGGAAGTAAGAAATTTAGATAATCAAATCTCAGAGAGCAATAATACCGTACATAGTTTACAAAATCAGCTCGACCAGCTAAAAAAAGAATATGCAGCTATGATACTTTTTGCTTATCGCAATCAAAGTGCCTATAATAAGCTGATGTTCATTTTTGCTTCGAGAGATTTTAACCAGGCCTATAAACGATTAAAATATTTACAACAGTTTGGTACCTACCGCGAGCGGCAGGCGGGTTATATACAGGGAACCCAAAAAGAACTGCATGTAAAAATAAACGAGCTGGATAAAAACAAGCAGGAAAAGAGCAATCTGCTGGCCGATCAGCAAAAGGAGAAGGAAACGCTTGGTAAAGAAAAGAATAACCAGGTAAAAGTGGTAAGTGATCTGTCGCAACATGAAGGGCAGTTGAAACAGCAGCAACGCGAGGTTCAGGCAAAAATTGCCAAAACCAACAGGGAAATTGCCTCAACTATCCGTAGGGAAATTGAGGAAGCCAGGCGCAAGGCCGAGGCAGAAGCAAGAGAGGCTGCCAGGATAGCCGCAGCTAAAGCAAAAGCCGAAAACAGGCCCGCTCCGGTAGCTCCGTCTAAGCCAGCGGTACGAAGCGAATCGAGTGTGTTGAATGCGACACCGGAGGCTGCTAAGTTGTCAAATGACTTTTTGGGTAACCGCGGTCGTTTGCCATGGCCGGTTGCCAACGGTGTGATAACCCAGGGATTTGGTATGTATACCACGCCGGAGGGAATAAAAAGTGAAAGCACCGGTATTGATATAAAAACCAATCCCGGAAGCTCAGTAAGGGCTGTATTTGATGGTACTGTGGTGAGGGTGGTAGACGTAAGTGGCACTTACCTGGTTATGATAGTTCACGGGGAATATTTTACTGTATATGCCAACTTAAGATCGGTTAGTGTGGCCAGGGGACAAAAGGTGAGTACCAAGCAAACATTAGGAACAGTGGCGACAGATTCGTCGACGGGAGAAACAGAAGTTCACTTTGAAGTTTATAAAGTGAAAGATCCAACTAACCCTAAAACGTGGCTGGCACCTAACTAATTAGTTATGAAATTTTAATTGAAAACTAATTAGTTAGAAGATTTTATGAAATTTTAATTGTATATATTTGTAACCTTAATTTAAATGCTATGCTAAGTTCAGTTTTTTTATTTTTAAATATTGGTACGAGCGAGATGGTACTGATACTTTTTGCAGCATTAATGCTTTTTGGAGGTGATAAACTACCTGAGCTGGCACGCGGTTTAGGCAAAGGCATCCGTGATTTTAAAGATGCATCTGAGGATGTAAAACGTGAAATTAACAACCAGATTAACAATTACGAGGAAAAGAAAACCGAAACTACGGTAAAAGATACTCCGATTGCTGAAGAAAACACTGCAGAACACACCACCACAACTACTGCGGAGGATAATGAAGTGAAGCACCCTATACATGGTGTAGAAAATACGGTGCCTAATACAATCCCTATCTCGGATACTTACGTAAGTACCCATGAAAGTGAGCCTGTGGCAGAAACGCACATTGACCTTACCAAGAAAACAACCGTAGATCCTGTTAAAACAGAACACGAATAACACAAGTCATAATAATATTTACATAACATAAAACTTAAAAATCATGGGTGGATTAGGCGCACCAGAAATCATTCTGATCATCATTGCAATACTTTTATTGTTTGGCGGTAAAAAAATACCTGAACTAATGAGAGGTTTAGGAAAAGGCGTTAAAGAATTTAAAGACGCGCAAAACGGCGAAAGCAATACAACTTCAACCGAAGAAAAACCAAAAGTTTAATACATTTTAGTATTAGCTGTTTTAGTTCCGTTTGCTGCTTTTAGTAGGATATATACTTATCTGTTGAATTATTCTTATTTCAACAGATAAGTTTTTTATTTTAGCCCCATGGCTAAATTTTATTCCTCTTTAAGTGAAATAAGGAGTGGGCTGCAACGTGCGGAAATTACTGTTGAAGGACTGGTAAACAATTATCTGGATCAGGTAAAAAAGAATGCCCATTTAAATGCCTTTAACGAGGTGTTTGAACAAGAAGCACTGATCAATGCAAAAAACATTGATGAACGTTTAAAAAATGGCACTGCTGGCAAACTGGCCGGAATGGTGATTGCCATAAAAGATAACATCTGCTATAAAGGGCACCAGGTAAGTGCCTCCTCAAAAATATTAAAAGATTTCACCTCCATTTATTCATCAACCATTGTTGAGCGCTTGCTGGCCGAAGATGTGATTATTATTGGCCGCTGCAATTGCGATGAGTTTGCCATGGGTGGCGCTAATGAAACTTCCTGGTTTGGCCCGGTAAAAAACATGGCCGACGAAACTAGGGTTTCCGGCGGCTCATCTGGCGGTTCGGCAGTGGCTGTGCAGGCAAATATGTGCCATGCAGCTATTGGTACCGATACCGGGGGCTCAGTAAGGCAACCCGCTTCATTTTGTGGTGTTATTGGTTTAAAGCCTACTTATGGTCGTGTTTCCAGGCATGGTATTATTGCTTTTGCCTCGTCATTTGACCAGGTTGGCCCTATCACCAGGTCGGTTGAGGATGCCGCCTTATTGTTGGAGGTTATGGCCGGTCCCGATGATTATGATAGCACACTGGCTCAGCAGGAAGTACCCGCGTTTTCTGCCCATATCGAAAAAACAGGTAAAAAGAAGATAGCATACCTACAGGAAGCCATTTCGAGTCCGGGTGTTGATGCCGAGGTAAAAGATGTGCTGGTAAAATATATTGATAAACTCCGTGCAGATGGTCATACGGTAACTCCTATTGCCTTTGAACAATTAGATTACCTGGTACCGGCTTATTATATTTTGGCCATGGCCGAAGCTTCTTCAAACCTGGCCCGGTACGATGGGGTTCATTACGGGTACCGCAGTCCATCGGCCGATGATCTGCAGTCTACTTATAAACGCTCCCGCTCTGAAGGTTTTGGCAAAGAAGTAAAACGCCGCATTATGCTGGGTACATTTGTACTGAGTGCCGGTTATTATGATGCCTATTATGCTAAAGCTCAGAAGGTACGCCGGCTGATCAGGGAAAAAACAGATCAGATACTAAACGAGTATGATTTTATATTGGTACCTACAGCTCCGGAACCTGCATTTGCTCTGGGTAAAGAAGAAAAAGACCCCGTGGTAACCTATCTTTCTGATATTTTTACCGTACAAGCATCGTTAGCAGGTGTTCCAGCTATTTCATTGCCTGTTGGCAATAATAGCCAGGGTTTGCCGTTAGGTTTACAATTGCTTGCTAAGCATTTTAACGAACAGGAACTATTGAATTTTTCAAAATATTTCCTTGAACTTTAAAAAAATTAATAATTTAGTAAAATAACCTGTGCTGGTTATAGTCTTTGGTTAATTTAAATCCCTAAAGAATGAAGAAACTATTTACGCTTACCATCTGCTTTTTATTACTGCAAATTGTTTACGCAAACGCTTCTTCAAAATCAACATTTCAATGGCCAAATATTGCGCAGGATACTATCCTGAGAAAGGCTGTTGTCCAAGCTTCCGGCCCTGCGCCATTAAGAGGCATTTATGAGCGTCGTTTAGATTCTATCAGCAAAGACATTCCGTTGGAGTATAATGAGTATGTACAAACTTATATTGACCTGTACATGCAAAACCGCGACGAGATGGGGCAGGTGATAGGCCTTTCTAAATATTATTTCCCTATTTACGAAAAAGCTTTTCGCGATGCCGGTATACCCGAAGAAATAAAATTCCTTTCGATAGTGGAATCAAAGCTTGATCCTAATGCGGTATCAAGAGTAGGTGCAACAGGTCCGTGGCAGTTCATGTTTACTACCGCCAAATTGTATGGCTTAAATATGGATAGCTATGTTGACGAACGCCGCGATCCTATACAAGCAACTTATGCTGCTGCAGCTTATTTAAAAGATGCCTACCAGGAGTTTGGAGATTGGCTTTTAGCTATAGCATCTTACAATTGTGGTAAAAGTAATGTAGAGCGTGCTGTTGAAAAAGCAGGAGCGAATGATTTTTGGAGCGCCCGTCAATATCTGCCTACCGAAACCCGTGGATACGTACCTGCTTTTATCGCCATGAATTATGTAATGCATTATTTTAATAAGCATAACATCGTTCCGCAAGCTTGTAACTTTTCGCTGAAGACAGATACGGTTATGGTGAAAAAGTATGTTGCCCTAAGCAGTATATCACAAGCCCTGAAAGTAAACATCAATGAATTAGCTATATTAAACCCGGCTTACAAAAGATTAATAGTTAACGGTTCACCGGCAACACCGCGCAGATTGATACTGCCGCAGGTTCCTAAGGAAAATTATGCCGTTTTATATAATGTGCTGAATGGTGGTGATGCTGTTGCCCCAGAACCAAAAGTAACTTATGCTTCTTATGCGGAGAATAAACCTGAACACAAAATGCCTACCCGTCATCGGGTTCGAAAAGGTGAAACTCTGACCTCTATTGCAGATAAATACGGGGTTGAAGTACAGGATTTGAAAGTTTGGAACCATTTGAAAAGCAACAAAGCTCCGGTTGGAGTAAGCATTAAAGTAAATAATGGTGACGATGCGTCAACCAGTGCGGCAGTTAGCACGCATACTAGGAAGGTTTTATAATTTAAAGCAGAGCTTTGAACGCAGAAACCTGTACTGATAAATGAAATTGATAATGAAAAAAGTTTAAACACCTGAATATGAGGGGCCCGGTTTTGATGTATTTCGAAGCCGGGCTTTTTTATTCGGGTTACCATAAAAAGAATTGTAATTTTGAGCGCTTGAATTTTGAGAAAATGAACAAGAACAACCGTAAACAGGACGCCTTAAACTACCACTCACAAGGTCGTCCGGGAAAAATACAGGTAGTACCTACCAAACCAACCAATTCACAACGCGACCTCACTATGGCGTATTCGCCGGGTGTAGCCGAGCCTTGTCTTCGTATAGCAGAAAATGTAGAAGATGTATATAAATATACCGCCAAGGGTAACCTGGTAGCCGTTATCAGTAATGGTACCGCGGTATTGGGCCTGGGTAATATTGGCCCTGAAGCCAGCAAGCCAGTAATGGAGGGAAAGGGTCTGCTATTTAAGATCTATGCCGATATTGACGTGTTTGACCTGGAAGTAAATGCTAAAAGTGTAGACGAGTTTGTAACTATAGTAAAAGCGCTTGAACCAACTTTTGGCGGCGTTAACCTGGAAGATATATCGGCTCCAACCTGTTTCGAGATCGAACGAAGGTTGAAAGCCGAGATGAACATTCCGGTGATGCACGATGATCAGCATGGTACAGCCATTATATCAGGTGCGGCATTAATGAATGCCTGTGAGATACAAGGTAAAAAGTTGGATAAGATAAAGATGGTGGTTAACGGTGCCGGCGCGGCTGCCGTATCGTGTACCAAAATGTACCTTTCATTGGGTGTAAAAAAAGAAAACCTGGTGATGTTTGATATCAACGGTTTGTTGACACCTGAGCGTACCGATCTGGATGACATCAGGCTAGAATTTGCTACCACCCGTACAGATATAAAATCATTGGCCGATGCCATGAAAAACGCTGACGTGTTTGTTGGCCTTTCTGCAGCTAATGTGGTTGATGCCGATATGCTGAAGTCAATGGCTAAAAAGCCTATTGTGTTTGCTATGGCTAACCCGGTTCCTGAGGTTGATTATGACCTGGCGGTTCAAACCCGCGATGATATCATTATGGCTACCGGTCGTTCTGATTTTCCGAACCAGGTGAATAACGTACTAGGCTTCCCTTACATTTTCAGAGGAGCGCTTGATGTACGAGCTACTGCTATAAACGAGGCTATGAAAATAGCCGCCACACATGCTATTGCCGAGATGGCTAAAAAGCCGGTTCCGGAAGCGGTAAACCTGGCTTACAATACAACCAATCTTAAGTTCGGAAGGGATTATATCATTCCTAAGCCGATGGATCAAAGACTTATTGTTGAGGTATCGGCCGCGGTTGCCAAAGCAGCCATGGAGTCGGGTGTTGCCCGTAAAGCCATAACCGATTGGGAGGCTTATTATGAAGAGTTGCGTTCAAGATTAGGTACTAATGATAAGCTGCTGCGTAATCTGACTAATAAGGCCAAGCAAAATCCTAAGCGTGTGGTTTTTGCCGAGGCTGATAATTATAAAATATTAAGATCGGCCCAGATTGTAAAGGAAGAGGGTATAGCAACGCCGATATTGCTGGGTAACGAAGATAAGATCAGGCGTATCATGCGCGAGAATGATCTTGACCTTGGCGATGTGCAGATTATTGACCCGCGTGTGAAATGTGAAAACATGGAGGAGTATGCGGAGTTTCTGTATCAAAAACGTCAACGCAGAGGGGTAACTTTATTTGAAGCCCGCAAAATGCTGAGCGACCGTAACTATTATGGAGCCTGCATGGTGCAGTTTGGCAGAGCTGATGCTTTAATATCGGGCTTAACCAAAAACTATGTGCCTACTATTAAACCGGCTCTGCAAATCATCGGTACCGAAGATGGTGTGAACCGGGTAGCTGGTATGTATATGATGATCACCCAAAAAGGCCCGGTATTTTTTGGGGATACTACCGTGAATGAAAACCCAACCGTACAAGAACTGGTAGATATTACCGTGCTGATAGAACGATCTGTTAAACAGTTTAATATCAGTCCAAGGGTGGCTGTATTATCCTATTCTAACTTTGGCTCAAATGATGGCCCTATTCCCGAAAAAACAAGGGAAACAGTAAAATTGCTGCACAAACAATGTCCGGATATGGTAGTTGACGGCGATATGCAGGCCAACTTTGCTCTGAACTCCGATTTGTTGGCTGATAATTTCCCATTTTCAACCTTAAACGGAAAACCGGCTAATACGCTGATATTCCCTAACCTGGAATCGGGCAATATTGCCTATAAGCTATTACAGGAAATTGGCGGTGCCGAAGCTGTTGGGCCTATATTGCTGGGCCTGAAAAAGCCAGTGCACGTATTACAACTGGGTAGTTCGGTTCGTGAAATTGTAAATATGATTACCATAGCGGTTGTTGACGCCCAGGCAAAAGCCGAAGCCAGCAAACCAAAAGGCAAGTAAATAATAGTATCAAGTAGTTAGTATCAAGTATCAAGACCGCTGCATTTGTTTTATAAATAACATTTTCAAAAGTCTTGATACTAACTACTTGATACCTTAACCCCACATTAAATAAAATAAATAATATTATGTACGATTATATTAGTGGTAAACTGGTATTCAAAAGTCCTTCGCATGTTGTAATAGATGCCGGAGGTATTGGTTATCACATTAATATATCGTTAAATACATATTCAAGGTTAGGTGAAGTAGAAAATTGTAAACTATTTATCTGGCAGTACGTAAAAGAGGATGCGCTCACTTTATATGGTTTTGCAGATGACGGTGAGCGTCGCTTGTTCTTACACCTGGTATCCATATCCGGCATCGGACCTAATACGGGGCGAATGATGTTATCATCAATTACCCCTGCCGAAATACAAGCAGCTATTGTTAGCGGCAATGTTGCTTTAATACAACGTATTAAAGGCATAGGTCCCAAATCGGCACAACGTATTATATTGGAGCTGCAAGATAAGTTACGTAAAGAAGGTCCTGATACTTTAACCGTTGTGCCTGTAAGCAAAACAGTTAAGGACGAGGCGCTCTCTGCGCTTATTATGCTTGGCTTCGCACGTAATGCTGCAGAGAAGGTATTGGATCAGGAGATCAATAAAAATAGTGGAGATTTAACAGTTGAACAACTTATAAAGTTTGCTTTAAAAACTCTATAATTACGTACAAATTCTAACTTGACCTTTGATAAAAATATTTACTTATAATATTATTATAAGTGTGTTGTTTATTTTGGCATTTAGTGGGCTGGGAAGTGTGTATGCACAACAACGCGTTACGAGTGCTAAAAGAGATACGACACTCGTGGGTACTCCCGTTAACCTAACCGAACCTAAAAGTCTCAGGGTCAGGGAAGGTATTTTCGATCCTGATCCGCCCAATCTCATCCGGACAGTTGAATACGACCCTACAACAAACCGGTATATATTGTATGAAAAAGTTGGTAACTTATTATATCGCCCGCCTCAGTATTTAACATTTGCACAATATTTAAAGTTAAAAAGCAAATCAAATCAACGTATATATTATCAGCAACTGGCCGATAATTATGCTTATGATTCTCAGCAACCAGGCTTTATACCATCTATCAAAGTGCGCAGCCGCACTTTTGAACAAATTTTTGGTGGCCAAACAATTGATATAAGACCACAGGGATCGGCAGAAATGATACTGGCCGGTCAGCTCAATCAAAACCAGAACCCGTTGTTTAACACGAGGCAGCGTAACCAGTTTAATTTTAATTTCGATCAAAAGATACAGCTAAACGTAACCGGAAACATTGGCGATAAATTAAAAATAACCACCAATTATAATACCGACGCGCAGTTTCAATTTGATAACCAGATAAAATTGGATTACACTGGGTCGCCGGATGAGATCATCCAAAAAGTGGAAGCCGGTACGGTAAGCATGCCTTTGAATACCACACTTATCACGGGCAGTCAGGCATTGTTTGGTCTTAAAACTAAACTAAAGTTTGGCCGACTGGATGTAACCAGTATTTTGTCGCAGCAGCGGTCGCAGTCCAAAACCATTACTATAACCAATGGTTCGCAGCAAGGGGAGTTCCGGGTAACACCGGCCGATTATGAAGCGAATAAACACTTCTTTTTATCACAGTATTTTCGAGATAATTACGATAAGGCGCTGTCGAGGATACCCATTATCAGCTCCAATGTAAATATTACCAAAATTGAGGTTTGGACTACCAATCGTACCAACGTTACTACCGATTCAAGAGATATATTGGCTTTCCTGGATTTGGGTGAAAACAACCCCTATAATAAAACAAGGATACAAGGTGGCGGTAGTGTTTACCCGGCAGGTTTTAAAGGCCCGGGTTTTGCGCAGCAATCAAACTCTCTGTTAAATAATTTACCTTCCGATGCACGTCAAACCAATTCAAATTCGGTAGCAAGTTATTTTCAAAGTACAGGAGCCACGGATAACTACTCCAAACTTACTTATGCCCGTAAGCTTACCGATAAAGAATATACCCTGCACCCGCAGTTAGGATATATATCGCTTAATTATCCTTTGAATAATGATGAAGTGCTGGCGGTAGCTTACCAGTACACGGTTAACGGGCAACAATACCAGGTGGGTGAGTTTAGCAGCGACGTGGCGGTTGATCCCAATACTCCAAAGGTATTGTACGTGAAATTACTGAAAGGTGAACTGTTGAAAACCAGTTTACCAACCTGGAAACTGATGATGAAAAACATTTACTCGTTAGGCGCTTTCCAGGTGAGCCCTACCGATTTTAAACTAACGGTTACCAGGCTTGATGACAAATCAGGTATCGAGAAGACGGTGATGGAAGAGGGGCAAAACACCAAAGGAAAACTCTGGTTGCAAATAACAGATCTCGATAATCTCAATCAACAAAATAACCTTCAGCCCGATGGATATTTTGACTTTTTGGAGGGGATTACCATCGATTCGCAAAACGGCCGGATCATGTTCCCGGTGCTGGAGCCTTTTGGTTCCGATCTGAATAAAAAGTTCTTGCCCGGTGAGTCTGACCTGGCTAAGCGATATGTATACCAGCCTTTGTATGACTCAACCAAAACCATAGCACAGCAGTATTTTCCCAATTTAAACCGATATGTAATTAAAGGTACTTATACCTCAACGGGAGGGTCAGAGTATCAGCTTAACGCGGTAAATATTCCGCAGGGATCCGTTAATGTAACTGCCGGTTCTTTGAAGCTGCAGGAAGGTAATGATTATACCGTTGATTATAACTCTGGCCGTATCCGGATATTGAACCAGGCCCTGTTATCATCAGGACAACCCATTACAGTTAAACTGGAAAATAATGAACTGTTTGGCGTGCAGCAAAAGTCGTTGTACGGATCAAGATTTGATTATCACGTTAATGATAAACTTAATTTGGGTGGTACCATTATGCACCTTACGGAGCAACCACTCAATCAGAATGAAGTTGCCGGACAGGAATCGATATCCAATACCATATGGGGTTTTGATGCTAATTATAGTTCAGAGTCACGATTGCTCACGCGGCTCGTTGATAAGATTCCATTTATTCATACCAAAGTTCCGTCGTCTATAAATTTCTCGGGCGAATTTGCGCAATTGCTACCCGGTAGCCCAAGCGCCCTGAACTTTGCCGGTTCAAAAAATGGTACTTCCTACCTGGATGATTTTGAAAACAGCCAGTCGGTAATTGACGTAAAAAGTGCCAATACCTGGCAAATATCAGGTACTCCGCAACTCTTTCCGGAGTCAGCATTATTTAATGATTTGAGCTATGGCTACAATAGGGCCCGACTTGCATTTTATAACATCGACCCTATATTTTACACCAATACTGGTAGTATCCCTATATCAAAGGCTGAGCTTTCCAATCATTATGTAAGGCAGATCATTGAACAGGAGGTATTTCCGTTTAAACAGCCTGCTACCGGACAGCAATTAAGCATTGCCACACTTAACCTTGCCTTTTATCCAACGGTGCGCGGGCCTTATAACTACACAACCAACGGTATCAATAATGATGGTACATTGCAAAACCCCAAAACACGCTGGGGCGGTATGTTCAGGAAAATGGAAACCAATGATTTTGAATCCTTAAACGTTTCATACATTGAGTTTTGGGTAATGGACCCTTTCATTTACAAACCAAATTCGGCCGGCGGCGATCTGTATTTTAACCTGGGTAGCATATCTGAAGATATACTAAAAGACGGACGTAAAAGTTTAGAGAATGCCCTGCCAGTTAATGGTGACCTGTCGCAGGTTGATGAAACCAATTGGGGACGTGTATCTAAACTGCAACCGGTAATAAACGCCTTTGATAATAACCCTGATTCGCGCAAATTACAGGATGTGGGCTTGGATGGTTTAAATGATGCCGACGAAAAAACGAAATTTGCCCCTATCGTACAACAGGTAACCAGCCGGTTAAACGCGCAGGCTGCCAGTAGTTTCTCGGCCGACCCTTCTTCTGATGATTACCAGTATTATCAGGGTCGTGATCTGGATCAGGCCAGGGCCGGTATCTTGGATCGTTATAGTAAATACAACGGTACCGATGGCAACTCCAAAACAGCCGAACAATCACAGGCTGAACTTGGAATACAAAATTCCGCGGCTACCTCATTGCCCGACGGTGAAGATATTAACCGGGATAATAATATGAGCCAGGAAGATTCATATTTCCAGTACAAGGTATCTATACGTCCCGGGGATATGGTAGTTGGCCAAAATAACATCAGTGATAAGGTTACCGCTTCTGTAAAACTGGCCAATGGCAGTACGCAAATGGTTAACTGGTACCAGTTCCGGATTCCCATAACAAATTATCAGGCACAGGTAGGTAACATCCAGGATTTTAAAGCCATTCGCTTTATGCGGATGTTCATGACCAACTTTGCCGATACCGCCATACTACGTTTTGCTACCCTGCAACTGGTACGCGGCGAGTGGCGTACTTTTAATGTCGAAAGAAACCCACTCAATGTTATTGCCGACCCGGCCATTCCAAATCCGCCGCTTGATAACTCTACGCTCGATGTACAAGCGGTAAGTATTGAGCAAAATGGTAACCGTACGCCTATACCTTATGTAGTACCACCAGGTATTAATCGTCAGCGAAATTATAATAACCTGCAAACAGATACCAAACTCAACGAGCAATCGCTTTCGTTAGAGATAAAAAGCCTGCGTGATGGGTATTCAAGAGCGGCCTTCAAAACCTTTTTTAATGATCTGCGCTCCTATAAACGCCTGCAGATGTTTGTACACGCCGAAGGCGATCAGCTGAAGGATAATGATTTGAATGCTTTTATCCGTTTAGGGGTTGATTACCAGGACAACTACTATGAATACCAGGTACCCTTAAAGGTTACCTTGCCTGGTACCCGCGATCCGGATGCGATATGGCCTGCCGCCAACTCGATAGATCTGGAGCTGGATCTGTTAACCCGTGCCAAGCTTAAACGCAACCACTCCAATGTGCCTTACAACCAGGTGTTTAAATACGTAGAGGGTAATCAAACAGTTTATATCAAAGGTCAGCCGGATCTGAGCAAGTTGCGTACGGTTATGCTGGGTGTACGTAACCCCTATAAGGGCGCGCAGCCATCAAACATTGACGACGGGATGGATAAAAGTGGTACCGTTTGGTTTGACGAGCTAAGGTTAACCGATTTTGATCAGCGTGGCGGATGGGCTGCAACGGCGCGGTTTGATGCCAAACTTGCCGATTTTGCCGATATTACCATAGCCGGCACCAAAACTACTATCGGTTTTGGTACTCTTGATTCGCGTTTAAATGACAGGAGCCGCAGTGACGATCAAACTTATGATGTATCCGCCAATATGGAGCTTGGAAAATTCTTCCCGGCTAAGAGTGGTATCCATATACCAACTTATGTCAATGTGTCGAAACAAACGAGTATGCCACAATATGACCCAGGTGCGCCTGATGTAGAACTCAAGGCATCCTTGGCAGCTGCCACCTCCAGCCAGGAACGCGACTCTATACGCAATGCTGCTGTTGATTATACCCTGCGAAGAAGTATCAACTTTACCAATGTACATAAAGCAAGAACAGACCCCAATGCGCCCAATCATTTGTGGGATGTAGAAAACCTGACTGCTTCCTACGCCTATACAGAATATACCCACCATGATTTTGTAACCCAAAACGATCTGGAAAAAACGTACAACTTGACGCTGGCCTATAATTACACTAATCAACCAAAATATTATAGTCCGTTTGCTAAGATCATTAAGAGCAACCTGCTGGCACTTTTCCGGGATATCAATTTTAGCATTCTGCCTTCTAGGTTAAACCTGAGTATCAATTTTGATCGCTTCTACTCTGAAAATACCTTGAGGGATAATGACCCTAATAATTTTATCCCTGTACCAACAACCACATTCAATAAATATTTTAATATTACCCGGGTTTACGGTATCGGCTGGAATCTTTCCAAGTCATTACAAATGGATATCGATGCAACTAATCTGTCGGTAGTTGATGAGCCTGCCGGTCGTATCAATGGCTTAAAGCGGGATACCCTGTGGGACAATCTGAAAAAATTGGGGCGTACCACTAACTATAATCATACCATCAACTTTAATTATAACGTGCCGTTCGCCAAAATACCCGGAATGGACTGGATAACCACAGTGGCCCGTTACAGCGCGCATTTTAACTGGCAAACTCAACCCCTGTTTGCTATTAACGACCCTACTTACGATGTGGGTAACAGTATACAAAACTCCAGGGCTATACAGCTAAATCCAACATTAAATATGGTGGCCCTGTATAATAAATTCCCGTTCATACGTAAGGCCAATAATCCTAATAATACCAAAACTGGTTTTGATGGTTTCCTGATAGGGTTGTTAACCAGCGTTAAAAACCTCAGCGCTACTTATACCCGCACCCAGGGCATATTTTTGCCGGGATACTTGCCGCAGTCGGGCTTTTTTGGGTCAGATGCCGGGGCTCCGGGTTTAGGGTTCTTATTGGGAAGTCAAGCCGATATCCGGGCCAAGGCTGTAGCCAACGGCTGGATCACGAAGGATACCCTGCAAAACCAGTTGTATGTAACCACCATGAACGAGGATATGCATTTCAGGGGTATTATTGAACCAATTAAGGACCTGCGAATTGAGCTGATTGCCTTTAAAACCCAGGATCATAATTACCAGGCCAATTTTAAATACCTCCCTACAACCAACAGTATTGAATCATTAAGTCCGGTAACTACGGGTAATTACAGCATATCGTTTTTAACTATTGCCACTGCCTTCAAAAAAACAACCGGGGTTGATAATACTTCGCCTATTTATCAAAAGCTTTTGGATAGCCGCGCTATTATCTCTAAAAAATTAGGAGCAACAAATCCAAATTCTGCGGGTAGCACCGATGGCTATGCCGACGGTTACGGGCCAAACTCACAGAATGTATTGGTGCCGGCTTTCCTGGCTGCGTACACAGGTAAAAACCCGGCTAAAAGTAATCTTTCACAGTTTCCGTCTATCCCGATACCAAACTGGCAGATCACTTATAATGGCTTGAGCAAGATCCCGTTTTTACAGGATATTTTTGATTCGTTTGATCTGAGTCATGGCTACCGCTCATCCTATAACGTGAATGGTTTTACCTCTTTACTGCAATACCAGGAAGCAAACGGCGCCGTTAGTTCACGAGATCTTAACAACGACTTTTTGCCCCAGTACCAGTTTTCGCAGGTAACTATTTTTGAACAATTTGTGCCATTACTGGGTGCAAGTATGCGCTTTAAGAACAGCATGACCACCAATGTGGAGTACAGGCAAAGCCGGTCGTTAAGCCTGAGCTTGCTTAATAGTCAACTGGCTCAGCAAAACGAGCGGATCATTGTGTTTGGTTTTGGCTATCATACTAAAAATTTCCATTTCCCCTTTGGCTGGTTTAGCGGACCGGGCAAGGATAACGATGTTAATTTTAAACTCGATTTCTCCCTGCGCGATAATAAAACCCTTATATACCGGGCCGATGTGCAGGAAGCTGAAATATCATCAGGAGCGCAAAATATTACCGTGCGGCCGTCCATTGATTATGTGATTAACCAGCGGTTTAATTTGAACCTGTTTTATGATTCAAATATTACCAAGCCGTATACTTCGCAAACATTTAATACCGCATATACCAATTTTGGCATCAACCTTAAATTGCTGCTGCAATAGATGGGGGTTAATTATTCAAAAACTTTTTAAACCTTAAATTTTAACACTTTTCTGGCCAAAAACAGGATAAAAACAATCGAAAATTCGTTCAAAATCCCTCGTTTTAACACTTTTTAACAAATTACAACATCGTTTTTACGTGTTTTAAAAACTTTAAAAAGTATTAATTTATTGATTGTCAAATAACTATATGCTAATGTCTCGGTTTTGGGCTTGTTTTGTCCTTTAACCAAACAGCCCGGTTATCTGGAAAAAGATAACCGGGCTGTGATTGATATAAATATACGAAAATTGGAGGAGATACCGAAATTTCTATATCATGTAGTTACCAAGCTTCGCTCGCAATGACATAGTTTTTTCTTTACTAGGATTAACAGCATCTATTTATTTATTCAATTCCTTTTGGCGCTTTTTTTCGGCTTTACGCTTTTTGCGGGCTTCTTTTCGGGCCTTGTGATCGCGTTTATTCTTTTGGTGCTCCTCCAGCCGGGCTTTGGTTTCCTGCTGCTTTTTGGCATCGAGGCCTACGCAGGGCTTTATACCCTCGAGCAGGGTTTTCCACATGGTTTTAAAAAAGGGAGATTCTTTGGGTCGCAAATAAACCACATTGGCCGAACGCGGTGTTTGTCCGGCTTTATCCGGATTATCATGTTTGAGCACGAACAAATTGGCAAACATCGACATTACCGAACGTTTTTTCAACCGGTCATTAGCCGTGTCAGCTTGGAATATGTTTACTTTCAGGTTGTTGTATAAAAAACCTACATGGCCCTTAAATACATTGGCATTGGCCTGTATATCAAAACTTAACTCTTTAATGGTTCCCCCGGCGGCCTTCACCATAGCCAGCGGCATTACTGCCGGGTTAAGCGTTTGCAGACTCATGGGGCCCAGGGTTCCTTTATAAGTAAAGGCCGCGTCTTTATCGGTTAGGTTAAAGGCAAACTGAACATCCAGTTTACCCCGGTTCATGAAATAGGTAGTAAGATTTACAGAAGTAATATTGTTTTTGGCCAGCGTGGCTTTGTTGTTGGTGATGTTGTAGAAATGACCGCTGGTATTATTAAAGGTAACCGTACCTGTTTTGTTCGACTTATGATTGAACTCGGAGTATTCCACATTAATATGATGTATACGTACGGTATCAATATTCAGATCGATACCCATTTGCTGTATCATCATATTGGGAAAGGTTTTTACCTTATCAGTTGTTATGGTCTTTGTTTTATTGGGGTTGTTGAATACCCGGATACTGCCCCGGTTCAACGCCAGGTTTGACGCCGTTACCCGCCGGTATTTATGATAGCTTAAAAAATCAAAATTATTGAGTTGCAGGCTATCGATATCTACACCGAAACGATCGTTATTGCTTTTGTTAAAAAATATATCTGTTTTAACCGGCAAAAGCTGCATTCCTTCTACATTTAACTGCGATTTGAGCGTAGAGAGCTTTAGATATTTAATCTTATAAGTATACAAGCCGCTGGCGGTTTTGCCGGTATAATTGTTTAGCTCGGTTATCACGTCCTTGCAATAAAGCAAACGCGAGCGATCTGTTTGCGTGGCCGAATCAATAAGCAGGTCGTTAGCCGTCAGGTTCATTTCTTTCAGTTCGGAAATGGCTACTTTATTGCCCGAATAGTCGTGGTATTTAAACTTTACGTTATTGAGCAGTATTTGCCCAATGTGAATAGACTTTAAGCTTTTAGAAATCTTTTGCCAGGCCGTACGGTGATCTTTTAAAACCGTATCCTTAGTATGGTTAAGCTGGTAGCTGATGTTTACCTCGGGCTCGTTTAAAATTATCCGGCCTATATTGAGTTTGTGTCTGAAATACAGACTAAGAGGATGCACATGCAACAGGATAAGACGCTTTACATGCAGCTCAACCAGGTTATTGGGAGCCAGATGCTGTTTCTTTTTTTGGTTGTAAACGGCCGTGTCGGGCTTTAGGGTGATATTGTAAAGCGTTATTTTGCCTTGCAATACATGCAGTTCGGCATCAGTAAAATCAATTTTATACAGGCTGTCGCTGCTGCTTAATACCACATCATGAACCTTGTTGGCCAAAATAGGCGACCAGTACCGGTTAACAACAAATGCCAGAAGAAAAATAATGATTACCGGTATCAGCACAAACTTAAAAACTATTTTTTGCCACTTGTGCTTTAAAAACTTAAACTCCATTTACCGGTTTTCTTTCTCTTAGGGTGTATTATTTTGTTTGTTCTGTTCCTCTGCAGCTTTTTTGGCTTCCTTTTCCTTTTTTCGTTCTGCACGTTTCTGTTTTCTGTCAGCCTTAAATTTATTAAACTTATCCAGTAAATTACTCACTTTTGTTACCGCTTTATTCACCTTATTTTCGGTTTTTTTATCAAAACCTACACTTGGCTTTAAGCCCTCCAGTAATCCTTTGTATAAAAAGCTAAAAAATGAAACTTTGGGATCGCGCGGCAGGTCAATTGGTCCCGGTCTAAAAACGCCTTTATTATCCGGGTTATTATCTTCAATCACCAGATCATTGGCCAACATAGATATTAAACCTTGTTTTTGCAAGCTATCCTTGCCTGCTTCCTTTTTCAGGAGCTGTATTTTCAGATTTTTATAGTAAAATTCCAGGTGTCCTTTGCCGTGATAATTGCTGGCATCCACATTAAAAGTAAGCTTTTGTACATCGGCAGATTCTACATGCACCAGGGCCAATGGTTTTACCAGCTTATCGAGTACACGGCCATCAAACTTACCTAAAGTGCCCGAATAATTGAACGCGCCATCCTTTGCAGTAAGGTTAAACTTAAAATTTACGGCCAGGTTGGCTGCTCCCATAAACCGGGTATCAATATGCGCAGTCATAAAAGGGTTTAGTTTTTTGGCCTCTGCATCGTTGGTTACATTCAGGATATAGCCATTGGTATTTTTAAAGGAGATTACCCCGGTTTGCTCCGAGGTTTCATCGGCCTCCAGATAAGTGATCTGCGTGTTTTTAATATTGAGGCGGTTTAGCTTCATATCTAAAGCTACTTTTTGCAGGGCCTGGTGCGGATCTTTACCAATTTTTGTTGATTTTGGTCCTTTATAACGATTGTTACTATAAATCTCCACCCTGGCCCCGTCCAGATCCATTACCCCGGCATACAGTTTCTGATCGCGCAGGAAACGTTGAAGGTCGATATCATTAATGGCTATCTCCTTAAATTTGAGGCTGAAAATATCACCCGATTGCCTGGTTTTTTTGTAAAAGGCCGATCTGCTGTACCTGGGTAAAAAAGATACCCCATCTAAAACGATCTGCCTGCTGGCGGTCGAAAAGTTGATCTGTTTAAATTCGGCATTATACAGGCTATCGGGTGTGGCTATTTTATAGTCGTGCACTTTTACCTCAATACCCCTGGTATAATAAAACCGGGCAGGATCGTTATTGGAAACAGAATCAATAGCAATATCAGATATGTTGATATCCAGGTTGCGTAAAGCGGTTTGTTTAACTACCGGGTTGCTTTTGTTGAGGTAAGTAAGACTGATGTCTTTGAGCGAAATAGAATCGATGTGCAGTTCTTTAAAGGTTTTTTTAATAAGCTGGTAGGGATTGCGCGGTTTACCCACCTTAACGGTATCATTAAAGGGATATCGTTTGTTAACAATGGTAAGCTCTGGTTTTTCGATGAATATATTGCTGATGTTCAGGATTTTTTCTTTGTAAGCTTTGAGTGCTTGCAGCTTATTGATCGACAGTTTTTTTACGTGCAGGGTAAATAAATTATCGGGTGCTTTTTGAAGCGATACCAGTTTGTTGTACACATTGGTATCGGGTACCAGTTTAAAATCAGAGAGCGTAGCATCGCCGGTTGCCACGTTAAGGTCAAAATTTGAATAATCGATATGATACAAGCTATCTGTGGCGTTTAGCACCAGAGTTTTTAACTCTTGTTGTAACAGTGGTTTCCATTGGTCGCGGTCAACATAGCGTTTATAGAGGTAATAAACAGAGCCTCCGATCACCAGGATCGCAGCTAATAATATAAAAGGCCATTTGCGGACAGGTTTTTTAGGAGTAAGGTTGTTTGGCGCCATAGACAGGTTTGATTTAAGGAGTATAACAGCAAAACTTCATTTTTGTTAAATACACTACAGAGCTAAGGGCTCTAAAAGCTTAAAATGATTTTGGTATAAATACTGCCAATATGTCATTTGGGTATTTAAATTTTATGTATTTTTGCAGACTAATTTTTACAATACATGATGGATTTGGAAATTCCGGATAAAACACATGACGAAAGCAGGCAGGGCGAAGCCCTGGTTTTAGAACCTGTAGCCGGTAAAAACAATGGCCGTAAGCTTTATATTGAAAGCTATGGCTGTGCCATGAATTTTTCGGACAGTGAGATAGTTGCATCAATTTTAGCCGAGCAGGGTTTTGAAACCACTGCCGATCATAACCTTGCCGATGTTATTTTTATAAATACCTGTTCTATCCGTGAAAACGCGGAACAAAGGGTGCGTAATCGTCTTAAAGAATTTACGGTTGCTAAAGTAAAGAATCCCGGCCTGGTGGTAGGTGTGTTGGGCTGCATGGCCGAACGCCTGAAATCGAAATTTTTAGAAGAAGAAAAACTGGTTGACGTAGTGGTTGGTCCGGATGCGTACCGCAACCTGCCCGAACTGATTGACCAGGTTGATAGCGGCCAGAAAGCAGTGAACGTACTGCTGTCGCGTGAGGAAACTTATGCCGATATCAGTCCGGTGCGTTTAAATAGCAACGGTATTAACGCCTTTGTATCTATTATGCGTGGCTGCGATAATATGTGCTCGTTTTGTGTGGTACCTTTTACCCGTGGCCGCGAGCGCAGCCGCGACCCAAAGTCGATCATAGCTGAATGTACCGATCTGTTTAATAAAGGCTACCGTGAGGTTACCTTGCTGGGGCAGAATGTGGATTCGTATAAATGGAAGGCAAGTTCTGAGTTGGAAGTTTTAAGTTCAGAGTCAAAAGATACTGCTGATACAACATCAGAAGCCACCACTAATTTCGCAAATCTCCTGGAACTGGTGGCCCTGATCAGTCCAGATCTGCGGGTTCGGTTTTCCACCTCGCATCCAAAGGATATCACCGATGATGTATTGTACACCATCAACCAATACGAAAACATTTGCAACTATATACACCTGCCGGTACAATCGGGCAATAGCCGGATACTGGAGATGATGAACCGCACTTATGACAGGGAGTGGTACATCAACCGTATAGATGCTATCCGTCGTATTATACCAGATTGCGCGGTATCAACCGATGTAATTACCGGTTTTTGTTCAGAAACCGATGAGGAGCATCATGACACCGTAACCATGATGGATTACGTGAAGTATGATTTTGCCTACATGTTCAAGTACAGCGAACGCCCGGGCACTTTGGCCGCGAAACGTTATGCTGATGACATCCCGGAAGAAATAAAACAGAAGCGCCTGGCCCAGATTGTAGCCAAGCAACAGGAGTACTCGTTTTACCGGATGCAGGCACGCATAGGCAAGATAGAAAAAGTGCTGATAGAGGGTTACTCCAAAAAATCAGACAAAGACTATTGTGGTCGCAGCGATCAAAACGCCATGGTGATTTTCCCGGTAGGTGACAACTACAAACCCGGAGAGTACGTGAACGTGTTGATTGAAAAAACAACGTCGGCGACTTTGATAGGAGTAGTGGTAGAATAGAGGCAGGAAGTCAAGAATCAAGAGACAAGAAAGGATGCTCAAAGATTGGTGAAGCACAATTTTAAAAGTTTGAAAATTTGGCAAAGGTCGATGGACCTAACCGATTTAACTTATGAATTTTGTAAAGGATTACCAATCGATGAACGCTTCAACCTGATTGATCAACTTAACAGATGCTCGTGTTCGATCCCTTCAAATATAGCTGAAGGGTCTGGAAAGAGAACAAAGGTTCACTTTGCCGAGTTTTTAACTACATCGCTTTCATCGGCGTTTGAAGTAGAAACACAATTATTGATATGTGAACGCAGGGCTTATGGCTCTGAGGATAAATTAAAAGAATGTTTAGAATTAGTTATTGAAATTCAAAAGATGATATTCAATTTCAGAGAATATATTTTGAAAAGTAATGATTAAAGCCGAATTAGGATTCAATGCTGAAACTTTTGTCTTGGTTCTTGATGTCCTGATTCTTAATCTATTGAAATTCAAAAGATGATATTCGATTTCAGAGAATATATTTTGAAAAGTAATAGTTAAAACCGAATTAGGATTCAATGCTGAAACTTTTGTCATGGTTCTTGATGTCCTGATTCTTGAATCTCTTTATGGATATACAAGAAATAAAACAACGCTTTGGTATCATTGGCAATTCGCCATTGCTTAACCGGGCTATAAATATTGCTAACCAGGTATCGCCTACAGATATTTCGGTACTGATAACCGGCGAAAGCGGGAGCGGTAAGGAAGTATTCTCGCACATTATACACCAGATGAGTCCGCGTAAACACGGGCCGTTTATTGCGGTGAACTGTGGCGCCATACCAGAGGGTACTATTGATTCGGAATTATTCGGTCACGAAAAAGGTGCCTATACCGGCGCTGTTGGTGAACGTAAAGGCTATTTTGAAACGGTGAACGGCGGTACCATCTTTCTGGATGAAATTGCCGAAATGCCCTTGGGGACACAAGCCCGCTTGTTGCGTGTGCTGGAATCGGGACAATATATTAAGGTGGGTTCGTCAAAAGTAGAAAAAACGAACGTGCGCGTTATTGCGGCTACCAATGTTGATGTGTACGAGGCCGTAAAAAATGGCAAGTTCAGGGAGGATCTTTACTACAGGTTAAACACTGTTCCGTTGCGCATACCACCACTGCGCGACCGGAAGGAAGATATTTACCTGCTTTTTAGAAAATTCACATCGGACTTTACCGACAAATATCGCACGCCGCCTATTCAGCTGGACGATGAGGCCCAGCAGGTACTGGTTAATTACTCATGGCCGGGTAACGTGAGGCAGCTTAAAAATATGGCCGAGCAGCTTGCTGTACTGGAGCGCGACCGGATCATTACCGCGCAAACGCTGCTTACCTATATTCCGCATGAAACCAGCAACCGCAATTTGCCCATGCGTTTGGACAATCAGCCAAAAGAGGATTTTTCTGAAAGGGATATCCTGTACAAAGTGCTGTTTGATATGAAACGCGATATGGTAGAGCTGAAAAAGCTGGTAGCGGATATTATAGAGCATGGGGGAGTGGCAGCCAACTACAGCAACCATTCGCAAACTATAAACCAATTATATCGTGATATTGAGTTGCCCGGCAATCCCGAAGCGCAATTTACTTTGCAACAACCCGTTAATACGGTAAATAACAGCAGCAATAATAATAACGTTGATGCCTATAATATAACGCATGATGCCGAAGAGGTAGAAGAATCGTTATCGCTGATTGAAAAAGAATCAGATCTGATACGCAAAGCGTTGAAGAAACATAAAGGCAAACGTAAGCTGGCAGCTAATGAACTGGGCATTTCAGAGCGTACACTTTACCGGAAAATAAAAGAATTAAATTTATAAGCTAAATGAAAAGAGTTTTTGGGGTTATTGTTTGTTCGTTAAGCCTGTTATTGTCATCCTGCTATACACTCCGGAATGCTTCTATTCCGGCGGATATGAAAACGCTTGATGTGCAATTTTTTGAAAATAATGCTCCCCTGGTTGTAGCCAACCTGAGCCAAAACTTTACCGAAGGTTTAAAAACCAGGATACGTAACCAAAGCCGGCTAAGTATTTCCCGTAATGCTGAAGCGGATGCTACCTTGTCGGGCAGTATTATAGGGTATACTATAGCGCCGGTTTCTATCCAGGCGGTAGCCAATAACGTAGCGCCTATTGCTGATGCGAACAGGTTAACAATTACTGTAAGAGTTAAATTTGTTTACAATACCGCAAAGACTCCTGCCGATAAAAAGCTTAACTTTGATCAAACATTTACCAATTATCAGGATTATAAAGGGGATATAGGAGCGCAGGAGCAAAACCTGATAAAAACGATAACTGATAAGATAACAGAAGATATTTTTAACAAAGCCTTTTCTAATTGGTAGGCAATTCGTACTTTCAACCACGTGGATCAAGACTTGAATAACAGGCAGAACGGAATATTATTGGAATTGTTGGCTAATCCGGCTAATACGGGGCAGCAGCATAGCTATAATTTGCAGCAACTGGTTAATGAATTTCCTCAGAGCGGTTTACTGCGCGCCATGCTTGCCCGCGCCGGCAATGCCAACGACATCAAGCAAGCTGCTGCTTATTTTGATCCGCAACTTTTATACAAACTTACACACGAAGCCGACAGCCTGGCCGTAGTGTTACCAACACAAATTGTAGGTCACCCTGCAGATAGTGGTAGTTACCAAAGCAGTGAAAACGTTGCCCACGCTGGTGAAAACTATTTTAACATTGGTCTGGTATCTGAAAATACAGTAATCAATGAACCCGTTGTTGCGGATCTTCATGCCGAAGATCAGTTTGTAAACAAAAACAGGACCCCGGCCGAAACCGATGATGATCAGGCGCACACGCAGTCTGCAACAGCCAAACCGGTGGCTTCCGTATCACATGAATCCGTAGCTTCAGTTTCACATTCTCATGGAGAAATTGAAGACGAGGTATATGACGAAATAAGAGGTATTGATGAACCGGCTAAAGCCGCCAATCACCCTCATGACGGTATTGAAGATGATGTTTATGACGAAATATTAGGCATTGAACATATCCATATTCCCGGTCACGAGCATGAAAAGGCGCAGGAGCCGGTTGTTGCCGATGAAAAACCAAAGGCAAGCGAGCCCGAGCCGATATCGGAAGATTGGGTAATAGGCAGCATAGCAGGTAGCGATTACTTTATGTTTGATAAATCAGCTGCCGATCAAAGACATCATGAAGAAGTAAAACAAGAAGAGCCGGCGCCGCAGGTATCTGTAGCCGCAACTCATACAAATGGTAACGTCCCGGCAGATAATGAAAGCCAGAATGTATCCAAATACGATGACGAAAAGATGCCTTATACCTTTATGTGGTGGTTGGATAAAACCCGTAAAGAGTATGCCGCAACTTATCAGCCTTACTCCAGCCCTGAGCCTGCTCCCGCGCAGCCAGCGCAAATACAGCAGAGCAATAGCGTAAAAGAGCCTGCTGCCGATGCCTTGCAACAACAGTATGTTGAAAATATTTTCCATGTACGGTCATTGGAGGAGCTGGAAAAAACACCTCAGCCGGATGGGCCCGAAGTAAAACGGAAAGAAGATCTGATCATTGAACGCTTTATACAGGAAGAGCCGCAGATAAGGCCGCCAGCCATGGATAAACTGGACAATGAGAACAAAGCCAAAAAGAGCTCAGAAGACCGGAATGACCTGGTAAGCGAAACACTTGCACAGATATATGCCGACCAAATGCTTTACCACAAAGCAATAGCTACTTATAAAAAATTGATGTTGAAATTCCCGGAAAAAAGCCGTTACTTTGCCACCCAAATTGAACAGTTAGAAAAGAAAACCAATTAATATAAAGAAATGTATTTAGTTTTAATTATCATTACCATTATCGTTTGCATCCTTTTAGGCCTTATTGTGCTGATCCAAAACCCTAAAGGTGGTGGTTTATCATCAAATTTCTCCAGCTCATCACAATTGATGGGTGTACAAAAAACAGGCGATTTCTTAGAAAAAGGTACCTGGGTGCTGGCCATTAGTGTAATGGTTTTATCGCTGGCTATTAACGTGGCTGTAAAAGGTGGTTCGTCAACAAATGGCAGTAACCCGGCATTGAAGGAGCAAATTGAAAAAGCTTCAAAACCAACAGCGCCTGCAAGTGCACCGTTGAGCTTACCTTCAACACCTGCACCTGCTAAACCAGAAACAAAACCGGCTAAATAATCATAGCGGTTAAAAGAATAAAAAAGGCTTTGGATACGTCCAAAGCCTTTTTTTGTGTACATAACTCCAAAAGATTTTATAGAGAAAGCCAATGCTGCGTTGTGGGTACTAAAAGATATTATTAATTTAGTTCTCCAAATAATTTTTGATAACATAACAATGACGAGTTCTGCAACCAATTTGAAAAAGGGGTTTGATGATGTGCTGGGTGGGCTGTTCCTGATGACAGCCTTTACATTAGTATGGACAGTAATTGCTGAGGTTGCATTACATGGACGGGATTACTGGAGTATAGGTGTACTGTTTGCCCTGGTGGTTGGGTTTTTCCTGGTCGCCTATAGTAGATTTTATTCGGCATCTAAAAAGACCAAAGACGAAGCAGTTCCTGATTCGATAGAAGATAAGGCTAAAAGCAAATGGTTCAACATTATTTTTATAGTGGAGGGTGTGATGATATTTGTGGTAGTAAACGTGCTGAATAATACGGGCCATGGTAACTATTTCATTTCCTGCTTCGCGCTTATTGTAGGCTTGCATTTTTTTCCATTAGCGAAAATTATGGAACGCACGGCTTATTATTTTATGGGTGGCTTTATATCCCTGGGTGCTATTCTGGGAATTATCCTGACAAATAAAGGATTTCCTGCGTATGAAGTTACCGGAATAGTAGGCGCCTGGTGCGCGTTTGCTACCTCGGCTTACGGCATAACATTAATAAAAAGAGGGAACCAATTGCTATTAAACAGCAGGACACAAAGCTATCAGCCGGGGAGTTAAAATTTAGTTATTGCTTGTAAAATGCCATTATTTTACAAAAATAAGTAACTGACATGATGGCACGGGGATATTAAAAGATTGTTAAGCGTCAAAAATAAAATAACCTTTAGCTGACATTACAACAGTTAACCTGTCAATATTGACCGATGTGCTTCCTTGGCATAATTGATGAGGAATTGGAGTCGAAAACTTAAATAAAATAAACAGAGATAACTATGTCATTAAACATTAAACCAATCGGCGACAGAGTTGTGGTGGAAGCTGCAGCTGCCGAAGAGAAGACCGCTTCGGGAATTATTATCCCGGATACCGCTAAAGAAAAACCTCAGCGTGGAACTATCGTTGCAGTTGGCGATGGTAAAGTAGATGAGCCTTTAACCGTAAAAGTTGGTGACCAGGTTTTATATGGAAAATATGCAGGTACCGAAATTACTTATGAAGGTAAAGAGTATCTGATCATGCGCGAATCTGACATTTACGCGGTATTGTAATTAGTGAATGGGTGAATTAGTGATTTAGTGAGTGTTTATTTACAGATCATCAAAACAACCCCCAATTTAAATTGAAATCAAAAATTAATTATTAGGTAGTGAAGCTCAAATCACTAATTCACTAACTCAATAATTCAATAACTAAAACAAACATGGCAAAACAAGTTAAATACAATGTTGAAGCACGCGACGCCCTGAAACGCGGTGTTGATATTTTAGCTAATGCAGTTAAAGTAACATTAGGTCCAAAGGGTCGTAACGTAATTATTGATAAAAAATTCGGTTCACCAGCTATCACTAAGGATGGTGTAACTGTAGCTAAAGAAATCGAACTGAAAGATGCTTTAGAGAACATGGGTGCCCAGATGGTGAAAGAAGTAGCTTCAAAAACTGCTGACATTGCCGGTGATGGTACTACTACTGCTACCGTTTTGGCTCAGGCTATCGTTACTGCAGGTATTAAAAACGTTGCAGCCGGCGCTAACCCAATGGATCTGAAACGCGGTATCGACAAAGCTGTTGCAGAAGTTGTTAAAAACCTGCAAAGCCAGTCACAAACTGTTGGCGAAGACAACAACAAAATCAAACAAGTAGCTTCAATTTCTGCTAACAATGACGAGGTTATCGGTTCATTGATCGCTGAAGCTATGGCTAAAGTTGGTAAAGATGGTGTAATCACTGTTGAAGAAGCAAAAGGTACAGAAACTGAAGTTAAAACTGTAGAAGGTATGCAGTTTGACCGTGGTTACCTTTCTCCTTACTTTGTAACCAATGCCGACAAAATGGAAGTTGAATTGGAAAATCCTTACATCCTGATCTACGATAAAAAGATCTCTTCGATGAAAGAATTACTTCCTATTTTGGAAAAACAAGTACAAACCGGTAAACCATTATTGATCATTGCCGAAGATCTTGACGGCGAAGCTTTAGCTACCCTGGTAGTTAACAAGATCCGTGGTTCACTGAAAGTGGCTGCTGTTAAAGCTCCCGGCTTTGGCGATCGTCGTAAAGCTATGTTAGAGGATATCGCTATCCTGACTGGTGGTACTTTGATTTCTGAAGAAAGAGGTTACAAATTAGAAAACGCTGATCTTTCTTACTTAGGTACTGCTGAGAAAATCGTTATCGACAAAGATAATACTACCGTTATTAACGGTGCTGGTTCTGCTGATGAGATCAAAGGCCGTGTAGGTCAGATCAAATCTCAGATCGAATCAACTACATCTGATTATGACCGCGAAAAATTACAAGAGCGCTTAGCCAAATTATCTGGCGGTGTTGCTGTATTGTACGTAGGTGCTGCTACAGAAGTAGAAATGAAAGAGAAAAAAGACCGTGTTGATGATGCATTACATGCAACACGTGCAGCTGTTGAAGAAGGTATTGTTGCAGGTGGTGGCGTTGCCTTCATCCGTGCGGTAGCTGCTTTAGCCGACCTGAAAGGTGATAACGAAGATGAGAACACTGGTATCCAGATTATCCGTCGTGCTATCGAAGAGCCTTTACGTCAGATCTGCGAAAACGCGGGTATCGAAGGTTCAATCGTTGTGCAAAAAGTTAAAGAAGGCACTGCCGACTTTGGTTACAATGCACGTACCGACAAATACGAAAACCTGATTGGTGCCGGTGTTATCGACCCAACTAAGGTAGGTCGTGTAGCTTTAGAGAACGCAGCTTCAATCGCAGCTATGTTGTTAACAACAGAAGTTGTATTGGCTGATGATCCTGAAGATGCTCCAGCTGGTGGTCCACCAATGGGTGGCGGCGGCATGGGTGGTATGATGTAAGCCTCCTAACACCCTGAAAGGGGTGTTTAAAAAATATACACAATACAAATCCCTGTCTGGTTTTCCAGACGGGGATTTTGTTTTTAGTGGCGTTTACAGTCATGAAAAGGTAAAGGGATGGTCATAAGTTAATCATTTGATTAATTTTGTGTATCTTCTGTATTACCGTTGTGTATTTTTGCGTAACAAATCTGAAACTTCCATTCCCGGGCATAGGATTTGTGTATTACAGAGTATTATGAAAAAAATAGTTCAAACATCAAAATTAGTGCGCAGTACCATAGTTGATTGGGTGCTGATCAAGGGCCCTGAGCTGTTTGTTACTATTTATGGTAAATAATTAATTTTTACCTTTGCTTCTACTTATGAAAGTAGAAGAGTTTTATCAAGAGTTTCATCTCTGGCTTATTAGCCGCGGGCCAATTTACTTAGGCGGAATCATCATATTTTTTATCGGTCTTTGGGTCATTAAGTTTATTCGCACACGGATGCGCGACCGGATGATCAGGAGAGGTATTCATTCATCACTTCAACCCTTTTTTCTGAGCCTTACCATTACTGCGCTTTATGTGCTGCTGGTAATTGGGGTAATGAATCTTATTGGCTGGCAGATGACCATCTTCACCACTATTATCGGCGCCTTTAGTGTGGCCGCTGGTTTGGCGCTGTCTGGCACATTTCAAAACTTTGCAGGTGGAGTACTGATATTATTACTAAAACCATTCGAGCTTAATGATAGTATATTGGCCCAGGGACAGGATGGTAAGGTAACCTCTATACAAATGTTCTACACAGTCTTACTCACCGCTGATAATAAAACGGTCATTATACCTAACGGCAAGCTGTTTAACGAGGTTATTATCAATGTAACCCGCGAAGGTAAACGCCGTTTAGACTTTGAAGTAAAAGTTGGCTATGCCAATGATGTGGAAAAAGTAAGAGGAATCATCGAAAACGCGATCAATACCACCACCGGTTTGTTGAAAACACCGGCCTCTAGGGTGGGTATCAATAGCCTGGAGATCGATTCCATCAGGTATGCAGTCAACGTATGGGTTCAGCCCGATAATTTTTTAACAGCCAAAATGGCCCTCCAGGAAAAGATCATCAAGGATCTGGGTGCGGCAGGTGTATCGTTCCCGAAAGCGGGGTAGGTGAGGAGAGGCAAGAGTCAAGAATCAAGAGACCTGGCTATCGCCTCCATCTCCAACGCGTCATTGCGAGGTACGAAGCAATCTCTATACTGTACAGAGCGAATAAATAAGCATAACCGCCTTATCTGCGTAGAGATTGCTTCGTACCTCGCAATGACGTATTGGATAGTTTGTCTTGATTCTTGGCTCTTATCTCTTGATTCTCTCTTCCCCTAAATCTTCTGCTTAGCCTTAATTTCCAGATACCGGTTGATGGTATTGATGGTCAAATTTTGAGGAGCGCTCAAAATAGATTGGATGCCATGTTTGGCCAGCTCTTTTACGATGAGCTTTTTATCGTAGGCAAACTTTTCGGCTATGGTTTTTATATAGATACCCTCTACATCGGCAGCGGGTTGCTCACTTAGTTTTTTCAGTTCGGTGTTTTCAAAAAATACCACCAGCAACAGGTGATATTTGGCTATTCTTTTTAAAAATGGCAATTGTCTGTGCAGAGCGTTCAGGCTTTCGTAATTGGTAAAAAACACCACCAGGCTGCGCTGTTTGATTACCCTGCGTACGGTAGCAAATAACAGTTCCATATTGGTTTCCAGGTAGCGTGTTTTTTCTTTGTATAAGGCTTCCAGTATTTTGTTTAGATGCGCAGGTCGTCTCTCGGCAGGTATTACGGCTCCCAACTTTTCGGATATGGTGATGAGCCCTGCTTTATCCTCTTTTAGCAGGGCTACATTTGATAGTACCAGGCTGGCATTGATGGCATAGTCCAGCAGGCTCAGCCCCTCAAAAGGCATTTTCATGGCTCTTGATTTATCAATAACGCAGTACACGTGCTGCGATTTTTCGTCGGTGTAGGAATTTACCATCAGGTTGCCCTGCCGCGCGGTAGCTTTCCAGTTAATGGTGCGGTAATCATCGCCCTGAACATAGTTTTTTACCTGCTCAAACTCCATGCTATGGCCAATACGTCGTATCTTTTTGATGCCAATGTCTGTTAAGCGGTTAGATATAGCCATCAGTTCATATTTGCGCATCTGCAAAAAAGATGGATATACCGGCAGCATTTCTGCCTGCTCAAAATTATACCGCCGCCTGATAAAGCCTAAAGGCGATTTAACGTATACCCGGATATCGCCAAATTCATATTCACCCCGGCGTGTTGGTCTCAGCACGTAGTTAATAAGCTTTTTTTCACGTGGTTTTAAATTGGTTTTAAACCAGATGTCGCGCTTTTGAAACTGAAAGGGGATCTCGTCAATAATGCCAACGCTTATAGGGAAGCTATACCAGTTTTCGATATATACCCCCAGATCGTTATTGTCACTATTGCTCAGGCGTTCGGGTGCATGGCGTTTGGCAAACACCCCGTTTGCTGTGCGATACAGCATCAGTATGTCAATAAAAAATAATACAATCAGCACCCAAAATGCCAATGTTGGGATAATACCCAGCCAGGGAAAAAAGAACGACAATAAAAACAAAACCACGCTGCAGGTTAAAGCTGCAAACAGGCGGTTTGTTAAAAACAGGTTTCTATAAAAGAGGCTGATGAATTTTTTCACTATAAGCTGTTGATTAGGTATCAAGTAGCTAGTATCAGGTATCAAGATTTTGTAACGATAAATATCGTGTTTAGGCAGTCATGATACTAGCTACTTGATACTAACTTCTATCTCGGTATTTCCAATTTTTGTATGATTTGTGCTACCACATCATCCGGACTTACGCCTTCCATTTCCTTATCCGGCGTGAGCATAATACGGTGCCTTAACACCGGTGCAGCTACATAGATGATATCATCAGGCGTAATAAAATCGCGGCCCTTAATAGCGGCAACAGCTTTGGCGGCATTGATCATGGCCAGCGATGCACGCGGCGAACCACCCAGAAACAACGATTTATGGTTACGCGTTTCATGAATAATCTTGGCCGTAAATTCGAGCAATTTCGCCTCCACATGAAACGACCGTACTTGTTGGCGTAGTGCAATAATATCATTACCAGATAAAACCGCTGATATGTGGGTCAATTGCTCAGTAGTTTTTTGCTGATGCTGACGGGTAATGATAGCTATTTCTTCTTCCAGTGTTGGGTATTTGATCTCTATTTTAAACAGAAAGCGGTCTAACTGCGCTTCCGGTAAACGATAGGTGCCTTCCTGCTCCACCGGGTTTTGCGTAGCCAGCACGGTGAAAGGTTCCTGCATTTTGTAGGTATGACCGTCGATAGTTACCTGCCGTTCTTCCATCACCTCAAACAAAGCCGATTGTGTTTTGGCGGGGGCGCGGTTAATTTCATCTATCAGGATGATGTTACCAAAAACAGGGCCTTGTTTAAATTCAAATTCCGTGCTTTTCGGATTAAATACCGACGTACCCAATATGTCCGAAGGCATCAGATCGGGAGTGAACTGTATACGCGAATAACGGGCATCAATAGCTTTGGAGATCAGTTTGGCGGTTAGGGTTTTGGCCACGCCGGGTACACCTTCTATCAGGATATGCCCATCGGCCAGAATACCTGCAATCAACAGATCAATAGAATCCTGCTGCCCCACAATGATCTGGGCAAGTGTATATTTAATTTGATTAACCGCAGTACTGAGTTTGCTCAGATCGGTTCTGTTTTCAAAATTCTCATTTTCCATTATATCCGGTTTGGCTGTAAAATTTTTCTATCAATTTATTGAGTTGGATCAATTCCATATCAGTTATTTGCTGATGGGTGCTTGCAAAGTTCACCGCGCTGATCAGTGAGCTGGCGAAGCCCTCATCTATACCCGTTTTTTGCGCCAGGGTATTGATAAATTCCTGATCGAGTTTACTGGTTTTTAACCGGTATTGCTCCCTGATATGCTCCAGCAGGTAAATCACTTTTTTATGGGCGATGTTGGCGTTGTTACGTTTTTCATAATAAACCTGCCCTACAACGGTCACAAAATCAAGCGTAGAATTTGGCAAGGGCTCAATTACAGGAATCACACGTTGGCGGCGTTTCATCTCGTAAAAAACAAAAATGAGTATACTACCCAGGCTCAGGTAATAAGCCCATTGTAAAGCCGGGTTGCCGAAGAACACACGCAATGGCGATATATCCTCGGGAATGTCGCCGTTTTGGTACTGGTCCCAGTAAACATATGGAGCTTTGGGCAAGTACGACAGGGCTTTGGCCACATATTCGGATCCTTGCGGGGTCAGCAGGCTGTAATTGGTAAAAACATCAGGTGTGGCGCACAGGTATAGCGTGCCTTTACCAAACTTGTAGCTTAAAAAAGTGCAATGATCAGCATAGTTTTTGCCTATCACTGTGGCTTTAGCGGTATCGAGCTCCGAGAAATACTGATTGGCAATGTCGCGCTTAAATACATAATTGCTGGGCGCCTTTAGCTGTGGATTGGTAAAGTTGATGGATACATTTTTGGCGGCGTACTCAGCCCTTGTCTCTATTTTTAAAGTATCAGTAATAAAGCCCCGCCATTCAAAGGCCGACATAAATACCGAATTGCCCGCTTTGATGTACTTAACCATCGCCTCAAAGTCAAATTTATTGAGGGTGATACTTTTGGCTATGATGATGTAGTTTCCTTGCTGAAGGCTATCGCCATGGAATACATTATAGGCCGATTTATTGGTTCTGATTAAGTTGGCGTCCGGATAGATATCCTTTAGCCGGTCGTACAACAAATAGGTACCAAAAGGGATCTTATCCTTATAATAAAGGGTTGATTGCCAGTTAACCGGTTTAGGTTTATTATACTGTGCTACCACGTAACCGATGAGTAACAGGCTGGCAATAGTGATATAGATTTTAAAATCTTTCATGCTATACCCTTGTTAAAATCCTGAAATACGGTATTGATGTTTTTGAAAGTTTGCCCGTCAATAGCAAATTCGCCATACCAAACATATTCAAACTGTAAAGTCAATGATTGGAAAAGCTGGCGCTGGTGCGCATTGGTTAATTCATCAATATAGGCGCTGTTGGTTTTATCAATTTGCCATTTAATCAAATGGGCGTCGCTCAGTTGTTTTAGGCATTTTAAATAAAGCATCCTTACGGCCAGGCGGTAATTATGCTGGGAAACGGCCCTTTCAATTTCGTCATCAAAATTAATGTCATGAATATTTTCCAATGATTCAGTAAACGGTAAGTTCGCCGACATAGACTTACGCCGGAAAATACTCAACATATCAATCCCCATAAGTTTAAGCACCAGGAACACCACGGCAGCCAAGCCTGCTGCCAGGATCAAATATTGTAAAATATATAACAAGACTTTCAAAAAGGGGCTCATGCTATGCTTACCTAATTTTATAGGTTTAAACAAGTCCCAGAACCAGCGCCAGAAACGGTCCCACCAGGAAGGCGTTGTGTCGATATCGTCTTTGTATTGAAATTCGGGTTGTTTGCTGTGAGCTGCAATAACAGCACTATCTAAATGGCGTACGTTTATCTTTGCGGTATCCATCTTAAGCACTAAAGGCTGCTTAACAGGCTTAACAGCCGGTGTAGTCCCGTTGCTTACATGAACAAACAATGCAAAAATGATGGTACAGAACAGGCGCAGCATGATCAATATTCTTCGGCCGGTAAATCAGTATCGGGTGTGATGGTACCCAATTTGTTTATTTTGTCCATTAAGCTGGTGCCATCTTTGCTTTCGGTTAAATTATAATAGCAAAGTGCTAATGCGGTTACCGGTAAAATGGCAAATACCTGGCAAAGTTGCTGTAATGCCGCGCCAATAACAGCCGCGGGGACTGATAGTGCGCCACCTCCCTTTTGAGGAACAGCAAGCAGGCTTATCATGTTAATGATACTTGTTGGTATTGAAACTACCATGATGGCCACATAAAATATTATCCATATGACTACCAGCGAACCAAAAGTTACCCACCAGTTATCCTTGATCAGAAAGAAACTGCGGTTAAAGGCATAACTGAAGCTGGCATTCTCCAACACCATAATCGGGAATATAAGCGCGAAAATTGGAGAAAGATAAATGCCTGGTACGAAACAAAGCAACGTAGCCACAGCAAGTAATAAATAAAGCAGTAAAGAACTGCCCAGCACCCTCAGGAAGTAATATTTAATATAACCCCACATCTCCTCTGTTGTAGGTACTTGTTTGTCTTTCTCTTTATAAAGCGCTATGTAGCTTAAAAAGGTAACTGTTACGGCAATAAAGCTTAACATTCCAAAAAAGATGAGCAAAAAATACTCCGGACCAAAAAAGCTGAATGCAGATGGCCTGTATTCATTAGTGTTAAAAGCGCCGCTCTTTAAGCCGTTTATAGTTCCGGTCCATTTTAATTGGAACAGCGAAGCGCTGATGACACCGCCGGCTACAAATATGCCGCAAAAAGTAAAAAAATATTTAAGTAGCGGTTTTATATTCTGCCGTACAAATAAAAAGGTATCGCTTATAATTTCGCCAAAATCGCGGACTTTGGCTAACTCAACTTTGGATTGCATGATAGGTTTGGGTTGCTTTATAAATTTTGTTTGGGTATATGATCACATACCATATAATGAACAATAATGACGATGCTAATATAGTAATACTGAGCCATACGGGCATCTCGGTGTGCCGGGTTACAAAACCTTCAAAAAACGCTGCTACAATTAATATAGGGATGATACCAATGGCTACTTTCATGCCATCTTTGGCGCCCCTTTTTAAAGATACCATGCGTTTATAGGTTTTAGGAAACAGTAAACTGTTACCCAGGATAATGCCTGCGGCGCCGGCTATAATGATAGCCGAGATTTCCAGAGTACCATGTATCCAGATCACGAGGATAGATTTTACACCCAAACCTTTACTGAAAAAATAATACTGAAATGAACCCAGCATAATGCCGTTACGGAAAAGGTAATAAACCGAGCCAACCGTAAATATGATACCACTTACAAAGGTTATCAGCGAAACATAGATGTTATTTACTGCTATTCCAAAAAACATCAAAGCTTCGTTACCGTTTTTGTACACGCCAAAAGGATCTCCCTTCATGATATTGGCATTGGTCATATCTACATATTGGTCGCCCATAATGAGGCGCACAAAATTTTCATCGTATTTGGCAGATAAGGCTCCTATCAAACAAAAAACCATAAAAAATAAAAAAGCATAAAGCAATTGCTTTTGATAGGTTTTGAAAAGCAATGGCAGTTCATACTTCCAGAAAGTGAGAAAGCGATTGCTTTTTTCACTTTTGTTTTTGTAGATAGATTGATGCAAGCCGGCGGCAAGACCGTTGAGATAAGCGGTGGTTTTTGATTTAGGATAAAATGTTTTGGCATAAGCCAGATCGTCAGTTATCTGGATAAACCTATCGGCAAGCTCGTCAGGATCATTGGTTGGCTCCTGCTCAAAGCTGGTCCATTTTTGAGAGTTTTGCTTTACAAAAAGAGGTTCCCGCATGAATTACCGTATAAATAATTATTTGGTTAAAATAATTACAAAAGAGCTATATAACAACTAAAAAGACATATTTACCTTTTATATTTGAATCATATGCAAACGATAAGGATAACCACCACACAAAATATAGATATTGATTACGAGGTAGCTGGCTTGGGCGAACGCATTGTAGCCTATATTATTGATATGGCCATGTTTTTTGTTATCCTTATAGGAACATTAATTGCTATAAGCGCAGCCGGTGGATTTGAAAAAGGAGGGAATGGAGGATACGCAGGGCTTGGTATAATGTTAATTATTTATGCGGTATTATTTGTTTTTTATGATCTGATATGCGAGGTAGCCATGAACGGGCAAAGTGTGGGTAAAAAGGTCATGAAAATAAAAGTAATAAGCCTGGATGGTACCCGGCCGCGTTTAGGTCAATACTTGTTGCGCTGGCTTTTCCGGATAGTTGATTTTACTTTAACCAGTGATTTGTGTGCGTTGATCTGTATAGCCGTGTCAGACAAATCGCAGCGCGTGGGTGATATGGTGGCCGGTACCACGCTGATCAGGACCGTTCCGCGCACCAAGATGCAAAACATAGCTTTTAAACCCGAGGCGGATACTTACCAGCCTGTTTTTCCGCAGGCGGCCAGTTTAAGCGAGCAGGATATCGAACTGATAAATGAAGTGATTAACAATTATATCAAAAGCGGTAACAGTATGTTGGTTTACAGCATGGCCCAGCGTATCAAAGATCTGCTGAATGTAACGCCACCCGCCGAAATGAATAATATGTTGTTTTTACAAACTATTATTAAAGATTACAGCCATATTGTAGCTCAGGCCGATGTTTTGTAGTGGCCATATAATCCCCACATTTTAATACCATAACTCACAAGTACCATACTGCCTATGAGCATAAATAAGGTTTTTTTGATGGTTGATTTGGGTGTGTCTAACTTAAAATAGCCATCGGCAATGCCGTATGCAAAGAAGAGCAGGAGTGGAATAGTAGGCGGATATAGTGCAAAGCTTTTTTGAAGATCGCCCTGGAAAAGGGCAATTACCGCCCGCTGGAAACCGCAGCCCGGGCAGTCGATCCCGGTTAAATATTTAAAAGGACAGGGGAGCAAATGATTTTGCAGCCAGTGGATAAAACCAGTCTGGCTGCAAAATATTTGTAAATAGATATGATTAAATAACATTACACCTGCGGTGGAGGCGGGGTATTGCTAAATGGATCTTTATAATCTCTTGAAGGATCAAATGGGTTACCGCCACCAACAAAACCGGCACCGGCAGGACCTAAATATTGGTAGTTGCCAAAGCCCAGGATCGGGTAAAATACAAAGGATAACAACAACAAGCCAATGGTAAAGCCTTCGCTTTGGCCAAAGCTTTTGCTTAATAGGTTGGTTACCCATACAGCAACTACAATGTTGGCACATGGAACCAGGAATAAAATAACCCACCAGGTAGGTTTACCCACAATTTCAAGTAGTACTATGATGTTATAAATAGGGATAATAGCTGCCCAGCCCGGTTTACCGGCTTTGATGTATATTTTCCACATACTGACAACCAGAATAACTGTGATAATTAAAGTTGGAATTAAAAAAGCGCCAAATAAGGCGGCCATTACACCAGCTGATGGTGCTGAAGAAGGATCATAATCTTGCATTTTGATTTGGTTTAAGTAAATGTTTTAATGTTTGTTTATTACCGCAAAATATAAAAATTTTAAATAAAAATTAAATAATCACTTTTTTATTACAAAGCGGGAATGAGATTTTATTTATAATTTTGACCTGATGCAGAGAGAACAAATTTCGGTTTTTGATATGTTCAAGATAGGCATAGGGCCTTCCAGTTCACACACACTGGGACCCTGGCGGGCAGCACAGCAATTTGTGCAGACACTTGAACAGCAAGATGTTTTACCCCTGGTTGAACAGGTGAAAATATTGCTTTACGGTTCATTGGCTAAAACAGGTCGTGGCCATGGCACCGATATTGCCATATTATTAGGATTGAGTGGCGACGATCCGGTAACTTTTGAAGTTGACCGGATAACGTCTAAAATCGGCGATATCACAGCAACCCATAAGTTAGAACTCGGAGGCATTCAAACCATTACTTTTTCGGTGGTTGATGACCTGCTTTTTCTGTTTAACGAAAGCTTACCTTTTCATCCCAACGCTGTAACTTTCCAGGCATTTTTGAGCAATGGCAAAGCAGTTTCAGAAACTTATTATTCTATAGGTGGTGGTTTTGTGGTGAAAGAGGGTGGCTCGAACCAAAGCAAACAGGAAGTTGATCTGCCTTTTCCTATCGATACAGCTGCCGATCTGTTGCATTGGTGCATCAAAACCGGGTTGAAAATATCCGAAGTGGTGATGGAGAATGAGCTGGCTTGGCGCAGCGAACAGGAGACCCGTAGCGGTGTTTTAAATATTTTCAAAGCACTGAAAGAGTGCATTTATCGTGGTTGCCATACCACAGGGCAACTACCGGGTGGCTTAAATGTAGCCAGGCGTGCTTTTAAACTCAATAGCAAATTAATAGGCAATCATACTTATACCAATTACGACGAGTGGGTTTTAGCTATCCGCAAAACCGGCGAGGGGTTTAAAAATATATTAGACTGGGTAAGTTGTTTTGCCCTGGCTGTAAATGAGGAGAATGCCTCGTTTGGCAGGGTGGTTACCGCGCCTACCAATGGTGCGGCAGGTGTTATCCCGGCTGTACTACAATACTACATTGTTTTTTGCGAAGGGAATACTGATCAGCGCATCATTCAGTTTTTACTCACCGCTTCAGAAATTGGCAGCATCTTTAAAAAAGGCGCTACCATATCAGCAGCAATGGGTGGCTGCCAGGCCGAAATCGGTGTGTCATCAGCTATGGCTGCTGCCGCGCTTACCGAATGTATGGGGGGTACACAAAGACAAGTACTCATGGCTGCCGAAATAGCGATGGAGCACCACTTGGGCCTCACCTGTGATCCGATAGGTGGCCTGGTGCAGATTCCTTGTATCGAACGCAATACGATGGGCGCAATCAAAGCTATTACCGCCTCGCAACTGGCTTTACAAAGTAATCCTGAAAAAGCAAAGGTAAGTTTAGATGCGGTAGTAAAAACCATGTGGCAAACCGCGTTGGACATGAATTCCAAATACAAGGAAACCTCAGACGGCGGATTAGCTATTAATATTCCTATTAGTTTGCCAGAGTGTTAGGCCTTCTTTTTTAACTAAATAATTGTCATGCTGAACGCTTGAAATGCATGCAGTAAAATAAACCCTTCGCTGTCGCTCTGGATGACAAATAGGAAATGAGGAGTTGTTTTCTGCTTACTTCTTTTCCAGTGCGCTTAAAACAACCGGTTTAAGTTTTTCTACCCACATCTGGTACATGGTGGCAGATGGATGCAAGCCATCGTTGGCAATAAGCGATGAATTATTGGCTGCCAGTTTGGATATGGGTGTAATATCGATATAATTAACACCCGCGTTGGCGCTTTCCTGCCGGTTAATATCATTGAATTGGTCAATCTCTTTACCAATGCGTGCATCATCGCCATGGGCAAACGGTGTTACGCCATAATCGGGTATGGATAATACAAAAACATGATTAACATTGCCTTTAGCCAATTTGATAGCCGTATTTAAAACTTGTACAAAATTAATACGGTAATCTGCCTGACTGCCGCCTCCATACTGGTCGTTCACGCCGATAAGGAGGGTTACTATATCGTAGGTTTTGTTTTTGGAGTCGCTACCGTCAATGGCCGATATCAGTTGCTGGGTTGTCCAGCCGGTACGGGCTATAATAGTTGGGCCTGTTATTTTATGTCCGGGCAATTGCCCTGCGAGCTGGTAGGGGAAGGCATCATGCTCATCTACCGACTGACCGATAGTATACGAATCGCCCAGTGCCAGGTAACTTAAAGTATCAATTACAGGAACAGGCGATCCTGTAGCGGGTGGTACATGTGTCATTGATGTTGTTTTTGTACAGGCCGATAATGTGCTTATCGAAAATAAGATTAAAAATAGTGCTTTCATCATAATATCTCCATATCAAACAATACGGAAATATGATGTTTAAGGATTTCTTTTACTTCATTTATATCAACTTCGCGACCAAGCTCTTTTTGCATAGAGGTTACGGCTTTATCGTCAATACCGCAGGGCACAATGTTATTAAAGTAGTCCAGATTGGTATTAATATTGAAAGCGAGTCCATGCATAGTTACCCAGCGGCTGCAGCGTACGCCCATGGCGCATATCTTGCGGGCATTCTCATTATCGGCATCAAACCAAACACCCGTATAGCCAGGATAGCGGCCTGCCTTTAATCCATAATCGGCCAAAGTTAATATAACTGCCTCTTCCAGTGTGCGCAGGTACAGGTGTATGTCGGTAAAAAAATTATCCAGGTCAAGTATAGGATATGACACAATCTGTCCAGGACCGTGATAAGTGATATCGCCGCCGCGATTGATGGCATAATAAACAGCTTTCTTTTCTTTCAATCCATTTTCGTCGAGGAGCAAATGCTCGGGCTTGCCGCTTTTACCCAGGGTATATACATGGGGATGTTCGCAAAATACCAGGTAATTAAAGGTTTCATCGGGTTCAAAAGGCTCAAAGGGGCCGGCTGCTACCGATGTTTTGGCCGCAGCTTCATAAGCCAGTTCGCTGTTGCGATTATTCAGTTTAGTTTTTACCGAAGCGGCAAACAACTCTTCCTGCCTGTCCCAGGCTTGTTGATAATCAATCAAACCCCAATCTTGGAAAAATACTTTTTTGTTCTTCATTACATTTATCCCTTCACGTAGCCTACCATGTAGCCATCATATTGCATATAGCTCACTACATAATCAAGGTTGATATTATTTTTATGCAGGCGCGCGCTTAGCTCGCCCCGGGTGTTAAAACTAAAAGGATCCAGGAAAATATTGTCGGCAAATGATACCTCTTTTTCGCCATTGCATTTATATATGGCTTCTTTGGCACACCAGCAAACGTACAGGTGCTCTATTTTATGCTTATCTTCAATAAAAGCCCTTTCGTCGGGTCGTAAAAATTTACCGGCAATACGCTCTACCTTTTGTTTAATCAGTTCAATATCAATCCCTACCTTATGGGTTTTACTGATCATCACCGCGGCATAATCAAAAGAGTGGCTCAATGATATATGGTAAGGTAGATTTACCAGGTAGGGTTTGCCATGGGCATCAACCTTGCAGTCAATGTATTCGTCGGTATGCAGCATTTTACGAAGCAGCACACGGGTGGCCAGCCAGTGCAGGTAGCGCTTGCTGTGGCTCAGTTTTTCAACAAAGGCTTTTTCTTCGTCGTCAAGTTGTAGTTGTTTATACAGGTCGTCAGCCTCTTCTTCTATTTTCCAGAGCGCAAATTCGGTATCATCGTCGATACGCTGCCTGTATGCTATAGCCATAATAAGTAAAATTGCAAAATAGGTAGCAAACTTATGTCAAATAATTTTAATTAAATAATGTTTTGGTATCAAGTAGCTAGTATCAACTATCAAGACAATCTACACGGTAGTTTTTGATTCTGTTGTTAAAAATCTTGATACCTGATACTAGCTACTTAAGACTAAAATAGTAATTTAGGCCCTACCATGATATTATCAGATAAGCGCATTCTCGAGGAAATTGAAAAAGGAAGTATTATTATTGAACCCTTTAAACGGGAATGCCTGGGTACCAACTCCTACGATGTACATTTAGGCAAACACCTGGCTACTTACCGCGACCGGGTACTGGATGCCAAACTGCATAACGAAATTGATGGCTTTGAGATACCTAAAGAAGGATTTATCCTGCAACCCAATACGCTTTACCTGGGTGTTACCATGGAATACACCGAAACCCATAACCATGTACCTTTCCTGGAAGGGAAATCAAGCACCGGCAGGTTAGGTATTGATATACATGCCACCGCCGGCAAAGGCGATGTTGGTTTTTGCAACACCTGGACGCTGGAAATTTCATGCGCCCAGCCGGTACGTATCTATGCCGGCATGCCTATCGGGCAGCTGATTTATTTTGTGGTTGAAGGTGATATTGAAACCATGTACAATACCAAAAGCAACGCTAAATATAATAACCCTACAACACGCCCTGTTGAAAGTATGATGTGGAAGAATAAGTTTTGATCGATTTTTTTTCAGAACGATTAAACCATTACTGTTGAGGTGGGTCAAAGTGAAAAATTAAGCTTTGTATATGGCTTAAACGCACGTATATTTAACCTTATATATAAACCTAAGACCTCACAACTCATCGCCTGATTAGATATTTTGTGTAGATTAAACTTTATTTACCATGATAACATTCAAAAAAGTATCTGTAGGCTTATTGATAACTGTGATTGCTACGGTAATTTTCGGTTTCACCGGCCCCGGCGATGATCTGCTCGGTAAACTCGTTGATCAACTTTATAAATGGCGTGCCGATCATTCACAGGAAAAAGTTTACCTGCATCTGGACAAACCCTATTATGCCGTTGGTGACGATATCTGGTTTAAAGCTTACGTAACCATTGGAAGCAAACATCAACTATCCGCTTATAGCGAAATATTAAATGTCGACCTTATTGGCGAAGATGATTCGGTAAAGCGCAGTATTAAACTACCGCTCATCAGCGGAATGGCCTATGGCGATTTTGCCCTGCCCGATACCATGCAGGATGGGAACTATCGCATCAGGGCCTATACCAACTGGATGCGTAATGCCGGCGATGCCTATTTTTTTGACAAAACCATCACTATATCCAAAGGCATCGGTAATACGGTTTTTACCAAAACAGATTACACTTATGGTGAACAGAACGGTAAGCAAAAGGTGAATGCATTAATCAATTTTACCAATACGGATGGGGCGCCATATGCTGGTAACGAAGTAAGTTACCATGTTGAATTGAATGGCAAAACAGTTTTTAAAGGCAAAGGCATAACTAATGATAAAGGCGATCTCGCTGCTTCATTCCTCAATACCACTCCAAACCCGGCAGCAACAGGTATTATTATTGCCAATATCAAACTGATTGATAAAAAGGTTGTCACCAAGGTAGTGCCTATTAAAGCGGTATCGGCCAAAGTAGATGTACAATTTTTCCCGGAAAGTGGCACCCTGGTGAATGATGCTGGTTGCAAGGTTGGTTTTAAAGCGGTTGGTGCCGATGGTCTGGGTGTTGATATCAAAGGCACTGTTGTAGACGACCAGAACCAAACCGTAGCTGTATTTAACAGTACCCACCTGGGTATGGGGGTATTCAACTTAACACCCATGAGCGGCAAAACCTATAAGGCTCATGTGGTATTTGCGGATGGATCCGGGGGCGATTTTAACTTGCCCAAAGCGGTTGACAACGCATATGTTTTAAGCATTGATAACTCGGAGGATGATAATCTGACGGCAAAAATATTGCCGGGGTCGGGTATTGCGCAAAACGCCACAACTGCAGGCAGCCTCCTGCTGGTAGGTCAAAGTTGCGGCGAAATTTATTACGCGGCCAAAAGCTCTGATAATGGTAAAACATTTAGGGCAGTTATTCCGAAAAGTAAATTCCCATCTGGTATTGTACAGTTCACTTTATTTTCTGCCAATGGCGAGCCGTTGAATGAGCGTATTGTATTTATTCAAAACCCCGATCAGCTTAAATTGTCTGTTTCAGCGCCTAAGCAACAATACGCGCCGCGCGAAAAGGTAACTATTAACCTGAATGTGAAAAATAAAGAAGATAAGCCTGTTATCGGCAGTTTTTCAGCCTCGGTTATCGATATGGCAAAGGTGCCGGTTGATGAAACCAATGAAGAAAGCATTTTTTCGAACATATTGCTGAGTTCAGATCTAAAGGGCTATATCGAAAAACCTGGCTATTATTTTGCCGATCAAAGCACAAAAACAAAAGCCGATCTTGACGTATTGATGCTTACCCAAGGTTATCGTAGGTTTGAATGGAAGCAAGTGATCAATGACGCCGTACCTCCCGTAGTTTATCAGCCCGAAAAATCGTTACAGGTAACCGGGCATTTAAAAACTTTTGGTGGTAAACCCGTACCCAACGGTAAAGTAACCTTATTTACTACCGCCGGAGGCACATTTATTTTAGATACCGTAGCAGATGCACAGGGTAAATTCACTTTCAATAACCTGGTGTTTAGGGATAGCATCAAATTTGTGGTGCAAGCCCGTACAGCTAAAGACCGGAAGAACCTGGAGATAGAGCTGGATAACATAGCCCCCCAAGTGGTAGGGAAAAATAAGAATGCTGCCGATTTACAGGTAAATGTAAGTGATGGTCGTTCGGTTTATTTGCAGAACAGCAAAAAGCTGTTCAATGAGCAGGTAAAGTATGGGATTGGTAACCATACCATTGTGTTAAAAGAAGTGGTAGTAAAAGATACCCGTACCACGGCGGTAAAACATTCGTCAAATTTAAACGGAGCCGGTAATGCCGACCAGGTGCTTACTTATAAAGATCTGGAAAATATGGGGGGAGGGCAGCTTTCCAATATCTTAGCGGGCAGGCTTTTAGGTGTTATTTTTCGTGGAGGTATACCTTACTCAACCCGTGGTGGTGGGGCTATGCAGATAGTTGTTGACGGTATCAATATGGAAGCTGATTATCTGGACAATTTAGTGATATCTGATATTGCCAGTATTGAAGTTTTACGTTCGGTAGGCAATACTGCTATATATGGCTTCAGAGGAGGCAATGGGTTACTGATAATCACCACCAAGCGCGGCGACGAGGGCGCTGTGTATAATCGTTATGCCCCGGGTGTGGTCACTTACTCGCCTAAGGGATACTACAAAGCCAGGGAGTTTTATTCGCCGCAGTATGATGATCCTAAAACAAATGCACAAATGCAGGATCTGCGATCAACCATATATTGGAACCCTAAGATACTAACGGATAAAGATGGTAATGCCTCTCTCTCATTTTTTAATGCCGATGGCAAAGGTACTTATCGTATTATTATTGAAGGGATGGATGCCGAAGGTAACCTGGGCAGGCAGGTATTCAAGTATAAGGTGGAGTAAATATTAAGTCAAAATTCAAAATTAAAAAGTCAAAATCCATGTATGGTTTTGACTTTTTAATTGTTCAAATATTGTAATTGATTTAGTGTGCCAGGTTTTTGACTTTTGAATTACTTAGCCAGGTAAAATTTCTCCCAGAAATCAGTTGATTTGGCCATTTCGCTGCGGCCGCTTTCGCCTCCTCCGGCACCCATTCCACCGCCGCGACCACCTCTGCCACCGCGACCACCGCCGCCCATTCCACCGCCGCCACCACCACGACCGCCTCTGCCACCTCCACCGAAGCCGCCGCTCTGATGATCAGGGTTTTCGGCACCGTCGCCTTTGGCTCGTTGCAGTCCGTTTATTTTAAAATTAAACGCCCATTCGTTTTTGGCGATGTCCTCCGCATGAAAAAATTGTAAAGGTACAGCCACTTCGTAGATCAGGTTGCCTTCGGCGTCATAGTCGATAGCTGCTTTAATGCCATAGGTATTTGATGTGGTTATCATATCGCCTTCAATATCTTTAAAGCCAACCACTTTTATATTACGCAGTTTGGTTACACGCTCACGCATCAACTCGTCACGATCTTCCTGGGTAATATCGCCGCCGGGGTTATCGCGTTTACCAAAGGTTGGTGGTGTTCCCGGATCGGCCAATGGAAAAGTAAGGGAAAAGCTTTCCTTTTTTTTGCCTTTGGTATCAACACTCAGGGTAATACCTGCGTTTAAAGTCCGGATCTGGTCCATGCGATCGCTGATGCGTATAGCAGCATAAAGCAAGGTTTGATCATTAGCGAGTGTATAACTGATCTTTTTTTCGTCGTTAAAATAACGCAAGCTATCGCCCCAGTCCTTAAGGTTACCATCAATAGTAATAGGGCCGGATGGTGCCTTCAATGTCGATTGTGCGTTTTTTACAGTTTGTGCGTGCGTTATACCGGCAGTTAGCAACTGAGCGGTGCAGGCTAAAATAAAACAGGGGACAATTTTTTTCATAAAATCGGGGAGGTTAGGATTTTTGATCAGCGCGATATTGTAACATGATTTTTAAGCCCATAAAACACAATTTTAACACTTTTATTATTGTTTTTAAGTAAATTTGTAGTTACGTATGCCAACCGAAACACAGGAAGAAACACTTACTCTCGAAGAGATACTGGCAGGACTTAAAGAAGTTCACCGCCTGATATTATGGAATGATGATTTTAACACCTTTGATCACGTGATCCATTGCATGATGAAATATCTCGATTACTCTGAAGCGCAAGCCGAAAAGATAGCCTGGAAAGTACACAACGAGGGCAAATGTGCTGTATTGGAAGGCTCATTTACCGAAATGGAGATCTACCGCAAAATATTGCAGCAGGAAGGGCTTACCGTAAGTGTAGAGTAAGGCGCCTAGCGCCCTGAAGGGGGAACTTTTTGATTTTGGATGTTCGCGATTAGAGAATTATTATTCTGTTCATTCTTTAATTCTGAAAATCCTGATTCAGACAACTTATAATTATGATAAAAAAAATATCAATTTTTCCCGCTCTTATTCTGGTGATGATTTGTTTTGCAAGTAGCAGCTCATGCGCGCAAAGCAAAAACCTTAAATTGGTTTTCATTCGCCATGCAGAGAAACCTGACGACGGCGATAACCTGTCATGTGCCGGTTTGAATCGGGCGCTAAAATTACCAACAGTTTTAAAAGCCAAGTTCGGTTTACCGGATCGTGTTTATGTGCCAGCCCTGCACCTGGGTAAATCAACTCCAAGGGCGCGTATGTTTCAAACTATTTCGCCTTTTGCTATTAAATATAATTTAACCATTAACAGCACTTTTGAAGAAGAGGATACCAAAGATATAGCCGAAGAACTGGCTAGCCGGAAAGGTACCCTACTTGTGGTGTGGGAGCATAACGAGATCAGGGCCATACTAAAAGCGCTGGGTGTAAAAGTTAAAGACCTGCAATGGCCCGATAACGATTACGATACCATTTGGGTGGTAACCTTTAAAAATGATAAACCAGTTTTAACTGTTGACAAAGAAGGTATAAAACCGGCAGCTGCCTGTAGCTTTTAGAATAAAAGAGGGACGTCATCGTGAGCTTGTTGAAGGATCACGCGTATAGGTCTGTTCATCATGCTTCGATGGCTCAGCATGACAATTCCAGAAATAATATTCCAACAAAAAAGGTGCGCCAGATGGTGCACCTTTTTTGTTTTGTGATGGATACTATGATTAACCTACCAGGTAATTCCAACCGTAAGTATCAGGAGCATTACCATATTTAATAGCATCAAGCGTTGCTAAAACTTTTTGAGAGAACTCACGTGTTTTTGGATCGCTCAGGAAATATTCCTCGCCATCAACACTTATTGAGCCTACAGAAGCTATAGTAGCTGCAGTACCGGCACCAAAAGCATCGGTTAGTTTGCCGTTTTTGGCGCCTTCAATAATTTCGGCTACAGAAACTTTGCGGGTTTCAACCGGGATGCCCCATTCTTTAGCTAAAGCGATCACCGTATCACGGGTTACGCCATCTAATATGGTATCCTTTGCTTCGGCAGTGATCAGTACGCCGTCCAACAGGAACATGGCGTTTGCCGCACCCATTTCTTCAATATATTTATGCTCTTTAGCATCCGTCCAGATCAATTGATCAAAACCTTCCTCGGCCGCTTTACGGGCTGGTAACATGGCGCTGCCATAATTGCCGGCTGCTTTTGCATAGCCCATACCGCCTTCGGCAGCGCGGGTATAGTGTGTTTCAATTTTAACACGCAGTGTTTTGGAGAAATATGGTCCAACAGGGCCAGCAATTACCATATACTTATAGGTAGCAGATGGTGTTACGCCTAGGAACGGATCGGTAGCGAACATAAACGGGCGGATGTATAAAGCGTGGTTAGCTTTAGCAGGAACCCACTCGCGGTCAATATCAACCACCGCAGCCATACTTTGTAAAAATATTTCTTCTGGTAGTGTCGGCATGCACAAACGCTCGGCCGATTTGTTGAAGCGGATAGCGTTTTTGTCCGGACGGAAAATGGTTACTTTTCCATCAGCATGCTTGTAAGCCTTTAGTCCTTCAAAAAATGCCTGTCCGTAATGCAGTGCAGAAATAGCAGGACTAACCCCAATTTCGCCGTACGGAATGACCTGCAGGTTCTTCCATTCACCATCAGCATAATCGGCCACAAACATGTGGTCAGAAAATGTTTTTCCGAATGGTAAGTTGTCAAAATCCGTTTCAGCTAAACGGGAATGTGCGGTTTTGGTGATCTTGATGTCCAGCGTCTCAGTCATGGCCTTATGTGTTTATAATTTAGAAAATGGCAAGTTAGGAATTTTTTTATGGAATCGGGATAAGGAATTGATAGTTAGGCCAATTTTGGGGGATTGTTGCATATTATGACAGGAAATTAACGGAGGAGTTAAGTATGTACTTTAATGAAGTGCGCCTATTTAAGCGTCTACGCTTCACCTCGATAAAGTTCAAGCGTGAGCGCTTAACCTGGCAAAAGACTCGGTAGTAGTTTATTTGTTAGAAAGGACATCCCCAATACGTTTTAAAAATTCACTTTCTCTTTTGAAAGTTTTTGATCATCTATTACGTCATAACCGAAAAAGCCTTTATTTAGAATTACCGTAACAGTGTTGGCGTCTTCAATAACAGTACCGCAAGGAAAAAAAAGTTGTTTGTCGAGCTCCTGATATCTTACCTCTGCATAAGGTTCTCCGCAACTATTCCTGCTCTTGGCTAAATGGCCGGTTCCTGTAACCATTAAGGTTGCAGAAATATGGTATGTTTTTGCGCCATAAAAATTTAAGGCCATAAATAGGTAGGCCACAATGCCCCCATATGTAAATATATTAAACGCTATTTGATATATAATTCTGTCACTTTTAAGATAACCAGGTAGCATTTTTAAAAGAAACGGAGTAATAAATAGCCCTGTTAGTATCCAAATGAATAAAGGGATACTGAATGGGATAAAGGTTTTTCGGTATATGTTAATTTCTAAAACTGACAGATACAATCCTGTAAAGAATAATAATGTAAAAAAGGTATTTTTAGGAGTAATGTCTAAAGACCGAAAAATTGACATGATTTCTATTGTCTATAAATGAATGCGCATTACAAGGTAATGAGGAATCTGTATATTATTAAAGAGCGGGTAATGATTGACAAGTTAGCTAATAACAAAAGTAGTCAATGTTCCATTTTGTTTCATTTTCAATTTGGAACGAAGCGGGGCTAGAAAAGCGCGTCATTGCTTCGTGCCTCACAATGACGCCATGGTATTATAGGAGGCGTTTAAATCTTATATTGCCAAATTTTATTCAAGCCGCTTTACTACATGATCAAGGTTGTCCACCACTATATTGAAAATTATCTTATTGTCTGGAAACAAGTCTTGCATATCTTTTCTTAATTGAATAAATGGTGCTAAGGCAGTTGGATTAGTTGTGACTGCGATATCACACGGAATGGAAAGTTCATAATTTTTGCCAACCTTTTTAGCATAAACATACTTTGTAACCGCATCGTCGAAAAATGTCGTTTTCCTAAGTGCATCTGCCAGTTTATCAACCTCACTTTCGGTGATATTACTTTTATCAAACGCAACCTCATGTTTCATAGTGCCATAAGTTTTGCTGTCTGCCCCGGCGCCCGGTGAGCTGTATGAAAAATAGGCGATTCCGAAAACCGGAATAATTGTTATGAGTAAGCCAACGAGCGAAACACCTATGGTTCTCCACCAGTTAAATATGGGCCCGCCAGTGCTTATATGAGCGTTTATATCACTTCCTTGATAACGCTTAACTAATGAGTATGCAATTGCTGTATAGATTATCGGGATAATCTGGCGGGGGATCTTCTCGGCATTAGGAATTAAAAATACACCACCAAAAATTACGATAGTTGCCAGGATGGCAAAGATCCAGGTGTTTCTTGCCTCCCTTTTTTTATTAAAAGCCTTAAAGTTTTCTGCTATTAAATACCCCCCGGCTAATGGGCCTCCAATAAATGTTCCGGCCCAAATGGCGCGTTCATTGTAAATTTTAGAGGTTTGGGTAATAGGTATTGAAGGTTCAGGTATCATTAGTTTATAGGGTATAAGGGCTAGATAAATGGAAAGAAGACTTACAAAGTTTTCAAAACTTCGTAAGTCTTACATCGCAATGATTCGATGGGTTATTAGAAGATCGGGGCTCTTACACCGTCAACTTCTTATACTTGATCCTCTTCGGTGCCACATCACCCAGGCGTTTTTTGCGGTTCTCTTCATAGTCGGAGTAATTTCCTTCAAAGAAGTAAACCTGCGAGTTACCTTCAAAAGCCAGGATGTGGGTACAGATACGATCCAGGAACCAGCGGTCGTGACTGATTACTACGGCACAGCCGCCAAAGTTTTCCAGTGCTTCTTCCAACGCACGTAGGGTATTTACGTCGATATCGTTGGTGGGCTCATCCAGCAGCAATACGTTCGACCCTTTTTTGAGGGTGATGGAAAGGTGCACGCGGTTACGCTCACCACCCGATAGTACGCCTACTTTCTTTTGCTGATCGGCGCCGTTAAAGTTGAATTTGGATACGTAGGCCCTTGAGTTCAGGGGTTTGTTGCCAACCATAATAGTTTCCAGGCCGCCGGTTACATTTTCCCAAACAGATTTGTTAGGGTCAAGGTCGTCATGCATCTGGTCAACATAACCTAAAGCCACGGTTTCACCCACGCGGAATGTACCGGCATCTGGCTGATCCTGTCCGGTGATTAAACGGAATAGCGTGGTTTTACCCGCGCCGTTTGGCCCGATGATACCTACGATGCCTGCCGGCGGTAGCGAGAAGCTCAGGTTATCAAACAATAATTTATCGCCATATGATTTACTTACACCATTGGCTTCTATTACCACGTTACCCAAGCGAGGGCCCGGTGGAATGAATAGCTCCAGCTTTTCTTCACGCTCCTTGGTTTCTTCTGATGCCAGTTTTTCATAGTTGCCTAAACGGGCTTTTGATTTGGCGTGACGGCCTTTCGGACCCATACGTACCCACTCCAGCTCACGTTCCAAAGTTTTCTGACGCTTGCTTTCGCTTTTTTCTTCCTGCGCCAGGCGTTTAGCCTTTTGGTCGAGCCATGAAGAATAGTTGCCTTTCCATGGGATACCCTCGCCGCGATCAAGCTCCAGGATCCATCCGGCTACATTATCCAGGAAGTAACGGTCGTGCGTTACCGCAATCACGGTACCTTTATATTGTTGTAAATGCTGCTCCAGCCAGTCTATCGACTCGGCATCCAGGTGGTTGGTAGGCTCATCCAATAATAAAACATCGGGTTCTTTTAGCAAGAGACGGCAAAGAGCCACACGGCGACGTTCACCACCGGATAGTACCGAAATTTTGGTGTCGGGCTCTGGGCAACGCAGGGCATCCATAGCACGTTCCAGTTTGGTATCCAGTTCCCAGGCGTTCACGGCATCTATTTTATCCTGCAGTTCGCCCTGGCGGGCCATCAGCTTATCCATTTTATCGGCGTCGCTGTAATATTCTTCCAGACCAAATTTCTCGTTAATCTCTTCGTACTCCTTTAATAAGGCAGTAGTTTCGGCAACGCCCTCTTCTACCACTTCGCGTACGGTTTTTTCAGGATCAAGCTCAGGTTCCTGGCTCAGGTAACCTACAGTATATCCCGGCGAAAAAACAACTTCGCCTATATTGGTTTTATCAATGCCTGCTATAATTTTTAATAGGGACGACTTACCCGAACCGTTTAAACCGATAACGCCAATTTTGGCACCATAGAAAAACGAGAGGTAAATGTTTTTTAAAACTGTTTTTTGCGGAGGGTAGATCTTACTAACCCCTGCCATTGAAAATATGATCTTTTCGTCTGCCATATAATTGATTAAAAAAGAAATTCAAATATGGTTAAAATTGGCGGATTACCCGAAAAAAGGCAGTGTATATAAATATTTTTATAAGGCATATCCGGCAGCGAATGTGTTGTATCGGAAACTTTAGCTGAATATTTCGCAAAAGGAAAAATCAATTCAATACCGCCTATTGACGATTCGGTAGTCGTTTTTGCTGCTTCGCTCAGAAAGTCACCTCAAGGCCCTTTTTCTGCCGGTAGTTTTGCGCCATCAAAAGTTTAACAAACAATATAGAAAATGAAGAAAACAAGCGCAATGACATTGACGGATTTAGGATTTGGAGCAGTTGCTAATGATGGAAAAAAAAGATTTGGATTACGGGGGAATATATTGAAAACACTATTCGCTCTTTTTCTTTGGGTGATATCTACGCTAAGCGTTTCCGCCCAAAAATCGGCTGTATTGGATGCCTTTTCCAAACATGGTATTGATGCCGGTATGCTTGATGCTAACTATCTTCAGCAACCGGAAGACTTTGCTTACGACCTTAGGCAGACAACCATAGCTGGTGGTAAAGAAACAGTAATAGAGGCTAAATTTGATCCTGCTGGTCCTAAGGATGAACAGTGGACGGTAGTTGCTGTAAATGGAAAATCTCCTTCCAAATCAGACATTAATTCCTTCCGGAAAAATCAAAGTAAGCCGGCAGAGTCGAACCAGGCAGATATTGCGAGCTACAGGGTTGAAAAAGAATCGTCAGATTACCTGGTGGTTAGTTATAAGCCGGATGCCGCTTCTATTCCAAGGGATGCTGCCTTTATGAAGGATTGCCGATCATACATGACCATCAATCTCAAAAACAAAGCATTGGAACAGGTACAAGTGCTCAATGAAAAACCGGTAAAAATTAAAATCCTTAACGCCGAAAAATTTGATGTGGTTACAAAATACAGCTGGAATGGACAGGCGAAGCGTTATTTTGCTATGAATCAAAATCTAAATATCCTGGCTAAATTTCTGGGACAAACAGTTACCGTACAAACAACTTCAGAATACTCAGGCTATACCAAAAAATAACCGGTGGACCTGGTTTATTGGAAAATTGGAAATTAACATGACCACTCTTTGGGGTTTCTGACATACAGGAGCCCCTTTGGTGTTTTTATAGCGCTCTGCGATCAGGTGATTTGATGATGCCTCTTTCTATATTAAAGATACGTTGTCATTTCGAACGAGGTACGAGGAGAAATCTTATACAGCTCACATAGCGAATTCGCATAGCTGGGCATATAAGATTTCTCTTCGCGGCACTCCTCAGTCCAACGCTTGCTCATTCGAAATGACATCTTGCTTATATTAATAGTCCAACCATGTTTTAAATAAAGGGGCTTTTGTTCTGCTTACTATAATATCCTCCTCCGAATAGTTTTTTACTTTGAGTTTTAATTTGCCATTGAAAAAATTATGGACCTTTTCAATAGAATTAGCATGCAGGATATACTGGCGGTTTACCCTAAAAAAGTTTTTAGGTTCCAGTTCCTGTTCCAGTGTTTCCAGCGTTTGAGGTACTACTACCTTTTCTCCATTAAATAAGTTGGCATAAGTAATGGTTAGGTGCGAATAGAAGAAGGCAATATCCTCCATGCTGATTTTTCTATAACCATCGCGGTATGGCAGAAAGAAGCGTGTCCGGTATGCTTTCGGCTGCATTTGCCTGATCAGTTCTTCGATCAGGGGAGATTGCTGGTAAGAATGCTGTAAAGAGTTTTCAAATTTGGTGATAGCGGCTTCCAGCTCATCTTTTTCAACAGGCTTCAGCAGGTAATCTATGCTATTGTATTTAAAGGCCTGCACTGCGTATTCATCGTAAGCTGTTGTGAAAACTACAGGACATTTTACATCCGCCAGGTTAAAGATCTCGAAACTCACACCATCGGCCAGGCGAATATCCATGAGGATCAGGTCGGGGTTCTCGTTTATGGCAAGCCAGTCTACCGTTTTTTTAACGCTGGTTAAAACAGCAAGGATCTCCGTGTTCGGCCTGATGCTAAACATCAGGCGCTGTATCCGGTCGGCATTAAGCTGTTCATCTTCCAGGATCAGTATTTTCTTTACACCGTTCATTTGATAAGGGGTACTTTTATGGTAAAAGTTGTATCTGTTTTTTCTATAAGAGGTTTTCTATCGCTCAATAAAGCGTAACGACCAATAATGTTTTCTAAACCTATACCCGTAGATTCAGGCTTTTTTATCAAAGGCAATAGGTTGTTGGATACTACCAATTCGTCGTCATTAACAGTAAAAATATCGATAACCAAAGGACTTTCTTTTTCGGTACGGTTATACTTCATGGCATTTTCTATGAACAATTGAAGCGTAACCGGCGGTATCAACAGATCTAACGTTGCCCTGGCAATATTAACACGGAAAATACTTCCACCACCCATCCGGTTATTGATCAAAAAAAGATAAGCATCCAGAAATTTGAGTTCTTCGCGCAAGGGTATCAATTTCTTTTTGGAATTGACTAATAAATAACGGTATACCTTCGCGAAATTCTCGGTATAGTCATACCCTAACTGTTGGTCTTTCAATATTAGCTCTGAAAGTACACTCAGATTATTGAAAACGAAATGCGGGTCGAGCTGAAGCTTCAGCGCCTGCAATTCTGTTTCGGCTGCCAGTTGTTTGTTCTGGGCTGCTTTAATTTCAAACTCTGCTGCCTGCATGGTAGCGGTTTTCCAGTTTCTGAGTAAATAATCGCCGGTATTTAAGGCGCTGATCAGTAAGGCCCAAAATATGATGGAAAGAAAGGCGTATACTGTTTCTCTTAAACCAACATATGGATAATGCGCATTTAGAGCATCACTAAATAATAAATAGATGATTACATAGATGACTGCCAAACAAAAAACAAGAAACAAAACGCCAAGGATCTGGAACAGCGTTTGGGTTAGCAGGCGTTTTATGGGCCGAATCATCCACGGTATCCTTTTGTTAAGCTTCCTGTCGATATATAAACTTAGTTCAAAAAGTACAGCACAAAATACAAGGTTGGTCAAAACGTCTGCCCATATCCTTAAAGCTGGCAGGTGAACATAATCTTTCCAGTAGGTAAAAGGAAATATGATAAATAAAGTAGCATAGGAGCCTATAAAAGTGAATATAATTAGGGCTACACTCTTTGCTTTAAACTTTTTCATCATGTTAAATATTTGTCCCCGCCAGTTTCGTCTGCCATGTTATAATAAAAAGAAATTCAAATATGGTTAAAATTGGCAGATTACCCCGTAAAAGGCAGTGTATATCCTGTTTTTGTGGTGTATGTTGAGTATCAGGCAACAGGCTATACTTGTTAAATAATAATTGCGTTTAACATAAACAATATAGCAACTGATGGGGTTGTTTTTACGTATATAATATAAGCAGTGTGGAAATTGTTGCTAATGCCTAAATGTCATGCTTGATGACGAAATTACCAGTTATACCCGGCTTGCCTATAAAAAATGTTAATATGTTTAAACTATTTTGAATTTTTTGTATCAAATAGGTGTGTTTGATTTGTATATTGTAAAATAATTCAGCTATTCGTTGAATTTTTTGATAAAAGTTGCATAATAAAGCTAAACTTTAATAGCTTGCGTATCATATCAATGTCTGTTTCTGCAAACCATTAAATGTTGGCAATATTGTTGATAAATGTTAAGTCAAGCGTCGTGGTTTGTAAAAACAAAATTAATAGATTAGGACGTTCATAAATAGAAAGGTATATATGGAAGCTAAATTTTCGCCGAGGGTTAAAGATGTTATTCAATATAGCAGAGAAGAGGCTTTACGCCTGGGGCACGACTATATCGGGACCGAGCATCTTTTGCTGGGGCTCATCCGGGACGGTGATGGTGTTGCAATTAAATTGCTGAAAGGTTTGAACGTTGATACCGCCAAACTGCGCCGCGCCGTTGAAGATGCCGTAAAAGGAACTATAGGAACAAACGTACATATTGGCAGTATCCCATTAACTAAACAAGCCGAGAAAGTACTGAAGATAACTTATCTTGAAGCCAAGATATTTAAAAGCGATGTAATTGGTACAGAGCACCTGCTGCTGTCCATACTCCGCGATGAAGACAACATTGCTTCGCAGATACTGATGCAGTTTAATGTAAACTACGAGGTATTTAAAGGTGAAGTTGAATCGCACAAAAATGATGTAACTGACGAAATGCCCGGATCACCAACCGGCGGCGACGACGACTTTAAAGAAGAAGAAGCCTTTAGCCAGCCTAAAAAGGTATCGGACATTAAATCAAAAACACCGGTGCTTGACAATTTTGGCCGCGATTTAACCCGTGCCGCTGAGGATGGAAAACTCGACCCGATTGTTGGTCGCGAAAAAGAGATTGAAAGGGTATCGCAGATCTTATCACGTCGTAAAAAGAATAACCCTATATTAATAGGTGAGCCAGGTGTTGGTAAATCGGCCATTGCCGAAGGTCTGGCACTGCGCATTGTGCAGCGTAAAGTATCACGTGTATTGTTTAACAAACGTGTGGTTACTTTGGATCTTGCCTCATTGGTTGCCGGTACAAAATACCGTGGCCAGTTTGAAGAGCGCATGAAAGCGGTTATGAACGAACTGGAAAAATCACCTGACGTTATTTTATTTATTGATGAGATACATACTATAGTAGGTGCTGGTGGTGCTTCAGGCTCGCTTGATGCCTCCAACATGTTTAAACCTGCTTTGGCCAGGGGCGAGATACAATGCATTGGCGCCACTACTTTAGATGAGTATCGTCAGTACATCGAAAAAGACGGCGCTTTGGATCGTCGTTTCCAGAAAGTAATGGTTGAACCAGCTACTCCTGTTGAAACTATCGAGATCCTGAACCGCATCAAAGAAAAATACGAAGAGCACCATGGTGTAACTTACACTCCGGAAGCTATCAACGCCTGTGTTAACTTAACTACCCGTTATATTACCGACAGGTTTTTACCAGACAAAGCTATTGATGCTTTGGACGAATCGGGTTCACGTGTTCACTTAACCAACATCCACGTACCACAAAATATACTGGATATTGAGCAAAAGATTGAGCAGATCAAAATTGAAAAGAACAAGGTTGTTCGCAGTCAGAAATACGAAGAAGCCGCTCAGTTACGCGATACAGAAAAGAATCTGTTAGTAGAACTGGATCAGGCTAAAGCATTATGGGAAGCCGAAACAAAATCAAAACGTTACACCGTAACCGAAGATAATGTTGCCGAGGTAGTATCCATGATGACTGGTATACCTGTACAAAGGGTAGGCCAGGCTGATAGCCAGAAATTGTTGCACATGGCCGATACCGTTGGTAGCAAGATCATTGGTCAGGAAGATGCCATAAAAAAATTAACCCGGGCTATTCAACGTACCCGTGCCGGATTGAAAGATCCTAAAAAACCGATCGGTTCATTCATTTTCTTAGGCCCAACGGGTGTAGGTAAAACCGAGTTGGCTAAAGAGCTTGCCCGCTTTATGTTTGATACCGAAGATGCGCTGATACAAATTGATATGAGCGAATACATGGAGAAATTCGCGGTATCACGTTTAGTAGGAGCGCCTCCGGGCTACGTAGGTTATGAAGAAGGTGGACAGCTGACTGAAAAAGTACGTCGTAAACCTTATGCCGTGGTATTGCTGGATGAGATCGAAAAAGCTCACCCTGATGTGTTCAACATCCTGTTACAGGTATTGGACGAAGGCCAGCTGACAGATTCATTAGGTCGTAAAGTTGATTTCAGGAACACGATCATCATCATGACATCCAACATCGGTGCCCGCCAGTTGAAAGACTTTGGTCAGGGTGTAGGTTTCAGCACCAATGCTAAAAACCTGCAAGCCGATATGCACTCACGCGGTGTTATCGAGAATGCTTTGAAACGTGCTTTTGCACCGGAGTTCCTGAACCGTATTGATGATGTGATCGTGTTTAACTCATTGGGTAAAGACGAGATCTTCAAAATTATCGATATCGAATTGGCATTTCTGTTTAGCCGTGTTAACGGTTTAGGTTTCAAAATTGAACTCACCGATGCTGCCAAAGAGTTTATTGCCGATAAAGGTTATGATTCGCAATTTGGTGCACGTCCGTTAAAACGCGCCATCCAGAAATATCTGGAAGACCCAATTGCCGAAGAAATACTGAAAGGTGAACTAAGCGAAGGCGATATCATGGCGGTTGACTATGATAAAGAAGCCGGCGAGATCAAGATCATCGATAAAAAAGGCGAAAACAAAAAGCCAGAACAGGAAGAACAAAAATAATTGAATCTTCTTTTAGATAATCAAAACCCGGCCGCAAGCCGGGTTTTTTGTTTTTTAAATAATTAATAAGAAAACGCGTCATTGCGAGGCACGAAGCAATCTCTATACTGTGCAAATCGTGTCGCAATGATGCGTGGAGATGAAGAGGGCAGAGACTTACGAAGTTTTTAAAACTTCGTAAGTCTGAATCAAATTAAGAAGTCATATCCGATAAGCTATTTTTCCGCTCCCATCGGTTCATAATCTACCGGTAACATTTCGGCAAAGCGGTACGATGTCCAGTCGCCTTCAAATATGATGCTGCGTGGATTGTGTACAATGCCATTATTGTCAAAAAATGCATAAGCTTCGTGCTCATCGAGTGTAGCTATGGATGTGGCAACATCCAATGCATCTGGTGTACGACCAGGGTTGCTATTCGCCTTTTTATTATACATAACATATAAACAATCATTAAAGCTAAGCGCGAACAAACCCGGCTGATCTGTGCGTTTGGCAAAAGTGTTTACATCAAGTGGTTGCCTGATGAGGGTTTGCAGATATTTGTTCTTGTCATCAAAAGGGCCACCCTTATATTCGGGGTTGGGCTTACGAATAAGCTTGAAAACCTCAAAGCCGGCTTGTAATAATTGATTGGTAATAATGCTGCGTAAAAAGTGCATAGGCGAACCCAGGTAGGCTGTCTGTCTTTTCTTTTTCCATTTTCGCATCCTGGTGCTACTGCCGGGAAGATCCTCAAACACCGATATGCCATCATAATACAAAAAGCCCTTATAGTTATTATAGGTAAATTGATTGAGTTTGTATTTTATTTTGTATCCCAGGGCTTTGTTTTCAATCTCCAGGAAATCATAAGATGAAGCCTCAAGCGTATGTGTCTTTGCATCATATTCAAAGTCGAGCAAATCGGGGTTGAGTATTTTACATTGTGCCGCGTTGGCCGATGTACCCAGAAACTGGCGTTTGAACATGTCATAATATTTCCCCCAGTTTTGGTCGGGTTTAATTTTTACCTCATTAAGTTCAATGGTTTTAGGTAGCAAACCAACTTCAGACAGCACCAGGTTATTATTGACCAAGGTAACAGTTTGACTATAGGTTTGGTAACCTACCACAGATACGATAAGGTCATACTGACCTGGTCGAACATTGGTAAGAATGAAAGAACCATCGGCAGCAGTTTTATTGCCTACGCTGGCATTATTTAAAAAAACACTGGCATCGGGTACCGGTTTTTTGTCGTTAAGGTTGATCACTTTGCCCGTAATTTTTAATTGGGCAAAACACAACAATGGATATAAAAGTATCAATACCAATAACGATTTCCGCATATTTAAAATTAAACTAAAATATTAGTTTCATGAAGTAAAATTTATATTACCTGCAGATTTACATAGTTCATGATACTATAAAAATAAAATAACATAAAAAACGTTAAACCTTTTAGTGACATTTACGTCTTATTAAATATTAGTAACAAATACATTCATTTATGAAAAAAATCTTGACTCTCGTTTGCTGCACTATCTTACTGGCAGCAACATCATGTACTAAAAAATACATTACACCGGCTAATGTTACAGCAATTTATACTATTACCGGTACAACTGGTTGGAAGGTTTATACCGATAATGGAGGTAAACAATCGTATGCGTCAATACTTAGTGATTTGCCGGAACAAGATCAACATGCTCAGGCAAATGGCGGAGTGTTAGTTTATATCTCTTATGATAATGGTGCAACTTATGAGGCATTACCTGAGGTATACAACGGAATCTCATATAGCTATACTTCTGCCGTAGGCTCGGTTACTATTTTTGCACAGAATGCTAATGGTACACAATTAAGTGCTCCACCTTCTAGTGACATTAAAGTAAAAGTGGTATTGGTTGATTCTTCTCAATAATTTAAAAGACATTAAACAAAAAAGCCCCTGCATATGCAGGGGCTTTTTTGTTTAATGTTTATTTTTCCATTTGCTCGATAACCGCCTGGGTTACGCCGGTGAAAGAAAATCCTCCATCGTGGAAAAGGTTTTGCATGGTTACCATGCGGGTAAGGTCGCTGAAAAGGGTTACGCAATAATCAGCACACTGATCGGCACTGGCATTACCCAGCGGACTCATCTTTTCGGCATAATTCACAAAACCGTCAAAACCTTTAATACCCGACCCTGCCGTGGTGCGGGTAGGCGATTGGGATACCGTATTGATACGCACCTGTTTTTTGATGCCATACTGATAACCAAAGTTGCGGGCAATACTTTCCAGGTAAGCCTTATTATCGGCCATATCATTATAATCGGGGAATACGCGCTGAGCCGCAATATAGGTTAGGGCTACTACCGATCCCCACTCGTTAATCACATCCATTTTCATGGCTGCCTGCAATATGCGGTGTAAACTCAGGGCAGATATATCCAGGCCTTTATGTGTAAAATCATAATTGTTTTCGGTGTAATGGATGCTTTTGCGTACGTTAACGCTCATGCCTATAGAGTGTAAAATAAAATCAACACCACCATTAAAATGTTCCTGCGTTTTGGTGAGCAGGTTGTTAATATCATCGCTGTTGGTAACATCGGCGGCAATAACAGGGGCATTGCATTCTTCGGCCAGTTTATTGAGTTCGCCCATACGCAGGGCGATGGGCGCATTCGAGAGTACAATCTCAGCGCCTTCCTGTACAGCACGCTGTGCCACTTTCCAGGCTATGGACTGATCGTTCAATGCACCAAAAATGATCCCCTTTTTACCTTTTAATAAATTATAAGCCATGTTTTAAGTTTTTATAATTGATTTATTATTTAATTGGCGATTCAGTTTGCAGTTACCGGTGGGCAGTTTGCAGGAAGTTATTTATTATAATCTGTTGATAACTGCTAACCGCCAACTACCTACTACAAACTCCCCAAAAGTTCCCTCGCATTTTGCAGCGCACTTTCGCCGGGTTTATCACCGCTCAGCATTTTGGCAATTTCCAGTACGCGCTCCGGCTGATCCAGTTGTTTGATGCGGGTATAGGTGGTCGCGGCCGAATCATCTTTATAAACAAAGTAATGATTTTGACCTTTGCTGGCAATTTGCGGCAGGTGGGTTATGGTGATCACCTGCAGGTTATCGGCCAGGTGTTCCATAATCTGCCCAACTTTATTGGCTACCTCTCCGGATACTCCCGTATCTATCTCATCAAAAATAATAGTAGGCAAGGCAGTATATTGCGCTATAAGCGATTTAATGCTCAGCATTAACCTGGAAAGCTCACCCCCTGAGGCCACCTTGCTCATTTCTGAAAGTGCATGACCTTTGTTGGCCGAGAATAGGAATTTAATCTGGTCGGTACCGGTTGCTCCCAGTGTTGTGGAATTTGCCGATTCGTTAGCTCCTCCTTTAGGGGGCAGGGGGGCATGTTCAATTTTCAATGCCGAATTACCCATGCCCATTTCGGCCAGAGTTGACAGTACCTGTTTTTCAATAGCCGGGATAGCCTTTATGCGGTTGGCGGTTAATTGCGTTGCCAGTTTTTCCAGTTCGGCCCTGTCTATAGTTAATTGTTTTTGCAGCTGTTCTACGGCCTCGTCACTGAATAATACTTTCTGTATCTTGTCCGACAGATCATCCTGGATCTCCAGTAATTCGGCATTGGTATTTACCCGGTGCTTTTTCTGCAAATTATAGATCAGGTTCAGGCGGGTGTTAATCTCCTCAACCCGGGCCTCATTGGTTTGGGTACGTTGTTCAATGGTTTCAATTTCGGCAGCGATATCTTTGAGCTCGATAATGGTGCTGCTTAATCTTTGGTGAAGCTCTTCAATCTGGGTATCAAATTTTTCGAGATTACCCAATTGCTGACCGGCTTCTTTTAACTGCGTTAATGCCGATGCCTCGCTTTCCTGTATCAGGTAATAGGCGCCAAACAGGTTACGCTTTATTTCCTCGGCATTGTTTAAGGCGTACAATTCTTTTTCCAGGCTTTCCTGTTCATCGGGATGCAGAGTTGCTTTTTCCAGTTCATCAAACTGAAATTGGAAATAGTCCAGATCGGTTTTGGCCTTTTCGCTGTCGGCTATAAGGTCGTTAAGTCGAGTAACAGATTTTCGGTAGGCCTTATATTTGGTTTGATAATCACTTAACAGTTCGTCATGTTTGGCAACGGAATCAACCACCAGCAGTTGAAATTCCGGATCGTTTATTTCAAGCGTGGCATGCTGGGAGTGGATGTCGATCAGTTTTTCGCCCAGTTGTTTCAAGGCTGTCAAATTAACCGGGGTGTCATTCACAAATGCTCTCGACTTGCCATCGGCAGATATTTCACGGCGCAGAACGGTTTCGGCCTCGTAATCCAGGTCGTTATCTTCAAAAAATGATTTCAGATGAAAGCCGTCAATTTTAAACAGGCCTTCAATAACGCATTTTTTTTGCTGATTAAAAAAGTAACGACTCTCGGCCCGCTGCCCTAAAATGAGCGACAAAGCACCCAGTATGATGGATTTACCCGCCCCGGTTTCGCCGGTAAGGATGTTTAAGCCTTTGCCAAAACCTATCTCCAGGTTATCAATTAAAGCGTAGTTGTTAATGGTTAGCTTTTGAAGCATAAAAAAAGTGTCCTTATTTTATTAAGGACACTAAATTACGAAATTCGATGTATTGGGATAATATTAAAACTATCTATTGGTAGTATCGGCCTTAGCGTCAGAATCGTATTTGTTATCGTACTTGTAATCATATTGATAGTTATATGCTTGCTTACGATATTCTTCCATCTTTTTCTTAAAAGCAGGACTGTTAGTATATTCATGCAATCTTTTAGAAGCCTGATCAAGCAATTCCTTCTCTTTTTTCAACTGCGGGTTGTTTTGATAGGAGTGCATTTGCTCGCCCAGCTTTTTCATTTCTGCTTGCTGTTGCTTCATCTGAGGGTTACTATAAGCTTTTCTTATACTATCGCCCATGGCTCTTAGTTCATCTTGTTTTTTACGAAACTCCGGCGAATCATATTTAGCGTGCATTTTTTCGCCCATTTTTTTCAATTCGTCGGTTTGCTGTTTTACCTCCGCAGGTATTTTGCTTTGCAGCTCATCCTGGTATTTGCGATAATTTTCATCTTTGCTATCGTCGATATAGTTATGGTTGTGTGGTATGCCATACTTTTTCTCCAGCTGCTCGTTCATCTCCTTAAACTCAGGGCTGCTATAATATTTGCCCATTTTATCGCCAAGTTGACGCATTTTTTCACCCAGTTCTCTCGTTTCACTACCATCACCCGCTTCTTTTTGGTATTCAGCGGCTATTTTTTGCTGGCGTTCCTGCAATTCTTTCATTTCCGGGCGATTATAATAGTCGGCCATAGCTTGTCCTTTTTGAGCAAGTAATTCCGATTGCCTTTTAAAGTCGGCGCTGTTATAATATTGGCTCATGGCTTCGGCATGTTTAGTTACCTCTGCGGTTAAGCGGTTTAGTTCGGCATCATTAAGGCCATATCTTTCGGCCAGGTGCTTTTCATAATTGGCCTGTTTTTCTTTAGTTTTTTTATAAGCCAGCACTTTTTTCGGCTTAACGGTTGATTTACGGACAGTGTCGATAGGGTCGGGAAGAACTTTGGGGAAGGCCTTAATAGAAAGTTTTCCGTTTTTGATGGTTGGATTTAACCATGCTATGCTACTTATGCTGGCCGCCATTATGGCAACGGCCACAAGCAGGTGGCGGATGTTGCCCATTGGTTTTGTTGTTTTCATGATACGTTCAATTCTGGTTAATAAAGGATACTTTTTGCTGGTAGCAGCCATTGCCAGGCGCAGATCCATATGCCGGGTTTGCTCCAATTTTAAAAGAGCCTGGGCATATATCAGGGGTTGCGCTGTGGTTTGTACTACCAGATCGTCGCAGTGGTTTTCGCGTTCCTGGTTTATGAGTTTGTTAATTAATTGGGCAAAGGGATTAAAGAAAAGTAATACTGTTATGAGTTGCTGTATCATATTCAGCAGATAATCGTTCCGCTTGATATGTGATAGTTCGTGCAATAAAATAGCTTCGATTTCGGTAGCTGATAAATAAGTGGTAAGGGTGATGGGTAAAAGAATAATAGGTTTAAAAAAACCGATCATACAAGGTACATCTACCATGCGGCTGAAATTGGCGCTTACATATTTATGAATGCGCAGCTTTTCGCAAAGATTATCTACATAGATCTGTACTTCATCTGCAGGAATCATGCTGTTTTTGATGAGACTTAGTTTTTGCAGATTAAGACCCATTCTAAGCAGGTTGAATACCAGGCCGGCAAAATACAATGCCGAAACATAGGGCAGGTACCCTTCAATAACATAGTTTAAGCGTGCTGCAGGGATAGCATGAGTGGCCGCATTTAAGGGAAAATCAAAGTGCGGTAATAAACCGGGCGAAGTAACCGCTGCCAGATCAACCCATACATGCTGTTGTATCTGCACAATAAAGGTATAAATAAACCAGGCGCAAATGGTAAAGATACCCGCCATGCCTAGGTTGTGCTTTTTTACCGACGACATGGATGGCGCACAGGTAAATAGCAGATGCAATACAAACCACACCAATAATCCCTGCCATAAGGAGTGGATGATGGTGATGCCTAAAACCTGGCTGATGTTATAGAACAGATTTTCCATGATTGTTTATTTTTTATCCTGATCAAATTGGTTAAGGAAATTTTTAATAGCGTCAATTTCGTCTGCTGATGCCCGGTGCTGGCCGAGGGCCTGTATCACCAGATCGGACGTTGAACCTTTAAATACAGTAGACAATATTTTATCCAAAGCGTTGCTTTGCGCCTGCTCCTGGGTAAATAATGCTTTGTACAAATGTGTTTTTGAGGTAGTGTCACGTTCAACCAAACCTTTGTCGTGCATAATCTGCATCAGCTTTAGCGTAGTGGTATAACCGGCATCTTTGGTTTTGGCCAATTGCTCGTGCACATCGCGTACGGTACATTGCCCCTTATTCCAGATCACCTGCAATATTTCCAGCTCGCTTTCTGTTGGTTTTATATCCATGTTATTTTTAATACGAATTTCTTCGTACAAATATCTACGATGATTTTCGTATTTGCAAGAGTTTTGTGAAAATAATTTTGGTGGGTAGGGGAAATCGGGATTATTTTCTGAGAAAAGGGCAAAATAGGTTTAGCAAAATATCGCTTTTATAGTCGACTCACCCCGACATCGCTGCGCTCGTCACCCCTCTCTCCGCTTCGCGCATAGAAGGGATTTCTTTCTTTTTCTTTACCCTCTTTCCGCCGCAGGCGAAGAGAGGGTGGTCCAGCGAAGCGTAGACCGGGTGAGTCGGCTATGTATCAGGCTATTTCTCAAAAAAGCTGCTTAATCGCTATGCCTCCGAAAGTATCAAAAAGTGGGTTTACATGTAAACCCACTTTTTGATAAATTATTTCATGTAGTTATTTGATTTACAGGTGTATAACTCAATATTAACCATGAAAAGTGTAAACCATGTAAACCCACTTTTCAAGGTGAGCAGTCAAGTTAGTTTAGCGTGTAGTGGGATTGCTACCCTGTAATGTTTGGTACTTATTGCCATTAGCTGGGTCGGCCTGTATCAGCAAATTCATGGCCTGCAAACGATCCTGCGGCTCAGCTTTACTAAACAACGATACCAGTTCATCACTTTTAGCAGTATAAAATATAAGCGGGAGCATAGCGCCCACGCGTAACCTGTCAACCTGCTGCAGTGAAGGCAGGAAAGAGGCTATCGCCTTAAGACCTTTGGATGTATTATCGGCCATCATATCCAAACCATTGCGATGATAATCGTACAAGAAACTGCGTAATGGTGCGTAAGCTTTATTGTTCAGGTTTTCGCAGAGCCAATACCGGCTAATGTTACCATCGAAGGCCTTCCAGCCCCGGTATGAACTGGTTTGGGCGTTATTGATCACTGTTTGCGATGCTGCAAAATAGGATGACCCTCCATAAGGCGAAAATGTATCGTAATCAAGACCAATGATAACATAGGCATAAAACGCCATGATGGAACTGAGGTTACTTTGAAAACTTTGATCGGTATAGTCAATAGTCTGGCCTTCTTTATATATAAAGTCAATATCCTTATCGGTAAGGTTGATGATGGTAGAACTATAGGTAGAATTATAAACCGGTCTTGACGATTGTACCTGTAGCTCGCCGCTAAAATTGCTGCTGCCATCCCAATTGGTAATGTTCAGTACAAAGTTGCAGTCTATCCTTTCCTGTGGTAGTATAGGGTCGGCGCTCCATTTGCGGCCATTCAAAAAATCCCTCATGGCCGTTTCCAGCGTTTGAAAAATACGCTTGTTGCTACCCTGTATTTTGGGCGAAAGCACCTGTACCCGCGCATTAAGGTCCTGGGCCGCAACCCTGAAACCCGCCAGGGTTAAAATGATATAAAAAAATATTTTCTTCATCTGTTGATGAGTTGGGCAACTTTAAGGCAAATGTCCTGAGCCACAGCTTCCTTACTTTTAAGTTCAAATACTGTTTTTTGAAGGTCGCGGTCAATAATGGTTACCTTGTTGGTATCCTTTTTAAAACCGGCCCCGGCATCGTTAAGCGAATTTAACACAATAAAATCAAGATTTTTTCTTTGCAGCTTGCTTATTGCATTTTGTTCCTCATCATTAGTTTCCAGGGCAAAGCCAACGAGTATCTGGTCCTGCGTTTTCTGCTCGCCCAGATATTTTAAAATATCGGTGGTTTTTTTGAGCTCGATATTTAAGCCGCCATCCTGCTTTTTGATCTTTTGATCGGCCACATGCACAGGCGTATAGTCGGCCACGGCAGCGCTCATGATACAGGCTTTGGCGGTTTTAAAGTTGCTCTCACAGGCGGCAAGCATCTCGGCTGCGGAGGTTACATTTATCCGTTTGATGTTTTGCTGGTGGCTTACTTCAGCCGATGGACCGCTGATGAGGATAACATTGGCGCCCATAGCAGCCAGCTCATCGGCAATGGCAAAGCCCATTTTACCTGATGAATGATTACCAATAAAGCGTACCGGATCAATGGCCTCATAAGTAGGGCCCGCGGTAACCACGATATTATGATTGGCTAAAAGGAGTTTTTTTTTTATGGCTGATGATAAAAAGGTAACGATCTCATCCGGCTCGGCCATCCGGCCCTCTCCATACAAACCACTGGCCAGCTCACCTGATCCGGGGGCTATTAATACATTACCAAAGGATTGCAATCGGGTAACATTTTGCCGTGTAGCCGGATGCAGCCACATATCCAGATCCATGGCAGGCGCAAAATATACTGGGCATTTGGCCGATAGATAAACCGCCAATAACAAATTATCGCAAATGCCATTGGCCATTTTAGCCAGGGTATTCGCGCTTGCAGGAGCTATGATCAGCATATCGGCCCATAAGCCCAATTCTACGTGATTGTTCCACTCGCCGGTGTCGGGTTTAAAATAATTAACCTGGGCAGGATTTTTAGAAAGGGTGGATAGGGTAAGCGGGGTAATAAAATGGGTGGCATCGGGTGTCATCACCACTTTTACGTGCGCGCCCGCTTTAACTAATAGCCTAACCAATAAGGCCGATTTATAAGCGGCTATACTACCGCAAACACCTAGAACTATATTTTTACCTTCTAACATTTAAATTAAAGTCAAAATTAAAAAGTCAAAATTCAAAAGAATCCTGACTTGGTTATGTGAAGATACATAAAAAACAAAAGCCAAAATTCAAAAGCGGCAATACCGGCAATTTTGAATTTTGGCTTTTAGCTTTTGAACTAAAAGAGCTTATGCTTCTTTAGTTGGGTTACGGTAGTAAACCTTGTCGTCTAAAAATTCCTGAACGGCTACCAATGATGGTTTTGGCAGTTTCTCGTAGTATTTAGAGATCTCGATTTGCTCACGGTTTTCAAAAACTTCTTCCAGGTTGTCATTTGATGATGCAAACTCGGAAAGTTTTTGATGTAACTCTTCTTTAATATTGTTTGATATCTGGTTCGCTCTTTTTGACATAATTACAAGCGACTCATATATATTGTTAGTGTTTACATCCAGCTCGCGTAAATCGCGGGTTACAGTGCTGCTGGCTACTGCTGGTTTGTTTGGGTTATTTGCTGTCATATATAAATTTTTTTAATATGGTATTTTTTGTTGCTGGTTCTTTTCTGATGGCGGCTGTGTTTTTAAGGTGTCTTTTCCTTTTTCCGCTAATTTTTTGGCTACCCTGTCGTTGCTCAAGGCTTCGGCTAAGATATGTTTTGCATTTTGTATACCGCGTTCGCTGTCTTTAGCCAATGTTTTCACATCATGGCCATAGGTACTGTTCGGGTATTTTTCATTGAATTGATTAGCGTAAACCTCAGCCTGTGTATAACGCTCCTCCTGTTTGTATTCTAAACTATGATTAGCATATAGATATTGTGCTTTAACGGTAAGGTATTCCATTTCTTCGGCATATTTGGTATCCGGGTAATCACGCAGTGCATTATTAAAGGCAATTACCGCCGATTGATAGTCGCTGATGGTTAAATACAATTTAGCATTGGCATAAGCTTTTGTTTCCAGCTTATCACGCAGGTTTTGTATCAGTTTACTTGCTTCAGTAACACGGTCACTTTTAGGGTACAGGTTAATAAACAACTGTAAAGCCTCGATGGCTTTCATGGTATTCTCCTGGTCAAGCGAGTATATAGGCGAATCCAGGTAATAGCAATAAGCCGAGAAGAAACGGCATTCTTCGGCCCTCGTGCTTGATGGATACGTGTCTGCAAAGGTTTTGAAGTGATATCTTGCCGATGTATAGTCCTTCAACTTATAATTGGTGAAGGCATAGTAATAAAATAGATCTTCCGCCTCGGCACGTCCACGATAGCGCTCAACCAACACCTCAAATAAGCCCAAAGCTTTGTTATAATCTTTTTGATTATAGTACTTGATAGCCTCCTGGTATTTTTTGGCGTAATCGTTACTTGCTTTTAACTTTTCGTATTTGCTTTTACAACTGCCAAGTGTGATAATTAACAGAGCTAAAACACTGGCTAATAACGTAAGTTGCTTTTTAAACATTTTGCAAAGATAGGTGAATAATATAAATCAGTCAATTATTTATTTATCAGCGAATATATAACGTGTTTCCTGCTCCTTATGTATATAACAAACTATTTAACATCTTTTAACTATTGGGCTCATCTATGCCGGTCTGGCAGGTTCATTCAAATCCTTCCCGGACTTAGGAAATGGGGGACTATATAATATAGTATATAAGTAAGCAAATAGCATCGTGTTTTTCCCTGACTACTGGCCATGTATTTACTACTATATATAATAGTATATGTAGGTAATGAATGAAAGTCTCTTTGTCTGATTGGAAAACTGTTTATCCGGGTGCTGTATATATAGTATATAGGTAGAGCTTGAGTTGCATTGCAAAAATGCTGGAGAAATGGCGGCTTTATTAACAAAGATGAGCCGCTATGGTTGATTTTATAGGTAATTATCCGGTTTACACATTTGATGAGTAATTTTTTCGACTGATTATTAACGCCTTATGTACATATGTTAAGTATTTGTTAAAAACAGTTTGCGAAATTGTTTTCTATGCATACCTTTGCAGCCCGCAAATGAGGAAGCGGGGTTGTTCTTAGAAAGGTTAGTGAAGTGGTTTTTGAAGAGAAATATTGAGATTGAAAGAGAAAAATAAAGACCAAAAAAAACTTCAAATAAATTTTCGAAAAGTCAAAAAGGTTTATACCTTTGCAGCCCGCCAAGAAGGAAGAGAAGAGGAGAGAAAAGCGGTCAAAACTTAAAATAAAGAAAAGAAAAAAAGTTTTGCAAATAAGAAAAAGGTTACTACCTTTGCACTCCCGAAACGAAGGAAGGAAAAAAGGCGGAGACGCTGAGCGGGGAAGAAGGGAAAGCCAAAGCGAATTTGGCAGCAAAACAAAAGAAGGGAAAGCGAGAGTTGACCCGGAAAAAAAAGAGAGAAGTCAGAGCGATTCTGGCGGACAGAAAATGAAGAGTTAAG
>JACXTT010000050.1_pt1 | contig 164460 bp, 179 predicted proteins | sample 9270951 | NCBI WGS metagenome assembly JACXTT01 (sample SAMN15532306, study PRJNA645909) | rock metagenome | isolation source: weathered quartz diorite | place: Puerto Rico | collected 2017-06-21 | reverse complement strand
TGGAAAAAGCGCATGGCAAATTTTTCCTTTGATTCATGATCTCGTCCCAATGAGGTCCGACTTTCAGACAGAAACAGCTTGCAGTCGGACCTACCCTTTCTATAGCACTTTTTATATTTAATGCCGCTTCCGCAAGGACACGGATCGTTAACTCCAGGATTAGGTGTCATATACTTAATTTAGTAAGTTCGAACCCTGATTCCAGCTTTATTTTGCAACGCGAAATTGCGGTTCGGGTGCGAACTTGCTCACTTTGCGGAGAGGGTGGGATTCGAACCCACGAGAGGGTTTAACCCCTCTAACTCCTTAGCACGGAGCCGCTTTCGACCACTCAGCCACCTCTCCAGGTGTTACTTCAATAACTCTCTCAACTCTTCTTTTTGACCGGCAGGCAGGATCAGCCACCTCTCCTTTGGTCGCTCGTAAGTCTACCGATTTTGAATTGTTTTCTCAAGCAGGATTACGCTTTCTGCTTCAAGGGTACCGTGTCCCCCGCTATGCCAATCGCCAAAGCGATGAGTGCCAAGTTCTTGATGATATATTGCCCTTCAAGCGTGGGCACGAGGAATGACTGCCAGGTAACCTGCGTCAAGAGAAAAAGGGGCATAATCGTTGTCACCATATGAAACGCGAGAAACGCTATCACGAGCCGGGTGGCTTTGGGTATGAGAAAGAGAATTCCGATAAGGCATTCGAAAAGCGAGAAGAGCAGATAGAACGTACCGAACGGCATGAAATGGATGGTGCGATTAAATAAATCTTCCACGAGTTGCTCTGCGGGACTCAAGCCTAAAATCTTTATAAACCCGAACCAGAAAAAGATAACAAAGAGTGCGAAACGCGCGGCCGGGTGCGCCATCCGCTTGGACCAAGCGATTATTTTTTCATCAACGCGCGTGATAAATTGCATCATATATTTCATTATACAAAAATATTGTTTTTCCCCTGTTTTTCTGATATAATCTGCGGGCACTATGCCCCAGGAATCTCATGAATCTATAGAGCGCCAGCCAGTCGTGGTCGTCATGGGCCACGTGGATCACGGCAAAACTTCCCTTTTGGATTATATCCGTAAGGCGAATGTTGCCGCCCGCGAAGCTGGCGGCATCACCCAAGCGGTAGGCGCATACGAAATCGAACACACCACCTCCGAAAAGAATGTTAAGAAAATCACGTTCATTGATACGCCGGGGCATGAAGCGTTCACGAAGATGCGCTCGCGTGGCGCGCAAACCGCTGACCTCGCGATCCTTGTAGTCGCCGCCGAAGAGGGCGTGAAACCCCAAACGAAAGAAGCTATCCAGATTCTTGAAGAGACGAAGACGCCGTTCGTGGTTGCGATTACGAAAATTGATAAACCCGCGGCGGATATTGACCGGGTAAAAAATGACCTGCTCGCAAACGGCGTATACCTTGAAGGCTACGGCGGCAATACCAGCTTCCAGCCGGTTTCTTCGAAGAGCGGCGAAGGCGTGGAAGAGCTTTTGGACCTCATTACGCTTGCGGCAGATCTCGAAGAGTTTCGCTACGAGCCTACCGCCTCTGCGGAAGGCTTTGTACTTGAGGCGCGCACGAATAAAAATCGGGGCACCGAAGCCACGGTGATTGTACGCAATGGAACGCTTCGCCGGGGCGATGATTTTAGAACGCCTTCGGCGCGCGGCAAAGTAAAAATTTTAGAAAACTTTTTAGGAAAACCTACCGATGCGATTCCCGCCGGAGCCCCCGCGCTCGTCGTAGGTTTGGAATCCCTGCCGCAAGTCGGTGAGACCTTTGTAACCGGCGAGAAAGCTGTGGCGCTTTCTGAAACGCTCGCGAATACTGCGGCGACCGCGCAAACTTCGGAAGCAAAGGAAAATGCTCTGAATATCGTCTTGAAATCAAGCGACGGCGGCTCATTGGAAGCACTTTCGCAGATCCTGCACGCCATGAGCGCCAATCAACCGCTCAAGATCCTTTCTGAGAACGTAGGCGAGGTGAGCGAGGGTGATGTGAAGCTCGCCGTGTCCGGTAAAGCAGTCATCATCGCTTTCAAGAGCAAGACGGATCGTGCCGCAGCGAACATGGCGCAAGCACAAAGCGTGGAGATTATTTCCTCGGACATTATTTACGATCTTATTATCGCGATTGAAAACCACTTGAAGAACATGCAGGCTGCCGGACCCACCGGCGAACTGGAAGTGCTTGCGGTATTCAATTCCACGAAACTCGACAAGCAAGTCGTGGGCGGCAAAGTTGCGGCTGGGAATTTCAAGAAAACGGTTTTCCAGATCAAACGCGGCGAGGCGATGGTGGGGCAAGGACGGGTAACGAACCTTCAGGAGCAGAAGAAAGACACGAACTCGGTTCCAGAAGGCCACGAGTGCGGACTCCTCGTGTCCGCCGGAATCATGATTGAAAAAGGCGACCGATTGCTCATCTTTGATGAGCCGCGAGCATGAACCACCGACCGGAACGCGTTTCTAAACTGATCCGTGAAGAGCTCTCGAAAATTATGGCTCGGGAACTGGAGTTTCCGAATGCGCTCGTGACGCTCACGGAAGTGGAAGTGAACAAGAAAATGGAAATTGCGAAGATTGGCGTCTCCGTCATCCCCTCTTCAAAGACGGATGAGGCACTCGCGATCCTTGAACATGCGGCGGGCGATCTGCAGTTTCGGTTGAATCGGACACTCAACATCAAACCGATGCCGCGCATTCACTTTGCGCCGGACTATGGGCCGGAGAATGCCGCGCGGATTGAGAAAAAACTGCTGGACGAAGACTCTGAAAGACAGTAAAATTCCGCGTATCGGCCACGTGGCGAATCAGGAACGCGACGGTCTGCAAAACCGTCATGAGCGGGGGCAGCACCCGCCGTGGCCTCACTTAGTTGGTTGAAACTGCAAGTTAGAACCTGTACCCTAGAATCTGTTAGATGCCCGGGTGGCGGAATGGTATACGCTGACGACTTAAAATCGTCTGTCGAAAGACATGAGGGTTCGACTCCCTCCCTGGGCACCGCGTAAAAATTCTTCGAGCTCGCGCGGCGCTGCCCGAAAGCGGAAGGCGAAAATGCTTGTACCAAAAAACCGGCTCACGCCGGTTTTTTGTTTTTGCTTTTTGTTTTTTACTGATACCAACCTGTGCCGCCAGAGGTCTGATATTGATAGCTGTAGGAAGAAGTATTCGGAAGCGTGTACGAATAGGTTTGGCTGGTGCCAGGGTACACGGTCGTATTTTGAGAATAGGTCGCATCGCTATACGTGTACGGCATGGAGTAGGTGTACGGGCCGGACGGGCTCGTGTACCAGACTGCCGCCGGGTTTGCGTAATTTACCGCCGCGCTCGTGTAGATCGGTGCCGCTGCAGCACAGCCGCAGGTGTTCACCGCAGCGGTAGTGTATGCCGCCGGATACGCCGGGTACTGATATTGCGCATACTGGTAACGCGGCGCAGCTGCTACTGCCACTACCGGAATGTTGGTAGCGATCGGCAAGACTGCGGTCGCGGGCAGTGCTACGATCGGAGCCGTCTGCACAGTTTGAATCGGTGCGATGGCGGCAGTCGTACCCGTGCACGGCGAAACGTAGGTATTCGCTACCTGATAGGCGGCCGGGCAAGGGGCAGCGGTCGTTCCCGTAAGGGAGGCCTGGTAGGGCGAACCCGTATAGGCAACCGGACCGGAGCGGCGAGCAATACCAACCGCGACGCCGACGAGGATGAGTAAAACGACGATTCCGATAATGATAGATGCGTATTTCATGGCTTTAGAGTATCAGGAAATCCTTAAGGATTTGTGAGGTTTTTCCTATATTCGACATTAAGATGACCCTTATTTTTGAGAGCCTTACCATAGCCCCTCTAAATAATTATGTCAATAGGGCACCGTGACCGGGGTTGGCTGGGTCTCGGGTGAGGTGTAATAACGAGGAGCGGTGCTTGTCGACGCGGCTTTGGGCTTAGTAGAGACATCGATTTTACCCAAACGGCGCGGCACCGTGAGAATCACGGCTACTAAGACAAAGAGAAACAGCAAAAAGATAATTCCCGCGAGCAAATGTCCGTAGCGCATATCTTAAGCTTACCACTTAGTACTAAATCAATTACAATACCGCCATGGCAATTACGGTACGGGATTTTAACCCACCCGCCTGCGAAGAATGCGGGATGGGAGCGGTCCACCACGGCTTGGAAAAGTTTTCGGTACGCATGAATGCATTTTCACGCGTCTTGCTTCAACCCCTCGATGCGCTTGGTAGCTCGCTTACTCCCCTCACCGATCGCGTCATTAACTGGATCGCGCCACCTCTCGCAGATCTTCTTTTTGCCTTAGGATTGGCGACACAAAGAACTGATCTCACGCACCATCACTCCGAAACCGCTCAGGCTCTTTTTATCGAAGCCAAGCAGCGCCGCATTGAAATGTACGAGGTGTGCATGTTAGGGCTCTCCCGCAATCACTTCATTGCCCGTTATAAGGATAAGGCTTGGGCATTTCAAGGGCTTCCCCGACCCGCGCAACGGCAGCACTCTATTCTTTGGCTTGATGATAAATCGGAAATGAAAAAACGTTTCCGAAAAGCTGGTTTCCCGGTGGCTCCCGGCGGTTTAGCGAAAAATGAACGCGAGGCGCTCGAGCTTTTTCGCAAACTTCAAAAACCGCTTATCGCGAAACCCCAAGAGGGTTCGGGAGGACGCCACACTACCGTGCATATTGAAACCGAAGCGGATCTTCTCGCGGGATTTCGAAATGCCCAATGCGTCGCGCCGCGAGTCATTGTTGAAGAAGAACTCTATGGGCCGGTATTTCGCATAACGCTTATCGGCGGTCGGATTACCGCGGTCTTACGGCGGGATCCGCCGCATGTAACAGGCAATGGCAGTGCGACAATTCGCGAGCTTGTGGACGAAGAAAATAAAAACCCACTGCGCGAAGGGCCGGTCTTCGCTTACATCATGATTGACTCCCTGCCGGCCACGAAGGAACTTGCGCGGCAAAAACTTACTCCAGAAACGGTTTTACCGAAGGGCGCCAAAGCATTTTTCCATTTTAAAGTGAACTGGGGCGTAGGCGGCATTTCCTACGATGAAACGGAAAAGATTCACCCCGACAATAGGAAACTCTTTGAGGATATCGCGAGCTACCTCGGCGATGATATCGTGGGCATTGATTTTATCATCGCCGATATCGCGAGATCGTGGAAAGAAACGCCGCGCTCGGGAGTCATCGAATTGAATAGTCAGCCGCTTATCGGCAATCACCACTTCCCCTACTTCGGGCCGGTGCGCAATGTCGCGGGCGCGATCTGGGATATGATTTTTCCGGAATCAAAAAAGAGCCGCTAGGCTCTTTTTTGTTAATGACCACCGCGTACGCTGTGACCGCCAGATGTCTTTCTCATGACTTCAGTATAACACGCCTTACACGCGGAGCTTGTGCATAGCGCTTTTGGCACGGACGAGGATATCTTTGTCCGTCTTCATTTTGAGAAGTCGCGCGGCACGCGCGAGTGGTACGAAGAGCGCCTCTTCGACTTCTTGATCGTGCTTCGTAGGACTGCCGGAGACATACTCCATAAGGTAATACTGCACGGTTTTTGAGATATGCTCCCCGCGGAACGAGAAAAAGAAGTGAATTGTTCCCAAATCCTCGCGGATTTTGGCTTTCACGCCGCCTTCCTCATGCACTTCCCTCAGCGCGGCGCGTTTGAGCGATTCTTTGCGGCTCGCGGGGTGACCCTTCGGAAAAGCGTATCGTTTTTTACCCACGCCATTACGGCGAGAGGTGACTTTGATAAGCAAGATTTCGATAATTTTATTTTTGCGGCGGAATACTACTCCCCCGGCGGAGAGTTCTTGTTTCCATTTCTTGCGCGTTGGCGCGGATTTTTCAATGATTGGCATGGGCTAGATATTGTACCATGACATTCCGTCATTTCGAGCAGAGCGAGCACTATGACGAGATTTCGGAGTCTCGAAATGACGCTCTGAGAACGATTTTCAGTAGTATATACTATATTATATACTATAGTATATAATATTTATAACGAGCTCAAGAATCGTTCCGTGATGCAGCGAACTTCTGCAGCATCTTTGGCTTCCATGAGCTCCATGCGCAGCTCTTTCGCGCCATCAAAACCAATCACATAAGCTTTGTAATGCTTTTTCATGACATCAAAATTCTTAAGCCGATTGTCATCCCGCGGTACGCCTCCGCGGGATCTCGTTGCATTTCGATGAGATCGCGCGGAAGCATACCGCGCGATGACGGCTGTTTCATTGGCAATGTCGCAATCAATATACAACTTCTCAAATAGCTCTGTGTGTTCAATCATAACCTTCAGTTTCTCTTCAATGGTTGGCGTGTGGCCGCTAAAAAACCAGGGATTACCAAAGATACCACGCCCGATCATCGCGCCATCCATACCGGACTCATGCACCTTTTCCTGCGCTTCCTCGAGTGTGCCTATATCGCCGTTTCCGAAGAGCAGCACCTCGGGCGCATAGGTATTTCTCAGATCCACAATCTCCGACGCGAGTTCCCAATGCGCGGGAACTTTCGACATTTCTTTACGCGTGCGCAAATGCACAGTGAGTACTGCCGGCTCCGCTTCCAAAAGATGCGGCAGCCACTCGTTATATTCCATTTTGTTATACCCTAAGCGGGTTTTTACAGAGACAGGGATATTTCCCGCGCCGCGCGTCGCGGCGCGGATGAGCTCCACGGCTAATTTGGGATTCTTGATGAGCGCAGCTCCGCCGCCGGATTTCTCTACTCCTTTATCAGGGCAGCCCATATTAATATCGATACCGTCGAAGCCCATGCGGGCAAGCTCGTGGGCAATCCGCTCAAACTGCTCGGGCTTGTCACCAAAAATCTGGGCGACAATCGGCCGTTCGGAATCGCTATACCACAGATCGGGCAGGAGTCGTTCCCTGCCTTCGGAGCACAGCCCTTCGACCGAAACAAATTCCGTCCACATCGCTTGCGGCTTTCCGTACGTTGCGATGATGCGTCGAAATGCCTCATCGGTTACATTCGCCATCGGCGCGAGCACCGTAATCGGTCGCTTCAATGTTTGCCAAAAGTTTTTCATAAAGAGTGAGGCCGCCTATGAGGCGGCCTTCAGTTGGGCATGCCCTTTCGGGCAATAGGGCTCACCGGAGCCCGCGACTTTCGGAGGCAAGAGGATCGTTTTGCAAACCATACACCGGAATCTCTCGTCGTAGCCGCAGTCGTGACAGAAACTACCGCCATCTCCCTTAGTCAGCTTACAACGATTGCAATGTGGACACATCGCATTTCCCTCCTTCGCTTTTAATCTAATCCCCGCGCCTCTTAGCGTCAAGAGACACTATATTTTAAGAAGCGTGCCAACAATCACACCAAGTGCGATTGCCATGCCGCCGAGTACGGTCATGCGGATCGCGGTTTTAAGCGGAGACCGGCGCGAAATCCGGCCGCTAAAGATGCCGAGCGCAAAGAGTGCGATGACGGATAAGAGAATGGAGAACCAGAATGCTTTCTCGAGACTCCAGAGCGCGTAAGGGAAAAGCGGAATAAAGCCCGCCACAAAATACGAAATAAACATGATTACACCGGCTTTGATCGTGCTCCAGATATTCGCGAGATGCGCCTCGTATTCTTCCGCGGAAGTCTCCGAGAGAAAACTGCCCACCCCCATTGAAAATGCTTCGACGAAGATAAGTACGATACCGGTTATGAGGATCGTGCCTGATTCAACTTTAGCCGCTGCAATGCCTGCCACGAGTCCCACGGTAGAAACGAGGCTATCCTCCACGCCAAACACAAAATTCCTCACGTATTCCGCGCCGATGCGGCTCCGTTCCTGGATCATAGCTTCATACTACCATGCCACAGATGATAACCTTGACTTTTGCTCTATTTATTACTATAATATGCGACTAGTTAGAGACTCTTGAAAATCAAAAAATGAAAGAAAGGAGATACGGTGTTTAACGAAGCGTCTCTCGCTCACTATGCTGAGTTTCGATACCGTCCGGCGAAAGGACTCTGGGTCATCACGGCTTACTACAATCCGTGCGGCTATGAACGGCGCTACTACAACTATCGCGTGTTCGTGGACACCCTATGCCAATCTGGCATCCCTCTTCTCACGGTAGAATGCGCTTTCGGCAATCAAGCATTCACTCTTCCCAAGGATCCGAACGTGGTTCAGATCCGCAGCTCATCGGTTATCTGGCAGAAAGAGCGTTTGCTGAATCTCGCTATCTCGTGGCTCCCGGCATCATGCCGGTACGTGGCATGGGTAGACTGTGATGTGCTATTTCTGAACCCGCACTGGGCGAATGATACGGTGGAACTTTTAAACCACGTTCCTCTAGTGCAACTCTTCGAAACCTGTAATCGCTTACCGGAAGAAAATCTCGCGAAGCAAAATTGTGGAAGCGTGTGCAACTCTTTCGGAAGCATCACGCCCCGCAATCCTGCGCTTCTCAAAACTGGCCATTTTGAAAAACATGGCCACACCGGCTACGGCTGGGCGGCACGGCGAGAACTTCTCGATCGGCATGGACTCTATGAGTACGCGATCATCGGTTCCGGTGATCACTACATTGCTCATGCCGCATTCGGAGATGGCGATGGCTCGTGCCTCGATCTCATGACCGACCGAGATCGAAAACAAATCCGGCACTTCCAAGATTGGGCTATCCCTTTCTCGGAAAGTGTGGAGGGAAGAGTCGGCGCGACACCTGGCGGCGTGCTGCATTTGTGGCACGGCAACCTCGAGAAGCGCCGCTATCTTTTGAGAAATCGCGAACTCACGGAATTGGAATTCGATCCCTTCACGGATATCACCGCGCTCCCTGGAAAACCTCTGGAATGGAGCTCAACGCTCCGTAAGCCAAAGTTAATCAGCATGCTTCAAGAGTATTTCGCGAGCCGAGAGGAAGATGGTTCCTTGGCTGCATAAGAGGAGGAAGTAATGGCATCGAAACAAGAATTTCTGAAGGAGCTTAAGGATCAGGATACGATCCTCGGCTCGTGGCTCAGCGAAGCAAGCGAAGACATCGCCGCCGATGCAAGCCAAGTCGCAAATCTTAAGGAAGAACGGCGCGAAGCGATCGATGCAATCGTGAACCGGCTTTTGCCGGATCTCACGGATCAAACGATCCTCAGCCTCAAGAGCTTTCTACCGGATTTTCTAACCCCGGCGGAAGTCACAGCGGCAATCGAGAAAGAGAAAGAGGACATCCAAAAGCGCCTCGAGACTCTTCTCGCTTGGTTCAAACGAGATACCGCGCGCGTACGAACGCTCCAGATTGAAGCGGCTTTCCGCAAGGAAAAGGAATCGTATGACATCGTAAAGGATGGCCTAAAGCCCTTCGAATACCTCTTGACGTTTACCTATCTCGTGGAAAGTGGCTACGGCACCCCACAGTACACCGGGAAATGGTGGCAACCCCGCTACTACCGGGACTGGAAGAACGCCGATCTCTGCGCCGAATCTCTCGACAAGAAGGATTGGGCCGAAGCTCTCGCTACCTACAACGATCTTCGCTCCTCTCTCGAAACATCCGAGAGGTCGATTCGCAAGATGGAAGAGGAAGTGCAATTCATCGCTCAGAATGAGCGGCGGGCTGCCGACCTCGAGGAAGAACTTGCGGAAGTGAACGGTACGGTTCTCGAAAAAATCAGAGTTCAGCTCAAAGCTCACCTTGATTCTCTGAGTCCCGCGCCGGAATGGATGGCTCGCGTGACATCGATCGATAAAAAGATCGAGGAATTTCAAAACCACACGAACACGGTCCTCCAGCCGCGGCGTGAGAGCGTCATGAAACAGCAGACTGAACTCCGCAAAATCATCGCTACCGCGAGTCAGAGCAGAGCCCGGGAGATTCCCGACGCTTATCTCGCAACCGCGCGCGAAAAGAATGCGACGATGCGAGACCGAAGCATTCCGGCGCAATCAACGCACTGGCGTGAGGAGCCGAGTGCACTTGAAACGCTCATGTGGTACGACCTGCTTACTAACCACTTCGGGAGCGCGACGCATTCCATGCCGAGCTATGACGCACCGTTCGCGTCGACTCACTCGCACGAACGGGTGCCTGATCTCGAAACAACCTACGGCAGAGTTTCCTGAAACTGAAAGGAGTCCTCATGAGCAAGATAAAATTCCGAACGTTCCGCATCATCGTCACCCTCGTCGTACTCGCCGGAGCAAGTGGGTTCGGTTGGCTCTTCTGCGGGCGTCGAAGCCCTGCTCCAGTCGCTGCAGCAGCAACGCCCGCAGTGGTTGTCGTCAAAGCACCGGCTGCGGTTACTCCACCTCCAGCAATTGTCACGTCCACGTCCGCGGCCACAATGAACGCGGCGCTGCGCAACAAGCTCGGAGCGTGGCTGCGCGATCATCCTGACCGGCAAGGCAAGATGAAACTCCTCGACATCCTTCCCGGTGAATCGTTCAAAGCGAGCGCGATCCGATTCAAGGAAGGCGACGCCGAAAAGTGGTCCAACAATGCGAGCCAATGGTCTCAGATTCGCATTGACTTGAACTGCGACGGTACCGATGACGAGAAGTGGCTCTTGAAGAACGGTGCGCTCTACAAACGAGAAGTCATCGACTCGAGCGGTAGAGTCAGCGAGACCCAATATCTGAATTAGTCATAACCCCCATCAGCTTTAAGGCTGATGGGGGTTTGAATTTAACGAGGTACTTGCGTACAATTGAAAAGCTTTGGAAGGGTCGCATAGTGGTCTAGTGCACACGCTTGGAAAGCGTGCATACCGAAAGGTATCGAGGGTTCGAATCCCTCCCCTTCCGCCAGTAGTTTTAGGGCTTAGACAAAGGAGTTCTAAGATATACTTGAGAAAACTTTGAACTTTTATGGAAAATGAGCAAAATTCAGAGTCATTAAAGATTGCAAAGCAATACCTCGGCAAAGAAGTTGAGGTTGTTATGGATCGTCCTTTGGGCTCAAAACATCCTAAGCATGGTTTCTTGTATGAGGCGAACTATGGTTTTATCCAAGGCGTAAAAGCCCCCGATGGCGAAGATTTAGATGCTTACTACCTTGGAGTACAGGAACCTTTGGAAAAAGCAAAAGGTGTCTGCATCGCTATAGCACATCGCAAAGACAATGACGATGACAAGTTGATAGTTGTTCCAGCAGGAACGGAAATGTCTGATGAAGAAATAATGTCAGCAATTCATTTTCAGGAACAGTGGTTCAAGACAGAAGTAGTTCGATAAACTTACATGACAAAATCTAAAAAGAACAAAAAGCAATTCTACATTTCAGCAGAACGTCTCGCAGAACTTCAACGTGCCACGATTATTGCTTCCACCGGTTCAACATTGCGCCTGTCTGGTTCGAAAGTTACTAACGAGCAAGTTGAGGAAATTTTACGAAAACTTGAAAACAAAATATGAGTACTAACCCATTCCCAGAACTAGAAAAGTCGGAGTGGGATGCGGCACACGAAGGCGCTGCACCTCACGGCATGAAAGGTCTGACCCGTGCAATGCAACTTATGACGACAGGCATCGCGAATACCCGAAGCCAGATTGGAACGCAAGTAGGTTACTTAACTCACCGCATCGAAGATCTAAATAAGCGACTCGATGATTTCAATAAATCTTCCGAGAAACTTACCGAAAAGGCACTTGGGTTAACCAAATGGATAATGATCGCGACAGTTATATCCTCGGTGGCCACAGCAGTGTTGGCTATAGACGTAATTATTAGGTGGTTTAAATAATCGTACATAGAACATATAGCCGAAAGTACGCGATTATACACGCAAATTAGTAAACCTTTTGAGCAAACATAGGAATCTCAAACAAATCTGGTCTTTCTTGGTAAATTCGTCTCAGTTTTCGTATAATCTTATCAACGTTGCTGTAGCTAAACCGTTCTCTTTGTTCAAAGTTGCGCCAACCATCACCGCCCCGAACCAGAAAAAATTCCGCACAAGGTATGTGCGGAATTTTTACGGTTCGGGGCTGTCCCGCACTGAGCTTCGCGTAGCTACGGCGTGACGCAGTCCGGCGTTGGCAGGACGACATAACCAGAGGTGTGAGATAATAGAGAAATGTCGATCTTTACGCCTCAGATACTTCTGGCGTTCAACTACCTCAAATATCCGCTCATCTTTTTGGGCGCTTTGGTTGAAGGACCCATGCTCATGGTCACCTTGGGATTCTTACTCCATACCGGTTTTTTCAGTTTTTGGCCTCTCTTCACCGCGCTCGTGCTCGGCGACCTCGCAGGCGACGTAGGATGGTACTACATCGGATATTTTTTCGCTGAACCGGTCTTACGCAAAAATGGTAAGTTTTTAAGCGTCACTCCCGAAACTTTTGGAAAGATCAAAACCGTCTTTCAACGCCATCATATTTGGATTCTCTTCTTTTCGAAAATCACTTTGGGATTGGGCATGGCACTCGGCACCCTCATCACCGCGGGCGCTTCACGAGTACCCTTTCGCTCCTATCTTCTTATGAACGGTTTGGGTGAGCTCTTTTTCGTCGGCACGATGCTTACCTTGGGTTATTTCTTTGGACATCTTACTCACTCTTTCGCGCTCGGGTTTAAGATTGTTTCCCTTGCGGGAGCGATCGGTTTTGCTCTCCTCGCACTGTATGGATTTTCTCGCTATGCCAGGAGTAGAATGTTCTCGCAATGATTTCTTTTATTATTCCAACCTTAAACGAAGAGAAAATCATCGGCCAAACCGTGCGGCAATTCACGGCGTATGCTTCTCAGCATGAAGTTATTGTCTCGGATGGTGGGAGTCGAGATGCCACTTCAAAGATCGCGGAGTCCGCGGGAGCACGCGTTGTTCGCCATACTCGCGAAGAGCGGCAAACTATCGCGGCGGGGCGAAACGCGGGTGCAACAGGAGCACAAGGCGAATTCTTGGTCTTTATTGACGCGGACGTCAGCATTCCTCATCCCGATGCGTTTTTCAAGAAAACACTTGCCGATTTTCATGCTGATCCGAAGCTCTTCGGACTTACGGTCTTCGTGAACGTCTTGCCGGAACTTGAAACATTGAGTGATAAGATATTTTTCGGTTTTTTCAACTATCTCTATGTCGTTTTAAATAACGTTTTCCACGTAGGCGGCTCGCCGGGAGAATTTCAAATGATCCGCGCGGACGCTTTTCGTGAACTCCACGGCTTCAACGAACTCCTCGTGACTGGCGAGGATCACGACATGTTCCGCCGTCTTGCTCGGATTGGCCGAACGCGATTTGAAACAACACTCACGGTTTATCACCCCGGACGGAGACCTCACGCGATTGGCTGGCCAAAACTTCTTTGGATCTATACCACCAATACCCTAGCCACGCTCTTCTTTAAAAAAGCACTCGTAAAAACGTGGGAAGAAATCCGCTAATGTCTATCTCCGTTATTATTCCCGCATATAATGAGGAGCAATATATCGCTCATTGCATCGAGAGCGTGCTCGCGAATAACTCCGATGAGCTTCTCGAGATTATCGTTGTTGATAATGCTTCGACAGATCGTACGGCGAAAATCGCGGGGGCATTCCCAAAAGTGAACGTGGTGCGTGAGGAGGTAAAAGGACTGGTCAAAGCTCGAGCGCGAGGCGCGGCGGAAGCACAAGGCGCGATTCTTTGCTATGTGGATGCTGATAGCTATGTACCCACTGACTGGCTTTCCCGGGTCTCTACTGAATTTACTAAAGCAGACGTAGTGTGCGTGAGCGGACCTTTCTTCTATGATTCTCTTTCTTCCTTCGAGACGATCTTGGTATGGCTCTACTGGTATCTCCTCGCGGTACCAATCTCTTGGATCTTAGGCTATATGGCGACGGGAACGAATCTCAATATCCGTAAAACCGCGCTTCAACACATCGGTGGATTCGATACCTCAATCGCCTTTTACGGCGAGGATACGAATATCGCCCGCCGTTTAAACAAGGTGGGCCGCGTGCGATTCGTTCCTTCGCTTATTGTTCATACCTCCGGGCGACGTGCGGAAAAAGAAGGCCTCATCGGGATGACTATCGTGTACGTTATCAATTTTCTGTCACAAGTGTTTCGCGGACGATCGCGCACGGCGGAATACCAAGATATTCGTTAACGTGCTATCGTAATTTCAAGTATGAGTATTTTGCGCAATAAGAGATTTCTATCCGCCTTGGTGACCAGCATCATCTTGCTCATTGCCTCGTTTGCCGTGGGCTACTACGCGGGCACCTATGCGACCGAGCGGGAATCAAACCCAGTTACGGATGTCATTTTGAGCAATACCAACGTCCATGACGTGGATGGTATCTTTATTTACGGCTCTATATTCTTTTGGGTTGGTGTAGCCATCCTACTCCTCAGGGATCTTCGTCTTGCCCCACTAACACTGAAGGGTATTTCCGTGTTCGTGCTTATTCGTTCCTTCTTTATCAGCCTGACTCACATCGGTCCTTTTCCAGAACGTCTGTCCATTCCTTCCAACTTTATAATCAATAAATTTACGTTTGGTGGCGATCTCTTTTTCTCTGGACATACAGGGCTACCCTTCTTGTTGGCCTTGCTGTACTGGAAAAACCAAAAATTGCGTTATATGTTGCTCCTTACCTCTTTTATCTTTGGTACGGCAGTACTTTTGGGGCATCTCCACTATTCCATTGATGTATTCGCGGCGTATTTCATCACCTACTCCATCTTTCATATCGTACAGACAATTTTTCCGGAAGACCGTATGTATTTCGAGAGCTCTCCCCTTATAACCAAAAGGAACGCATAGTGGTCTCGCACACATACAAGATATTTGAACAAAAATCCGCCCCAAAGAAGGGCGGATCATGTTATCAGACGACCCGGAGCGTGGTTCTGGGTTTCTCTTTGGGCCGGATGGCTGCCGGATCGAATGCCCAGGAAGTTCTTTTTGGATTAAGGTCTTTCAGCCAGTCGTGGGTTTTCATGACCTCTGAAGCCTTCACCTCCAGTACTTCCACATCGTAGCGGAAACCCTCGCGCAGCCAATAATGGGAAGGGATGACTTTCAGAGTATCGCCATTATCCTCAATGACTTTGCCTTCGCCACCCAATCCTTCAGGAGAAAGCGATCGCGGAATTCGATACATGTCGCCGGTCGTCGGATGAAGACGCGGCGGCAATTCCCGAAGAGAAAAAGCGATTGCCCTTCTCGCGCGCTTGATTGAAAAGAGCGCCTTCATATCTCCCAAGAAACTCACGGCGCGAGCCCGATAGATGTGCCGAAGCATGTCATCTACCATTTCCCCATCGAGCTCTTTGACTGCCCGGAATGGCCGGAATCTCTTGAGGAGAACTCCTCTCTTCCGGTAGTCTGGCCAGTACGCGGAGTAACCGTTTCCAGCGCCGGAATCATCCTCATAGACATTCACAAGCGTCAGGAAATCTTCTGCGCTTTTTTGATCCGAAAAACAGAGCGTAATAGGCCTCATGTTCTTCAAAACGCTAACTATTGCGTACATAGTTGCTCCTTCGCATTCGTGCTGATAGGGAGCATACAGCTACACCCTTTCTCACGCAAATCTCCTGCGATACCTGAGATTTGCGCCTCTTGACATCGATATTGACATTTTTACATATAGGTAGTATAATCTACCTCGGTCTGGAGTTATAGCGACTGCTAGACTCTTTTATTGAAAACTCACAATCCTTAACTTCGAAAGAGGAGGAACGAATGAAATTCCGTTTCGGGTCATTCTTCACAGCGATGCTAGTCATCGCTTCATTGGCTCACGCACAGTACGTCACGACCAATGCGCAAGCGCCCATGGCACACCCGCAGTGGGTGGCTCTCAGCCAGAAACTCACGGCACCCCCTACCTATGGCGGGGAGTTCCGTAAAGTCACAACCTCTCGCAAACGAGTGGTGGGTCACGCGGAGACTTCTCAGCCGCCGGCGCAGGGACCGCAGTTCGAATTCACGCCCGGCAAGTTGCAGATCAGTGATCGAAACCCGGATCAATACGTTATCCCCGCGACCGTAGCGCTCGACACGCTCTCTCCCCAGATCCCGCTCAAAACAGTGCGGATACTGGTAAACGGCGTCGAACGCGGCGTCATCAACTGGGCAAGTTCCGGTCTCGCGGTAGACACCGGTTTGAAATTCGCAATTCCGCTCGCCTCAACTGACGCGGGCACCCTGCGACTTTCGGCTATGATCTACCCCGCGGACGGCAGCTCGCCGCAAGTCTCGGAATGGGATTACGATGTGCCTTCCTGCCGCGTGCCGGAAATCATCGCCTACCCCAACCCGCCCCACAGCATGAACACGGTTGATTTCGTCGCACAGGTGCACGGCATGAGCAAAAACCTCATGCTCGGCTCGGCGATGCTCATCTGGTCGCCGTGGCCGGAGGTATTCCAGAAGTTTGATCCGAACCTGCCGCGAGATCAGTGGCCCATGCTTACGATCTCAACCCAGCCGGTTCGCTTCGAAAACGGCTACCTCAAAACGTCGGAATGGGGACTCTTCCCCAGCATGAAAGGCGGTTACGCGTTTCTCGTGCCGACTCCATGCGGCCGATATGCGATGAGCAACGTCGAACAGTTTTATACCGACGAAGCCCCGAAACCCAAAGTGCCCGGCATCGAGATTCAAGTCATCCGGCAAGGCAAGGGCGAGTACCTGGAATCGCGCGTTACTCTACAGAACGCGCCTCAGGGCGGCTGGCTCGAAAGCTTTGCCGAAGGGCAGCTCGCGACCAATTCGCAGTGGTATCATTTCTCGTTCGCTCTCCCTGCGCTCGTTGAAGCCAAGGATGGTCCGCAGGAGCGACTCTTCGAGTACTTAACCTTTGAGGGGTTCGTCTACAGCATCCGAGCCCAGTACTACATTGTGAATAGCAAAGGGTACTTGGAGCTTGTGCTCGATGACTCCACCGCACGAAATATCCCGGGTGGCACGTTCCCCTGCTCTTGGTGTGATGGAGGAAGTGGCGGCAAAGGATAATCACATAACAATCGCCCCGCGCAAGCGGGGCGATTTTCTTTTTCTATTTACCAGCTTCCGCCGCCACCGCCACCACCGGAACTGCCGCCACCAAAACCTCCAAATCCCCCGCTACTTCCGCCGCCGAAACCACTGCTTCCACCGCCACCACCGAAGCCTCCGAGCCACGGACCACGACCGCCTTTGTCTTTCCACTTTTCATAATTTTTGGAAGCAATGTAGTCAAAGAGCAGCCCGAAAGGCGTGAAGAGCAGGATCGCGATGAGGCCTAACGTCCTGCTTGCGAATAGTAAAACTAAGAGTCCTATGAGCGCACCCAGAACTCCGCCGAACCACCACGATTTGCTGCGGCCGAGCACGATGGCGAAAACACGGCCGAGGAAAAAGATGCCGAAGAAAGCGATCTCTAAAATAGTTTCTATATCCCAACCGTTGCCGGAACTTGAGGAATCAGTGGAATCTTCCGAAGGAATGGTCGCTTCGCCGCTTACCGCGGACATTATGGAATCCACCCCCGCATCCAAACCCGCGTAGTAATTATTATTCTTAAATTCCGGAATCATGACGTTTCGCACAATCCAGGCGCTCTGCAAATCAGTGAGCGCGCCTTCCAAACCGTAGCCGGTTGTGATCCACGCCTGATGCTCCGTGGGCGCTACGAGCACCAGGACGCCATTGTCTTTGCCTGCTTTACCGATTTTCCAAGCGTCGAAGATCTGGATAGAGGCGTGAGCGATTTCGTCGCCGCCCAACGAGGGCACAGTCACAACGGCGATCTCGATCGTAGTCGAGGCATTGAATGCGGACAGTTTGCTCTGAAGATTCGCGCGGTCGGCCGGAGCGATAACGTTTGCAAAATCATCTACGAACCCGGTGGGCTTACCGGGAACCTGGAATTGCGCGCGCGAAACAAGCGGCATAGAAACCGTGAGCACGCAGAGGATCGTAATACATAATTTGCGCATGATGCTTAGACCATCGCTCACTTCTCAATACTCTATTCTCAATTTTCTTCTAGAACTGTACCTGCGGGGCGTTCTGAGCCGCTTCGCTAGCGTTAAAGTAGGTGCGATCCTTGAAACCGAAGAGTACCGCGACAATATTTGACGGGAAGCGATGCACGCGGGTATCGAATACCTTCACTGCATCGTTGTAGCGCTGACGTTCCACTGAAATCCGATTCTCGCTGCCCTCAAGCTGAGTCATGAGATTTTGTACAGCTTGAGAAGACTGAAGCTGCGGGTAATTTTCCATGATCACCAAGAGCCGCGAGAGCGAGCTTTCCACTTGAGTAGCAGCCGCTGCTTTTTCATCTACGGTCGTCGCGCCCGCGTAATGAGTGCGTGCTTCGGCAATCGCGTTAAATACGTCCTGTTCCTGCTTCATGATGCCTTTGACCGAAGCAACCAAGTTTGGAATAAGATCGAAACGGCGCTGATAGACCGTTTGGACCTGTGCCCACTGCGCGTCCACTGCCGCGTTCTCCGAGACGAAGCTATTATAGCCCATCCACATATAGCCGCCCACAATCACAACCACTGCCAAAACAACCCATAAAGTTTTGCTCATGGGGTTATTATAGTCTATTTGACAAAGGTTTCCCAGGGAGCATTATAGAGGGCATGAAAATCAATAAAACCGTTCTATCAGTTGCCGTTACTCTCGTTATTATCGTAGGAATCGTTATTTGGGCAGTCCGCTACAATAGCCACCCCAAAGAAGCCACGGCTGGCAGCGAGCTTCAAATGGCCTCGATTGCAGACACGCTTCTGAAGCCCATTGTGAACACAACTCTGGGTGAGGTGAAAATTGATACGGGCGCGCTTTCTGCTTCTGGCGATATGGACGGTGATGGCGCTCCGGATATTGCCACGGTGCTTTCGGAAGCCGGATCTCGCGGCGAGAATTTCGTGAGTGTGGTGGTATTCAAAAACGACAATGGCTCGCCGCGTTATGTGGATGCCTTTTTCCTTGGTGATCGCGATAACGTTCAGTCGCTTGAAATCAAAGATGGCGTGCTCAGCGTGAAATTCTTATCGCATAAAGCGAATGATGATCTTGCCGAGCCAACCGAAGAAAATACTCTGGATCTCAAACTAGAAAACGATTCGCTCGTTGCTTTGTAACAAGGAAAACGGCGCCCCGCGGGGCGCCGTTTTTTATTTGCGTTCGTAAACGAGAAAGGTGTGTGGAAATTGATTCTTCTCGTCCACTACGCCTTTCTCTTTTTTTATTTCTTCCCATTCTTCCGAATGAAGTTCCGGGAAAAAAGCATCGCCTTCCACTTCGGCGTGCACGCGAGTGAGATAGATCTGGCGAGCATAGCGCAAAGCTTCTTTGTAAAGCTCGCCTCCGCCAATAATGAATGTTTCTCGGCCAGGATCATTATCGAGCGATATAACTAAAGCTTCTTCGAGGGAATTGGCAACTTCGAAGCCCTCAAGCTTGAAATCCGGTTGCCGGGTTACGACGATGTTTCGCCGATTGGGCAAAGGTTTTGGATCTTCTCCCGGTTTGGCGAAAGACATGGCGGTCTTTCGTCCCATGATAACGGGGTGGCCAGTGGTAATCTCCTTGAATCGGAACATGTCATTCCGAAGACGCCAGGGAATTTGACCTTTGTTCCCAATGACATTGTTTTCGGAAGCGGCAGCAATGATCGAAAGCATGTTTTCTCCTTTTGTACTGGTTAGTTTATAACCGAATGTCATCCCGCGATCAAGTCGCGAGATGACAGCGAATTAAACGGCAATAGGCGCCTTGATGGCCGGGTGCGGATCGTAATTTTCCAAAGTAAAATCCTCGTACTTGAAATCAAAAATTGATTTTACCTCCGGGTTTATTTTCATCATCGGCAACGGTCTGGGTTCACGAGCGAGCTGTTCTTTCACCTGATCGACATGATTCGTGTAGATATGGAGATCGCCGAAAGTGTGAATGAATTCGCCCGGCTGTAATCCGGTTACCTGAGCCAACATCATGGTGAGGAGCGCGTAGGAAGCGATATTAAACGGCACTCCGAGAAATATATCGCCGCTTCGCTGGTAGAGCTGACAAGATAATTTTCCGTCCACCACAATGAACTGAAAAAGCGTGTGGCACGGCGGCGGCGCGTGATTGTGATCTTTGATAAGTTCCAAGATCTCCCCCATGTTCCAGCCAGAGACAATAATGCGGCGAGAGGTCGGGTCGTTCGTTATGAGATTCACAATCTCCTGAATCTGATCGATACACCGTCCGTCTACTGGACTCGTCCAGCAACGCCACTGCTTGCCATAAATAGGACCGAGCTCACCGTATTCATCTGCAAACGCATCATCGGTTTTTATTTTCTCGACAAAGAAAGCGAGCTTTGCACTCCAGGCTTCGGAGTAGCGCGGCAGATTTTTATCGAGATCGGTTTTTTCAAGGTAGACCTGGAATGCCCATTCGTTCCAGATTTTAACGTCATTGCGAGTCAGAAATTTTATATTGGTGTCTCCTCGCAAGAGCCATAAGAGCTCATAAATAATTGCTTTTATAAAAATCTTTTTGGTAGTGAGGAGCGGAAATCCCTCGGAAAGATCGTAGCGAACTTGGCGGCCGAAAACTGAGATAGTGCCCACGCCGGTGCGGTCTTCCTTCCGGGTTCCATTCTCCAAGACATCACGCAAGAGATCCAAATACTGTTTCATCGGTTCCATTATGACCCAGAATTTCAATTGAACAAAAACCTTGGAATCCTTAGATTTCTTCAAATTCCTGTGGAAAACTCCGCCTTGCTTAAATCCGAACTATTCCTATGCTTAAGGCACATGTTGATCACTAGAAGCCTTCGCACCTGGTCGAGCTTTCAAGAGAGCCCTTCTCTCCTAGATCCAAAGAGGGCGTTTTGAGGCTTTTATCTATTGCTTCGAGACCTGCCCTCTGGGGCAGTTTTTATTTTGGAAAGGAGAAAGAGATGATTCAGGAAGAGTGTTTTACGATCGGCGATATTAGAAACGCGGTTCTCAAAATGCAGCAGGACGGTGCGACCCTTATAGCTCATGGACTCTGCGAGGAGTTCCGTAAGAAGCTCCTTCAGGAAGTACTTCTCGGCCCGTTCGAAAAAATCGACACACGAGTAGGTTTGGTAGATGAGGTTTTCGAACGCTATGCCTTCCTCTATGAGGTGAAAGGAATGCCTCATCTTGAGCTTCTGCGGCAGTCAACAGAAAACCTCATCCGCAGCGCGCATGAGATATCACCCGCTCTCGCTCATTGGTCTGCAAAAGATGTGGTCATCCAGAAATATGGCAAGGAAGGAGGCCTCAGCGGTCATATGGATCTAAAACGTCATCCGCATGTGATCGTGATTTGGACGTTAGTAGGATCGGCTCGAATTGAGCTTTTAGAGACTCGGTATGGGCCGGTTACCAAGACTTTTTATCCAAACCCCGGAGATCTCCTGCTCCTCAGGGGAACCGGTCCCGCAGACATGCCTGAGGAACGGCCCTTCCATCGCGTGAGCGGCAACCTTCTCGATGATCACCGCATATCCGCAACGTTTCGCGATAACACTACTCCAGAAAAAGTCATTCCACAGTTCTCGTATACAAATTTCTCATGTGAAAGGATTCCATCATGAATGCAATAACACTCAGCGATTTCTTTATTCCTGTTCACATTGGCTGCGAAGAGATAGAGCGCAGCGAGGATCAGCTCATCCGTATCGATCTTCTGATCGAAACCGACTTCAGAGAATTGCTCGAGAAAAAAAGCCTGGATGCTGGTATTGATTACGCGGAAATTCGGCGATTCATTAAGGAGCTCGTCGTGAGAGAAAGCTTCGTGTTTCTGGAAGATCTCGGAGAAGCGATTCTCGAGAGAGCCCTGGAGCATCCGCGAGCGATTTTCGCCGAAGTACGAGTGCAAAAGATGAAACGTTGGAAAGACGCTCTGCCAGGCGTCATCATGGAACGGTCTAAATAAACTATAGCCGGAGGAATTCTCCGGCTATTTTTATTGCACTACGATATTGACCGGCGGGGTCATCGCCCATGCGCCGAGACCTGAGCCTGGGGTTTTCGTGCCAATCACAAAGAGCCGATAGCTGCCGGGAGCGATGCTCCGTGCCGGAATCGTGTAACTATGGTAGCCTCCTCCATCCCAAGCTATATCTTCGGACAGGGGCCGCTCTTCAGGATGAACTCCATCAAACTTCCCCTCGAGATCAAAGCGCACATAGGGCGGGTTCCACCATTTTTGATCCCCCGTGAGGACCTCAGCCCACACTACATTGAGGCTTTCTGAGCTTGCGTGCCAAAGCGTATTGTCTTTAGGCGAAACCACCACCCCGAGCACCTGGGGCTTATTCACGTATTGAACCACCTGATTCGAGAGCGCGAGAACTTCAGCGCGCGTGGCGTCCGTGACCGCCGGATTATTTTGTACCGCGAGAAGGAGCGCGAGCGCTGCTTGTAGAAGATTGATTCCCATGATGAGCCTGATTATACTGAATGTATCTTCATTGATAAAGGAGCGTATATGCTGCCTGCGGATAGGATTCTCCTCCGACATTTTCAAGCTCAGTGGGCTCGCCCAAGCATGATTCGATATCTCGAAGAGACGAATAAGAAGAGCACGCCAAAGATCCGTCCCGGCTTTGTACCGCTCAAAAAAGCACTTGAGAAAAAGAAGTAATACCAAAAGCCGCGCTCACGCGCGGCTTTTGTAAACAGAAAGAACTTTCGTTAAATACTTGACGCAACTAGCGATATGGATATAATCGGCTTCAGACAATGGAGGTCATATGGCCAGTGTGGATTACGAACAACATCCTCTGCAGCAACAGAAGCGTCAGACCGGAGAAGATCTGAACTATCCCAACGGTGAGCCAGTAAAGATTCACTGCGTCCAATGCAGTATTGAGATCAAAGAAGGCACCTGGTGTAAGAGCTGTCTCCGCCTCTAAATCAGAATCCCCGCTTTTAGCGGGGATTCTCTCTAATAGCCCATATCCATGCCTGGCATACCACCGCCAGCAGGTTCTTTCTTCTCTGGAATATCCGTCACCGCGGCACCCACCATGAGGTAGTTTGCCGCAACCGAAACCGCATTCATAAGCGCGGTCTTCGTTACTTTCAACGGGTCGATAATACCCGCATCTTTCAAGTCGCCGATTTCATTTGTCATCGCATTGAAGCCAGTCCAGGCGTGAGCGCCTTTCTCGTGCTGCGACTTCAAATCTTTCATAACGCTCTCCGGTTTCTCACCGCTGTTTATAAGGATGGCGAAAAGAGGAGCCTCCATGGCAGTCACGAGAATTTCTCGCGCGGCCTTCTTCACATCGCTCGCATTCTTCTCATCGGAAACAACTTCCGCGAGGCGTGCGTTGAAGAGTGCCATGCCGCCGCCGGGTACGATACCCTCTTCCATTGCCGCGCGCGTTGCCGCTACCGCATCTTCCACGCGCTGCTTTAATTCTTTCTGGGCGGATTCTGTAGGAGCGCCGACACGAATAACTGCCACGCCGCCGGAAAGCTTACCCAAACGCTCCTGCAGTTTTTCTTTATCAAAATCAGAATCGGTTTTCTGAATCTGAGCCTTCAGTGCCCCTACGCGCTCCTCAATCGCTTTCTTGTCGCCTTTGCCGCCTACGATCGTCGTCTCATCTTTGGTTGAAACTACTCGATGCGCATGGCCGAGCGAGGACACATCCGCTCCATCGAGCTTCTTGCCGAGCTCTTCGGAGATAAATTCGGCACCGGTTACGATCGCGATATCCTGGAGCATCTCCTTGCGCCGATCGCCAAAACCCGGAGCTTTGACCGCAAGCACATTAAAGACGCCGCGCAGCTTGTTTAAGATCAGGGTTGCGAGCGCTTCGCCCTCTACGTCTTCCGCGACGATGAGCAATTCCTTTTTACCGCTTTGCACGATTTTTTCAAGGAGTGGCAGAATTTCCTGGATAGAACCAATTTTCTTATCCGTAACTAAAATATAAGGATCTTCGAGCACCGCCTCCATGCGCTCCTGGTTTGAGATCATGTACTGGGAAAGATAGCCGCGATCAAACTGCATGCCTTCCACAACTTCGAAATCATTGCCGATGGTATTGGAATCTTCAATGGATACCACGCCTTCCTTGCCGATCTTTTCCATCACGGTGGCGATGAGCTTACCGATCTCTTTGTCCTTTGCGGAAAGCGTCGCTACTTCCTGGATCTTCTTCGGATCATTAATCATTTCACGCTGCCCTTCGAGTGCTTGCACGATCGCTGCGGTACCTTTTTTGAGCTCCTCAGCGAGCTGAATAACGTTGAAACCTTTTTCACGGATCTGACGCTCTCCTTCTTCAATCATGGCGTGCGCCAAAACCACGGATGTGGTGGTGCCGTCACCCGCGCCATCATTCGTTTTCTCCGCAGCCTGCTTGATAAAGTCCGCGCCCAGATTTTCCCACTTGTCCTGAAGTTCCAATTCTTTCGCTACCGTTACACCGTCGAAGGTCACCTGCGGCGCGCCGTAGCCTTTTTCCATAACCACCGCCCGGCCGCGAGGGCCAAGCGTCATTTTTACTGCCTCCGCGAGCTTATCAATACCTTTCTTTAAGGATACCCGCGCGTCTTCGTTAAATTTGATGTTTTTAGCCATATATTGAGTTATGAGCTCGAGCTATGAGCTAAGAGGTTTTTCCCTCGTGCTCGCGCTCTTCGCTCGCGCTTATTATTCGATGATTCCCAAAATATCGTCTTCGTCGCCGATCAAATACTTCTTGCCTTCGAGCTCAATCTCATCCGGACCGTATTTCTTAAAGAGCACCTGATCGCCAATCTTCACCGACACAGGAACGACTTTGCCGTCTTTATATTTGCCCGGACCTACTGCGATAACCGTCGCGCGGGTGGGCTTTTCCTTGTCTGCAGTATCGGGAATTACAATGCCCGACTTGGTGGTTTTCTCTTCGGCCTGCGGCTCGAGGAGTACATGGTTTGATAAAGGGCGTATATTCATGGTTGGCAATTATAAGCCTCGATTGCTAAAAATCAAGCGAGTTTGACATTATTCACTATGAAATGTATTCTCGCGTGAGCGCCTATTGGCAATTTGGAAGGAGGATACATGACCGAACGACTTTCCACGCGATCATTTACCGAAGCGATCGTTGCTTCCCTTCTCGAACGGAATCCCGTACCGAATATTCCTCAAGTTGAGAAAACTCATCGGCTCATTCCGGCAGGGATTGAGTACCGGAGTTTCTTGATTGAGCTCCAGGGTAGAATCTTCTTGCTTGCTCGAGGATTCTCGGAAGAAGGCATTCATGATATTGCTGCCATTCCCTTTTACACCGGGAAAGAGTTCGCACGAAACGTCGTGCTTGCAAATATCGCTCTCGGAAGAAACGGTGACTACGGGCATTCTTTACTCATCTTCAAATCAGACGGCACAGTATTCACGATGAAAAATGCTCCGTGGTGGAATGCGGTGGAACGCCTCGGAAGAGAACTGCTTGAAGGAAGAAGCGTTGGAAGAATCTTCGCTCGCGAAGCATTCTCTGACTACTTCGCGAAACTGGAGAACGGCCGGGCAGAGCGCATCTTCAAGCCTTCGTTCAACTCCAATCTCGTAAAGCCTTTTGTCGAAGCGGTCGAGAAAGCGCTTCTCATGATCCCGATTCCCGAGGTCCTAAAGATCGCGTAAGGAGGTTCTTGCCAAAGAGGAAGGAGAAGTCATGAGCACCATTACGATTCCGTTATCCGGTAGCAAGAAGATCGTCTTCAATTCTGAGGCGGAGACATCAAGCAAGCCCGCGACAGTTCAAATCTGCGAAGAAGGCATCGTCCTTTCTGAGGTGCAAGCTATCATCGAACAAAAACAGGGAGCCGATGGTGATTTCTATCCCTGCGTGACGTTTTCTGAGATTTCTGCAACCTAAAACATTTCTGCCCGGCACGCGCCGGGCAGTTTTTTTCACTCCAGTCTGATACCGCTCTTATTTCTGCTTCACCATCGTCTCGTAGATATTCAAGACCGCTTTTACCGCGTCTCCGGCGGAGATATTGTTCTGCTTATAGAGCACGTCGGATACATCCCCTGCCGCCCAAATCCCCGGGCAGGAACTCGCTTGGGTCTTATGATCCACAATAACTTCGCCGCGCTCGTTCATAGCAACGAGGCCTTTCACGAATTCCGAGTTCGGCACCGCGCCGATCTCGACAAACACACCTTCTACGGCAAGTTCTTTTTTCTCATTCGTAGTCTTATCGAGGTAGGCCAAATGCGTTACGAATTGCTCGCCTTTCACTTCCTCAGTCAAGGCATTGGTGACTACTTCAACGCTCTGATGCCCCACTACCTTCTCAAGGGTTACCGCGTCGCCCTTCGGAGCTTCTGAACGCACGACGAGATAAATCTTCTTCGCGTATGGCAGAAGATCGATCACCGCTTCAACTCCGGCATTGCCGCCGCCTACCACCGCTACGGTTTTATCTTTAAAAAGCGGTGCGTCGCAAATAGAGCAGTACACCACGCCCTTGCCTTCGAATTTGTCTTCGCCCGGAACATTAAGACGCCGGCGGCGCGAGCCGGAAGCGAGGAAGATATATTTCGTTTCTAATTCTTTGCCGCTTTGGAGATACACTTTGAAACCCTGCTCCGTATCCTCCGCTTTCCGCTCTATTTTCGAGACTAAATCTCCTTCCATAATATCCAAACTCTCCTTGTGCTCGAAAAGATGCTTCTTGAGTTGCTCGGCAAGATCGAAGCCGGAAATTGACGGCGTGCCGATCCAGTTTTGCACATCCGCGGAAACGATGGACTGACCGCCGAACTCCTGCGCCACAAGCGCGGTCTTCATTTTCTTACGCGCCGCGTAAATACCGGCAGCTACGCCGGCAGGACCGCCACCGATGATTAAGAGATCATACATAGTAGCCTTAGCCTATTCGACTCCCAGTGCTGCCGCGAGATCGGAACGGCTGAAACCAACATAGATTTCGCCTTCGACATCGAAAACGGGAACGCCCCACTGCTGGGATTTGGCGAACATTTCCTGTTGGGCCGCTTGATCGTCGGCGACATTCACTTCTTTATATTGAATTCCTTTTTCTTGGAAAAACGACTTGGCCATCTTGCAATATACGCACGTCGGCGTCGTGTACATGATTACGCTTTTTGTCATAGGACTACATTTTAACGCTGAGGGCTGTGGAGAGCAAATAAACTGCATCAGGGCTATGGCTTCTTAGCCTTGGCCTTTCAGTTTCCTTACTCCACGTACGTAGCCGGAGTGCCATTTACGCCTGCTGCCTGGCCACCGCTTAAGTCATTCTTAATCTTTCCGGCGTATTTTTTGGAATCAAGACAAGCGGTAAAGCTCGCAATATCCATATTCAGATTTTTGGCGATCGAGAGGAAAAGGGAGCGGTTCAAATTACCACTGTTTTCCTTAGCATCGATGTGCTCAGTTGCAAATAGTTGGTCGTGATATTGCCAGAACTTGCCCTGGTCCCGGGAACACTCCGCTGCCATGGCCGCATCGGTGGATTCGGTATCGCCCGGCTTGTATTGTTCAAGGAAAGGAAAGTTTCTGAAGATAAATTTGACCTTCCCCGTTTGCACGTATTGGCTTATGAGCGCAGGTTCCGCATCCGTAAAGAATCGCGCGCAGAACGGGCACTGATAATCGGCATATTCGATAACGGTTACTTTGGCTTTCGGATCCCCCATGACATTATCTGCATCAGAAGCTGCCGGAATGTTCTTCACGCTCTTATTCGAATCGAGATCAAGCACATTCGCCGGCCACTGCTTCAACGGTTTCTGGAGGGCGGTTTCAATCGAAGTCTGGAAGGTAGTCCAGGGCTGGGCGCCGTTAATGAAGACGCCTGTGTATTGCGGGCCGGAGGAACTGCCGCCACTACGGAAGGCATACAATACCGAACCGGAAATGAGTACCGCGGCGATAAGAATCGATGCTGGCAAAACGTAGGGATTTACTTTATTTTCCATGCTACAATCCTAACCGTATGATACCTCGCGTCAAGTGGAGTTCGGTTAAGGCGTTTTTCTTCGAGAATAAGAACTCGCGCCAAACGATCATTAAAAATACCTTTTGGCTCGCGGCGTCCAATTTCGCCGGTCGGCTTATTCGCGCAGGGATCATTATCTATTCCGCGCGAATTCTCGGAGCGGCAGGCTACGGCGTCTTTTCATATGCCCTGGGCATCGCCGGGTTCTTTTCGGTATTTTCCGATATTGGCGTATCCGCGATCTTAACCCGCGAAGTATCGCGCAATCCGAAACTGGTCCACGAATACATTTCTACGTCACTCCTCATCAAGATCGTGCTCATTATTTTAAGCATGGGCGTCATTATGCTCGTGGGGCCTCACTTTACGAAAGTATCTCAGGCGCTACCGCTCCTGCCCTTCGCGGCGCTCCTCTTGGCTTTCGACGGCATCCGTGACTTTGTGCTTTCGGTAAGCCGCGCGAAGGAAAAAATGGAAATTGAAGGCGTCGTGAATATCGTCACAAACGTAGGCATTACTCTCCTCGGCATTCTTATTATTTTTCTCCGGCCGACCCCCCGCTCACTCATTGCCGGCTATGCCTTAGGCTCCGGGCTCGGCATGATCGTGGCGCTCGTCATCTTACGGGAATACTTCCGCTCACCGCTTCGGACGTTCCGCAAAGAACTTATGAAACCGATCCTCCTCGAAGCCCTACCCTTCGGTTTTATGACGCTCCTCGGCTCACTTATGCTCTCCTCCGATACCATCATGCTCGGTTGGCTCTCGAACGCTACCACACTCGGTATTTACTCTGCCGCTCAGCGCCCGATCCAAGTGCTCTATGCCGTGCCAAGTTTTCTCTCCGGCGCGCTTTTCCCCTCGTTCGCGAGGCTCGCTATGGAAGAAGGCGATCGTTTCCGCCATGTGTTCGAACGCGCGATAGCGCTCTCACTTCTCGTCGCGATTCCCATGGTTGCCGGCGGCTTAGTGCTCGGCCGTGACATCGTCCTCCTTCTTTTCGGACCGCAGTACATTGCCGCGCAGGTGTCTTTCATGATCCTCCTTGCAACACTCATTACTAATTTCCCGAGCGGGTTCATTGCGAATGGTGTCTTCGCCCATAATCGCCAGAAACTTCTCATTGTATCCGTGACGCTCGGCGGACTCGGCAATGTCATCTTTAATTACCTGCTTATTCCACGCTGGGGTTCCGCGGGTTCATGTGTCGCGACGATTATCGCCCAGGTCGCCTCGCAGGGCTTTCTCTGGTACAAGATGAAGAGCATCCGCACATTTTCCGTATTACCGCATCTTATGAAAATATTTTTGGCGAGCGCGATTATGAGTCTCAGCGTCTTCGGATTCGCGCATTGGGGCATACCGCTCATCGCGAATATTGCTTTTGGCGTCGTTATTTATTTCTTTGCCCTCATATTGCTTAAGGAAAAGCTCCTTGCGTACTTCCGCCCGCCAAGAGAGCATGTTTAAAGATCCTCTCCCGGCCGCGAGCGAGGCAGTGCGATGCAAGTCCAAGGCGCTTTGACTAAGGCTTACTGGTAGTACGCCGCAAGAAAAGAAACGCAGGAATTGCATCGCACTGACCGCTCCTAAAAGGTTCCGTCTATTTTCTCGGCTGGCTGCGTTGCGGCTCGGAGACGTAGCTCATCGGCTACAATCTCCATCACCGCGCCTTGTCATCCGAGAAAATAGAAAGGAACGCGGCTCAGGGAAGGATCTTTAAACATGCTCCAGCTCCCTCGGATGCCGGAGAAATGCCTTCCGGAGTGTGATAGGATAGAGAGCATATGTCAGCTACCAGGAAGTTTTTCCTGCTCATTTTAGATGTGGCGCTCCTCTACGGGGCGCTCGCCTGCACCCTGCTTTTGCGCTATCGCGGCGCGGATTTTAAAGCGCACTGGCAGGATCACGTTTTGCCTTTTGGCGTTCTTTTCCTCGCCTGGATTTTCATTTTTTGGATCTTTGATCTCTACCGACAAAAAGCGTTCGTAAACTACAACGCACTTATTAACCGCATTCTCTCCGCTACCGGCATCGCGATACTCACTTCGATTGTTCTTTTCTATCTTTTCCAAGAATTCTTCCGGCTTACCCCCAAGACAAACCTCTTCCTCTTCGCCGCCTGCATGGTAGCTCTGGAGTATGTGTTCCGGAGTATTTTTCTCGCAATTGTCCGCTTCCGTCCGGAACCCGCAATCGTGATCGGAAACTCATCTGAAATCAACGAGCTCCTCGCCTACCTCAAAAAGCACCCGCATGCCGGCTATGAGGCGGTAGCAGCGATTCCTCAGTTTACCGCCGCGACCGTGCATGAGCTGCCGCAACTTATTCGGGAAGAGCAGCGGGCGCACACGATTATCATACAACCCTCAATCGCGAAGGACCCTGCCGCAATCCGCGCGCTCTATAATCTCTTACCGCTCGGCATCACCATCATTAACTTTGCTGATTTCTACGAATTGGTATTTGAGCGCGTGCCCCTGGATGAGCTTGAGGAAGGCTGGTTTATCGAGCACGTTACGACACATAAGCCGCTCTATGATCGCGTGAAACGGCTTATCGATTTCTTCTTGGCGCTTTTCTTCTTCATCGTGCTCTTTCCGGTATCGCTTCTCATCGCGGTCTTCATCAAACTCACCTCTCGCGGACCGGCGATCTTCGCACAGAAGCGGGTGGGCAAGAATGACCGTCCCTTCCTGCTCTACAAATTTCGCAGTATGACGACCTGGCAGGGCGGCAACGATGGCACGCCGGCTTGGACTCAAGAGAACGATCCGCGCATAACCGCATTCGGAAAGTTCCTGCGCGCTACTCATCTCGATGAGATCCCGCAGCTCTGGAACATTATCCGCGGCGATATTTCCTTCACCGGTCCGCGCCCGGAACGGGTGGAGCTCGCGGAAGAATACGGCCGCTTCCCCTACTACCCCATTCGCCACGTGGTGCAACCGGGGCTCACCGGTTGGGCGCAGATTAACTACAAACCCTCCGCGTCGCTCGAGGAAGGTAAGGAGAAATTGAAATACGATATTTACTATGTAAAGAACCGCTCCTTCCTGCTCGATATCGCGATTATTTTGAAAACGATTAAGTATATTTTTGCGAGCGCGGGATAAGAGAGCTCGGCATGCGGAGTGAATAGTATATACTATATTATATAATATAGTATATACTATTTCGATTGACAGGATTTGTAGTTCGTATACTATGCCAGAGGATCATAAAAAAGGAGACGGCATGGAGCACAAAGAACATACGTCGGAAACCGAAGCGAAGACTCCCCAGTGGGAACGGGCCTATGGCATGCTCGAGACGACACCGCTTGGTCAGCGGAACCAAAGCGTCTACGTGCGCGACGCTAATGAGAAGATGATTCGCGACCGCACTATTCCGTTCCATCTCACGGATGTTATCATTCTCATCCTACGGGAGTGCTCTATCCCCGGTGCAGAGAAGCTCGCTTTTAACAAAACCGACTATGCCCTTCTTGCGGACATCTGGCGGAAAGTTGTTGACTTGCACTTCGTGGAAGTCTCTCCCAATCATCCGAACTACTTTGAGTTTTCGTCCGCGAGAGCCGAATCGTAATACATGAAAGGAGCATATCAAGCATGTGCTCCTTTTTGCTACTATGAATACAGTATTCATGGAGGAGAAGGATTATGGAGTTCAAACAAGTGACTACGCCGGAGTCTGAAGCGTTCTTCAAAGAACTTCGGGAGTCTTACGAATATGTAGAACTCTCACCTCAGAACCTCGCGGCCTTAGACAGCCTTCGCCTGACTGGCGAGGAAGAAAGTTCATCGCCACTTCCCCGTATTATGCTGGATTAAGGAACCCCGCCGTTAGGCGGGGTGTTTTATTTATGGTATAAAAAACGACATGTGCGGCATAGCAGGACTCTATACCTACGCGGGCCACGGTGCGCAGGAAGCAGATCTCGTGAAGATGCGTGACACGCTCACCCACCGCGGACCTGATAGCGGCGGCAATTACCTCTCCCCTGACGGCAAGGTTGGCTTAGCACAAAGGCGTTTAGCGATTATTGACCTTCGCCCCGAAGCAGCCTGCCCCATGCCGAACGAAGACGGAAAGCTGTGGATTACTTTTAACGGCGAGATTTACAATTTCAAAAAATTACGGGAGGAACTCAGGACAAAGGGCCATACTTTCCGCTCGGAAGGCGACACGGAAACAATTCTCCATGGCTACGAGGAATGGGGTACGAATGTGGTGAAGCGCCTGAATGGTATGTTTGCGTTTGCGCTCTGGGACGATGCTAAAAAGATACTCTTTGCGGCGCGCGATCATATCGGCATCAAACCGTTTTACTATGGCGTCCAAAACGGTGCCTTTTATTTTGGTTCGGAGATCAAAGCGATTCTCGCTCACTCGGACTTCAAAAAAGAACTGAACGAGCCGATGATCGGGCACTATCTCGCTTTCTCCGCGATGCCCGCGCCACACACGCTTTTCAAAGATGTCTTCAAACTGCCCGCGGCGCATGCCCTCACGATAAATGCTCGGGGCGAGCTTGAGCTTTTCGAATATTGGAATCCTCTGGAGCCGGAGCATCCGGTGCCGCAGCATAAATCTCAGCAATTTTATATCGAGGCGGCGCGAGGAATTTTAAACAACGCCATCGAGATGCAGATGATGTCAGACGTACCCTTCGGCTGTTTTCTTTCCGGCGGTATTGACTCCTCTTTGAATGCCGCGCTCATGAGTAAAGCACTCGGCAAGCCGGTCGAGACTTTTTCTATCGGCTCCGGGGATACTAAGTACGATGAGTTTGAGTATTCGCGAAAGGTAGCGGCGCTTCTCGGCGCAACAACGCATGAACGGACGGTTACGTTTGAAGATTTTTCGAAGTACCTCGATGAGTACGGGAAATTCGCGGATGATCCAAACGGCGACCAAACTAATTTCCTCGTGTTCTACCTCTCGCAGTTAGTCCGCAACTCCGGCGTCATCGTGGTCCAGACGGGCGAAGGTGGCGACGAACTGTTTGCAGGATACGAGACATATAAAAAGGCTGCGAGCCTCTATCCCTTTTGGGGCATATTCACATCTTTGCCTAACGGCTTTTGGCGCATCGTAAAGCGCCTGGCGCACCTCTTCGGAGTTTCAGAGTTCACCGAGGAATATATTGATCGCTTAGTTCGTCGGGAGGAACCGTTTTGGGGGCATGCCACGGCATTCTCCCCGCTTCAGAAGAAGAAGCTTCTTACCAAAGCCTACCGGCATGATCCCGCCTGGAACGCGGAATACGCAGTTGTTAAAAAGTATTATGACGAGGCTCGGCGGCACGCTCCCCGCTTGGATTTCCTAAACCGGATCGCCTACCTCGATCTCAAAACGCGTTTGGCGGATTTTCTTCTGATGCGTGTCGACAAGATGGGTATGGCACACTCAATTGAAGCGCGGGTACCGTTTTTGGATTATCGCTTAGTGGAACTCGCGCTCCACATCCCTGCCGATGTGAAACTCCAGGGCGGCGAGCTGAAGCATGTGCTCAAAGGAATTGCGAAGTCTGTTTTGCCGGATGAGATTGTGTATCGCAAAAAGCAGGGTTTCGGTGCACCGGTTGAAGAATGGCTGCGCGAGCCGCAAACCGCATCCATACTCCTCGAAAAGATCTATCAATCGAAACTCAGCGAACGTGGCTTCTTTGACTACGATTACGTGCGAGAGCTTGCCGCGCGCCATGCGCGCGGAGAAAATCATACCTTTCGCCTGATGAATCTTCTTACGCTGTCTCTTTGGTACGATTACTGGTTTTAGGCTTGACAGTCATACCTGCAATTGGTACAAACACCCTAGCAAATCGATTTAGGGAGGATGCATGTCTCCAGGACAGATCTTAGACGCGGCTCTCAGCCCAGCTCTCCTTCACATTGTTCTCACTTCTTGCGGAATAATCTTTGCGCTCGGTGGGACACATAGACTTTTTCAAGAAGCGGTAATTTCCATTGACAAAGACATTGAAGACAAAGAACGGATGCATTTTGTAAATGTCGTGGAAACCTTTAATGGTTGCGCGGCTGGGCTTGCAAGCGCTATCCTCATTCTTATTCGAGTTTTCGCGCCTATCGTGGCCGTTATCGTCGCGATCTCGCTTCCTGCAGGAAACTTTGAGATAAAGTTGTGGCAAGGCATGATAGCTGCCTATACCACTATCGGAAGCTTGGTTCTTACTCAGAGATTCGTACTGCGAGGCGAAGAGCTTGAAAACCGCAAACTAAAAAAGGGCCTTCTCTCGATTGACTCTCTGCCACTCTCGGCGGAAGCGGAAAATAAATACATCGATACTTATTTTCTGATTAAAGAGCTCTTGCAAATAGAGCCAGCTGGAGGAGAGATGCAAAATTTCCTCAATCAGCTTCGGGAGGGAAATATCAGAAGGAGACAAGCTGCTCTCCTTGCGTTAATCCTCAAAGGACAAGGGATCAATCAAGCCAAGAAGATTGACACGAGAAATCCCAACCTTGAAGAGTTAGCTAACACGATCCAGACAATCATCAGCAAGGTCCCCCACGCATGAACCGACTCCGCACTCTTTAGTGCGGAGTTTCTATTTGATACTTCTTTAGATCCGCGTCCATCATTATTTTTACCAACTCATCAAAACCAGTCTTTGGTTGCCAGCCAAGCTTGTTTTTGGCTTTCGAAGCGTCGGCGATGAGATTTTCCACCTCTGCAGGGCGGAAATACTTGGGATCGATTTCAACATAATCCTTCCAGTTCAATCCAACATATTCAAAAGATGCTTCCAAAAAATCCTGCACGGAATGGGTCTCACCGGTACCGATCACATAATCATCCGGAGTATCTTGTTGCAACATCATCCATGCAGCTTCCATATATTCCGGAGCGTAGCCCCAATCACGACGAGCTTCCAAGTTACCGAGATAGAGTTTCTTGTCTAATTCCGCTTTGATGCGCGCCACGGCGCGGGTAATTTTACGCGTGACGAATGTTTCACCGCGACGCGGAGACTCGTGATTAAAGAGGATTCCGTTTACCGCATACAATCCGTACGCTTCCCGGTAATTCACGGTAGCCCAATAACCGAAGACTTTGGCGCAGCCATAGGGACTGCGTGGATGAAAAGGCGTCATTTCATTCTGCGGCGGTGGCGTAGAGCCAAACATTTCAGACGATGATGCCTGATAGAGACGTACCCTTTTGCCGCTGCTTTTTTCATAATCCTTGACTGCCTCGAGAATGCGGATCACACCGACTCCCGTGACTTCAGCGGTATATTCCGGCAGATCGAACGAAACGCGTACGTGCGATTGCGCGCCGAGATTGTATATTTCATCCGGCTCGATTTCGTAGAGCAGTTTGCGAATCGTGTTACCATCGGAAAGATCTCCATAATGTAAGTTCAATTTTCTATCCTCGTGAGGATCTTGGTAGAGATGCTCGATTCGCTCCGTATTGAACGTGCTCGCCCGCCGAATAATGCCATGCACCTCATAGCCTTTAGAGAGGAGCAGTTCCGCTAGATACGATCCATCCTGACCGGTCACGCCTGTTATTAAGGCTCGTTTCATTTAGGTAAATAATTGAGGAATTTTACGGAAGAACTTCAGCCAGGCAGGGATGATGCCATTGCCCAGCTTATTTACTTTCCAGGCACGTGAATCGTAGACCTTATGCTTCCACACCCGCGTCCAGAATCCCCCGCTCATACCGCCTGCGCGCATGGTCACCACGGTTTCGGGCACATAACAGGAGCTCACTTTGTAGCGCTCGATGAATCGCAGCATGAGTTCATAATCCGCGGCACTTCCGAAATCGGTCCGGAAGCCGCCGTGGGTTTCATAGATTTTCCGGCGTACGAAAAACGTTGGATGCGGCGGGTGCCAGCCGCTCGCGAATTTACCCCGGCCGTAGGGCGAGGATTTCCAGCGACGCACGATTTTTTTGATATTCCTGCGATCCACAAATACGAGATCCCCCCAGCCGGCATCCGCTCCGGTTTCTTCCATAGCACGCACCATGTGCGCGACTACATCCGGGCCCGTATAAAAATCGTCCGCATTGAGAAGTGCGATGATATCGCCAGTCGCCATCCGGATTGCTTGGTTCAGGCCGTCGTACATGCCGCGATCAGGCTCATTCACGAGGGTAAGATACTCGGAGTATTCTTTCACAACGCTCTGGGTACCGTCGGTCGAGCCACCATCTTTTACGATGTATTCCATATTCGGATAACTTTGTCCGAGTACGCTCTGAATACAGGTACGGATATACTTACGGTTATTCAAGACTACGGTGATAACGGTGACTTTGGGGAGAGGCATAAGAGGTTCTACATTACTCGGCGCGAGTGACCATATAGTTGCCGAGTACTAATACATCCATCTTTGTGCGCAGGTAGCAATCAATCGCTTCTTCCGGCTTATTCACGATTGGCTCGTTTTCGTTAAAGGAGGTATTGAGCACAATCGGTATGCCGGTGATTTTCCCTACCGCTTCAATCAGGCGGTAGTAGCGTTCGTTCACTTCGCGCGATACGCTCTGCAAACGGCCAGTGCCATCCACGTGAACGACAGCGGGGATGCTCGCCTGTTTGTCTTTTCGAATCGCGTATACTTTCTCCATAAATGGCACAGGGTACTCTTGCTCAAAAAAATCTCCCACCCGTTCTTCGAGCACCGAGGGTGCGAATGGCCGAAACGGTTCGCGCTTTTTGATCTTCACATTCATGCGCTCTTTTATTTCGGGAAATGCTGGGTTCGCTACAATGCTGCGGTTCCCTAACGCGCGCGGGCCCCACTCGGTGCGCCCCTGAAACCAGCCTACAATGCTGCCTTCGGCTATGTGCTGCGCAACTCTGTCGTAGAGCGCGGTGTCATCCAGGCGTTCGTGCATGAGGCCGGCTTTCTCGAGAGCCGCTTTTAAAGCCGCATCGCTATGCTCCGCACCCCAGAAAGGAGACTCCATAACGAACCCGCGCGATTTATTTTGGACTTCATTCCATGCAAAGTAAGCCGCGCCGATTGCAGTACCAGCATCATGCCCCGCCGGAGGGATATAGATATTCTTGAACGGCGTATGTGCGCGGATCTTACCGTTTGCAAGGGAGTTCTGAGCTGTGCCCCCTGCAAAGCAGATCGTGTCGGAGCCGGTGACTTTAGCGAGGTGGTTTAGGATATGGAACAGAACCTCTTCGTAAATCGCCTGGAGGGAGGCAGCAATATTTTCATGATGCGAAGTGAGCGGTTCTTCGTAGGTGCGTGCCGGACCGAAAAGCTCCACGAGTTTTTCAGAATACATTGCTCCCACCTGTGGTTCTCCGCCTTCCCACGTCATCGCTACGCCTTTGGTATGGTGCGTGAAATATTCAAGATTCAGTTCAAACTTACCGTCAGCTTTCAAATGAATAAGCTGTCGGAACTCTTTGAGGTAGTCGGGTTTTCCGAAACCGGAGAGACCCATCACCTTGTATTCATCGCCGTACTTCATAAACCCCAGGTATTGAGTGACGGCGGTATAGAGAAATCCGAGCGAATGCGGATAGTGCACCGTATCCAGAATTTTCATTCTATTTCCGCGACCCATGCCCCACATAGTGCTCGTGAAGTCGCCCATGCCATCTACGGAGAGCACGGCGGATGAATCGAAAGGTGAGACGAAAAACGCCGACGCAAGATGCGCCTTATGATGCTCGACGTTTACAATCTTTGCTTTGAGAGCGCTCACATAATTTTTATCATCGAGCGGGAACTCTCTCGCCAATTCCTCCGCCAGACCACCGACTTTGAACAGGTTTTTCGCACGATCCATGAGTGAGCTCGCGCTCGGGAGATGCGTAGCCGTAAACCAAAGCTTCTTTTCAAGATGCGCTTTGGGGTCACGGCCGATCGCAATATAGCTTACATCCTTTAACTCCACGCCTGCGTAATCTAAACAGAAACGGATCGCCTCAATCGGCAATCCCGCCCAATGCTTTACGCGACGCAGCCGTTCTTCCTCGATCGCCGCGAGCAACACTCCATCTTTTATGATACAGGCAGATGAATCGCCATGAAACGCGTTAAGACCAAGAATGTACATACGGAAGAATAGTAATATGGAAAAGCCAAAAAATACAGGTTTTTCAGTCTCAACTGGTCCTATAACTTGACATCTGTAATATTTAATACTATAATGTAGATAGAACACGCAAACTAAGAATGAGGAGGGTTTATGCCCATTGAACAATTTAGTAACGTCGGGCTGTATTCGTCTCTCAGGGAAATCGAGCAGAGACTCGCGGAAGGTTTTACCACCTTTGCCTTCGGTAGAGGTCCATGGATCGTAAGAAAGGGAGAGCAAATGCGCCTCGTAGCCCTATTTGCCTTTTTTCATCCGGACGGACGGGTGGCCAGCACCGAACATTTCAAGTTGAACGACGGTATTACAAACGTTCACTGTCTACCACAAACCAATATCTATTCCTCGGTGAACGAGTTTGAGAGATTGGTCAAAAAGTGGAATGTTCAAATGAATTCGCCAGGACCCCTCGCGGAACTTGTCGCTGCGGCGAAAGCACCAGCCACATTAGCGTAAAACATTCATTGCAGAAACCGCGCGCTCGTCGCGCGGTTTTTATTTTTTTCGATTCATTTCATACACTTTCGCGTCCACTAAAAAACGATACCAAAAGCCTTGGAGGAAGTGGAAAATCGCACCTGCTTTGCCGTCTAGAAAACCTAAGAGGATAAAATAGCGGTACAGGAAGTAGAGCGTAGGACGTACAAAAAGTGGCAGGCGGTTATACAGATTGAGCTTCAGCCAGCGCTTGCGCTCAGCTTGCGAGCCAAAGAGTCCTGGTGAAAGGGCATGCTCACCCTCCCCTTCCACGATCGCTTTTGCTTCGCGCAGAGCATAGTTATTATGCTTTTGAATCCACCAGTGAAGGCTCTTTTTATTATCGTCTTTGAAATCGTTCGTGAGATTGCGGGCTTCGCCTTCAAGTAAAATAATGTGTTCATCCATCGCCCGCTCTTCCGAACGTGCAAAGCCCTTGCGGAAAAGTCGCAAAATGTAGGTGGGGTAATAGCCGCCATGACGAATCCAGCGCCCCATAAAATACACGCGGCGGGGAAGATAATAGCCGTTGACTCTAGAGGGTGCGGGGTGCGGGGTGCGGGGTGCAGTAATTGCTTCCACGATTTCTTCCCACAATTCTTTGCTCATCACTTCATCCGCATCGAGGCGTAGAATCCATTCAGTCTCTATCTTTAGTGTATCGAGCGCCCAGTTAAACTGATCGGCTTGGTTTACAAAATCATGCTCCACGACTTCCGCACCGAATTCATGTGCAATTTCGCGGGTGCGATCGGTGGAATGCGAGTCCACCACGAAGATTTTTTCTACCCAATGACGGACGCTTTGTAGCGCCTGGGGTAAATTTACTTCTTCATCTTTGGTAAGGATGATTACGGATATGGGAAGTTTGGTCATGTGCTCTAGGGCCGGTGCTGGCGAATGATCTTACTGTAGCTTTCCATAAATTGTTTCGCAACCGCGTCGTAGGAAAACTCTTCCCGTACGAGCTTACTTCCCTTCTCTCCCATTTTGCGGGCAAGATCCGGATTCGAGAGTATCTTATACAATGCGAATTTAACCGGCAGCTCATCTTTTTTGACCACGAAACCGGTTTCATGCTCTTGCACCCACGGCGCGATGCCTACCGCATCCGTAATAACCACCGGCACCTTAAAGTGCATTGCTTCTGCCACAACGCCCCCAAAATTTTCCGCATAGGAAGGCAGGCAAAATACATCCGCTGCCTGATAGGCGGATGATTTATCCGCGCCGTGGAGTTCTCCGGTTAAAACTACTCTCGAGGTAATGCCACGACCCAGGATATTCGCTTCCACTTCGCCGCGATAATTTTCATCATCACCGCCGGCAATCACGAGTACTGCGTTCGGAATTTCTTTACTCAGTCCCGCGAATGCATCCACGAGTGTATCCAGGCCTTTTTTCCAACTCAAACGACTGAGAAAGAGCACCACCTTTTCTTCAGGCTGAATATTGAAGCGTTGCCGAAAGCCCCTTGGATCGCCTTCCGGGAGCGAGCTTACGTCGAGACCGTTCGGGATCATTACTGCCGCGCGGCGCGGCAGACCAAGCTCATCATACTCCTTGAGTTCGATATCGGTCGTAAAGTGGATTGCATCGGCGTTCGCGAGATTGCGTTTCTCAAGCAGAGCAAGATACAGTTGTTTTTTGAGTGAGCTCTTTCTCTCGAGCGGTGCCCGCATAAGTGAGCCGCGCGGGGAGATGATATAGGGCTTCCGCGCGCGCGAGGCCGCGCGCGCGGCAAGCGTGGAAACGGAAAGGAATACCGAAGTGGCGTGGACGAGATCGAATTGAGAAGCGTTATCCATGAGCGCTCGGCGCAGGGCTCCGGAGTAGAACCAGCCCCTCGGGAAATTCGGCTTAAAGTAATACACCTTCACGCCATCCCGATCCACGGCAGTGTTCATCGGCACATCCAGATTTTCCGCGCCATCAATTGCGGTGGTGTATACGGTTACCTCCGCGCCAGCCCGGACTAAATGCTTATTGAGCGCATGAACGCTTTCTATGGGACCCCCATAGCGATAGGCGGGAAGATAGGTAGGCACCACATGTAAGATGCGCATGGTCTACAGACTATCACCCGGAAAGCCTATCCGCAATCAGTGGTGGGCGGCTAGGATACGCTCGTATTCGCGCACCATGTTGTTGCCATAATCCGCCCAGGTAAAACCGCTTTGCACCCTGAGTTTCGCGGACTCCCCCATGCGCTTCCGTTCTTCCGGATGGTCATACATCCACTGGATCTTCTCCTTTAGCGCTTCCACGTCACGGATTGGAATAACGAATCCATCTACCCCGTTGCGCACGATATCTTCGCCGCCGGTATTCACGCTGCAGATCACTGGCAGTCCGCAGGCCATAGCTTGCGGTTGGACCATGGCAAGCCCCTCTTCGATCGAAGGCAGGACGAATACGGAAGCGTTCGAATACTGTTTATAAAGTTCCGATTGAGGTACGTGGCCTACGTATCGAAAATCTCCTTCGTATGTTTTGAAAAATGGAGTCATCTCCTCGTTCATGGTGCCGACAAGTACGAGCTCGGCGTTTTGAAGATTCAGTTCTTTAAACGCCTTAAGCAAATAATGGACGCCTTTGCGGAGCGTCATGCCCCCTACGAAAATTACCCGGAACACGTCATCTTCTTTTGGAACTTGTCGAAAGGAAGCGAGATTCACGCCATAGGGCACGTGGAGCAGCTTCGCCTCCGGTATTCCTCGCGCGAGAAAAGTTCGCTTCACGTAGAGCGAGGGAATGGAAATGTAATCCGCTTCGTCGTATTCCAAAAGTTCTTTTTCGATGATTTTCGGATGCGGACGCATAAACGGTAAGACATTCGCGCCGTAGGCGGCATATTCTTCTTCTAAGATTTCGTCCTGATAGGCAATGTGGGAGCTGCCATGCTCTACAACGGTTACGATGCCGCGCTTTTTCGCTTCCCGCAGCGTGTGCAAAAAAACGGATGACCCCCCTGTCGCGATGTCGGGATTGCCGAGCCGCCGGGAAGCACTGCGATCAAAATACTCATGGATAGCAAATTGCGGATTCCAGACTTGCTTCACCCCGCTCGGCAGTTTTCGCCACAAGCGCTCCATGATTTCTTTAAGCACAATGGAGTGAATCTTTTCTCTAGGGAGCGTGGCAAATTGCAGAACTTTGAAACGTGGGTATGAGGTAATCAAACGTTCGAGCGCGCTATGACGCTCGAGTTCCTGCGCCAAATTGAAGAGATGGAATCTCCCCGGAACTGAAATCGTAACTTTCATGGGTTTAGGAGCCCGCCAAAAATTCTTTGACCGTTTCCGCGATCTTCTCGCCGGAAAGACCATTTTCTTTCCGCAAATAATCCTGATCTCCGGCAATCGTCATGAAGCGATCGCCTACGCCGATCTTTTTTACCCGACAATCACTCAAAAGTCCGCTTTCCGCGAGATAAGCGAGAACCGCGTCGCCGAGTCCCCCAATCACGCTATGCTCTTCCACGGTAATCACTCGCTTTGTTCCGGCGGCATCGCGAACCGCGCTATGAGCTAAGGGCTTAATGGAAGCCATGGAAAGTACACGACACTGGACGCCACTCGCAGCCAAAAGATCCGCGGCGGCAAGAACATTCTTTAATACAGGCCCCGCCGTGATAATGGCGCAGTCACCGCCTTCGCGAAGTATATTCGCCTTTTCAAAACCAAAATCGAAATCGCCGGAGTGCAAATCTTCTTCCTTGCTCTTTCCAAGACGCAGATATACCGGGCCGCGCGCGGTAAGAGCCACTTCCACCGCTTTGACGGTTTCAGCCGGATCGGCGGGCACGAGCACTTTCATATTTGGCAGCGAGCGCATGAGCGAAACATCTTCAATTGAATGGTGGGTGGGGCCCAGGAAGCCATAGCTATAGCCTCCGCCCACACCGACCAAAACAATATCCAGATTATGAAGACAGATATCGTCGCGTACTTGCTCGAAGGCGCGCATAGTGAGAAACGGAATGATCGTATACACGAAGACTTTCTTGCCACTCATCGCGAGCCCCGCGGCAATACCCATCATGTTCTGCTCCGCGACGCCACAATTTAAAAACTGATCCGGATGTTTGGCTGCGAAATCTTCAAAAACGGTAAATCCGAGATCTCCCGTTAAGAGCATGATGTTTGGATCACGCTCCACCGCCGGCCCTAATGTTTTGATGAAAGCGTTTCTCATGATGCTTCGATGTCGGCGATGACGCCGGGAAGTTCTTCGGCGGAGGGCTGCATATAGTGCGATTCAAGCTTATCTTCCATAGCTTTCCATCCTTTGCCTTTGACGGTATGAGCGATAATAACGTTTGGTTTGCTTTGCTCAAATGGCAATGTGGCGAAAGTTGCCATGAGCGCCGGGATGTCATGCCCATCCACTTCCGAGACTCCCCAATTAAAGCTCACCCATTTATCCGCAAGCGGTTCGAGGTTCAATACTTCCGCTGTGCGTCCAAATGATTGGATCTTGTTGTAGTCAACGATAACGGTGAGATTGTCGAGATGATGGTGACCCGCGAAAAGAATCGCTTCCCAGTTCGATCCTTCATCGAGCTCTCCGTCAGAAAGCATCACGAACACGCGACGCGAGGAGCCGCTGCGCTTCGCGGCAAGCGCCATACCAAGACCGACTGGCAGTCCGTGACCCAAAGAGCCCGTGGAAGTTTCCACGCCGGGTAAACCGTTTTTTGTGGAATGTCCCAAAAAGATCGTGCCGTTCGTGTAATATTGCTTAAACTCTTCCGGATCAAAAAAGCCCCGGTATGCCAAAGCGGCGTAGAGCCCCGCGCCCGCGTGTCCTTTGCTTAAAATGAAAATGTCCCGCTCCGGATCGGTGGGATTCTTGGGATCAACGCGCAAAACATCAAAGTAGAGCGTCGCGAGAACATCCGCCGCGGAAAGGCTGCTGCCAATATGCGCGGCTCGGACCGGCACGGCCATATTGAGGACGGCAATTCGAATTTTCTTCGCGATGCTTTTGATTTCTTCGGCGTTCATATTACGAGTTATTGGCAGCGTACCAAGCGGCGTATTTCGTGAGCCCATCTTCCAAGGAGTATCGAGCCTTCCATCCCAAAGCCCCGGCTGTTAGAGACATATCCGCGACCCAATGGGTTGGCTCAAGCTGCTTCGGAGGTATCGTACCATAGGTCGCTTGGATTTTCTTCCCCGTAGCCTTTCCTGCGGCGGCGACCACTTCTTCTATCGTAGACTGGATACCCGTGCCAAGATTCAGAACCATTCCTGTGATTGTATCTATTTTCTCGGCAGCGGCAAGATAGGCGTCAATAACATCTTCGATAAATACGAAGTCGCGCACTGCCGTTTTGGAAACAGCAGTGAATGGCTCTCCGGCAAGCGCTGCTTTTACGATTTTTGGCATTAAACGATAATCTTCTTCGTAGTAGCCATAGGCGGAAAAAATACGCAGCGTCGCCGCCTGAGCTCCTTTTTCCCGGGCCAGGTGTTGTGTGTAGAGCGTGCCGGCAGCCTTACAAACGCCATAGAGATTATTCGGCTCCAAACGTTCGTCTTCCATCATGGGATGGTTCTTTCGGCCATACTCCGAACTGCTCCCCGTATTTATAAAGGTAGCGCCCGTCGTAAGCGCCGCGTTCGCGATATTCATAGTAATAAGAACGTTGCCGAGTACCATATCTCGCTCTGATGGTATTGCCGAGGGATTGGCGCCCGCGGCGGCAAAATGAAAAACAATCGCTGGCTGGCTTTCTTTAAAAAGCTTCGCGACGTCTTCCGGCGAGGAAAGGTCAACGGTGTGAAAGATAATACTATCCCGCACGTCCTGAAGCCGTTTCAAATCTGATGCCGGACGGATGGGGCAATGCACGGTGTCGCCCCGTTTCAAAAGCGCGTGAATCATATTCGCGCCGATAAACCCGGTGCCGCCCGTCACGAGGACGTTAGCCATTCTTTTTGTATTTCTTGAAGAAGTCTTCGAACGTAGCCGTGACGTAACCTACCATCGCGTCGGTAAGACCGTGGTGAGCACCGATCAAGAAGGCGTTATTGAGGATGAGGTTAGAGTTCTTGAGATCACCCACTTTGCGAATGCCGATGTTTTGATACGCGGGATGCTTCAAAATGTTTCCCGAGAAAAGCGGACGGGTCTGAATCTTATGATCCTCGAGGAAACGCACGAGCTCATTACGAGTAAACGGCGCTCCTTTTTTGATCGTGAGCGGAAATGCTAGCCAGTTCACCTCACTCTTTGACGCGGTTTTTGGAAGAATGAACCATTGCGGATATTTTCCGAAAAACGAGTACAAATGATTGAAATTACGATTGCGACGCCCGACGAAGCCAGCGAGACGCTCGAGTTGTTTCAAGCCAAAAGCGGACTGCATCTCGGTTGGACGCATATTAAAACCGCGCTCCACGAAAACGAACGCGCTGTCATACGATTTGCCGTCGATCGAAAACGTGGCGAGGCGAGAACGAATCTTTTCATCATGTCGCGAGATGCCCCGGCCCCAATCGCGAATTACGCGCATCCGTTCGCGAAGCTTTTTATCGCTCGTCATGATCATGCCGCCAGCGCCGCCAGTCGTGATGATATGCGACGCGTAAAAGCTCGTCGTCGCAACATCGCTCCAGGCGCCAGACGGTTTACCATGATAGCGTCCCCCAATCGTGTCGCAGCTGTCTTCAATAAAAACCAGCTTATGTTTTTTGCAAAATACCCGGATTGTTTCCATAGCCACGAAGTTACCGATAAGATGCGGCGCGATGACGGCAACCGTTTTTTTGGAACGCGCTTTCTCGAGATCCGCCGGGTCCAGAACATACTCCCCTTCTTTCACATCAATCACGACGGGGACGAGTCCGGTCTGCACGATCGGCGCGACCGTGGTATTGAAATTGCATGCGGCAGTGATTACCTCTGAGCCTTTCGGAAAATGATAGGCGGTAAGGGCGATAAGATTCGCGGATGATCCGGAGTTAACAAACAGGCCGTACTTTTTGCCAAAGAGTCGCGCGATACGGTTTTCGAATTCAGTAGTAATTTTGCCAGTGGTGAGCCAACCATTTTTGAGACAAGCATGCACTGCTTCGATCTCTGGATCGCCAAAAGCGTCTTTGGTATTCGGCGCATACCACACCCAGTCAGTACCCGGAGTAAATTTTTTCTTGGCAATAAGAGTGTTGTCGCTCATGATCGGTTAGTGCATTTCCACTTTGCCACCCTCGGTCTCGATCGGCACATGGCGCATCCAGAGCTTATCGCGCCACCAGTCGCCGTTCGTGGTATACCATTCTATCGTGCGGGTTAAACCTTCTTCCATACTGACTCGCGGTTTCCAGCCTAACACCCGACGAATCTTCGAGGAATCGGCAGTGTGGCGGAATACCTGACCGGGGCGATCGCCCACGTTCAGGGCAAATTCGGTATGCTTCATCTTCTGCTCCTTGGACTTATCCATCTTTTTAATAATGAGCGAGGCGATTTCATTTACCGAATAGCTCTTATCGGCGCCGACGTTGAATACTTCGCCTGCGACTTTCTTGAGCGGCGCATGGATGACAAGGTCAATGGCGCGCGCAAGATCCTCGACGTAGGTGAAGTCGCGGCTCGACGTGCCTTCACCATGGATGGTCATCGGCTCATTCAAAAGACGACTGGTAACGAAACGAGGAATGAGTTTCTCGAGGTGCTGGTTTGGCCCGTACATATTGAACGGGCGAATGATCGTCGCCGGAAGTTTGTAGGTGGCGACATAGGAATACACCAAGCGGTCCGCGCCCGCTTTCGCGGCAGCATACGGACTCATCGGATTCAACGGATGGGTTTCGCTCATCTTCTTTGACTCAGCCGTGCCGTAAACCTCGCTCGTTGAGATATGCACGAAGCGATCAATATGCTTGCGATGATTTAAAACAGCATTTGCGATACGCTGCGTGCCGATCACATCGGTCTCAAAGAATGCTGAGTCATCGAAAATGGAGCGTGTTACATGCGTTTCCGCGGCGAAATGCACCACAATATTCGCTTTGCCGATTAAATGATCCACGAGCTTGGCGTTTTTGATATCGCCGTACCAGAACTGGAAGCGATTGCTCTGCTTTATATAGTCTGGGATATTGCGGATATCCGCGGCATACGTCAGCGCATCCAAAACGATAAAGTTATATTCCTTATATTTTTCAAAGAGATATCGGAGCACATTACTCCCGATAAAACCGGCGGCGCCGGTCAAAAGAACCGTCTTCCTGATGGTTGATTTGGGCATGCGTTAAGTATCCACCATCTGCTTGTAAATTTCAACAATTGTCCGGGCGCGATCACCAAAGAGACCGCCGTGCTGCACTTTCGCGTACCCTGCTTTCGCAATCCGTTCCCGCTCCTCCGAGTGCTCTAAATAGTAGCGGATTTTATCCCGGAACTCCTCGTAGGAATCGAAAAATTCGGCTTCTTTGCCTTCCTCAAACACCTCCCCCGTCTTCGCGGTACGCTCGTGGAGCATGAATGCGCCGCAGGCCGGGATCTCGTAGGTACGGCATGCCAGAGTCTCGTCATTATGTTTTCTCACGAACGCCGTTACTATCTTCGAAGCAGCCATGACTTTGGCCATATCTTTTAGATAGAGCGCTTTGAACTGAATCGCGCCGCTTTTTTTGAGACACGATTCTTTCGGCATCTTTTCCCAACCATTGCCGTATATTTTTATCTTGAAACCCTCTCGGCATAGTTTTTCCATGTAGTCCACGCGCGGCTCCGGAGCATACGTGCCCATGAAGAGCACGTCCGCGCCCATGACTTTGTCCTCATCACTCAAGTGCTCCGGCGGACGGTGCATAGTGGGATCCGCCGCGCACGGCAGGAAAAATGACTGTTTGGCTCCGTAGTGCTTTTCGAGTTCGATGCTGTTTGCGTAATTAAATGAGAAGTGCGCGTCGTAATGTGGAATGGAAGCGTAAAAGTGATTGCTCGCGGTTTTTGGAAATTTCACGTAGTCGGGGTACCAGGAAAAAGTCTTCGCGACTTTTTTTAGCGCGTCTACCGTTTGCGGGGTAATGAGTATGGGTTTAAAGAGTACTATAAAATCAGGATGATAGGCTTGCGCTGCCTCAAGCAACTTTTGGTTTATTGCGCCGATATTCCAGTAATGCGGTGTTCTAAAAAACTTATTGAGCAGGCGGTTCAGGAACGAGATCCGGTACTCCAAAAAATCGATGGTGCGAACTTCAAGCCCCAGGGACTCAAATGCTTTGACCACCATTTCTTCGCTAGACCCGCGCCATAGTTGGCCGCCGATAAGTACTTTCATGGATGGCCTGATTATAAAAGAAGCCGCTTCCTTTTGGGAAGCGGCTAGATACCAAGCAGCTTGCGAGCGGTCGCAATCATGCGACGCTGATGTCCGAGGGTATTCTGAGGTAACTCATTGAGGGGAAAGAAGGCACCCTCACGCGGATGCGACCCTTCGACGGCTCGCGTGAGATACACCAGAGATTCTTGCTGGCCCCTTGGATCCTCGCCTAGACTTCGCTCGCTTTGATCGTCAGGACCCGGCATGTGTTCGGAAACAAAAAAGAACTTGGGGTCCCACACCGCGAGTCCGGTAGGTTTGATTTCCCGATGCAAGAGCTCTGCGAGTTTCGCCTCTTGAGACTGTCTCCGTAAAATCATGCTTCCGGGAACATGCCAGCCGTCATACTCGTCATCTTTGCGATACAAGAGGAAAATCCTCTCGTATTCGTCAAAAATCATGAGCTCTAAAGGTACGGTCGGCATGAGCCACGCCAAAGCTCGAAAGACATGTTGGGGAAAATGCCACTCACCTTCTCTGCGTCGGAGGTCGGCGGAAAACGCGGCGCGATACGCGAGATCGGCAAAGAGATCCCACTCAGCTTCGGAGAGAGGTTCATCGTTTCTCACATCAAACCTCCATTCATGAGTGCGCTCAAGTCGTCCTCGGGAACGAGAATATTCTTGCCGATACCGAACGCCATTCCCATCGCCACGTCATTCCCTGAATCGCTGATCAAGAACGAGGCAGCGAGATCGATGTCGTATTTCTCGGTCGCGGCTTTGAGCATCCCCGGCAAAGGCTTGCGGCAACCACACGCTCCTTCCTCGTGCGGACAATAGAAAATATCGAGGAGCTCCACGCCTTCATGCTTCAGGGTATCGCGCATGTGATCATGAATTCTCGTGAGATCTTCCTCCGTCATCACTCCCCGCGCGACACCGCGTTGATTGGTGATCACAATGAATTCGAATCCCTGCGCCGCCAACCGCTTGAGAAAGACGACGATGCCAGGATTGAAGGCGAAAGAATCGATATCGGTGACATATCTCTTATTGAGATCTTGAATTGTCGGAGCTTTTTTATTGATCACTCCGTCCCGATCTAAGAACACGATTTTCTTGCCCATACAAACTCCTACAAGAAAGGCGCGGATTAGGAATCCGCGCCTTGTCATTCATTTGATGTAGTAACCGATACCGTGATAGTTCGAGTGAAGGATTTTTGTCACCGTATGTCCTTCATACTGCTCGATATTTTCCGTGGCGAGATCGGCGAGAAATCCTTTCGGCCCTCGATCCCCCGAAGTCTCGAGCTCGACATCATGGAACGCGATGATTCCACCGGGTCGCACAAGCGGCGAGTACAAGAGCCAGTCCTGCAACACGGCTTTGTAGGCATGATCGCCGTCGATGAAGAGGGCGTCGATGCCGTCCGGAAACATGCGATAGACTGCTTCGGTCACATGGGCCTCATTGGAACGGCCGGTAATGAGCGAGCTTTTGCCGTCTTTGAGCTGCCAGGCGTTGTAGAACTTGCCGATATTCTCGGCGAACTGCAGTTTGCGCTCGTGGTTCTGCTCGATCGAGACGACCCGATCGAAAAGCAGTCTCCACAGGAAATGGGTGCTGCCGTAGTAGCCGAGGCCGATCTCGACGATGCTGTTTCGCCCCTGGTATTCCAACAGAAAATCAACGAATTCGATAATCTCTGAACGAATCTGCTGGATACCGTAATTCTCGTCGAGGCCGAAGTTTTCGATCGGCAGCGAGTCCTTTTCCGGCACCCACTGGCCATTGCCGCGGAGCGCCACCCAGCGATCGAGTTCTTCCATGATCGCTTCACGGGTCTTGTGTTTCGTGACCTCATTACGAGCCATCTCTTTCATGCTTTCTCCTTTTCAGTTCTCAAGATTTCAAACTGGCGCAAATATACCAGACTAGCCAAAAACGGTCAAATGTTCTTAAAATAATCCTCGCTCACGAGATAACGCTCGGGCACACCGATATCAAACACTCCCCCCACGATCACATGGGCATTGCAGAGACCCTGTGCGGCAAGCGCCGGAAACAATTCTTTTTCGAGCGAGAATTTTTCATTGGGGGGCATGTGCTCTTTAATAGAAGTATCGAAAATATACACTCCTGCGTTTACGAGACCGCTCTGTTTTACGGGCAGCTTCTCTTCAAACCCTACTATTATATCTTTCTCGACTCGGACACTTCCCCGATCTGAAATATCATCAATCTCAGTAACTGCAAGGGAGGCCGGACGGCCGCTTTGCAGATGTTTCGCGAGCATCTCATCTAAATCAACCGGCGCATAGGAATCGCCATTCATCACAATAACTTGAGGAGTCGTTGCATGAGTAAGCGCTTTTTTAACTGCACCGCCGGTGTCTAAGGGTTCGTCCTCTTCGGAAAAAAGGATGCGCTCGTCATGAGCATACTTTTCAATAAATTGCTCTTTCATGTGGCTTACTGTGAGGATTACGCGTTTCAATCCCGCCTCCCAGATCTTTTTCAGGAGAATATCCAAAAATGATACACCGCCGACCTCCGCGAGCGGCTTCGGACGATCGCTCACAAGCGGAGCGAGCCGGGTGCCTTTGCCTCCGCAAAGGATAATGACATCACAATCAGTGCGCATCGGTGTAAATAACCTTGCTGCCCTCGTCTTCAAAACGAAACGGTACGTTCAAAACGGAATCCAACTCTTTTTTCACACGCTCGCGATCTTCCGGCCGCACATAAAACAAGAGGAAGCCACCGCCACCGGCGCCCAGTAATTTGCCGCCGAGCGCGCCTGCTTTGCATGCGCGTTCGTAAATCGAGTCAATAGCGTCATTCGTAACCGCACCCGTGAGCCCTTTTTTAATCATCCAGGTCTCGTGGAGTAGACGCCCAAAATCATCGAGTCCTCCGGGCCCATCTTTCAGTATGGTCTCTGCCTGATCTACGAGCTCGAGCATGGTGCGCAATTCTTTCTCTTTGGAACTAGTGGCCCGAATCTGCTCACCGGCGATTTCAGAAGCGGTGCGGGAAAGTCCCGTGAAATACATGAGGAGCCGATCTTGAAGCATGCTTTTCATCTCTGGTGTCATCGCGACCGGTCGCACCGAGACTTTCTCCGGGCCGCCAAAGGTGATCCGATTAAAGCCGCCGTACGCTGCCGCAGTCTGATCCTGACAGCCCACATTTTGCCCCATGCGTTCCTGCTCCACATGAATAGCGTTCATGGCGAGATCCCGTTTAGTAATAGAGCGGCCCTGCAGTACATGGAGGGCATGGAGCAGTCCTACAACGAAGGAAGAACTGGAACCCATACCGCTCCGGTGCGGTAAATCGCCGTAATGATGAATCTCCAAACCCTCTTTAATATTCAAAAATTGCAAGAGTTCCCGCACTGAAGGATGCTCAATTTCTTCCGGAGCGTTGACGAGCTCGATCTTTGACCACACCACTCTGCTTTTCGTATCAAAAAAAGGCGGCATGTACCGGCACGCCAGGTAGCAATATTTATCGATGGTAGTGGAGATCACCGCTCCCTCGCCGAAAGTATCGAACCATGCGGGATAATCCGTGCCTCCTCCGAAAAAAGATATCCGGTACGGAGTGCGGGTCAAGATCATATGTGCCGTTATGGTAACGCAAACTAACCCATAAATCCAGAAGGTTGTCATGCCGAGCTCACTCGAGGCATCTCCGTAAAAACAGGTAAAAAGAGTGAGATCCTTCGACAAGCTCCCGCCTCCGCTAAAGCTTTGGCGAGGCGAGCAGGATGACACAGAAAAGGGGCGCCATAAGGCGCCCCAAAATTACTTCTAGAAATGTCCTGCGGGCTGAAACGCTCCGGTCGTACCGTAGAGATACGCGCCACGCTTACTGCCGTACCAAATGACGTGTCGCGCCCAGTCAGTGAGCGATTCTTGCCGATCACTCTCCCGTTCCACCATGAAGACTGAGGCTTTCTCGTTCACCTCGAGCGCCTCGCCGCGTAAAGCTTTCTCGTAGAGCTCCAAGGTATTGAAGCGCGAGACGAACTCGCGATTTTCAAGAACGCCCGGAAGTTTGAACATCGTTTGATTCAGTGCCACCGCCTCCCGGATGACCGCTTCGTACTGGGACATGCCCTTTTTACGAAGTACATCCACGAATGCGTCGGCAGCTTCTTCGTAGAATGCCGCAAGCGAGCCGGAAGCGACGAGACGGATCAACACATACTCATCCGTAGGCCACCACATGTCGAGCCAATCCGATGAATGACAGAATTCTTCTCCACCGGCTTGGATCGAGCGTGCTTTTTCGAGCATGAATGTACGGAGATCAGAGAGCACCGGAAACGCCGCGGGCGAACCGTAGCCTCCTTCCGTGAAAAGCTCGACGAGTTCACGATACGGTACACCTGTGAGACCATGCATGATGAGCAGTGGAATCTGGAGCGATTTGTCGAAGTGCAGGAATGCGGTCATCCAGCTAAATACTCGCATGCGCACCCAGTCCGGGCGCGACAGCGTGTTCGTTGCAACCACCACTTCCTGGAGCTCCGGCACATCGCCTTCGATTTCCTTGCGGCTGCCATGAATGTTGATGCTGCGACTCATCACCGTCTCCATTCCGAACTCCTCCTGATAGGCCGGGTCCGCCATTTCGGCGTTCGGCAAAATCGTGAGGTGATAGAAAAGAATCCGGTCATGCTGGCCATTAGTGATGAGTTCATCCACGCCATTCGCGAACGAGTCGTACGTTTCGCCGGGCAGAGCCAGGATAATGTCGGTGGTCGCTTGGATACCATCGGCCTTCATGCGACGCTGAATTTCCTTGAAAGAATCGAGCGAGATATTATCGCGCTTGATTGCCTTCAGGGTATCCATATCCATGGACTGCATCGAAATCGTCGCGCCCATGTTCAAACCGGAATCCGCGAAAATCTTCTGTACTTTATAGGAGCGCTCCGTAGCGTTTTTGGTATTCGAAACCGTGATCGCGGCGGGGTAGCCGGTACGCGCTCTCATCTCGGCGCAATACTCGGCGATTTCCACATCGCGGGGCAGAATACCGAAGTTCGCATCGGTGAGAAAGATAAAACGTACGCGGTGCGCGGCAAACCATTCCGCTTCCGCGTAGACATGCTCCAGCGGCCACGAGTTCACTTTGGTTGCCACGTAGGATCCCCAGTCGCAGAACGCGCATGAGAACGGACAGCCGCGATTCGTTTCCCAGGTACCGATCCACTCGGTAGTCGGGTTTGCGGCGATGAGCGGTTCGAATATATCGTCGAGATAGGGCGAAGGAAATTCTTCCAAATTCCGGGTACGTGACACGCGCTCGGTCTGGATAAAATTGCCCCACGCATCAATGAAGCTTACCGAAGGAATGTTCTTCCAATCCCCCGTGAGCTCCTCGAGAAAAGTGGTGAATGGTTTTTCGCCTTCGCCGTGGCAGACAAGATCGATGAAGGGATACTGGCGCAGATACTCTTCTACGCGTTTCGCGTCGTAATGCATCGCGGCATTACTTCCTTTGGCCACCGCCTCGCGTGCCATTTTGCGTTGAATCCGATCGGGCACGTGCGGACCACCGGCGATAATGATTACCTCCGGCTTCCGGGCTTTGAGCCGCTCCATGATCCGGAGTGAGAGCTCGTTATTCCACACATAGAGACTGAATCCCACCACATCCGCCGGCACGAGCTTCTCGACTGCCGTCTCGATCGCTTCGCGCGAAAAGAGCGGCAGCATGAACTCGTACTCGTCCGGATCTTTGAGATTCTTGCGGGCGTAGGCCTCAAGGAGACCAACGGAATAGGGCAAATAGCTGTGGCCGGAAAATCCGGCGTTAATCTGACAGAACCCCACGACAATTTTTCGCATACATATCCTCGCTTTCGTTTCGTTTTCAAATCTTCTGCCCTTGAATGTATCGTTCCCCTCTGCTCTTGTCAATATTATATACTATATTATATAATATAGTATATAATATTTCACTTGCTCTGGAAATGACGAAAAATAAAAGCGGCCAAGTTTAGCTTGGCCGCTTTCCTATGTTGTTCTATCCCTCCTTAGAAATGACCGGAGAGTTGTTCGAGCGAGGCATTGCCGTAGAGATACGCGCCACGCTTGTTGCCGAACCAAACCACCTCGCGGCACCAGTCCTCGATTGAGTCCCAGCGTTCGCTCGTGCGGTCGATACTCACCACAAACTCCCCTTCTTCCGGCAACGCTTTCTCGCCACGCATGACGCGCTTTCTGAAATCCAGCACGTTCCATGACGATTCGAGCTCGAGATCACGCTCTTCGAACGGCGCCTTGATGAGTGCGCGATTCAACCGGACTGCTTCATGGAGATATGCTCCGTAGCGCGCGTTACTCTCGCCGAATACTTCAAAGAGAAGTGTCTCTGCCTCGCGATAGAACGCATCCAGGCGTCCCGACGCCATGAGCTCGATAAACGCGAGCTCATCGGCCGGCCACCAGATGCCGAGCCAGCGCTCGGAGTGACAGTACTCTTCGCCGCCGGCTTGGATTTCCCGTGCCTTGGCTTCGAAAAACTGCAACGTATGCTGGAGCGTCTGAAAACGTCCGCTCAAGAGAGATTCGTTCATGAATGCCTCGATCACGGCGCGATAGGTCGCGCCGGTAGACTCGTGGGTCACCATGAGCGGAATCTGCAAGAGCTTGTCGAAATGAAGAAACGCGCTCATCCATGCAAAGACGCGGGTTTTCACCCAGTCCGCACGCGGCATCGAAGCAGTCGCGATGACGAGCTTCTGATACTCGGGCACATCGTCTGCGGACTCTTCTCTGAATCCGTGAATGTTGATGATGCGGCTCTGCACGGTTTCCATACCGTACTTTGCCTGATATGTCGGATCGCCCATCTCCGCGTTCGGCAGAATGGCAAGGTTATTGAACTGAATGCGATTATGCTGACCGCCTTCAATCAACTCACTCACCCCGTTCGCGAACGAATCATAGGTTTCGCCGGGCAGACCCAGAATGAGATCGGTCATGGTCTCCACACCCGCCGCGTTGAAGCGGTTCTGAATCTCCTTGAACGCGGGAATTGAGATGTTGCTGCGCTTGATCGCGACGAGCGTTTCGGCATCAATCGACTGCATGGATACCACAACACCCTGATTCAGACCCGAATCCGAGAGAATCTTCTGTACTTCAAACGCGCGCTCGGTAAGCTTGGAACCTAGGCGACCGCTCTTCGTACTCTGCACGGAAAGATGCGCCGGAAATCCCTTGCGGGCTTTAACCTCCGCACAGTAACGCGCGAGTTCTTCGTCTCGCTCCATGATTCCGAAATTCGCGTCGGCAGTGAAGACATAGTGGATCTTATGATCCGCAAACCAATCTACTTCTTCACGCAGACGATCCATGCCGGCACCGTAGACTTTTTGCGCCGTAGCGGAGCCCCAGTCACAAAACGTGCAGCTGAAGGGACAGCCCCGATTTGTTTCCCACATTGCAATCCAGCGATGCTCGGGGTGAGCCGCCATCAAGGGCTCGAAGATACCGGTGAGATACGGCGAGGGAACCCGATCCAGATCATTGATGCGTTTACCGCGCGGGTTTGTCACGATAGTTCCGTCACGACGAAAACTTGCCGCGGGAATCTCCGAGAAATCTCCGCTCGGCAGGGCTTCCAAAATCGCCGTGAATACTTCTTCGCCTTCGCCATGTACCGCAATGTCCACGAATTCATGCTCATGCAAAAATGCTTCCGCATGATCCGGCACTTGTGGGCCGCCGAATACGATAACCGTATACGGTGACATAGACTTCAAGGCACGGGCGATCGCGAGCGAGATCTGCTCATTCCAAACATAGAGCGAGAAGCCGACAAGGTCCGCGCCGCGAAGCTTTTTCGCCGCGCGCTCCACGTTTTCCCGACAGTAGATGGGGATGAGAAATTCAAATGCTTCCGGGTCTTTGAGGTTCGCGCGTGCGAATGATTCGAGCACGCCAACTGAGTACGGCAGGTAGTACTGGCCCGAAAAGCCATTGTTTACCTGCACGAGGCCCACCACCTTTTTCTCCTTCATTAGGATCACTTCCTTTCTTTTTTCTAAGATTAAAAATCAATAAACTGGCATGACTGTATCATTTAGCTCATGTTTCGGCAATAGAAAACGCCGCCGAGCTAAGCTCGGCGGCGATATGTTTAGAAAATCGAATTCACTGCTCCCCCGTCCACGGTAATGCAGGTACCGGTCAGGAGGCGGGAGCGATCGGAAGCGAGAAACACAGCGAGGTTCGCGACATCTTCCGCAGTCACGATTTTTTTGAGAACCATCTTTGAAAGCACATTCTTCGTCATCATCTCTTCCGCTTTTTTGTGCGAAAGGTGTTCAGTTTGCGCTTTGTTCGCGACATCACGCTTCCAGGCTCCGGCTTTCACGGTGTGTGGAGCAATCGCGTTCACGCGGATTTCGTACTTTCCCCACTGGTTCGAGAGGTGCTTACTCAAGTGAATCATGGCAGCCTTCATCGCGCCGTAGTGCGGATTGAAATCTCCCGGGCGCTTGCCTGCCACGCTCGCCATATTAATGACGGAGGCGCAGTCAGATTCCCTGAGATGCGGCAACGCCGCCTGGCAAAAATGCACCATACTCATGAGGTTTGCTTCGAAGACCTCGTACCATTCGTGTTCGGTAATATACTGAAAGAGCGTGTGCTGGCGGACACCGCCGATGTTGTTGACGAGAATATCAATTGTCCCGAAATCAGATTTTACTGCCTCTACGAGTCTCATAACATCCTTGCCCGAAGTGGCATCTACTTGATAGTCCTCGGCGCGCACCTCACGTTTATCAAGCATCTTGACTGTCGCGTCGAGGTTTTTGAGATCCCGTCCGCAAATCGCGATGTTTGCACCCTCGGCAGCCAGTGCCTCTGCGATTGCACGACCAATGCCATGGCCGGCACCGGTTACGAGAGCTACCCGTCCGGCAAGCTCACCTTTTTGTTTTTTCACTTCACTCCTCCTCAATCAATTAACTGACAATTTTATACTATTTTGAACACTCACTGTCAATTCTCGGGGATTGCTGCTCGTTAGATGTTCGCGTAATTATTCCGTTTCACGATCTTATAGCCTTTGATAAGCTCTCGAATCGCGGCTTCCAGTGATACCTGGGGTTTGAAGCCGGTTTTCTCTATTTTCTCGTTTGAGACAACGTAATTGCGCTTATCCGGATCCTTGCCGATCGCGGATTCCAGGAAAACAAATTCTGGCAGCTGTTTTTGAATCTCTTGGCAGAGCTCGAGCTTGCTCAAGTTTGCATCAGAGAGACCTACGTTATAGGCGTTGTTCTTCATGGCGTCGAAATTCGTCATGGCGTGCATGAACGCGCGCACAACATCGCGGACATGAATGTAATTGCGTTTGAAATGGGCTTCGAAAAGGACTACGAAGCGATCGTTCACCGCCCGGTACACAAAATCATTTACTAAAAGATCCAGGCGCATGCGCGGGCTTATGCCGCAGACCGTGGCAAGCCGCAGCGTTATGGCGTCCCCTGCCGCCAAGAGCTTCTCTTCTGCCTCTACTTTCAATCTGCCATAGAGCGAAATGGGCTCGAGCGGGGTTTCTTCGGTGCAAAATGTAGTCTCCCCTTGACCGAGACCATAGCCGCTATTCGTATTCGGGAAAATGATTTTCTGCCCTGCTTCGCGAAGCTTCAGAATGGATTCCACGGCCTCGAGATTGGTCGTGCGCGCCGCGATGGGATCTTGATCGCAGAGCGGCGCACCCACGAGACACGCCAAGGGAATAATAAAATCTTTGCCGGGAATATGTTTTTTAAGCAGCTCATCGCTCCTCGCATCGCCGCGCACTACCGTAAGCGTATCGAAATTGCAGACGTCCAAAAGTGACGTTTGACCGTACATAAAATTATCGATTACGGTGACCTCGTGCCCCGCGCGCAGGAGCTCCGGAACAAGGACTGAACCGATATAACCAGCTCCGCCGGTTACTAATACTTTTGCCATATTGGCTTAGGATACTCATTCTCTCTAGAAATGAAAAGCCCCCGCGGCGTCTGCCGCGGGGGTAAGGACTATTTGGGAAAGAACTTTTTGAGCGTCTCAGCGATTTTCCGGCCCGAAATGCCGACGTGATCGCGCAGATAGGCCTGGCTGCCAACGACCTCCGGCCAGTCATCCTGGATGCCGAACCGGAAGAAGCGCGCGATTCCTCTCGTTTCCGCAATCACTTCCGCGACTGCACTGCCCAAGCCGCCCACAATGCTGTGCTCCTCGAGCGTGCAGATGAGTCTGCGATTCTTCGCAAGGTCACGGACAAACTCCCGGTCGAGAGGCTTTAGCGTATGTATGTTCACCACTTCGAGCGAGAGTCCTTGCTCATGAAGGATTTCTGCGGCGATCAAGGCCTCCTCAAGAATGGTGCCGGTCGCAAGGAGCGACATATCACTGCCACTTCGCACGATCATCGCTTTCCCGAATACCGGAGTCAGTGCATGCAGATTTTTCTCCCCACGCTTATTGAGACGCAGGTATGCCGGACCGCCCTCAGCCGTAACTTGATTGAAGAGCGCGACTGCCTCTTCTGGGCCGGAGGGCGAAACAATCTTCATGCGCGGCAGCGCGCGCATCATCGCAATGTCTTCGATCGCAAGATGGGTGATGCCACACGTGCCATAGGTAAAACCGGCTCCGCCACCGATCACCACCACATTCGCATGGTGCGAACATACATCTACTTTGATTTGTTCGATGCAACGCAGAGTAATGAAGGGAATGATAGAGTAGACGAAGACTTGCTTACCCGAGAGCGCCGCACCGGCGGCAAGACCGATGATGTTTTGCTCCGCCATGCCGGCGTTTTGATAGCGCAGCCCCAGCTCCCGAAATTCCTTCTCGCGCACGTGCTGGAAGTCCCCGGTCACAAAAAAGATGTTTTCATCCTTTCGCGCGGCTTCATAGAGCGCTTCAATGACTGCATTACGCATCTTCCACCTCCCGCGTTGCGAGCACATATTGCTCCGGAGTCATGACGCCGTTATGCCAATCCTCGCCGTGGTCCTCCATAAAGGAGACGCCTTTGCCTTTCCGCGTACATGCGAAGATTACGTGCGGAGGACGGCTGGATGGGAGTCTTAGATAATCCGTCAGCTGATGAAAGTGGTGACCATTGATGCGCGAGGTAGCCCAGCCGAAAGCTTTGAACTTGTCTTCAAGTGGTTCCACCTCTACGACGTGGCGCACTTGCGTCCAGGTCTGAAATCCGTTTACATCCACGATGAGGGTGAGGTTCTTCAAATTGCGTGAAGCAGCGAACATCGCCGCTTCCCACACTGAACCTTCCTGGAGCTCGCCATCACCCATGAGCACAAATACCCGCGAGGGCAGATTATCCGCTGCCGCGGCGAGCGCCATACCCACACCGAGTGAGAGTCCGTGACCGCCGGAGCCGCCATTCGTTTCCACGCCCGGCATGTGGCGCTCGATGTGATCAGCAATGCGACTGCCTTCTCTTGCGAAATCAGACAATGCTTCCACCGGAAAAAATCCCCGTTCCGCGAGCACCGCGTAAAGCGCAGCGGCAGCGTGGCCCTTACTCAGAATGAACCGGTCCCGCAGCCGATCAGTGGGGTAGTCGGGATCGATATTCATCACCTCGAAATAGAGTGCCACAAGAATTTCAATTGCCGACAACGAGCAACCGATGTGAGAATCTTTGGCTTCATAAGCCATCTGGAGCACGTGCTTGCGTGCTTTTTTGGCAACCATTGCGAGATCTTTCACAATGTTTTCTCCTTTTTCAAATGTATTTGCTGTCCGTGAATATACCCGCTTCGCGCAAGTTTGACAATAGAGCTATTTCGATGCAGACTACATCCAGCAAAATTTGAAAAGGAAGGAAGTAACACGATGCATTATCGCCTGCTCGGTACTACCGGCATTCGCGTTTCTGAAATTGGATTTGGTACCTGGGGCATCGGTGGACTGACCGAAGGCGCAACCTCCTACGGTGAGACTGATGACCAGGTTTCACTCGCAGCACTTCACCGCGCATTGGATCTTGGTATCACTTTTTTCGACACCTCGAGCACGTATGGCTACGGCCATGCGGAAGAGCTTTTAGGAAAAGCTTTCGGCGCTCGGCGAGACAAGGTAGTTATCGGCACCAAAGCAGGTTGCGTTCGCCACGGCGGACCGTACGACGTTTCCCCTCACTATCTTCGTAGCTCGCTTGAAGAAAGTCTGCGCTGGCTCCGGATGGAGTATGTGGATCTTTATCAGATTCACAGCGTGCCCATGGAAATTGCGCGCAGATACGCTGTCACCGAGACTCTCGAGAGTCTCAAGCGAGAAGGCAAAATTCGAGCGTTCGGATACTCGACCAAGAATCCGGAAGATGCCATCGAGGCAATGGATGTATTCAAAGCCGAGGTGGTGCAGGTAAACTTCAATCTCATGGATCACCGCGCAATTCACGCGGGAGTGCTCCAGCGAGCGAATGAACTCAAGGTTGGCGTTATCGCCCGTACGCCTTTTTCATTCGGTTTTTTGACGGGAAAGATTGATTCGCTCGATTTCAACGAACGAGATCATCGTTCCGCCTGGCCAAAGGAACAGTTGGAACGCTGGCAAGCCGCGGCGGACCGCTTCGCATTCCTCAATTCCAAAGGAATGTATACCAAAGCCCAACTTGCGCTGAAGTTTTGCGTGAGTTTTCCGGAGGTATCCACGGTTGTACCCGGCATGATGCGTCTCGAAGAAGTCGAAGAAAATGCGCGAACCGCGGATCTGCCGCCACTTACCGGCAAACACCTTGCGGCGGCGATTGAGCTCAGGCGTACGTCTACGTTTTTTATCGGAAAGTGAGCTCGCTATGATCATTTCTTTGAAGACTGTTGCAGGACTGAGAACACTCTCCTCTGCTAAAAGAATTGTCTTCGTTTCCGGTTCTTTTGATCTCTTGCACGCGCGGCACATCTGTTTTCTGGAAGACTGCAAGAAACTGGGCGACCTCTTGGTTGTCGCGGTAGGCCCGGATGCGGAAATCAGAAAGAACAAAGGCGAGGGACGACCGATCCTGAACGAGCATATTCGCCTCAAGATGGTGGATTCACTGAAGCCCGTAGATTACGCGTTTCTTTCGAATCCTTCCGCTCCGGGCGAAGGACTCTTGTCTCCGCTTCAGGAGATTTTCTACCTCTTCCGGCCGGATATCTGGGCCATAAACTACGATGGCGAGGATCTGGAAGGCCGGCATAAAGTGGCGCGCGAATTCGGAATCCGTTTCGTCGTGCTTCGCTCGGAGCGAGACAAGCCGCCGGAATACGAAGGTGTCTCTACTTCCTCTATCATCGAAAAAATACGCAAACTTCCCGCGTAGGAAATACCACAATGCCGCGCGACTTTACCGTCGCGCGGTTTTTATTTTCTCGCGGATAGAGCGATCAATATATTCAGGAAGATCTTCCGGCTCGACGAGTACGCCCAGAGCCTGGAGCATGCTCGCAAACCGTTTTTCAATTTCGTGATTTATAGCCGCCGCCGCCTCGAAACGCGTCATCCCGTCGAAGAAAGGATGGCCCGCGTTCAATGTGATCCCCTCCTCATTCATCGTGCTGTAATCGGGGTTTGCAGCGTTCGCGATATTTCTCCGGTCGATATCATTGATTTTTTTGCCATCTATGATTTCAGCCGGTTCTGCCCAGCTGCTCCCCCGGGTGTAGTTATCAATATAATGAGCAATGAGATGCGCACAATCTTCTTCGGTGAGCTCGTGTTTATCCAAAATCTCTTTTACAAAAAACGTATCTTCCGGATCACCGGTTACATGCCCCGCGAAGGAAATCACCATTTCGGACACCCCGGCATTCCGAAGCATCGCTTCATTTTCTTTTTCGATCGCGAGAACCGCTTGGCGCCCGCTCCCACCCTCCGCAATTTCGGATTTGGTGCGCTTGATTTCTTCCCTTTTATTAAAATCGTGGACCGCTGCAGCTCGTCCAAGGACTTCGCGGATTTCATGTGAAAGACCTAAGAGCTCAGCCAGCGTTTCGGCACGGGCCGCCTCAATGAGGCAATGCTCCGTGACATTACTCCAATCCCTGCCACTCTCATCTTTTTCCCAAAGCTTACCGAGTGTTTCGTGAAGCTGAAGCTCATGCTCATGGGTATGAGCAAGTGCAAGAAAATAATCCTGCTCCTCTTTTGTCCGACCCTGAAATACAGGCGGCAAATTCATCCTAATCTACATACTTACCCGCCTCATCCCGCTGAGAGAGCATCGGATTCTTGATCGGCCACCAGATATTGTACTTCGGATCGTCGTAACGAATCGAAAACTGGCTCTGTGGGTCGTAATATTCTGATTGCTTATAGCAAAATACGATTTTATCGGAGAGGGCGAGGTGACCGTTTCCGAATTTCGGTGGTACGAGCACTTGCCAGCGATTCGCATCGGTTAGTACAAACGACTCCCATTGCTTGTACTGCGGGGAAGTCTCATCGCAGTTCACTACCACGAAATAGAAACGACCGTATCCGCACGAAATGAGCTTATAGGTTTTTTGATCGCCATGAATGCCGCGCAGCGTTCCTTGCGAAGACGAAGAGAGGTCGTCACAGACAAAATCCATCGCGATGCCGTGTTCGGCATACAATTTTTTATTAAAGGTCTCCACGTAGGCGCCCCGAAAATCCTCGTGAACATCGGGTTTTACGAGAAGCACACCATCAAGCTTTGTCTTTTGGATTTCCATAGGCTCACTCTATACCTTTGGGGACCAAATAACAATCGAATACTCCGTAAGCAAACTGCCTCCGAGATAGGTACGAAATGCCTTTTCTACAGTAAGCGTCCCCTGTTTTTCCCGTTCGCGCAAACTACTCATAAAGTTCGACAGGTAATTACGACGCTTAAAATATTCGATGACCAGATAATCCAAGAGATTCTCCGGATCCATGAGTTCCCAGACCGGCTCAACGTGGAAGCACCGTTCGGGTTTATTTTTCAAAAGATAATCGATGAAGGCGCCGTGTTCGCTCCCCACCTGTTCCAGAGCACCTACGGTATAGACCACGCTCCCCGGTTCCAGGGCGAACGATTCATCGGGATGAAAGAAATCAAACTTTCTCCCAAAGGTGTCCTTTGCCAATCCTTCCTTTACCATTTCCGCGATAATGTTCTGCGATGCCTCCGCCCAATCAAGACCGTAGATTTTCGCGGTGGGGTTGAATTCGCGCAAGCGCAGGAGGTGATGGCCGGTGCCGCAGCCGAATTCATACACGGCCGGCGCTTTTGCGGCATATTTTTCAAAAAGCCAGCTGAGCATTATCGAAAGAACCTTATAATCAAAGCCTTTCTCAGTTGGCTTCACATACTCCCGGCGCCAGCGTGCCCAGCGGGTGAGTTCCCGATCTACCGAAAAATACGCGGGTAGTAAGCCTTCCTTTCCCTCTTTCTTCAGGGCCTCGAGGTTAGATGACCAACCCTTCTCCCATTTCTCGATACGATGCGCGCCAGACTTATCCATCTGCACGGGGTCGAGGAGAATCTGAATAGCGCTTCTCAAGCAATAATCCCGCTCGGCTGACGTGAGTTCCGTATAGCTTACTGCAAGATCTCTCACAATCCCCTCGACTCGTGGACTCAACGACTCGCCTACTACGCCCGCAATATCTTCCGGAGTTAGCGTTTTTGGTTCTAACATTGGCTCTTACGGTAGCAGTAATCCGAGGAACAATCAATTGGCCGTAAAGTTTCCCGAGGCGTCTAAGAAATAATTTCGGCTGAAGTAATCGCGCTGATCCTTGGACTGAACGCCTCCTTTTCGTAGTCTCCTCAAGAGGAATTCCAAACCTCGCCGCCCCAAGCGCCCCACCGCACGCACGCTACAAACAACACGTTCGATCCAAGAAAACTCTTTGAAAAAACGCCGCGATTCAGACTTGCCTTGTTGTATGTCAGCAAAAAACTTGCGCGGACCGGTCCGGATGAAACGGATAAAGAGCGAGGTGAGCGCTTCGGTTCCCAGAAAGAGCTTCATGCCACGATAGAAACTTGGCCACTTTGCTTTATACATGAAAGAGAACGTGGTGAGATACTGATAATAATGCGTAAGGACTTTTGTGAGCGATTCCTGCCCCAGGTCAAAATGGATAGTCTGGCCGCCCATCGTTTTTAAATGGCAGAGCGCGCTGCTAAATATGAAACGCTCGTGCCGACTCAGAATCTCGAGGAACATGACGGCGTCGATCCCGAACCCTTGTGTGAAAAGCGATCTGAGCTCCGGAGTAACGGCCTCGGATGTCGGATAATGGGTAAGGAAATAATTAAATGAGGCTACGGCATCTTCCTTGCGAATGAGCGCCAGCGCGCTTATATAAAGATGGGTCGGACGATACATCTCTTTCGCAAACCACGAGGCCGGGTAAGCCTTTGGACGGGAAAACTCTCCGAATACCTCGTTTTCTAAAATAAAGTGATCCGGCTTATCTTCGAGAAGACTTACCAGGCGCGGAATGACGCCGGCGGCATCCGGAAATTCTTCAAACGTTTCTATTCCCTTTTCGATATAATCCCTGGCAATCCAATCGTCCGCGCCGATCATCATTACAAATTTTCCGTGAGCAAGTTCGAACGATTTCCTGAGCCGCTCTGGGAATGTGCCTTCCTCGACACGCACATAGGTTATGCGCGGATCCCGAGCCGCATATTGCTTCACGATTTCCGCGCTGCCATCCGTGCTCGCGCCATCGACTACCACCAATTCCACGTTGGCGTAGGTCTGCTGGAGGACGCTTTCGAGAACCCGGTAGATATAGCGTTCCGCCCGGAAAAAAGTTGTGCAGACGCTCACTAAAGGTTTTTCCGGCATGAGTTTTATCCCGCCGATTGCAGCTCTTGTTCTACCGCGTCGGTTAATGCATGGAGAAGCGTGTTGTGCACTTCCTGAATGCGTCCGGTGCTCGTTGAAGGCACGATGAATTCGATGTCAGCCATACCTTTGGTCTTGCCGCCGTCTTTACCGAGAAACACTACCGTGGCTACACCGCGTGCTTTGGCTATCTGAAGTGCTTCCAAAATATTCTTTGAATTGCCGCTTGTTGAGATCCCCAAGAAAACATCACCTTTACGCGCATGGGCTTCTACCTGCCGGGCAAAAACAAGATCGAAACTATAATCATTGCTCCAAGCAGTAAGAATGGATGTATCCACGCTCAACGCAATCGCCGAGTACGGCGGGCGCTCCAGTTTCTCATATTTACCGACAAACTCCGCGGCGAGGTGTTGAGCTTGCGCGGCAGATCCACCATTGCCCGCGATCAAAAGCCTTCCCCCGTTTTTGAAACACTCCACAAGAACGACCACGGCGCGGTCGAACGCTCCCAGAAATAGCTGGTTCGAGAGCAGTTCCTCTTGCAACGCGATTGATTCTTCAAAATGTTTTTTGAGCATAGCTAATACCCAAACAGTAGGGCATTCCCGCTCAATGGTCAACTCTTTTTCCGGGCGTGAATCAAGAGATTTTGAGTAAAGATCCCTTGCGAAGATCCGGTCTCAATAAGCAAATAGCACCTGAGCTTCAATTCAATAACGCGCCACAGAAGCGCGCGCAACCCTGATACGATGCCGTGCGCTACCGGTCGCTGTGGCCTCACGTCTATTTCATGGAAGCCCGTAACGGAAAGAACCTGATGAGCGGAGGAACTCGTAAGAGCGTTTTCATGAGTAAAATCTCCGTGCCTTAAACGTCCCCAGAGAAGATTTTCCGCATTCACGGTTTGGATGATGATGCTTCCATCCGGTTTCAAGGCGCGCGCAAGAAGATCGAGCACGTCGAGAATCTCGTCTTTTCTGAAGTGCTCAAAAATGTCGCGCGCAAAAATGCAATCGAATTGACCTTCGTGCTTCGGAAGGTACGCGGTGATATCTTCGCGTACGAGATTCTTCACGCCCATCGCCTCCCCCGCGGCAATTTGCTCGGCACTGATATCCACTCCTCGGGCTGACCGAAGACCTTGGGACTGCAACCAGAGCACGAAGCTCCCCTCGCCGCAGCCGATATCTAAGACAGCCGCGTCTTTCTTCTTCGGGAGCCATTCTCCAAAATACGCCCTCCACACCGGAAACTGGCGTTCGGCTGAAGCACGGGAGCGTTCGCCATAGAGATGCGCCGTATGTTCCGACGCATAGCGGCTATACAAGCGGTCGCGATAATCCATGAAAGCACTATACCTTTCTTGCGCTATTTTTTATAGCCCGGCTTATTCCCTCGATATCAGCTTCAAAGCTGTAACGCTCTACGATCGCGCGGGAGGCGCGGCCGAATTCCTCGCACTTCTTCGGCTCTTCAATGAGTCGTAAAAGAGCATCTCGAAGCTCAGAAACATTTCCCAGCCGGAACGTATAGCCATTCCTGTCTTCTTCTACAAGATCAGACGCGCTGCCTACGCGGCGAGAAAGAATAATCGGCAAACCGAAACACATTGCTTCATTTGCGACGAGGCCCCAGGTTTCTCCCTGTCCGGACGGTAAGACGAAGAAATCCGCGGCGGCGTAGTATCGGCCGATCTCTTGCATGTTCTTAAAACCGGCGAAATGCACATCCTCAATATTTTTTTCACGTATGGTTTTTTCTAAAGCCGGGCGAAGCATTCCTTCCCCCACAAAAACAAGCGCCACATCTTCGCGACTAAGATCGCCGAAGGCGAGGAGTAGATCCATCGGATTTTTCTTAGGAATCAATTTGCCTACAAAGAGAATAACTTTCTTTGCCGTAGGTAAACCGAGTTCTTGCCGGATGTTGTCTTTGCGCGGCAAAAACTCTTCTGCTTCTCTCAGGAGCCGATCGTTATCCACTGCATAGGGAGTAAAGAATAGTTTTTTCTCCGACACCCCCAGTTGTTTATAAAATTCCTTATTTTCTTTTCCGATGAAGAGAAAACCGGCCACCATCTTGAATGCATAGCGAAGCACTATGCGTTTCATTTGTTGCAAAAAACTTCCCTTCTCTACCTCTTGATTCCAGGGGCTTTCCGAGCGCAGGAAAAGCGGCGTGCCGGAAAAAAGCGCGGCAAGAGCAATGAGCGCTATCTCAAAAGAATTCCAGCCGAAGACCAGTATTCCATCAAAGCGCTTTTTAAAGAGCAGTCGCGGGAGCTCGAATGAGGATGAGAGAAAGGAGTGCTCATATCCTTCAAGGAGTGGCAGATCCCATTGAATCACCTTGCCGAATTCAGGATCATACGCCGGCTCCGTAGCTCCCCGGGTACGGAAATAGACCTGCGGCACTACTCGACCGTCACGAGCCATCGCTTTGAAGAGCGGTGTCTGATACTGGATAGGATGCGAAGCGAATATGGCAAGGCGATGCATAGTTACCCGATAAGTGATTGAATCTTTTTCTCGAAAGCCTCTTTACCATAGGCCTGGAGCACTGTCTCACGCAAGAGGTTCTTATCGAGCAGTTGCTGCGGGGCTCGTTTATTAAGAATAGAGGCAATCGCAATCCTCAGCGCCTCCCGGTCTTGAGGATCGATAAGAATGCCGAGTTTACCGTCGAGTAACGCGTCCCGGGAACCGTCTTTGTTTCCGGCGACAACGGGAACTCCGCAAGCGAGCGCCTCGACATACACAATGCCAAACCCTTCCCCTTCCGAAGGCATAACGAATACATCAGCCGCGTTATAGATGGCTACGAGCTCGGACAAAGAAGAAGCGTTATCAATAATCATGACGCGCTCACGCACGCCGAGCTCTTCTGCTTTCGCGCGGAGTCGTGGCAAATCCGTGCCGCTACCCGTCAGAATATAAAAGAGCGATGAAAACTCCCGCAGCAACTCGGGCAATACTTCGAGTACCGCGTCATAGCCTTTGTACCGCTCGCGCGCGTCGAAGCGGGCTACAGTCAGCATAATTTTCGCGTCCGTGAGCGCGTGATGCATTCGAAACTCATTGTCATCCCGTCTCACAAAGACACTGCCGTCTACCATATTGCCCAACACAACTATGTTCTCCTTCAGACTGGGCACTTGTTCGGCTATTTTTTCCTTCGTATATCGAGAAGCCGCGGTAATACGCCGTGCTCTCTTTAGCATGATTTTTTGAAACCAGCTCAGATTCCACACTTCAATGCCATGCGTGAAAACGACATAGGAATATCCAAACCACGAGGCACACCACCCCGCGATAGCAAAACGGATATGTCCGCACCAAATCTCCTGGGGCTTTTTTCGAGCTATGGTCCGCAAAGAGTCCCAAAGGAATTCAGAGGGGCTTTTGGCATTTTCCCGAATTACGAGCTCTATCGTTGCGCCAAACTTTTTGGCGGCCGCGATTACAGCCCCATTGAAACGCTGGATCCCGCCCTGACGCTTGGGATCAGACGCGAGAAAAACGATGCGCATCATGAGTGGAGCTACTTCGCGGTACTTGTCGCGAATGCATCCGGCCAAAGTTTCAGGATTTCGGCTTTTTCCGTATCCGCCGCGGCGGTTTGTTTCGCATCTGTGTAGAGCTGATAGAGACCGAAGAGCGGCTGGGGAAGTTTTGGTCCGATTTCGTGAGCCTGATTAAATGCTGTTTCCACTGCTTTGAAATCCTCGACGCGGTGGAAGTTTCTGAGGAGTATGTAGTGCATCTGCGCGATGACGATGAGATGACGCACATCATTTTGCCAGAGATAGGGCTCAATGTAGTTTACGAGCGCGCGGGCGACCGGTTCAGAATCAGGGCTCGCAAGGCGCGGCAAGAGGCTCGTGATGTCGCTCGAGAGATATTTCGGAAGTTCTTCGCCGCCGATAGGAGAATAGAATTGGAGCGCGTAATTGAAGTGATTTTCGAAATCGCGTTCGTCGCTTATCGAGTTTGCGGTTGTCTCGGCGGCGATATAGCGCGAGGCCTTGACGTACGGTAGGATCGCGCCGAAGTAAATCGCGAGAAGAGCGAGAATACTCCCGATAAGTGCTGTCATATATATCGCCGAGCCGGGAAGATAGGATCGCTTGTCATGCTGAGCTGCGCTTGCAGGCTCCGGCATGAAAAGATACAGCGCGAAAGCAAAGAGGATAAAGAGATTGATGTAGGTCGCAAGCACATCGAAAAGAATCAATCCCTGCACGAGATAGGCAACGCTTACGCCAGCTACACCGGCTTTCATAGCGGCGCTTCGCCAGGTTGAATCGCTTGCATCTGCCGGACGCGGCGTTTTTTTGAATACGAAGAAGGCTAAGACAACGAAAATAGAGAGGAACGCCAGGAGTCCGAGCGCGCCTGCGGCCACCAAGTTATCGAAGATAATGCTGTGAGCGCGATCAAACCATGCTCCAAAACCCTGACTCGGTACGAAGTAACGTGGATTAAAGAATCGATCGAAGACCCAAATGAAATTTTCCGCGCCATAGCCCAAAAGCGGGTGATGCTTCCACGCATCCCAGGCAATCCCCCACATGATGGTGCGGGTAGAGAAGGTGCCTTCTGAACCGGAGCTCACTACATTTGAAAGCGAAATATCAAAGATGCGCGCACCCGGGAGATGTGATACCAACGAAGTGTGCCGGAATCCTACGAGGAGCGACGCGATAATAACGATACCGAGCGCTAAGCCGATAGCCCATTTGCGGAACCGTTTTTCGGATATGCCAAAGATAAATGCTCCCGCGGTAATGCCCGCGAGGACACCGAGAAACGCGCCACGCGTGCCGGAGAAATAGAATACTACACCAAGCGTGATAGCAATGAGGCTGTACCCAAACACTCGCTCCCGGAACCGCCAGGCAGCGGAACGGACAAAGAGCACGGCAAGGTAGAAGAGAATAAAGATAAGATAGGCGGCTACATAAGCAGGATTTCCTACCGATCCCTGGAATCGATCTCCGAAGTGCGGCCCCACAAATTTATGGAAAAGATTATAGAGCGGTCCGCCCGTGCCCTTCAGCATCTGGGACCCGGCGCTATTTACGTTTACGATATCCGCATCTATATATTTCAATCCGGCACCGATGCCATAGGCGACCATGAGACCCGCGGCAATGACTGAACACCAGAAGAGCTTTCGCCAATCCCGTTCTTCTTTTAAGAGAGTCGCAAGAAGAACGAAGAATATATAGAGGGTGAGCATTTGAAACCCTCCTTCGCCCCGCTCGAAGTTAGACCAGAAGGAGAATGCCGGGCGGAGGCCAGTAAACCCCGCGATGATAAAGATGAAGACGTACGCTGAAACCGCCCAGGCGAGTGGCGAACGAAAGATCTGCCGCAAACGGCTGAGGTACTCCCCCGCCTTCGGATCCATCGCGAGACCGAGCACGAAGAAAATCAGGGCGAGGTATACGCACAGGCGGAAGAACACATACTTTCCGACAATAAAGGGAAAGAGGGTGCCAACCGTGACAATAGTTACCGCAAAGACGCTGGCGAAGAGGAAAAATTTTGCGATTTTGAAGAACATAGATGTACTTCAGTATAGCATTTATCTCGCGTATTCCACGGCCCGCATTTCCCGAATGACATTTACTTTGATTTCGCCCGGGTATTTGAGCTCGCTCTGGATGCGATTGGCTATTTCACGAGCCATCTCAAGCGCGCGGAAATCATCTACCTTTTCGGGAATTACAAAGACTCGAAGTTCACGTCCGGCGGAAATGGCATAGGACTGTTTCACGCCCGGGAAACCATTCGCAATCTTCTCGAGATCTTGCAGGCGCTTGATGTAGTTTTCCATCGTGCCCCGGCGAGCGCCCGGCCGCGCCGCGGAAAGCACGTCGGCGGCGGTCACTATATAAGACTCCGGCGAGGCGTACGGGTAATCGTCATGGTGCGAACGCATCGCATCGATCACTTTGTCATCCACTCCGTATTTTTTAAGAAGCTTCATGCCCAAGTCAACGTGCGTACCTTCCACTTCGTGATCGATGGCTTTGCCAATGTCGTGGACCAGGGCACCCTTTTTCGCCACCATCACATTTAATCCGAGCTCCGCTGCCATCATGCTTGCTACGTGTGCCATCTCGATTGAATGCGTAAGAACATTCTGACCGAAGCTTGTGCGGAAATGCAGGCGGCCCAAGAGCTGCACAATTTCTTTGGGCAGATCATACACCCCAACTTCATTCACTGCCGCTTCGCCGATTTCCACGGTGCGCTTTACGATTTCTTCCTTGGCTTCTTCCACCGCCTCTTCGATCTTGGCCGGCTGAATGCGACCGTCTTTCACGAGCTTCTCGAGCGCGATGCGGGCAATTTCGCGGCGATACGGATCGAACGAAGAGATTACGATCGCGCCCGGCGCTTCGTCAATCACAAACTCCACACCCGTGGCGCGTTCGAGGGCACGGATGTTGCGGCCCTCGCGGCCGATAATCTTACCTTTGATATCTTCATCCGGAAGATGGAACACGGTAGTCGTGAGTTCCGAAACGTGCGAGCGGGCAAAGCGCTGAAGCGCGGTCGTAACGATCGCTCCGGCGCGTTTTTCTATTTCATCACGGCGCTCCGTCTCAACCGATTGGATGCTTTTCGCGAGATCTTCCGCCTGACGCGATTTCACTTCTTCGATCAAGGTTCGCTTTGCTTCTTCAGGCGAAAGACCACTGACGCGGTGTAGCTCCTCTTCCGCTTTGTCGCGAAGCGTGACTATCTCTCCTTCTCTTTGTTTCAGGGATTCTTCTTTCTGTCTGACTCCTTTTTCTTCGTCGGCGATCGAAGCGAGCCGCTTGTCGAGCAAGCCTTCCCGTTCCAGGAGCCGGTGTTCGAGCGCGGTTACCTGCGCACGCGCTTCTTTCTCTTCATTTTTTGCTTCGAGTAAAACCTGCGCGGCTTTGTCTTTGGCCTCGACTACAATTTCTTTGGCTTTGGCTTCAGCCTCTTTAATTTTGGTGTCTGCAATCGCTTCTAGCGAACCGAGCTGTTTGGTAGCCCAGGATTTGCGGACAAGGTAACCGACAAAAGCGCCCACGACGAGCGCGGCAAGCGCGATACTGTATTGCATGTGAGATGAATCATTAAGTTCATTTTAGGAAGACTTTTAGCGTACTTCTATTATGCCCTTTCGGGAGAAAAGGAGCAATACTTGACATGAAACTCTTTAATATTGAGCTATGTGCATAACATTTCCCTTGACACTCTGAGCCTTAGGGATAAAATGAATGCAGATCCTCCCGGTTCGACCAGCTCTTTCCTCACTTTTTTAAACATCGCCCCTAAAGTAGGGCACCCTATGCAGGGCCAACGCAAGCGCGTTGGCCCTGAACCTTTTTTACGAACTTGAATATCTATATTAAAAGGCCGCTAAGTTAGACTTAGCGGCCTTTGCATTATCCTGCTTGTACGAGCTGGAGCCTGTGATAACGGACTACCTCCAAATTGAAAACGCCCTCGGTGCCATCTTTTCTGCCGTCAAGGCTTATCTTGATGTGAAGTGGCTGCCAATTCATTAATCCCACCCGTGCCATAGTGCAGATGAAATCAACATCACCGACTCCCTTACCTATACCTGCTTTGATCCGAACGGTTTTCTTTTTCCATTGAGCTCCGTGAAGGAACGTTTGAACATCATCAGGAAGAGAATCCCAGATCTTAGGGATAAAGTCCGAATCCATTTCTTCTTCCTTACCAAATCTTCGATCATGGAAAGCTGCTTCCGGCCAGATGGTTTTTGCTGCTTCTTCTGCCATCCAAAATGCCAGCCACGTTGAATCATGCAATGATAGCATAGTGCTTCTCCTCTATTCGCCCGAGACCATTCTCGCTGCGGCCCTTGATGTCAAAGAGCAAATTACTTATACGCTTGACATGAGCGCCTTGCAAGCGTGCCCCCTAGATTCTCAATTCTATATTCTATATTCTTATCTCATATGAAACGCACCGTAGCTTTGATTGTTTTAGACGGCTGGGGAATCGGCCGGGATGATGAGTCGAATCCTATTTATGTAGTGAAACCGCCGACGCTCGCGCGGCTTGCGGAAGAATATCCGCTGACTTCCCTTCAGGCTTCCGGCATCTCCGTCGGACTGCCGTGGGGTGAAACCGGTAATTCGGAAGTGGGCCACCTTACGCTCGGTGCCGGCAAAGTTATTTATCAGTACTATCCAAAAATTACGATTGCAATCCGCGATAAATCTTTTTTTGAGAACCCGGCGCTCAAAGCCGCATGCGCGCATGTAAAAGAAAACAATGCCACGCTACATTTTGCCGGTCTTCTTTCCAAAGGCAATGTGCATGCCTCGCTGGAGCACATCGAGGCTTTGCTTCAGATGGCAAAGCAGCAAGGTGTCGCGAACGTGAAACTGCATCTTTTCGGCGATGGCAAAGACATGCCGAAGAAAACAATGGAAACGCTCCTTAAGGCTCTGCCGCCGGAAGCGTGCGCAACCATCATCGGCCGTTACTACGCCATGGATCGCGAGGGTAACTGGAACCTCACTGAAGAAGCTTATCGCCTTATGACTGAGGATGGACCGGCGGGAGATCTTCCCCAAACCATTGCCGCGACGTATGCGAAAGGTTTGAGCGAGGAATTTTTACCGGGCGTGCGCGTACAGGCTAACAGCGCCATTCATGATAACGACGCGCTGTTCTTCTTCAATTTCCGCGAGGATTCTATCCGTCAGCTCGCGGAATCGTTTATCACTAAAGATTTCAATCAATTCCAGCGCAAAGATCTCAAAAATATTTTTGTCGGGACGATGACTCGCTACAAAGATAGCTTCGATGCCCAGGTTGCGTTTGAAGCGGATGTGGTGAAGTCGCCCCTTGGTAAAGTAATCTCTGATCAAGGCCTGGTACAGCTGCGTCTCGCGGAAACTTATAAGTACGCCCACGTCACGTATTTCTTTAATGGCTATGTGGAGGAGAATTTCCCCGGCGAAGAGCGTGTCTTGATTCCTTCCGAATCGATCCCCCATCCTGATGAGCATCCGCAGATGATGGCTTCAGCGATAACCGATCGTATGGTTGGCGCGCTTGAGGAACGCGCATACGATTTTATTCTTGTAAATTACGCGAATGGCGACACCATCGCACATAGTGGAAATTACAAAGCTTCGCTCGAAGCGGTGCGCACCGTAGACCGGGAATTGGAACGTGTTGTGAAAGCCGTCGAAGCGACGAATGCGATTCTTCTTATCACCTCCGATCACGGCAATGTTGAAGAGCTTTTCAACCCCACGACCGGCACGCCAGAAACCCAGCACGATCCGAGCCCGGTGCCGCTTCATCTCATAGCGCCTGAATTCAAAGATAAAAAGTTTGGCAATTGGCCGAATATCAAAAATGAAACTGCGGGCATCCTTTCTGACGTCGCACCGACGATTTTGGAAATCATGGGCATACAGAAGCCAGATGACATGAGCGGCGAGAGCCTGCTGCGGCAACTGCGCTAAAGCTTGATACCGCACTTGACTTTTCCAGTTTTTAGGCGTATAATTTAGTTAGATAAATTGACATCGGCTTTGCCGAGAAAGGGAAAAGCAGTGAAGAAAATCGCAGTCGCAGTTCTGACTTTCCTCGTTACAAGCGTCGCGTTAGCACAATCCAATGATCTGGCGAACTATTTCAAGGTGACGGAAAACGGCACCCAGAAAATCCCCTGGTACACTTACAACAAAGGTGCGCTATCAGTGGATGCTCGATACAATTTCGATTGGCCGAACACCACGAGCATCTTTCTCGGCCGCAATGTGACTCAAGGACAAACCACCCTGACCTATGAATTAGGCGGCATCGTTGGTGGTGGACATGGAGGCATTTCTCCTGAACTTCTAACCTATACGGAGCATGGAAAGGTGAGTATCTTCTCACTCTACCAAGTTGCCTTCAGCGTAAAGAATGATCCGTATTTCGTTTTTCACTACGGAGATCTGCTCTACAGCCTCAGCCCGCGCGTAAAAGCCGGGCTGGATGAACAAATCTACTATGAGCGGGGTATGGCAGGACCCGACATCGATGTGGGACCGGTTGTAAAAGTGACCATCAAACCTGCTTACGTAAAGGCTTGGTGGTCCGTAAATCCAACTGGAAGGCTGCAGAAAACTTTCTTTGCGGTAGGCACAAACTTCTGAGTTTTGGCGTTGACGGTCTAGAAATCGATCGATGCTAAGCACAAGAAGGAGAAATATGAGAAATTCTCAAGAAGGTTTCACGATCATTGAACTGCTCATCCTCATCGTGGTACTGGCTTTCTTCACGGCACTCATCGTGGGGATCCTTACTCTCTGCATGGGCAACTTCTGGATCACTGAAGATGGCGTTCTGAGAAAGATCCAATTCAGAAATCCGCAAGCAGTCCAGATCCTGGATGTGGAACGCAGAGTGTGGGACTACTCACTCGTGACTGTTAAGAACAAAGACGGTACCCAAACAACGTATATCGTCGATGCCAATGTCCTTTTCAACTATCGAGTGAAGCCGTTCTAGTCACTTCGATAGATCTTCGCCCTCGCGACCAGCTGGTCGCGAGGGCATCGTTTTTTATATCTTCTATTCTAGATTCTCACTTCTAAATTCTGTATGCTTAGCACATGCATCTCATCGGCTCCATCCTTCTTGCTGTGCTTACAAACCTCGCCGGGCTTCTTGCAGCGTCACATTATATAGTAGGCTTCTATCTTGCGACCACAGACTGGAAGCTCCTCTTTGAGATCGCTCTCATTTTTACAGCGCTCAATCTGATTCTCCGACCAATTCTCAAGCTATTTCTCGGTCCGCTCATTGTGATTACCCTCGGGCTGGGCATGATCATCGTGAACGCCGCCGTGCTTGCCCTGCTTGACTTTTTGACCCCTGCGCTTAGTATTTCAGGGGTTGCGCCTCTTCTTGAGGCCACTCTCCTCATCGCAGTTATTAACTTCGTTGTGGATTTATTCGTGAGAATATAGTTTGCAGAAGATCCCTCGACAGGCTCGGGATGACACAGAGGGATGAAACATAAAGAACTATGCACATTATCCCTATCATTCAAATCGTAATCGCAGTGATTCTCGTCACGCTTATTCTCCTCCAGGAGCGCTCCGCTGGCATGAGCGGCCTCTTTGGCGGTGGTGAAGGCGGCGTCTACCAAACCCGCCGCGGCTTGGAGCGGATTGTATTCTACGGAACGATTGTGCTTTCTATTGCGTTTGCCGTACTCGCAGTATTGCAACTCTTCCTCGCGAAGTAGCACTCTTCGCGTAAAGGATTTAGAATTAAAGCTATAGGATGAGCGCGCTTATCGCTCCATCCTAAGCTCTCTCCCCAATCCTTTTTCATGCATTATTTTAAAAAGTTCTATCGCGCGCTTACTCGTCGCGAACGGCAAGTATTTGCGGGGGCATCGCTCGGAGTTCTCATTGCTCTTTTTGGTCTCGGTCTCAACTTCTATATCCGTCACACCGTGAGCGTCCCCGCGGACGGCGGCACCTATCGTGAAGGTATTGTCGGCCAACCGGCAACTGTAAATCCGGTAGTCGCGAAGAGTGCTGCGGATCGCGCGCTTACTACGCTTCTTTTTGCGAACATTACCGATCTTGCGGATAGCGTCGAAACCAGCGATAACGGCAGAACGGTTAAAGTCCATCTCAAAGACAATCTGCGCTGGTCGGATGGCGAAGAGATTACTTCCGACGATGTCATCTTCACGGTGAGCATGATTCAGAATCCGGATACTGCCTCGCCGCTTCTGCCCGCCTGGCAAGGCGTTACTCCGAAGCGCATTTCCAAACTGGAAGTGGATTTCAGCCTGCCTACAAGCTACGCGTTTTTTGATGAGAATCTCGAGAACTTGCGACCACTTCCCAAACACCTTTTCGCCTCGATTCCGCCTGCCAACTGGAAACTTTCCGAGTACAACACCCGACCGGTTGCAAGCGGCCCCTATGTATTTGTCTCACGCTCCGTGGGCACGGATGGGTTCGTAAGCCTTTATCGCCTGCGCGCTAATACTACGTTTTCCCCAATGGCGCATATCGCTACCTTTGAAATCGCTTTCTTCAAGAACCGTGACGACCAAATCGCGAGCTTCAATAATGGCGGCATTGATGGATTCTTTGCTGCTGACGCAAGCTCCCTTGCGGCAGTTCGCCGCCCGTATGAAGGCACCGCGTTTAAGACACCGACCTATTACGCCGTATTCTGGAATCAAAGCGCTTCAACTGCTCTCGCGCAGAAAGAAATTCGGAAAGCGCTCCTCCTTAGCGTGAGCACTACTGAACTCACTGCGGCTGTTTTAGGTGACTATGCGAGCCCCGCAACCAACCCCTTCTCCCCCACCTTTATTCCCGTGATGAGCGCGAGCGGAACTGCTTCATCGAGCGTTGATGCCGCGAAAGATCTTCTCCAAAAAAATGATTGGACACTCGGCGATGATGGCGTGCTTACGAAAAAAATCGGCAAATCTACGATTCGCGCAGAGTTCACCCTGCTTACACCGGACGTACCGTTTCTCGTAAAAACCGCGGGGCTCTTAAGGGATGCCTGGGAACGAATTGGTGTGCGCGCCACGATCCAGAGCGTGCCACTCGACGAGCTGCTCGCGGGGCCCATCAAGAATCGTACCTACGAGGCCCTCCTTTTTGGAAATACGCTCACCAAAAACGGCGATAGTTTCTCCTTCTGGCATTCATCCGAACGACTCTACCCGGGTTTGAATCTTGCGCTTTACCAGAACACTGCAGCCGATCATCTGATTGAGAAGATCCGCATGGAACAGGATACTGCCAAACGCACGGCAGAGATGAGCGACCTCAGCGATACTATTCTTAAAGATAACCCTGCGCTCTTCCTCTTTTCGCCCCAATCTACCTACGTTACTTCGAAAACCATCCGCGGCATTGAGTCGCAAACCATAAGTGATGCGGCAGACCGGCTCCAAAACGTAGAAGGGTGGTACGTCACGACCAAGCGGGTTAAAAAATAGCTGGGCTTTGACGGTTTTCTCGTTATCTGCTAGACTAGAGTTAACGTTCGTTTCTCCTTTTATTTGAAATACACGGGCTTAGCGCCCCTTCTTGTTACATTGCAATCGAGCTCGCACTCCTACCTGGGCAAGTGGTGGAACTGGCAGACACGTAGCGTTCAGGGCGCTATGACCGCAAGGTCGTGAGGGTTCAAGTCCCTCCTTGCCCACAGCAGAACAATCAGAATTTAGTATCTAGAATTTAGGAAAAATAAATTAATAAGTTAGTCGAAAATAAATAACATTGTCATTCCCGCGAAGGCGGGAATCCAGCACTGGATCCCGGATCAAGTCCGGGATGACACAAAAAATAAATGCCAAATCGTATACGAACTTATATTGCCCCTGGTTCGAAGCCAGCGGGCGCTCCACGGCCCGGCTCCGGGCAGGGAGGCAGTAAAAATTCACACCGTCCGCGCAATGCGCGTTCCTTCAGTACGGATCAGCCGATTACCCACTCGAGATCGGCTCACCGCGGTACGAAGGCCGTTCCGGCGCGCACGGCGAAAATAGCTCCGCCCAAGCACGACGAATTAAAATTCGTGCCGCTTGGCGGTATGGAAGAAGTGGGACGCAACTGCTCCTACTTTGAATACAAAGATGAAATCGTCATTGTGGACGTTGGTATTCAGTTCCCGGAGGAAGAGACACCGGGCATTGATTTCATCATTCCGAATGTCTCTTCTCTTGAACCTAAGAAGAAAAATGTACGCGGTATTCTTCTGACCCACGGTCACTATGACCATATTGCGGCAATTCACTACGTGATTGAAAAATTGGGAAATCCAATTATCTACACGACCGCTTTTACGAAAGCCATTGTTGAAAAACGTCACGAGGAATTTCCGAACGCCCCGAAATTGCGCTTTGAAGTCGTCACGGACGGCTCCAAAGTGAAGATCTCCGAGAACTTCTCGGCAGAATTCATGCACATCGAACACACCATTCCTGAAGCGTGCGGGTTCGTACTCGACACGCCTGCTGGCAAGATGGTGTCCTTCGGCGATTTCCGCCTGGACATCGACCGCGATGGTAACCCTCAGAATCTCGAAGTCTTTGAGCGCCTCGGCAAGATGGATATTCACACCGCGTTCCTCGACAGTACCCGTGCGGAAGCGCCGGGGCACTGCCCGGCGGAATCGGTGGTTATTGAAAACCTCGAGCACCTTATCAAGAACGCGCCGGGCCGGATCATCATCGCTACCTTCGCTTCTATGGTGGATCGCCTCATAGAAATCATCGGCATCGCCGATCGTGTCGGAAAGAAAGTTGCCGTGAACGGCCGCTCCATGATCGCCAACTTGGATATCGCAAAGCAACTTGGATTCCTTAAGGCAAAGAAGGACGTCATGATTACCCTCGAAGAAGTGCACAAGCACCGCGACGACAAGGTAGTCATTCTTACCACTGGCACCCAGGGTGAAGCGAACGCCGGACTTATGCGCATTGTGCGCGGCGAGCACCGGGTTATTGCCTTGAAACCTACCGATACGGTTGTCTTCTCGTCATCCGTCGTGCCGGGCAACGAGCGCAGCGTGCAAACGCTTCAGGACAATATCGCCCGCCAGGTAGATGAAGTCTACAACTCCAAACTTCTCGACATTCATGCCGGCGGTCATGCCTACAGTGAAGACTTGAAGCTCGTTATGGATATCGTAAAGCCCAAATTCGTAGTACCGATTCATGGCTACTTCTATTTCCGCAAATTCGTAGTGAAAATCGCCAAATCACTCGGCATGAAAAAAGAGCAGGTAAAGCTTATTGATAACGGCCAGCTTTCTATTCTTCGTCCGAATGAGTTTATCGTGACCGAAGAGAAAGTGCCTACAAATTACGTTATGGTTGACGGACTTGGCGTCGGCGACGTGGAGGAAGTCGTATTGCGCGACCGCGTGAATCTTTCCCAGGAAGGCATGGTGGTCGTGATCGTCGCGATCGGCGCGCACGGCAAGCTTCATAAGAATCCGGATATTATCTCCCGCGGTTTCATCTATATCAAAGAGCACAGCACTATCCTTGAGGATATTCGTAAGCGCATTCGCGGCATCTTTGACCGCTTACCCCATGACAAGGAGATTGATCCTGATTACGTGAAAACGCTTCTCCGGGATCAGCTTGGCCAGTTCTTGTATACCAAGACGAAACGCCGACCGATGATTTTGCCGGTGGTTATACGGGTCTAGCTTCTGTCATCCCGCCGAGTCAGACCTGCCTACCGGCAGGCAGGCTTGGCGGGTTTCATTTGAAAACCCCCGCCCTGTATGCCACAATAGACGCATGAAAACAGTAGGGATGCTATGTATTGTGGGCATCTTAGTGATAGGCGGTTATTTTATTGTCAAAAATTATCATAATGTCTCTGAGCCCGTAGAGAACAGCATCGTAGAGAAGAGCCAGTTCCCCTGCTCCGTACAAGATGGTTGGCAATGTTTCGGCGATATCGATAAAGTGGCTGTAGATTTTTCCGGAGATGGCAATACGTCTGAAGCCACTCTTTATTCAACGAGCACGAAAACTGAACGGGGCGTAGCATACTTCTTTAATATAGCGGGTGTCACATACGATGCCCCAGTTCCGATTGGCGCAAGTCGTTGTGAAGTTAAAGCAGTAGATCTGAATAAGGACGGTAAAGAAGAATTATTGATTAGCTGCGGCCAGGATGGAACTGGTGGATATAGCACTTTTGGATTGCTTGCGAAGATCAACGGAAAAATACGTTACTTCTATAGCGAATTCTTATTGCCCAATGATGACACTTCTCTGGTTTGGATAAATGATATAAGCCCTAAAGGAAGCTGGAGGGATGGAGAAATCCAACAGTACAAGAAATTCTATTACGAATTTAATGGAGCCCGGATAAGATATGCTAACAAAGAAGATATTTGTTCCTACGGCGGAAAAGAGAATCTCCGCGATACATGCTCGCCGGTCAATCCACCGGAAAAACCAGCTTATATTCCAGGCGAATTTAATTAATACATGTCTAAACCAACGCTGCTCTCAGGTGTTCAGCCCACCGGAAAACTCCATATCGGTAACTACCTCGGTGCTCTCAAGAATTTCGTAGACCTTCAGAATTCCGGAAAGTACAAATGCTTCTACGGTATCGTAGATCTGCATTCGCTGACGGAAGATTTTGTTCCCGCGCACAAATCGCAGCAGATATTCGATCTTGCCGCTGATTTCATTGCAGCTGGTCTTGATCCGGAGAAATCCATTATCTTCCAGCAATCTCAAATTCCCGCGCACACCGAGCTCGCCTGGATTTTTAACACCATCACTCCTATGGGCGAGCTTGAGCGCATGACACAGTATAAAGACAAAGCTGCCCGTCAGGAGCAGAATATCAATGTGGGGCTTTTTGATTACCCCGTTCTTATGGCGGTGGACATCTTGATCTACAGCCCGGAAATCGTGCCGGTCGGAGACGATCAAGTGCAGCACATTGAACTTACCCGTACGATCGCCAGAAAATTCAATAAGCGATTCGGGGAAACGTTTAAGGAACCGAAAGTGCTTCTTACGGAAACCTCGCGGGTAATGAACCTTAAAGACCCTACGAAGAAGATGTCCAAATCCGATCCGGCAGGATGTCTTTTCTTGGATGATTCCCCGGAAGTCATTATGGATAAAGTGAAGCGCGCCGTGACAGACTCTGGCACGAAGATCTTCTACGATCCGGAAAATAAGCCGGCGCTTTCCAATTTGCTCCGTATGTACTCTGCTCTTAGCGGCGAGACTCTGCAGAACACTGAAGAGCGCTTCGCAGGTAAGAGCTACGCGCAGTTTAAGCTCGAATTAGCGGAAACGATTGCAAATCACTTTGCGCCGTTTCGCGATAAGAAAGCGAAACTTCTCAAGAAGCCCGCTGTACTTAAGAAAATTCTCCGCGAAGGTTCTGAAGCTGCCGCTAAAGTTGCGAATAAGAAACTTGCCGAGGCGAAAAAGAAGATCGGAATCGTTTTATAGAGTCATCCTGCGGCCTGCCTGCCGGTAGGCAGGTACGCACCGCGCGATCTCATGAGATCGCGCGATCAAGTCGCGCGATAACGTTATGTGCGTTCGATGGAAATCTTCGCTCTGCTTTCGAAATCCTCTGTACCACTTCCTTTCTCTATCTTTGAAATATAGGTTTTTTTCGTATCAAACTGCGCGAAGGCTTTCTCAATTTCTGCGTCGGAAGTTTCGTAATGTAAAACTGCTTCCTCCCCCACCTTAAAACCTTGAGTTTTGCGAAGTTCCTGTACGAAGCGTTCTAAGTTGCGAGTTAACCCTTCGAGTTTCAGTTCGGGCGTGAGTTCGGTATCTATGTACATATATGCCGCGCCACGAACATCGGGAAGCGGATATCTCTTAATGGTAGTGTTCGTTTCATCCTTATCCAGAAGGTCACTCACCATAGCTTTGATATTTAGTTCAGAAAGAAGTATTTCTGCTAATTCTAGATTTGTAAGAATGAGTTCATCTTTTTCTTTATTGACTTGTATGCGTGCCAGCGGCTGGCGTACTGGAATACTAAGCTCTTTTCGAGCGGACAGTCCTGCACTTGCCACACCGCGTACAAGCTCCATCTGCTTTATTAAGTCTTGTTCCTCGCCGGTGAGCGCTTCTTTTTCCGGCCAAGGCGTTACGTGCACCGAGCCGTGCATGGCCGGGTCTTCGCACATGGTATGCGTAAGATTCGAGTAGATCACCTCCGCGAGGTGCGGCATGAACGGCGCAATGACTTTCGAGAGCACGATAAGCGTTTCGTAGAAAGCCGGAAAGAACCCGCTATCTTCGCGACCGCGAGAGCGGCGTAAATACCAGGTAGAGAAATCATCTACGAATTTTTCTATGGCGCGTGCGGCTTTCACCGTATCGTACGCATCCAATTGATCGGTTGTTTCTATTACAAGTTCCTTAGTGCGAGCCCGGATCCAACGGTCGAGGACGTGTTGTTTGTCATCCTGAGGCTTCGCCGAAGGATCTCCTGCTCTTCCAGAAGGTTCTTCGCTGTCGCTCAGAATGACAGTGGGAGCGTACGTCATGAAGTACTGATATACGTTCCATATAATGAGCGTTACCTTGCGATGGACGTTACCCAAATCTTTCTCGCTGAAGTTCAGATTCTCGGCCTGCATAATAGTTGACCCCATGAGATAGAATCGCAACGTGTCTACGCCGAATTTATCAATCACTAGCCAGGGGTCGGGGTAATTATTCTTAGATTTCGACATCTTGCTGCCGTCTTCGGCGAGGATTGTGCCAGTGGTTAGGAGGTTCTCGACGGGCGCCTTATTAAACAAGGCGAAATTCATGACGTGCATCAATTGGAACCACGCACGGGTCTGGGCAATGTATTCCGCCACGAACTGCGCCGGGTAGCGATGCTCAAATACTTCCCTGTTCTCAAAGGGGTAATGGTATTCCGCGAATGGCATGGAGCCGGCTTCGATCCAGGAATCGAAAATCTCCGGCACGCGCCGTGCATTGCCGCCGCATTTCTCACATTTGACCACTACATTGTCTATATACGGGCGGTGGAGATCAGTGAGCGTAGCCTCTATAGCGTAAGGAATAGCATACTGCGGGTAATCAACTTCAACGTTCAACTCTTCAAAAACAACCCAGAGCGGATCGCCATGGCTTACTATGAGCACACGCTTTCCCGGATGTTGTGCAGTGATCTCATGCACTACCTGCATCATGCGGTTTCGAGTTTCCGTCCAGGTTTCTCCGCCTTCCGGTGCGACTTTCCACCACCCTTCTGGAGGGCGGGCTTTGTCAAAATCGCTATTATGTTTACCATTCCATACGCCGGTATTAAATTCCCGCAATCGCGCATCAGTCACGACCGGCGCGCCGGTTGCCTTGCTCACAATCTCGGCAGTCTCCTTGGTACGGATAAAATCCGAGGTAATGATGAGATCCAAACCTTTTTCTTTAAGGAGTTCTGCCCCTTTCTTTGCGCTCTCCTTGCCTTTTTCGGTAAGGTGGAAGGTGTCTTCTTTAGGATCAGAGTTCACGATATCCATCACGTTTTGCTCTGCCTCGGCATGACGCATGAAATACAACGTTGTCGGTTCAAGTTTCAGATCTGAAACCGATCCCATCACGTGGTTTTCGCCGCAGGATTCACACTTCCATACCGGGATGGGATTACCCCAATAGCGGTTGCGGGAGATATTCCAGTCCGGCGCGGATTCGAGCGTCTTTTGATAGCGGCCATGTTTCAGGTGCGCCGGGTACCAATTCATTTCCTTATCGTTTGAAGCAAGAAGCCCGGGTTTTAATTTCTGCACGTTTACAAACCACGCCGGGATGGCGTTATAGAAGAGCATCGTGCCGCAGCGCCAGCAGTGCGGATAGGAGTGCAGGTGGTTAGCACGAGCGAAGAGCAAACCGCGCTCCTCAAGATCTTTTTTAATGACACGCTCGGCGTCTTTAAAGTACTCGCCACGGATGAACTCCGGCGCATCTTTATTAAATTTCCCCTTCTCATCCAAGAGCGGCACCACGGGCAGCCCGACTTCCAGACCCAGCTTGTAGTCATCTTCGCCGTAGACCACTGCAGTGTGGACGATGCCGGTGCCGTCTTCCGTCGTAACAAAATCGGCTGGGTATACCTTAAAAGCCTTCTCGGATTGGACCGCTTGGATATTGAAAAGCGGCTCATAGGAGAGCCCCGTGAGATCTCTGCCCTTCATCTCCGCAACTATCTCGCAATCAGTTTTGAGAGCGACGAGTCTGCTTTTGGCGAGGATAAGTTCTTCTCCCTGAACTTTCACACGCACGTAATCAATATCTTTACCCACTGCGAGCGCGACGTTTCCCGGAAGAGTCCAAGGCGTTGTCGTCCAGGCGAGCAGGTAAGCAGGAGTGGCGAGTGGCGAGTGGCGAGCTTGTTCGCTGCTAATCTTAAACTTCACGTACACGGATTCTTCCTGCACGTCCTTGTAGCTCGAATCCATCGCCACTTCGAAATTCGAAAGCGGTGTTTCACAGCGCGGACAATACAAGAGTACCTTGCGTCCCTCGTACACCAAACCTTTGTCGTAGATGGTTTTGAATGCCCACCATACCGACTCCATGAACGTGCGGTCCATGGTTTTGTAGGAGTTCTCGAATTCCACCCAGCGACCCAAGCGGCGGACCATCTTCCCCCATTCATCCGCGAATCGGAGCACGGTAGCGCGACAGGTTTCGTTAAATTTTTGGATGCCGACTTCTTCGATTTGCTTCTTGCCGGAAATGCCGAGCTGGCGTTCCACGATTTCCTCAACCGGCAGGCCGTGACAATCCCAACCCCAGCGTCGGCGCACAAAATGCCCGCTCATGGTTTGGTAGCGAGGGATAAGATCTTTTATCGTAGAGGCTAAAATATGCCCATAGTGCGGCAGACCGGTAGCAAACGGCGGGCCATCGTAGAAGGTATACGGAGCGCCGCTTTTGGTCTTTTCAAGCGATTTCTCGAAGGTCTTATCGTTCTCCCAAAAATCAGCTACTCGCTCTTCGAGCTCAGGAATAGAGAGAGCATCATCAAAAGGCTTTTTATCCTGCATATGTCCTATAAACTATCAGAAAATAGACGAAATTCAAAGTTAATGAGAGCTTAACTTCTTGTGCTAAAATAGAGGCTGCACTTTGGTTCAGAAAAAAGATGGAGCTTGGGGATGGAAGAAAAGCGCTCGGAGCCACTCGATAATCGCATGCGAGAGTATGCGAAAGACCTCATCCGCAGAATACGGGAGGGTAAATACGCAGGATTGAATTTTTCCCATTTGAGAAACGATCCGCGCACGATTGTCGCAGACATCATCTGCCACCACCACTTTCACGATCTTATGAATCCTGAGGAGCTTAGAACATGGATACACGACGCAGAAAACGGTGAGCCCCTGCCGAGCTCAAAAAGGGACACTCCCATCACTCCAGTGAAGATCAATAATTAACCCCTGCCGCCCTCACTCTTCAAAGGGCGGCTTTTTATATAGACTCCAATGCCTCAATGCCCAAGAGGGCGAGCCCGCGCGCGAGTACGCGCGCGGCAGTCGCGGCGAGGATAAGTCGCGCGCTGCGGCGCGCGGTGTTCTCGTCCGTCAGAATCTGCTGATCCTCATAAAAGCGGTTCGCGAGATTCGCGACCTCGTAGAGATACTTCGCGAGGTTATGGGTCATCGTTTCCGCTACGCTCTTTTTTATCTCATCAGAGAATTCAAAGAGTTTGCGCATGAGGCGCAGTTCGTGCTGAGTTGTGAGCAGTGAAGCGTGATTAGCGAGTAGATCAGATTGCTCTCCGCTCTTTACTATCATTCTTCGCAATCGCGCGTAGGTATACTGGAGATACGGACCGCTCTCACCCTGGAATGCGATTGATTTTTCAATATCGAAAATGATGTCCTTGCCGATCCCTTGCCGCAAAATTGAGTAGCGGATGGCGGCGATCGCCACGCACTCTTTAATACGCTCTGATTCCTCCGCCGTGAACTCCCGTTCCTTTATCTTGTCACCCACGGCTTTTTTGATTTCATCAATCAGCCATTCCGCAGTAATCACGTCACCGGTGCGGGAGGACATCTTGCCGGTAGGCAGGCGGAGCATGCCGTGGCCAAGATGGGTCGTTTTCTTGGCAACTTCGGGGAGCACCAAGGACATGGCTTTCAAAAGTACCTTGAAGTATTCGTTGATTTCATTGCCGGTAACGATAATAGACGTGTCCGGCGAATAGGTATCGAATTTAATCTTATTGAGACCCAATTCTTTTGCTTCATAGGTCGGGAGTCCCAGCGCGTTAATAAATACCCGGTTATGGAGATCATGCTCCTCGCCGCGGAAAATAATCGCGCCCTCGCTTTCTACGAATATATCCGGGTGCGCTTTCACGATGCGTGTTCCTTCCGGCGCGACTTCGCTCTCGAAGAAATAGTGGACGAACTTTGTTCCCAAGCGCACATAGAGCGTCTCGAAATATTCCAGGCTCCACCGTTTTCCTTTATCGTACATGGCGACAACATCTGCGTCGCTTTTCTCGTAAATCTTCTTATTGAGAGAATCTATGTCGGTTTTTGCGGAGACATCCTCGGTATACGCTTTCGAACCGAGCGCGTAGGCGCGCCCCAAGAACTTGCTCTTATCTGCCGGCGATGCATCTTCGGAGGGAATCTCGTTCTCGAGATGCGTCATCCCCCACACGCTCTTCGCCACATGGAGACCAACATCACCTTGGTAATTTACCCGGAGAACCTCTGCCCCCGCTGCTTCGTGGAGACGCGCAAGGGATTCGCCGATAGTATTCGTCATCACGTGTCCGATATGGAATTCCTTGAACGGATTCGGATCGGTGTATTCGATCATGACTCGCTTGCCTTTTAGAGCATCCGCATTTCCGAAATCAGCGTCTTTTACAATCCTTGTAAACTCTTTTTGCAGTGCGGACACAGTGAGCCAGATATTTATGAACCCCGGCCCGGCTACCTCGATCTTCTCAATGAGTCCTGCGGGAGCAGCTTGCTTCATTTTTTCGGCAAGATTCTCTGCAACCGCGACAGGATTTTCCCCACGCTCTTTTCCGATTTGCATGGCCACTGCCGTCGTGTAATGACCAAAACCCTCCCGCTCTTCGGGAAGAATTTCGCCACGAGAATCGCCGAGTGCCGTATGAAGGAGATGTTCTACAACGTTTCGCATATACCGTACAGAATACTCCGATTGCCCCTAGCCCGCAATATTATATACTATATTATATAATATAGTATATACTATTGCTTCCTGTTTACTGTTTCGCGATTCCTCGCTACTCTGAATACATGTCATACCTTGCGGAAAACCGCCGGGCCCGCTTCGATTATGAGATTCTGGAAACTGTCGAAGCCGGCATCGAGCTCAAAGGACACGAGGTGAAAGCCGTCAAAACCGGCCGCTTCGACTTAGCCGGAAGCTATGCGGTCATTCGGGGTGGCGAAGTCTGGCTCTTGAATGCAAAGATTGCGCCGTATCAGGCGGGCAATACGCCTCACGATTATGACCCGCAGCGCTCCCGGCGACTCCTCGTTACGCGCGAAGAGATCAGCGCACTTCTCGGTAAACTCGGCGAGAAAGGCAAGACGCTTGTGCCGCTTGAGGCGCATCTCAGCCACGGATTTATAAAGCTCACGCTCGGCGTGGGCCGCTCCAAAAAGAAAGGTGATAAGCGCGAAACTATTAAGAAGCGTGATTTGGAACGGGAAATCGGGAGAACACTCTAAAAACCCCGCCAAGCGGGGTTTTTAGTTTCTATTTTCGTTCGTGGATACCTACGGTGCCGGGAGCAAGCGAGTCCATGACGCCCTCGCCTTCTTCCGGAATCGGATGTTCTTTGAGCAGTCGTGCGAAAAACACGGCGTTCCGCGCCATGGTGCGCGCCATACCCATGGTCGGCTTGGATTCCTGAAATTTCTTTTTCAATTCTTCTTTTGTTCTGGGAGCTTCGCCAGTCCAGGAAAGAGACGGTGCGGGTGGAATGGTGAATCCGTTCCAACTCATGAAATTCAAAACATTACCAATAATGTGCTGCACGCCATCTTCACCGCCCGTAATCACGAGACCGCCTACCTTATTCGCGAATTCTGATTTGCCGGTTTCTAAAAGCTCGTCGTTCAATTCATCTATGCGTTCGATAACACGCTGAATGAGCGAGGATTGGATCCCCCACCAGATGGGCGTGGCGAAGATGAGGATATCTGCCGCGAGAATCTTCTCAAGTATCTTCGGCCAATCATCATTGCCGATATGGGTTTTGTTCCCCGGGCGAATATCATAATCCACGAGCCGCACTATCTCGCTTTCGGCACTGAGCTTCTTAAGCTCCTCTATTAATAACTCACATAACACTTCGGTGTGCGAATAATCCTCCGGTTTCTCCTGTTTTTTAAGTGTGCCGAGAAGAAAGATTGTTTTGGTAGTCATCTTGGCATCCTAGAAAGATACCAAGAAACATTTCATGAAGACGCCGCTATGCTTGCCGGCGCGGAACAAGTGAGCTATAAAATAGAAAGCAGATCGTGTCGGAGGTACGCATGAGTCACCGAAAGCCGGCGCGACGGATATCGCGTAGAAGAAACTTGCGGAACGCGGCGCGAGTGCACCGCAATAAGTACGCCCATCTCCGCGAGACCAGGGCTCTGCCCTATGACGCTCAGAACAAACGCTTTCGTTCGTTCATTTTCGTCGGCACTGAAGGACAGATAGAACCCGAAGGGCGCATCATGATCTATCACGGACGCAGGTATAGGCTCCGTAAGCAGATCATCATCCCCGCGAGCGGATTCGCTTTCGCCGAATTTGAGCTTGTAGGTTACATCTAAAACAGCGCGCCCGAGGCGCGCTGTTTTTTCGTTTGATCAATTAAACGAATTAGAAGCTGAAATTCGGGCGAAGTTTCTTGAGCTGCTCCATGAGCTTTTGGATCTGATCCTTAAGGCTCTGAACCGCTTGATTGTTTGCCGCATCGCTCTTAATCATTCTCGCTGTAATCGCACCCGTCGCCGGATCGATCACACCGCGAATATCGAGCGAATCACCTACCGCAAAAACCGTCGAGGTGCCGTTCTGAATCGTGCTCGAAGCACCGATGCCTACCGTGATCGGAAAACCAAGTACGGTTACCGTGACGGATGAACCTGAGCTCGCAGTCACTTTTCCTTTCTGGATCATCACCTCGCCGGATGGTTTGATGCCAAAGGACGTTCCATTCTTGTCGTCGCCTATGCCTTCGTTCCCCATCATGGGCTTCTGACCTTCCGGTTTCTTGCCATTCATCATCTCCGGACCCGGCATCGGCTTGCCCTGAAATATCGGCTCATTACCGGACTCCCCTTCATTCGCATAGGCGTGTCCAATGCCAATCGCGAGACCGGTGAATAACGCCAACGCCGCAAAAATCGCAAAAGTTCTCTTCATATATAGAAATGTTAATTTTGACCTTTTGTATAAGTATACAAAAAGGCGCGTCGAGTCATACTCGGCGCGCCTCTATATTTAGTTCTGGCGCAACCGCTCTACTTCCCTTTGAGCTTCCGCTTGTCTGCGTTCCGCATCGCGAATAGCAGTGAGCCGCTGATGCTCCCGGAGCTTGAGCTCGTGTTCTTTGAGGAGCCATGCGGACTTGGAACCCAAGTAACACGCTTCTTCGATCGTTGCCACGGCGCGATCTTCACTCACCGGATGCGATCCTTTTCTGAAACAATTGCGCAGAGCGAGCTCTTTGAGTTTTGCGAGACAGGGTTCGTCGAGACGAAAGAGCCATTCCCGCAAGAGATCGATCTCGCCAAGGAACGAGAGCACTTCTACCATCCATGGCTTCGCCGCTTCGATACGGCTACGAAGTGCCGCGATCTCTGCTTTCCGCACTTCCTTTCGACTCTCATCCCATGGCTCAAGACTGTCATCTTCAAACATCCAGAGAGCGCTTGCGAGATTCAGAAGGAAATCAATCGCGAGTTTTTCGTTATGACTTCTTTCGCTAAAAGAAGAAATATTCCGCAAGACCAGAGATGTTTTCCAGCGATTTTCTTCAACCCTGAAAAAACTTTGAATGATTGGAAAAAGTCTTTCAGAGAAGATTGTATCCTGCCAAAATGAAAAATCCCCGCCTCGCTGTGGTTTCTTCACGCATCCGATTCTCAGGAAGTTGAGACATAACATGTCGAATGCCTTCTTGGCGAGTTGCTGGCGAACTTGGCTCTCAGTTCTGAAGATTCGATTTCCGTCCTTGTCGTAACCCATGAAGCAATTTGGATGCCAGTCTTCTTCAGGAAGACGGAGCAGATTCTCATCTGCGCAGCCATCGGCAATAGCCAGGTAAAAAGCGAGACGATCAATCCGATCGTAGTCTTTCTTCTGGTAAACATATTGGTCGAATACTACCGAAAACCCACAATGGAGGAGTCCTTCCATAATCTGGAGATCTTTGGCATCTTTCCACCGCTCGAGCCAATCATGCCAGGCCGTGATCGGTTTAATGGTCCTCTTGAGCAGACTAGGGGTCGCAACTTCCTGTACTTCCTCGCTATGTTCGGGCATGTGTATGCCCTCCTTTCAATGTTATGCCCCGCACTGTGACGGGACGTTACAGCCGATCCTACCCTACTGCTCCCACGCATTACTGTCAAACTGGAAAATTGACCAAGGGTATTCGAGAGCGTACACTGCTGAAAGCTCCTCGAAACACGAGGACAGGCACTCTCGAAAAGAGAGTGGTCTCTCAAAGGAGATTACATGGAACTCAACGGACTCCAGGTTGCGGTAGCCAAGATTTTGTTTTCAGAAGAACCCACTGCTTTAAGTGTTGAAGTATTTCACAGTCTTTGGAAGCTTCCGCCTGCTTCTATTCTTGAGCTCTGCCAGAAAAGCGCTGACCCGTATGAAGTTGCCCGAATTATCACTGCGGGAGTTGCTTCAGATCCCCAAAGATCCGATTACTGGCTGGTTGCCTGCGAGAAAATGTTTTTCGAAGAGACATTCGAGAAACATGATTCGCCCTTTCTTTTGGGAATCGCACTGGGATGCTTTGAAGCAATCGTATGGAGTGATGAGCATTGGGGAGCACTTGTCCCCATGGAAGGGTATTTTGTGAAAGGAGTCGCGGAAAGAATAATCTTCTCTCCGGAATTAGGTGTTCGAACCCTTCTCGAACCTAAAACTGGATCAGCAGGGAAGAAGTTCACAGGAAGGTTTTCTGATGCGATCAAGAAGTGGGTCAGCCCCCAAAAGCAAGCTCCGAACGAGAGACGGTATCATCAAGTGAACGATCTCATTGACAGAGTTGTGGAAAGAGCAGATCGAGGAAAACCTTCCCTACTCGGCGAGACGATTCTTCGCGATGTTGCCTTTTCTCGACTCTCAAAACATTCTGGACTCGGCATGGCGATCTGCCTCCATGCTGGGCGTAAACATATGATGGAACCATTGCGCTCGAAGAAGCATTAAAATTCAGGCCGCCTATCGGGCGGCCCTTCTTTTTTTATTTTCCTCTGCTTTTTCGAATTCGAAAATCTGAATCAACGAACGATTCACGAGCCGTTCCGCGACATCCGGAATGGTGACTCCGTAGAGTCCTTGCTGGACGAGCTTTTTGATCATCCGATGCACTCGTGGATGCACCTCAATGACGATAGGGATGTACTTTCGCGACTCACGCGGCATACAGGACCTCCTTTGTGTAGCTGCCTGATTTTTGCAAAAGTAGGCAAAAATGACAAACCCCACGGCAAGCTACCTAGGAGATCCAACCCTGGAAGAATCAACTGTTTAGGAATTGCGCTTGGCTATTTGGTGGATTGTTGCCAGATGTAGTTGAACCACTTGCGATAGCTTTCCGCTAAATCGCGGCTGCGAATGATGAAGAAAACTGTATTATCGTTCATTTGCTTCAAAATTATGCCGGTATACATAACAACATAGTCGCCGAAAATACTGACAATAGAGTTCGTTGAATATTCTTTAGGCAAAAAACGATAACGTAGCTCGGCGGGATATTTTTTGGGGAATTGCGGCATTTTGATTTTAACCTCGTGGTCAAAAAGTAAGTGGAAAACTATATTCTTTCGCTTAGCTTCTTTAAAGAATGCTACCCGACTATCTTCGAGACGCGAATCGAACCATTGTCCCTTAGCGCCTATGTTCCAACAGTCTCCACCAACGCGTAGCATTTCCCGCCAAATGTTTTTCTGTCCTTCATACCCTCGGTATATATATGCTTCCTCAGGCGCCAAGCGTCCTTGGAACTTTTTTTTGAGTACCGGCAAAACGCTCTGCAGTTTTTCTTGCCTTTCATTTAATATCTCCTTCAATTTATCCGGATCTACTGCATTATATTTGTTTTCACCAGTACGCACGACTTCAAAACACAAACCTTTGTCAATTAGTCTTTCAATAGCATCGTAGGCATTTCTGCGATGTACTTTTGCGGCAATAGAAATGTCGCTTACCCCTAATTCGCCGCGCTCAACTAGCGCTTCATAAATTTTTGCTTCGTTAGGGGTGAGGCCTAGTATCTCTAGAATGGGCTCGTACATAAATTTGTGGTGGTGTTGGCCACTCAAAAACTATACGCTAAAACCTATGCAGGTCAAGCAATTATTGAAAAGGAGCACATATGCCGAAAATGCTGAGTGGTTTGATTTTCTTGCTGGCAACCATCTCTTTGGCTGGCGAACCCGATCAACAACTACGGACACCTCTCCATTGGCAACACAGCAAGATGGCTGGTTGGATAGTCGTACCGGACTGGACGGTAGCAAAACCTCGAACTCTATTTGTATTCGGACACTTGTGGCGGTATGCGGACAAATCCATTGGCGTACGCCAGTGGACGGAAATTATGGGTGGAGGACTTGCGAATCGCCGAGGCGGTGTGGATCCGATTATTAATATCCGTGCCGGGAGAGCTTCGCAAAGAACCGATCTCTATGCAGAAGCGCTCCACAATTCCACTATCCGTCGAACGACGACAATCTTCAGTGCTCAAGTGCATGCTTGGCGCAAAGCGCGCTTGGGCGCGGAAATTGAGCAGAGTTTCGGCCGGGGCAAACCTACCTTCTGGATCGGTCCCAAGATTACTATTCCATTCTTCTGCGGATCATGGAAATGTGCAGTGTCTTCTGTCTACTTTTTAAAGAGTGGCACGGACACCATACGCACTTACACACCCATTACTGCCGCAGATTGGTAAGCAAAATAAAATCGCCTGGCTCTTCATAGAGCCAGGCGAAATGCGGTTTGTCTATGTTCCCTGCTGGTGAGAAAATACACTATTGATCTTCGTTTCGGTCGTGCAACACCAATTGTTCAGTCATGCACTCCTCGCTGATAAGCAAAACGCTTTTAATCTCAGCTTCGGTCATGCCGATCCAGCAGCCTAGAGAGTTAAGATATTCTCCTAGTTGCTTGACAGAACCACGACCCATGTTATTGAGAGCGAACAACTGTCGCTCTTTAATTTCAAGAACTTCCCTTAGAGTTCTCACGTTGGAGTTTCGCATGGCGGTCTTGATGCGCCCAGAAAGCGGAAGGTGCGCAACTGGTTCATTGATAATCTCGCGAAGAGCAGGAGTCTGGAGAGAGTTCTCCGTAGCCAGCACTACTCCTAATCGATTTTCTTTGAATAGCTGGAGCGCCCGAAAAAGGTTCTTGACCATTTCTCGCGAACGAGCATCCTTTTGAAGAAGCTCGATGGTCACGGCCAAAAGAGAAGCCAAGCGAGAGAGTTGTCCTCGTAATTCGTTGCGAGGGTTTGCAGGTTTGGTTTCAGCAAACATTTGCGCCTCCTAACTCAAAGTAAATTGTTAATGAACGATGCGGTGTTAGCACAACAAGCAGTCCATTCCTGGTATCCGCAGGATGGTATGCCTATTTAAATACTTCAAATTTATTTAGTCAAGATCGTGGAGATGGAGGGATTCGAACCCTCGTCTAACGATGGTGGCCATGAACCTTCTACGAGCGTAGTTCCAAAATGGAGCTAAGAGCTTCGCTTTTGTTTAGTTCCGCGGGCGCGAAGCAGCTTTGCGGAACGAGCCTCTTTATATAAGACCGTATCTCACCGAAGAGACAGCAGTGAGGCGATCCTCAAGCGGTAGCTTACGCTACGGCGAGAGCTGGAACTCGATTAGAGTTGGCAGTTGTAGTTTGATGCGAGATTAGCGAGATCGCACTCGGCTCGCCAGTTCAGGATCCATGCGTTATCGAAGCCAAATCATCCCCGTATGTAGTTATCAATCCCGTAAAATGTAGTGCACCACGGGACAAGATGCCCGCATAGTATACAACGATTGAATAGAAGGTCAATTACGCTCCTTGCTATACGCCTCTTAAAAACTGCTCCGCTTGGAAGATTATACAGATCGAACTCCATAAAACTTTTTTTCGAACAAAAAGAGCTTACCGTTTGGTAAGCTCTTTCATAATGAATCTGGGCACTACTAGTACGCTCAACGAGTCCCTGACATATAGGGTGCGGTGCGCCTTAGGCGCGATAACGAGCATGATGCTCTTCCACTACCGCTTTGCTGCTCGCAAATGGAGCTCGATCTCGTTTCACAGCAGTACGTTCGCTTCCCGCCCGGGGTTTCCGGCGCCGTGGTGTATGTCGCCCAGGATCTATTTCTAGTATATAACTCCCCTCTTCAAGCGCAAGTCTGCCTGTGGATATTGTATTGACCCTCGATATTACTTCGGCGTATAACAATATACAGCAAATAAGAGGAGGGCTTGTGTCGAAATCTCACCAAATTGCCGGGTGGGTAATTCTGGTTCGTCCGAGTGCGGCAACGGCTATTGGAATAGTGGGCTCTTTGCACCACACGCGAGCAGCAAATGGAGAGGCCGCCATCGAACAGGCAAAAACCTGGTTAAGCGACGTGACTCCCGAGTGGCGCTTCGCGGCTTTCGCCATACGCCAGACTGACGCCGCCACACTTCCTGATCTTAATACGGCGCTTCACAAGCTGGGTTTCTATGATTTCGATCTCGAAGAAACCTACGTGGGAGTGGTACGCGAGCTTAAGCGGCTTGCATCGCAAGCTCACGACAGCTAATCCCGCAGACATGTGTCTGCGGGATTTTTTACGTACTGTATACAAATATTATATACTATATTATATAATATAGTATATAATATTTGTATGTGTCTCAAAACCAACGCAGGTGTACTACACTAGGCTTTCGGTGTATGGAACATCAAGACCAGTCCGAGCGCGATAAGCACGCCGGGTACGACAAGGTTCCAGGCAATCCGCCCCGGGAAAAGCTGATTGATGAGGATGAGGGCTCCGGCGAGGAGAATGAGAAGACCAAGCATGGTGCGACGGCGATTTCTATGGGTTGCGTGACGCGCTTTCAATTCTTCCGCCATGCCTTTCACTCGCTCCGCAACATCCTCCGGAAAACCGCCACGATCTTCTCCTTCCCGCGGCATGAGGATCATGAGGAAAAGATACATGAGAATTCCGGCTCCGTTCATAAACGTCAAAAGTACGAAGAGTGCCCGGAAAATGAGCGGATCAACTTCGAAGTAGGCTCCGAGACCGCCGCAGACCCCGGCAATGATGCGATCAGTTGCAGAGCGGCGAAGTTTCTTGTGTTCTTCCATGGCTCTATTGTATCCCAAAGCATATCCTTCCCTCAAGAGAATGAATATAGTATAATATGCTCCGGCACTTTACCAAGGAGGATGGGGTGAGCACCTTAGAACGCCAAACAAGAGAGAAAGGCCCAATCGAACGGCTCCGGGAGATCGCGGAAAGCACGGGAAATATCGACGAAGAAAGTCGAATATCCGGTAGGTCGTATATGACTTGCCTCAAAGGACATCTCGACCAATTCCGAAGCCAATTGAATAAACCGGAAACGCAGCGCGAGCTCGGGGATGATTTTTTAGAAATACGGGCTGGTCTTTCGGAACTATGGGAGCGGGTACTAAACCTTTCCTATACGAAATACCGCCTGACCGTGCCGCCCTCGCATGTGCGCAAAGGTTTATTGGATGATCTGCGGGATCTTGTGCCCAAGTCCCGCCACCGCCGAGTCTGACCTGCCTACCGGCAGGCAGGTTCGGCGGTATTTTTTTATGTACAATGGAGGCATGATCCATCGGGGCATAGCGAGATGCTTTCTCTAAAGATCTCTGCACACTTGCTCGTTTTCCTAAAAGTAGTAGGATGGAATTAGCTAAGGTTCTACTGCGGAGCGGGCCACCAGGACGCAAAAGGTACGGTTGCGACTGCCGCTCTCGCGAAAGGGAGGTGATCCAGCCATCCGGCTGCAGCAACAGCCTTTTAGGCTACTGCCACGAGAGGAGGATCACATTCGAGTTTTCCGGACAAAAGGCGCGCCAGAGGCGCGCCTTTCTTATTCCTCGAGACGTTTACGTTCTGCTTCTGCATCCTCAAGCTCTGCGCGAGCAAGATTATCTTCCTCCTCGGCGAGGCGCGCTCGTGCTTCATTTACGCGCCGGCGGTGTTCTTCAATAGGTGCCATAGTAATACTAGTGGTGAATATACATGACCTTGAGTACGTGAGGCCGCCCGATGGCGGCCTCACTGGTATCCTAAAAATTGTAGAAACAATGTAAAACTAGATCGTGTCAGTGCTATTCGCGTTCGAATCATTCCCTAAATCTTCAGAGTTTTCCGAACCCGATGAAGAACTGTCGCGGCTCGCCTGGTTTTGATTCTGACGATCCTTGTTCTTCTTCTCCTTGTCGTTGTCTTGCGGCATAGAAATAATCTAAGAGATATACTTTTATTGCTCCCGCGACCTTTACCTCCGAGAAGCTTGGTCATCATAGCGGGCAGCGAATGAGATTCGTGTGAATCGTTTCTTTTGACAGCATGCGGCAGTTTCGCTATCATACACACATCAATTTGCCTTTATTCTCTTTTTGAGAAAACGTTTACCTGCCTATTTCTAAACCCGAACCAAAACTGAACGAGAAGATCACCGCGCTCGAAGTGCGCGTGCTCGGCAACGATGGCAAAAACATCGGCGTGTTTTCGACTCCCGAGGCAATCGCTATGGCGCGCGAAGAGGGACTTGATCTCATCGAGATATCTCCGAACGCGAAGCCGCCGGTGGCGCGAATCATGAGCTACGACAAATTCCGCTACCTTGAGGAAAAAGCGGAAAAGAAAGAACGGCAGGCGCAGAAATCAACGGGCATGAAAACTGTGCAAATCAGCGCCCGTGCCGCGGAGCATGACCTCACGATCAGCATCAAAAAGCTTGAAGAATTTTTAGGTGAAGGACACCAGGTTGAAGTACAAATGCGCCTCAGGGGAAGAGAGAAAGGCAATAAACCGTGGGCGGAAGAGCGCTTGAAGCATTTTTTGTCTTTGATCACGACCGAACACCGCCTTATTTCCCCTCCCCGCTTCGGCGGGCGCGGTATGTTCGTGCAATTGATGAAAAAATAGACTCTAGGGACAGATATTGCCAAATCTATCCAAGTTTGGTAGACTTTTCACGTTTTTCTGCGGCTCGTGGCTTCTTGCTTAGAGCCCAGAACCATCTATAACCATGGGAAAGACTCAAACCAATAAAAGCCTCTCGAAGCGCATCCGCGTTACCAAGACCGGTAAGATTATGCGTCGTCGCATGGGCGTGAATCACTTCAAGACCCGTAAGAATGCGAATGGTATCCGCCGCAAGCGCACTACCTTAGCTTTGGATATGACAGCCAAGCGCCTCGCCGCTTTGAATAATTAGGTTATTCTTTCGCTATATTCTATATTCTAAATTCTTTCTATCATGCCACGAGTTAAACGAGGAACCATTGCCCATAAGAAGCGCGAAAAGCTTTTGAAGAAAACCAAAGGCTATCGCTGGGGCCGCAAGAATAAAGAGCGCGCTGCCAAAGAAGCTTTGCTTCACGCGGAGTCGCGCATGTTCCGCGGACGCAAAGAGAAGAAGCGGAATTTCCGCTCGCTCTGGACGGTTCGCTTGAATGCCGCTGCTCGTGCGAATGGCACGACCTACTCCAAGCTTATTGCCGGACTCAAAGCTAAAAACATTGAGCTCGACCGCAAAATTCTGGCTGATCTCGCCGTATCCGCACCGAAAGTTCTCGAAGCAATCATCGAAGCAGTGAAGTAGCAAAAAAAAGAGCGCGTCGCGCTCCTTTTTTTGCTGTCCCGTGGTGTGTGCCACGGGATCTCATGAGATCGCGCAACTAAATTGCGCGATGACGCGCATGCACTACCATGCCATTTTGTTGAATTCTTTCGCTAGGATCTTGCGCTTCTTCATTTTGCCCCAGCGATAGCCGCCGGCTTTGCCGTCAGCGCGAATAACCCGGTGGCAAGGAATGGTGATCTTTGAAGAATCGTAATTATGCAGAATGTTCCCCACCGCGCGGTAAGCGTTGGGGCTGCCCGCTCGGCGTGCTACCTCTTTGTACGTGAGGGTTTTGCCCTCGGGTATGCGGGCGACCACTTTTATTACTTTTTCGGCAAATGAGATCATAGGCTTCTTTGAGGACCCGCTGGCTTTCGCGGTATTTGCCTAATATTCTACCTGCTTCGCGATAGGGAAACCAGCCATAGCCCTGGTGCCGTTCGCCATGGGTTTTTTCCGCAAGCACCACCTTGGCTTTGCGGGTTTCCGCCAGATAAAAATAGATCGTTTTTGAGATGCTTTTGCGGTCGCGGCGAAATGTGAATTGCTCCCGAGCTTGGAAGTTATGAACGACTCGCATATCGCCGGCATCAATCCCCGTCTCTTCGCAGGTCTCGCGAATGGCGGCTTCGATGCTTCGCTCAGCGGCGCCGATCTTGCCTTTCGGGAAGTTCCAATAATCACCGCCATTGTAGAGGATAAGAAAAACTGGTCCCTCTTGGGTGCGGCGGAAAAGAATAACTCCCGCGGATACTTCCCTTCCAAATAATCGCTTGGATTGTTCGGGCACTAATTTTTCGCCGGAATTTCCGGGTTTATTATTCATACTGCCTATCATAACACAGCGTCCAAAGCTCGTGTGAAGATAACCTGGACAATGCGGCGGGGGTGATGGTATAAGGGATCTAGCAAGAAGGAGGTCGTAATGACTATCACGGGTTGGAGCATTCTTGGTTGGCTTCTTTTGGTAGTGATCATCGGGATTGTCGCTCAGTTCTTTGTACCCAAACGATATTCTGCCGAATGGATTGTGCCCATTCTTCTTTCCTTCTCTGGAGCTTACGTGGGAGGATTCCTGAGCATGATGCTTTCTCGACATCACGATCAAGAGACTGGATGGATCGGATCTATCATCGGTTCCATCGCTCTCTGTGTTGCATATTGCAGGATTGCGAGCAAACGCGGGTACATCTGAGTCGTGAGCGAAACTTTCTCGTGAGTGTATAATGAGAAGTAGCGCGCACTGCTCTTAGCGCGAGGGAAGGAGGAGTGTATGGTCGTCCGCACTATCCAGGGCAAGATCGAGTTTGCCTGGGGCACCGGTGACTACTGGCTCAAAACCGGCGGCTATAACGTAGACATCGAAGAGTGAGACCTAAGAAAGGAGGCTGCATGACCCGCAAAGGTACGTCCGACATCAGCGACGTGATCGGGAGCATTCAGACGAACTGCGGGGGCGGTGGCGATGTGAGCCGCCGAGGCGGGCACAAAGAACCAACGCCGTGGTAATGAATGAAAGCGCCACGCTTAGCGTGGCGCTTTTCTATTAAGAACGGGTCACCAGCTCCTTGCCTAAGCTGGACAGTAGGCGAGCCCCAAGCTCGCCTCTTTATTTTTTGAGATGCCCGAGCATCTTTTCTACCGGCCACGCGTTAACTACATCTTTCTTCTCTGCCCAACCTCTACGTGCCTGGGAGATTCCGTACTCGAGAAGTCTAAAGTGCTCCGGAGCATGCGCGTCGGAATCAATCGAAATCTTTACTCCCGCTTCAATCGCTTTTCGAAGATGGTCATCTTTCAAATCCAGACGCTCCGGAAATGAATTTGCTTCAAGCACCATTCCCGTTTGCCGAGCAGTTTTAATCACTGCGTCAATATCGAGTTCGATCGGATCACGTTTGCCGATCAAACGACCCGTCGGGTGAAACAAAATGTCGGCATGCGGATTCTCTATAGCCTGGAGCACTCGCTCTGTCTGGTCTTTTTTGGAAAGCCGGAAAAACGAATGCACGGAAATACCTACTACATCAAGCTTTGCGAGAATGCTGTCTTCGATATCGAGGGTTCCATCTTTTAAGATATCGCACTCGGTGCCTTTTAAGACTTTGATCTTGCCCTTGAGCTTCTTGTTTACCCGGTCTATTTCCGCCATCTGTTTTAGGAGCCGCTTCTCATCGAGACCGCCGGTCATTGCGAGATTCTTGGTGTGATCAGTGATTGCGATATACTTCAGTCCGCGCGCTGCGGCAGCTTTCGCCATTGCTTCGATCGAGGCGTTGCCGTCCGTCCAATCAGTTTGTGTTTGGAGGTCTCCGAGAAGTTCGTCATAGCCAATGAGGTGAGGCAGGGTGTGCTTATGCGCTGCCTGGATCTCGCCCGTATTTTCCCTGAGCTCCGGTTCGATATAGTCCAGCCCCAATTTCTTATACAATGCTTCCTCGCTTTGCCCCGCAATCTGCTTAGCGCCTTTGTAGAGCCCATACTCGTTTAACTTCCAGCCATGATTTATGGCGAGCTGGCGGAGTGCCACATTATGCTCTTTGGAGCCGGTGAAATAGTTCAGTGCCGCGCCGTAGGACTCTTCCGGAACTACGCGTAAATCCACTTGAAGACCTGAGGCGAGGCGGACTGAAGACTTGGTAGGGCCTTCGGCGAGGATACGTACGATGCCTGGGGTTTTTACAAAATGCTTCATGACCGAAGCGGGATCGTCTGCTACCACTAAAAGATCGACGTCTCCGACAGTTTCTTTTCTGCGCCGATATGAGCCCGCGGCAATCGCGCGTGTCACGCCATCGAATCCCTTGAGCCGCTCGACGAGACTCGTCACACGGGAAGCGACTTCACCCAATTTGAAACGCGCACCTGCGCCGCGTGCGAAATCCAAACCCGCTAAGATTTTTGCTTCTGCTTTCTCGCCAAAGCCTTTGAGCTCTCGGATCTTTCCTTTCTTAGCTGCTTTTTCAAGGTCATTCAAATTTCGTACCCCCAGCGTTTCGTACAATTTGCGAATTGACTTAGGACCAAGTCCTTCTACTTTAGAAAGATTTGCGATATCTACAGGAGCCGTTTTTTTGAGCTCCTCGTAATACTTCAGCTTGCCGGTGGTTACCAGCTCTTCAATATGCTCCGCAATCGACTGACCGATTCCTTCTACTTTTTTTAACGCTTTGATGCCACCTTCTTTATATGTCTCGCTTAATTCCGTATCGAGATCCTGAACTACCATTGCCGCCCGCTCGTAGGCCTGGGGCTTGAAAGGAATGTTATCCATCGCAAGATACTCCCCGATGGCGCGGAGGATGACTGCGATTTCCTGATTTGAAGAGGTCTTCGGCATATATAGAATATATAAAATTACACTAAGAGAATCTAGCGGTTCATGTTTGTGCCTATTCTTCTTTCGGACAGTTTTTGCACAGGTATATAAAAACTGTCCGACGCTCAAAGCTCAGCTTCGAAAAAACCAGGAAATTCAAGGATATTTACTAAGGGAACTCTTCGGACAAAAATTGCACAGCTGTGCAATTTTTGTCCGAACATCTATTATTCAATTATTTATTTGATAAAGCCCCGCTTGTGCGGGGCTTAAGAAGATACATCGAAATCGAGGAGCCACTCTCCTTGCCACTCCTCAAGGGAACGACCGGTAACATCCGTGAAGGCTTCTGGGGTGCGCCCCCGATATATCGCAAAGAGCATGCGCAGACCGATCTCATCCCCAATGAATTTGACGAGTGAAAATCCGAGGCTATAGAACGCAGCGCGTTCTGTAGCGTGAGATACACCTGGCTCACCGTCTTCAAGAAACGCAATGAGCTTGGAGAGCCGATCTTTGGAATCAATACGCGCTAGGAACTGATGTGCTTCGAGATTAGAGGACTCGTCATTGTCGCTTGGGAGCGGAATGTAGTAACCGCCATAGGAACGAGCTACCAAAAAAGCGACGTAGGAAGCGAAACCCTCTTCGAACCAGGATATACCCTCTTCTCCTGCCACGGCGTGAACGAGTTCGTGGAGATACGGCGCAGTATGCGTACGGACCCGCTCTGCTTCAAAGAAAATGCGCACGTCCGGAAGCGGTGTGGTGTGACGCGTATAGGTCGTTGAGATATGTATCTCTCTCGTGACGTAGATACGGAGAGGTGCCACCCCTTCAGTACCGAGAGCGTCTTCGATACCCAGAATCCCCCGCTCTACGAGATTGCTGAACTCTTCCATTTCTTCAGGAGAGAGCGATTCCGCCTCGAAGAAGATAACGGTATGCGGAGTTGGCACTATAACCCCCGATGTCTCCAGTTGCTCGGCAAGGCGGTCATAGTAACGAAGGTCCGCGGTAAGCGTGTTTGCAAGGAAGATCAGTAGAGCTACCTCGATCCATCGGGAAAATGGCAGGCGTTTTTCCCATCGCATACAAACTCCTTTTCAAATGCAATCTTATTTCACTTAATACCCTTCCCGTTTGACTGTCAAATGATTTCGAACATCGTAAAGAGTCTGCGGGTGAGGATGCTGCCAGTCTCGGAAAGCGCGTAAAACATATCCAGCGGTTCAATAAAGCGATGCTCGTCCTCGCGCGCGCGAGCAAAAGCCGCAATGAGAATATCTTTTATGCGATCTTTTTGCATGCCACGGGTCGCGGGTTCATACGCCTCTTCCCGTTTCATAAATTCCTTGAGTTTCGCAAATACCTCACGCGAATCAATGTTGGCATGAGATAAGCTGCGCCGCACTTTTCTTTTTGTAAGAAGGAGGAGCGCAAGCTCAAGCGAAAGATCGGTGCCGGTAATACGCGCTGCTTCAAAAGCATTCGCGATAATTCGTGCCGCCGTAGGCGAAAGCGCATGGGAGAGTTCGATTCTTTCGCGCTTCCAAAGTTCCACAACCGATACATCGCCCCGGCTACGATGCAGAAGAAAATCTATAAGAAAGAGCACGAGGAACACCCCAAGCCATCGAACCCATGAAATAGTGGAAAGGAGCGCGAGTACAGTAGAGGTAATAAGCATCACTTCCCCTATGACTTCGCCTATATGCACCAGACCTCGTCCCGCAAGAGTCATATCGAGCCGCGGGTCGTTATACGTGAACTCTACCTTCATAGGGCCACATTTTTATAGACCATAAAGAGCACGAAAAACGGGATGGTAATCCAGATGAGATAAGCAACGGCTAAGGGAATTCCAAGCATCACCATAAGGATCGGCTTATCGCGAAATGCAAGAAATCTTTTCCGGAATACTCGCGAGCCGTCTCCATACCAATGATGGAAGAAATCCGATACGCGAAAGAAAAATCGGTTCAGAAGATAGAGCGGCGCAAAGCTCATAGGCTAAGTATAACGCAGCCTCTCTTAAAACAACGTCGCTGGTTTCTTTGGTAGCGTTTTTTTACTCTTTGCTCCTCGAAGAGACGCTTCTTTCAGAACCGCTTTGCATTTTTCTACAATTACCGGCAAGCGCGCGAACGTAGCACGGAAGGCTTTCATCATCTCCGGTGAACGGAGTGCCGCGGCCGGATGGAGCATGGGCACCACACATCGCCCGCCTACCACAAAAACCGTGCCTTGATCTTTGGTGATTTTCGCTTCGGGCAAAAAATAATTCATTGAGAACCTGCCCAGGGTAACAATAATCGGAGGGTTCAAGAGATTAATCTGGCGGGTGAGATACGGCTTATACGCGAAGATTTCTTCGGGGGTCGGGTCGCGATTCTCTGGCGGGCGGCGCTTTACGATATTGGTAATATAGACGTTTTCCTCTTTCCAGCCGATCGCGCGGATATTCTCGCGGAGCAGCTGACCGCCGCGGCCGATAAAAGGACGCACGAGTTCATCTTCTTTTTGCCCTGGTGCTTCGCCGATAAAGACTATCTCCGCATCAATATTCCCTTCTCCGAACACTAGATTCGTATCAAGCGGCAACTCCTTATCGCCACGCATTTCTTCTTCCAGTTTTTTGAGCTCCTCCGCTTTGTTCATGCTGCTATTATCCTTTTTTCTACCGCACGGCGCAACCTGGTATACTATGTTCATGGACGACCCGATTCAACCAGGACAAGCTCGACTCAACGTACCCGCAAAAGATTTGCCCGAAACGATGCCCGCGGATTTCCGCGAATCCATGCAGTGGCGTATCTTCCGCGTCATGGCGGAGTTCGTAGAAGGCTTTGAGTTTTTGGCGGATTACCAAAAATCAGTGACTATCTTCGGATCCACGCGCGACTCTGAAGCAACCCACAAATGGTACGAGGAGGCGCGCAAGCTCGGCATGCTCCTCGCCCGTGAGGGTTTTGCCGTTGTAACCGGAGGCGGACCTGGCATTATGGAAGCTGCGAACCGCGGCGCGGCAGAAATCGGCGGCCAGGCCGTGGGCTTGAATATCCAGCTGCCCAAAGAGCAGCGAATTAATCCGTATGTGAATCATGCTAAGGGGTTCCACTATTTCTTTACCCGGAAACTCATGCTCACCTATTCCGCCCAATGTTATGTCTATTTCCCGGGCGGCTTCGGTACACTCGATGAATTCTTTGAAATTATCACGCTCATTCAAACCAAGAAAATCGCTACCCATATTCCGGTTGTACTCGTGAGCCGTGATTTCTGGACCCCGCTTTATAATTGGATGCACGATTATATGAATAATAAGAATGGCGCCATCGATTCGGATGACTTGGAAATCTTCAAGATTGTCGATAGCGCGGAAGAAGCAATGGAGATTGTCCGCAACTCCAAACCACGACAAGCATTTTAAGGAAAGGGAAATACAAAGCCCGCCAATCGATTTGAATGGCGGGCTTTTAAGATTCGTTCGTGTCCATGGCTCCTTAGTTCCTTCGGAATGGTCGTCCCATGGGGGATCTTCCCGCTCCTGACTCATCTGCCAAGGGAAAATCTCCGCTCTGAGGGAAATTAACAGGGCAGCCGCTGAAATGCACTTCCTCTTTATCGACTGTCTTCGGTTTAGAGACTCTGCCGACAGAGTCCGTGTACAGCACCAGGAAATGTTCCTCATCAGGCACACCGATTACCTGCACGCCCTCCGGACGGAATGATCCGTCGCCCTGTTCATACCAGCGGCAGCCGCAGGCCAGAACTTTGATCTTCAGCGTGGCGGCTTTACTTTGCCGGGCGGCAACCTGCGGGGGCGTGGTCTTCTTGGGCTCTTCTCCTTTCGCCTTTACAACGCCAATCAGAAAATGCATCGCGAGTAGGGCAAGCAGCGTTAGGATAACCGGTCTTTTCATGGCTTCCTCCTTTTCCCCTTCTCTTTAAAAATTAAGGTACCTTTGGATTCTGCTCCTGGTTTTCCCCAAGGTCAAGTGGCGGCTTATGCACAATCCTTTGAGCGTTTACCGAAAAAAGCCGGAGTACTTGTCCCCAGTTTGCTCGAATCCGGCTCTGTTGCTACGGTGAGAGAAAGGTCAAAAAACTTATTTCAAATGCCGGATTTTCCCAAAGAGAAGAAGATGGTGAAAGGCGACTGGAAGTGCGCGAAATGTGGAGGAGCGATTAAGGAATTACCATTCGAACCGCGTAACACTACGAACCTCAAGTGTCGCGATTGCTGGTGGACAGAGAAGAAAGGAGAGTAAATTGAAAAACGGCCATATGGCCGTTTTTCAATTTAAGAAAAGCAAGTATACTGTAGTCGTTTCGCTTTCGTCGTTCAATGGATAGGACACCTCCCTCCGAAGGAGGTAATGCAGGTTCGATTCCTGCCGAAAGCACACACCCAAAGAAAGTACTCTTTATGAGTGCTTTCTTTGGGTGCCTTGCAAGGGAATCGAACAAGCGGAAGGGGTCGGGAAACCACGATTGGTTTCCCGTGTAGGAGATTATTCAGAACCGAGGGTTCTGAAAAGCGAGTCTGCAAGGCGGACGAGTGCGTGAGATTCCCTTGACCGTTTACGGTTACTGAAAGCACTAGCGAAACTCATTAGACAGAGAATACTGAATCGCCTTGGCGTACGCGGGAACGGACTTTTACGCCGACTTGCTTTCCTTTGGGAATAACCTTGAGCGGCTTGTGGTCGTACTGCGCGGACGCAATCACTTGTTTGAAATCTGTAGTCGCGCCTCTAAAGCGAACTTCTTTGCCGAGCTTCGGAGGTTTAGAGAACTTCACAACCGCTACTTTGATGTCACCGTAGAAATGAGTAATCGTGCCGATCGGTTTTTCCTTCTTACCCGCCATAACTTTAGCGGTGGGTTTTGCCTTAGCGATAGTTTTCTTTGCAGTCTTTCTCTTCGCCACTTTCTTGACAGGCTTTTTCTTGGATTTTTTAGGCATAGAGATATTTTATTCTCACCCTCGTCATCGCGCAATTTAGTTGCGCGATCTCACTCGGAAATGAGATCCCGTGGGATGACTCCATTAGAGCTCAATTGTTTCGCCGATTGAGGTGATCTTTGGGGTGATGTCGAGCTCTTCGCGCATTTTGGCGATCAGCGCCTCCCCTTCTTCGCGCTCACCGTGCACCAAATACACCTGCTTCACACGCTTCGCCTCTGGTCGCACCCAGTCGATTAAACGCGGCTGGTCGGCGTGGGCGGAATAGGAGTGAATCACCCGGATTTCTGCCCGCACTGGAATTTCTTCGCCAAACATAGTAACGGTGTGTGCGCCCTCAAGCAGTTTTCTTCCCAATGTTCCTACGGCTTGGTAGCCGACGATTAAAAGACAGCTCTTGGGGTCCTGTAAGTATCTGCGCTCGTGGTGAAGAATGCGTCCACCATTCGACATGCCGGAGCCGGCAATAATTACCTTAGGCTGCGGGGCGCGATTGATCTCTTTCGATTCTTCGGTTGTGAGCGCGTAATGGAGGTTCGGGAAATCGAAAAGATCATCGCCGGATTTCATTTTCTCTAGGGAGTCCGCATCAAAATACGATGCATACTTTTCATAGACAGTGGTGAGTTTGATAGCGAGCGGTGAGTCCATGAAAACCGGCACGTTCGGCATCTTGCCTGCCTTGACGAGCTCATGGATATGCAGCAATAGATCCTGCGTGCGCTCCATTGCGAAGGCGGGAATCATGAGGACTCCGCCGCGATCTACAGTGCGCACAATTGCTTCTTCCAATAAATCTTTGCGTGTATGGGGTGCGGCGTGCAAACGGCCCCCGTAGGTTGATTCCATAACGAGATAGTCCACCGCGGGTAACGCCTCGGTATTACGCAAGAGCGGCGCAGGAACATTGCCAAGGTCTCCAGAGAATACTATTGAGGTGCCATCCGCTTCGATCTTTATGAATGACGACCCTAAGATGTGACCTGCATCGAAGAATTCGATATGGAAGGGGCCGATATCGAGGGGTTCGTGATATTGCCGTTTGTGCCAGAGTTTCATTACGTTCTCAACGTCTTCGACGTTGTAGAGCGGTTCCTTTTGCAATTCTTCCGCGCTCTGCCGCAAGAGATGCTCCGAGTCGAGCAGAAGGAGCTCTGCAAAATCTTTTGTCGGGGCGCTGGAGTAAATTTCACCCGCGAAGCCTTCCTTCATGAGTTTGGGGAGCTTACCTACGTGGTCAATGTGGGCGTGCGTTACAAACACTGCCTTGATCTCTTTAGGATTGTACGGAAATGGATTGAAGTTCTCCTCTTCCGCGAAACGAGAGCCTTGTTTCAGACCACAATCCACGAGAATCTTTGTCCCATCACTGGCTTCGAGAAGGTGGTTCGAACCGGTGACTTCCCCTGCCGCGCCGTAGAAAGTTAATTTCATTAGCTTCTAGCTTACAGCTTTTAGCTTTTAGTGTCATTCCCCGAGCCCAAAAAGCCCTGTTAGGGGCTTTTAAATCTTTTACAGTTCATCGTCGAGCCATTCTTCTAACATGGTTTCGGACTGTTCGACTCGCCTTCTGTTTTCCTCCATGAACTCTTTGAGCGTCGTACTCTTCCCGCCTCGAGATATTCTTATTTTGGAAGGATCTTTCTTCTTTCGGCTCTTCTTCTTTTTTGCCACAGAACCTCCTTCTTACTACTTTTTAGTATACTCTGGATCCCGGATCAAGTCCGGGATGACAGCACGGGAAGATCCTTCGCTTCGCTCAGGATGACAGATGGAGGATAGCTTTCACCACCTCCCGGTCGCTCCAGGGGATTGTTTTGCCGTGCGCGAGGTGGATAGAGGTTTCACTGCCCTTGCCGGTAATCACTACTGCATCGTCGGGACGGGCACGCTTAATCGCTTCGCGGATTGCCTCTTTGCGATCAAGGATCTGGCTATAGTTTGTATTTGGAAAGAAGCCTTTAGCGATCTGGTTTACTATTTCTTCCGGCTTCTCATCGTAGGGATCCTCGTCGGTTAGAATGATTTCATCACAATGCTCCGCAGCAACCTTGCCCATTTCCGGCCGCTTCCATTTATCTCTTCCTCCCCCGGCAGCACCGAGAACGCAAATTAGGCGCGAGCTGCGAGCTGCGAGTGAAGGGCTGGACTCTCGAATTGCCTCATAAATCGCTTTCAAGGAATCCGCCGTGTGTGCATAATCCACCACCACTCTAAATGGCTCGCGTTGTATAAATTCAGCCCGTCCGGGTACGCCTTCAATTACTTCGATTGCGGTCTCGATCGTTTCTTCCGGCAAACCCAAACCCTTGAGCATCGTAAAAGCCAGCGCGATATTCTGCCGATTGAATTTTCCTGGGAAGAGTGCGCGCGTTTTCTCCGGAAGCTCTTTCAATCCTTCACTGGAATAGAAAATGGTCTGAGCTCTTGGCACATGCTCGCCGAAATATACTGAAGGCTCGTCTTCCTTATTTATAAAAATCGTTGCGCCCTGCTCTGCGGCATAACGCAGAAAAGAGAGTTTTGCCTCACGGTAGTTTTCAAAGGAGCCGTGCGCCTCGATGTGCTCGGGTGCAATATTCGTGATCGCAGCCGCACCCCAGCGGATAAAACGGTGGCGAGAGAGGACAATTCCCTGCGAGGTAACCTCGATAACCGCGTACTCGCAACCCGCCGCTACTGCCCGGCGCAAGAATCTCTGGATATACGCCCGGCCAGGCATGCTGTTGCCGGTTGCGTTCTTTTCCCGCTTGCCGTTTATTGCTACTCCTGCCGAAGAAAGCAAAGCGGCTTTCTTCCCGCTCGCTATGAGCAATGAATACATGATGTTTACCGTGGTGGTCTTGCCCTTCGTGCCCGTCACGCCAATCACCATGAGCTTGCGCGAAGGAAAACGGTAAAGCACTGCCCCGAAAAGCGCCCAAACGTAGTGATAGATTCTTCGTAGAAACATCATCGCCCAAGAATTTTGAGCGCCGCTTTGAGGCGCGCTTCGAGACCGCTTATTTCTTCTTCAATATGCCCTACCGCGGCTTTGGCTTGGTCGCGTCGGTAACCCAAGCCAATCAGCGTCTCTACTAAGTCGCTGTCGTGATCCATGCGCCGCACGGTCGTGTCGGATTCGCTTGCGAATACTTTGCCTTTGAGATCAATAATAATGCGTTCCGCTGTTTTCCTGCCGATGCCGGAGGCGCGGATCAAAAGATCGGGCCGGCCGGCTTCAATCGCCGCGCAGAGTTCATTCAGATCCGCCACGTCTAAAATCGCGAGTGCGGACTTGGGGCCTACCCCCGAGACGCTGATAAGCAGTTCGAAAAAGCGAAGTTCTTCAAGTGAAGCAAATCCATACAAATCGAGGGCATCTTCTTTCACGTTCAAGTGAGTAAAGATAGAAACGTCTTCTCCGGCAGGAAGATTGAGGAGGGTTCGCGCGGCGGCAAACACTTTAAACCCCACACCGCCGATTTGGATGATGGCTACAATGCCGTCTTTGGACTCAAGTCTACCTCGAAGCGAGTAAATCATAGCACTATTGAATTTAGGATATAGGATTTGGGGTTACTTGTCATTCTTCACCGCTCTCTTGCCAAAATGAGATTTCTGCTCTATTCTATAGCAACTGCAAACTGCTTAGAGCACGCTGCAAACGAGAACATATGCCGATTACTAAATCAGCCAAAAAAGCGCTTCGTCAGGCCAAGAGCCGCACCCTGCGCAATACTACGAAAAAAACCGCCTACAAGAAAGCGGTCAAAGATTTCCGCAAAAATGTAGTAGCTAAAGAGATTGATAAGGCCAAGGAGCAGATTCGCCTGGCCATGCAGACCCTCGACAAAGCAGCGAAGACGAATGCTATAAAGAAAAACAAGGCGAACCGCTTGAAGAGCCGCCTCCAGAAAGCCCTCAATAAAGTAACAGCGTAACCTAACCTTTGATGCACAAAAACACTCGCTCTGCGGGTGTTTTTGTTTGACAACCCTACCAGTGCGAACTATTCTCTCCTCAGCAAGAAAGGAGGCTTATGCTTCGCACAACCGTCTCTGGTAGCTTCAGGCGCCATATGCGAGAGATTAGTGAGGCTATTGCGGAATTTAAAGACCTCGGAGTCGAGGTGCTCTCGCCTAAGAGCCCCGTGGTGGTGGCAGAGCGCGGTGAATTTCTTTTCGTAGAAAGCGATCCGAGCCGATCCATCAAAGCGACTCAGGATCGTCATCTGCGCTCAATCAGTCAATCGGATTTTCTCTGGCTCGTCTGCCCTCTGGGCTACGTCGGCATTTCCGCAGCGATGGAGATCGGCTGGGCGATCGCGGAGAACATTCCGATCTATTCTCTCGATTGTCCCCTCGATTTAGAAATGCGCCTTCACGTCGTTCAGGTAATCTCCTTACGCTCGCTTGTACTCTCGCTCGCTCTTGATGCCTCCACACTCCCTATCTAGAAAGCCACCGCGTTTGCTTCGGTGGCTTTTTTGTTTGCGCAATATTGCTTAATTGTGTCATCCCGAGCCCGTCGAGGGATCTCATTGGCGGATTATAGTCGTGAGATCCTTCGACTAACTGCCCATAGGCTGAAGCAACGGGCAGTAACGCTCAGGATGACACTAGGCTAGGAGAAAACCAAATCCAGTAGTGCTTCTTCGAAGTCCATTCTGCCGAATTTTATGGCTTGATCGTATTTCGCAAACTCCGCGGCTTTCTGCGGCCAGAGTGCGGCCAGGATATTGAATACCTTCGCGGCAGGTTCCTGAATTGCTAAAAGAGTCTGGAGCGCTCCCAAACGATCGCGCGCATTGGGCGCGCGTAGTGTTTGCACGAGCGCGAAGTAATTTTTCTCCGGCTCCAGTCCGGATTCTTCTAGATCGCGGCGCGTAATGGCCTTGCTTGCGCTCGCCAATTTCTGAAGCTCGGTTATTAAGCCCCAGGAGTCACCTTTATAGACTTCGGTTAGAAATGTGAGCGCAGTAGCTTCCACATCGGCATGCAAACGCTTGGCTTCGTCTCGTGCAAACTTTGTCCAGGCGACGCCGTCCAATTTTTCGAATTCCTCTGCGATAACCGGCTTCTTCAAAAGCATGCCAAATGCTTTGACCGGTTTTTTATCCGCGCTCACTACTAAATTTAAATCCTTACTTTCCGCGAATAATTCGAAAAGCGGAATTATTTTCTTCGGCTCAATTTCCAACGCATTCTCTAAAATTAAAAGCTTCTTCGTGGCAAAAAGCGACTGATTTTTAGCGCGTTCTTCAAGATGGACTAAGCCGTCCGTTTCCGCGAGGTCAATTTCCTCTGCGGGGATGCCGTATTTTTTAAGAAACCCACCGGCGTGAAAAAGCTTCCGTTGCAGGCGGCGATAGGAATCGGGACCGTAGAGGAGGACGATCATTGGCCTTATTTTAAGCCTCATTTCCGCCTCTGTCATCCTAAGTGCTTTATCCCCACTCCTCTGTCATTCCCGCGTAAGCGGGAATCCAGATAATACAGATTGGTGAGCTCTTATTACGTATATATTCTGGCCAGTAAACGGAATGGCGCTATTTATATTGGTGTCACTAATAACTTAGTAAAAAGGGTGTACGAACATAAAAACGACCTAGCGGAAGGGTTCACAAGGAAATACCAAATCCATACTCTTGTATATTTTGAGGAAACTCCAGATGTACTATCTGCAATAACCAGAGAAAAACAGCTTAAGAGATGGAATCGGATTTGGAAACTGAGGCTAATCGAGGAAAGTAATCCTGGCTGGGAAGATCTATACCAAAAATTCTTTGATTAACTGGATCCTCTGGTCAAGCCAGAGGATGACAAACTTATTTCTTTTTAGAAATTGCAGCTTTAAGGAATGAAACAAACAACGGATGCGCGGTCAAAGGCCGGCTGGTGAGTTCAGGATGGAATTGCGTGCCCAGGAAAAACGGATGCTTATTCTTCGGCAACTCCACGATCTCCATAAGACGCCTATCCGGCGACGAACCGGAGAATATCAAACCCTTCTTTTCTATTTTCTGAATGTAGTCGGGGTTCACTTCAAAGCGGTGGCGATGCCGCTCCCGGATGACGAAATCTTTTTTGGTCTTTTTGATAATGAATTGCTTGTCAGCGTTCTTATAAGCTTCGTAAGCGATCGTGCCCGGAAGAAGCGCTGCCGGATAGTCGCCGAGGCGCATGGTGCCGCCGTAATCTTTTTTGGCTAGTTTTTCTTTCTGTTCCGGCATAATGTCAATCACCGGATTCTTAGTTTTCGGATTTATCTCGGTTGTATTTGCATCCTTAAACCCCAAGACATTACGAGCGAATTCAATGGTTGCAAGCTGCATGCCGTAACATAAGCCAAAGAACGGAATCTTATTCTCGCGAAGATATTCTATAACCGCAATCTTTCCTTCGACGCCGCGCTTACCGAAACCGCCCGGTACAAGTACACCGTCGTAATTAGAGAGGGCCTTTAGAGTAGCTTTTGATTTCTCGAATTGCTCGGCATCGAGCCATTCGATTATAGGCTCCCGTTTTAGGGCATATGCGGCATGCTTTACCGACTCGATGACCGAGATATACGAATCCGCCAGGATGAAATTGCCGCTGCCGAAATACTTGCCGACGATTGCGATTTTCACCGGTGCTTTCTTGGCTCGGATGGTTTTCACGAGAGCGCGCCATTCCCGCATGTCTCGCCCGCGCGGCTTCATATCGAGTTTAGCGAGAAGGCGATCGGTAAGGCCGCCATCTTCGAAATTCACCGGCACCTCATAGATACTCTTTACGTCCGGAGCGGAGATTACGTCGCCCGGCTGCATGTTGCAGTTCAAAGCGATTTTTTCTTTTCGCTTGCCGTCTATCTTTGTTTTCCCACGAGCGAGGATGAGATCCGGTTGGAGCCCCGAAGCATTCAGCGTGCGCACCGCGTATTGAGTCGGTTTGGTTTTCATCTCACTGTCGCTTCCCTGCTGCGGCAAGTAGCTTACGAGGACCAGCGCGACATCCTTCGGATGCTTTAATTTGAGGAAGCGCACCGCTTCTAAGAATAAAATGTTTTGATACTCGCCTACGGTTCCGCCGATTTCCGTAATCACCACATCCGCCTTATCGCGCTTCACCGCGCGATTAATCTTCTCGATTACTTCGAGCGGAATATGAGGCACTACTTCCACGTTCTTGCCGCCATACTCTAAGTTGCGCTCTTTCTGAATGACGGAAAGATACACGCTCCCTGTGGTCATATAGTTGTCGCGGGTGAAATCGCGATCCAGGAAGCGTTCGTAGTTTCCCATATCCTGATCGCACTCGGTGCCGTCTTTTAAAACAAAGACCTCACCGTGTTCGGTGGGGTTCATAGTGCCAGCGTCTACATTTACGTACGGATCGATTTTAATGGAAGTTACGGCGAGGCCGCGGGATTGCAATATCTTGCCGATGGATGCGGACGCGATGCCTTTGCCGACTCCAGACATCACTCCGCCCACAACAAAAATATATTTAGCCATCTCCTTGAGAGTTTCTTTTATTGTAACGGAATTCAATTGAAGGGCAAAATAATTGACTAAAAAGGATTGTGCTGATATTGTTCGGCGCAGATGTAATTGAAAGGAGAAATACCATGGAATGGTCAGGGATTGCCACTATCGTCATTTGTCTCCTACCTGTCGTGGCCATCGCGATGTTCAAGTTCGGTCAAATAAACCGGGACAATCACCATATGAAGCTCAAGAATGATGTAGGGCTTCAATATGATGCGATGCTTCGGATGAAACTCCTGTTACAAGAACGGCTTCCGCAATTCACCGTCAAACGCACCGAGGAGCTCCTAGAAGGATCTCGCACTCTGAGCATCGTGGATGTCTGGTATGGCTCCATACAGGTCGCGGAAATCGCACTGGATTGGACAGACCAGGAACGCGGACTCAAAGTTACCACTGCTCAGGCTCATAAGTACTTCCCTATTGAACTTGAGAACGACGGTATCATCTGCAGTCTGCCACCCACTCAATGGGCGAATGTGGCGGATAACCTCTCGATACTCATCGCTCTCGCCCTACCTGCTATTCAAAAGAAAGAGCTCGTGCCCCAAGCGTCTACCGGATCGCCCGGTGGAAAAGCAAGCGGTACCTCGTTCTAGGAAGAAGCCCCGTGCATGCGGGGCTTTTGCATTACACGCCGATCGGCACTTCTTTCGGCGGAATAAGCGTAGGGTCGGTCGGCAGCGTAATATGGAAGGTACTGCCGCGGTTTACCTCGGACTCCACCCAGATCTGGCCACCATGGGATTGGATAATATTTTTTGCGATATAGAGACCCAAGCCGGAACCATCCGGCACTGATTTTACGGCATTCGTAGCCCGATAGAATTTCGAGAATAATTTTTCGGCTTCTTCCTGCGGGATACCGATACCGGTATCTTTTACGGTGATCTCAACAAACGGAGCGTTTTCTTGTTTTTGTACCCCGACAGTGATTGATCCATTCGCCACATTGTAGCGGATAGCGTTGTCGAGAAGATTTTGAAGCACCATGCTTACTTTCTGGCCGTCGATGCGGACCTTGGGTAATTCCTCTTTGGATGGATCGAAATAGACAGAGATACCTACGCGCTTGGCTTGCGGCAAGACGTTTTCCAAGAATTTCTCGAGGTATTGCTTGATGTCGGCATCTTCAAAGGTGTAGCCAAATCTGCCCTCTTCGATTTTTGTAATACTCAAGAGATCTTCCACGATGGATTTCAGTTCCTTGGCGGAGAGAAGCGCACCGGAAGCAATTTCTTTGAGGGACTCTGGAAGCCCAGGGTCCTCGGTGATCGATTCCAGACTCCACTCCAGGTTCGTAATAGGCGTGCGGAGCTGGTGCGAAGCCACCGTAATAAATTCGGTTTTAGATCGCATGAGCGAGCTTTCTCGGGTGCGATCGCGGATGATTTTCATAAAGCCCGTCACATGACCGGTCGCATCCGCAATCGGTGAAGTGATGGTGCGAAGCTCGGTGTATGGATCTTCAAAGGACAAATCAACTACCTGCGGGTATTCGCCGGATTTGGAGCGTGGCACGATTGCCGGTGCGAGGGTGGGGAAGATGATCTGAGTAAGGCGCTGCAGTTTCGGATTCTCAGCCTCCTTAGGCGTGAGCTGTTTTCCAAGGAGCTCACTTTGCGAAATACTGAACAGTCGTTCCGCAGCGGGGTTTATGAGGCGCAACACAAAATTCTCATCGTAGACGATGAGTGCGTCTTCCATGGAGGCAATGATTGCCCGGAGCATATCCGCATTGCCGGATGATTGCGGGGTTGGAGTAGGAGTGCGAGAGAAAAAACTCATGGTCTCATTATCGCATATTTTTACCACTCCTCACTATCTTCTACAACTACCTCTTAGAACATGCTCCCCTGTCGTTCTTTTGGCTTTTCTTTTTTCTCCGGCTTGGGCTTAGCTGCTTTCCCTTCCGTAATTCCCAAGAGGCGCTTCACGAGGCTCGAAAAACCCATCTCATCGAAATATTCCCGAAGCACTTCGTCGTCGGATCGCACAAAAAGAGCATCAAGGTTTGCCTCAATAGGAGCCTCGCACTGCAGCGTCACGAGACGCTTCGTTTGCAGAGCAATTTCCTCTTGACCGGCGAGCTTCAGTGCCGGTTTCTCGTCAGTATGTTTTAAAGCCTCATCCAAGGTGTGATATTTTTGCAAGATCTCTACCGCGGTTTTGGGACCAATGCCATTTACGCCTTTGATGTTATCGGATGCGTCACCTACGAGAGCTTTGTAATCAATCAATTGATGCGGCTCGAGGCCGTACTTCTCTTTCACTACGTCTTCGGTATAGGTGAGGGTTTCGGTAATGCCTTTGAGCGGGGTGCGCACCACTACTTTATCTCCGCGGACAAGTTGCAGCGTGTCCCGGTCACCGGTGAGGATCACGACGCGCACATCTTTTTCCTCCGCAAAGCGAAACGCCAGCGTGCCGATTAAATCATCTGCCTCATAACCGGCCTTCTCAAAAACCGCCACGCCGAATTTTGGGAAAAGATCGCGCGCGGCGATGATCTGCGGCAGTAGATCGTCCGCAGTCGCGGGACGCTGGGCTTTATACTCGGCGTATTCCAAATCGCGATAGGTCGGCTCCGGACGGTCGAAAAGCGCCGCCGCATATTCCGGTTTTTCCTCCCGCCATAATTTTAGAAGAACGCTTGAAAGGCCATAGAGCGCATTGGTGGGTTCGCCTTTCGAATTCGTCATGGGCGGCAGCGCGTGGTACGCCCGATGCACCATTGAGTTCGCGTCGATCAAAAGCAGGGTCTGCATATCTAGAATTTAGGATTTAGAATATAGAATTTAGGAAAATCGCGCTAGATACCGGAGACGCGCAAAGATCGCTCCTCTGGCTTCTTGCCGTGTGTGAAGCGGATACTGATGCGCTTTTTCGGAAGGATCTCACTGATCTTTTCCGGCCACTCGATAAGGAAAAGGTTTTCGGGGTTTTCCAGGAGTTCACCGAAGCCAAGTACGTGCATATCTCTGCCCGCACGAATGCGATAGGCGTCTACGTGATAGACATTCTTCAGGCCACTTTGACCAAAACTCTTGCGGGACAAAGCACTGCGTCGCATCAAAATGAATGTGGGGCTATTCGGAACTCGTTTTATACCGAGCCCCTTATAGAATCCTTGAGTGAACGTGGTTTTCCCCGCACCCAGATCACCTTGGAGTGTAATGATGGTCGCGCGGGCTTTCTCCTTGCCGCGACTTAACACGCGCGAGGCAATCCCCGCGGCGAATTTTTTAGTATCTTCCGCAGAATGACTACGATGAATCATATCTATAAGAGCTCTCCTTTTCTTTTAATTCCTAAATGCTCGTAGGCGGCTGGGAGGACGATACGGCCGGAAGGGGTGCGTTGGAGGAAGCCCAGGGTCATGAGATAGGGCTCGTAAATATCTTCAATGACACCGCGTTCTTCGGAAAGTGCCGCCGCGATGGAATTTACACCAACCGGACCGCCGCCGAACTTCTCGATAATTACTTCGAGAAGTTTCCTGTCATGCGGCTCGAGGCCCATCTCATCAATTTCCAAGAGGTCGAGTGTGTCGTGCGCCGCTTGTTCGTCGATTACGGGTTTTTTGGAAACTGCCGCGAAATCACGCGCGCGTTTTAAGAGACGGTTCGCGACGCGCGGCGTGGCGCGCGAAGCGCGCGAAAGAATATTTATAGCCTCCGGAGTCACTTCCACGCCTAAAATCTTTGCAGAACGCTCGATAATCTTCTTGATATCCTCGCCGGCGTAATACTCCAAACGGAAAATGGCACCGAAGCGGGAGCGAAGCGGATGCGAAAGAAGATTTTCCCGGGTGGTAGCGGCAACTAACGTAAATGGCGGCAGATCAATCGTAAGCGATCGCGCGGAAGGACCCTTGCCGATCATAAGATGCAGCTTGCGAGCTTCCATGGCCGGATAGAGCACCTCTTCAATCATGCGATTGATGCGGTGAGCCTCATCAATAAAGAGTACGTCGTTTGCCTCAAGGTTCGTAAGGATCGCGGCCATGTCCCCCATCTTCTCAAGAGCGGGGCCGGAGGTGACTTTGACCTGGGCGCCCATTTCCCGGGCAACCAGGTGCGCGAGTGTGGTTTTCCCAAGTCCAGCCGGACCGGAAAAAAGAATATGGTCCATTGATTCGCCGCGCATCTTAGCAGCTTCAATGATTACCTTGAGGTTTTCGCGGATTTTGGTTTGACCAACATAATCCTGCCAGGCGCTAGGACGGAGGGCTTGATCTATGGAAAAGTCGTCGGACTGAGCTGCTGTAAGAGAAGGGGCGGGGAATTCGTTAGACATAAGCGAAGTTTCTGTAACTCTACCTCAAAAGAGGTCTAATTTACAGGAAAAAGGACTCTTTTTTCTTCGCACGAGACAGGATAGGTACTGTATCTAACCGCAGAGCCAGGGAAAGTTGTGCTATTGACAATTAAAACAGGGGTGCTATAATATGAATCTGAAAATAGCCATTTCAAATCTGGGGGCGAAAGGATAACTTTTTAGAATTAAGGATGGATTGGTTTTGGCGAATCCTCTCCTCGAAATTATCCTGTTGTTTTCTTTGCTTGCAAAGAAAACCGCCTTTCCCCTCGCCGGGATAGCCCCCAGTTTTGAGATGGCTATTTTTGTTTTATGACCACTCTAGCGGTCCGGTGACGGATTCAACCTCGGCAAACGTGGTTCCTCCTGAAATCACTTTCAAAATTCCGTCTGCTTGCATACTAACCATCCCCTGTTTTTTTGCAAGTGCCTTGAGCGATAGCTCGGAAACCTTGTCGAGAATAATTTCTTCAAGCTCCGGTCCGCCTTTAAAGAATTCGAAGATGCCTACGCGGCCACGAAAGCCAGTCATGCCACAGGCCTCGCAACCAACGCTCTCAAAAACTGTGGGTGTTCCATAGGGAGCGCGGTCTACCCGTTCCGGAAGCTCTTTCAGAAACTTTTCGAGGCGATTTTTTATATCCACTGTGACTTCCACGGGTTTTTTGCACTTCTCACAGAGCTTGCGCACGAGCCGTTGAGCAATCACTAATGAAAGCGCCGGACCGATAGACTGCGGTTTCACGCCGAGATCAACTAAGCGTGGCACCGCGCCAATCGCATCGTTCGTATGGAGCGTAGAAAGTACCAGATGGCCGGTGAGCGCGGCTTCAAGCGCGATATCGGCGGTCTCAAAATCCCGGATTTCACCGACGAGAATAACATCGGGGTCTTGGCGTACAATCGCGCGCAGTCCTTTCGCGAAGGTGTAACCGGCTTCGGTATCTACCTGGGTTTGCGAGATGCCCTTTAGGTGATATTCAATCGGGTCTTCCACGGTCACGGTTTTTATGTCCGGCGTGGTGAGTCGTCGCATGAAAGCATAGAGAGTAGTGGTTTTGCCTGAACCGGTCGGTCCGGTATTGAGTACGAGGCCGTTCGGTTTTTTGAGTTCATATTCCACAATTGCGAGATCGTCAGCGCGCAAGCCGAGTTGAGGAATCTCAACGCTGATAGCATCGGGGTCGAGCACGCGCATTACGATACTCTCGCCGAATTCGGAGGGAATGATTGAAACGCGCATTTCAATATCTTTGCTCTCGAGCCCTATGGTGAAACGGCCATCCTGGGCTTCGTCGCGAACATTGATTTTCATGCCGGAGAGGAGTTTTATGCGCGAGACGATGCCGTGATACGCCTTTTTAGGAATTTTTGTAAGTACATCATGGAGCACGCCATCTAAACGGTAGCGCAAGCGTACGGACTGGTCTTCGGTTTCGAAATGGATATCCGACGCTTTGAGTGCCAAAGCCCCGGCGAGCACTACTTCAAGAATCCCGCTCGTAGTCGCCTTTTCAAGATCAATTTTTTGAAGCTCCGTCGTAGCTGCAGTAAGGGTAGTGAGTTCTTTGGATAGTTTTTCGAGATGGGATTTCTCGATTTCTACTTTGCCCGTGATATCGGTGGTCGTTCCGGAAACTTGCGCATAGGTTCGGAGCGCCTCTTCGACACCGGAACGGGAGGCTACGAAAAGTTTGGGAGTATACTTTTTTGCGCGTAGTGCTTCCAAGACTTCTTGAGCTGCCGGATCTTTGGGGTTTACGGCTGCTATGGCGACTTCGTGATTCGCGATTTGCACAGCCACCATCCAGGCCTTCTTTGCATCCTCTTCTTTGATAGTCTTTACCGCTTCAATCGAAATTGGCGCGCGGCGAAGATCTACGTAGGGCAAATCTAGAGTTTTAGCGCGGCGGATTGCGTCCCGCTCCTCTCCCGCGCGGGCAATTTCTTTGAGTTTCTGCTGAAGCGCGCTCATGTCGGGCATACTCTAGAGTATACAGTAGCAGCAAAGAGAGAGCAGTGGACAGAAATGTAAAAGCGCCGCCGAGCCTACCGAGTTAGATTCGGTGAGGCCTGGCGGCGCTTCTTATGCGAAAAGGGGTACGGGGCTCGAGACCATCCAGCTCTGCCCCATAAGGAGGATGGGTGTATCAGTCACGGCATCCCAACGCTCCTTCGCGTAAAACGCCGGGAAGTACTCGGCGATGACTCGATGCGACACGATGATGATGGTCTCGAACTCGCGAAAGAGCGTGTCCATCTCTTTTGCGAGTTCGGGAAAAGGCGCGAGCGCCCTATCGGCTGCCGAGAACCTGAGGAGAACGCTCTCACGAAGCGTCGCATCCTTTATGATGCCACTGATGATTTTGGCGCTCTCGACCGCGCAGGCCCGCGGCGAATGAAGAACGAGGATCTTGCCCAGCTCTTGTTGTGTGAGCCATTCTGCTTGTTTCTTGATCTGGACTTTGCCCGAAGACGAAAGGTGGCCGGTTTCTTTGTTATACTCTCCGTTTCGCACCGCGACGATACGCATGATTCCCTCCCTTTGAATATGTAAAAGAACATCTCTTTTTCTCATAGTACGAAACCTAAGTCAATAGCGGGGGTCATGCGGTACAATGGAGGGGTGATTATTATTGGCATTGACCCTGGCACTGATCGTGCCGGCTATGGACTCATCGAGAAGCAAGGAAGCGCCTTGCGATTTTGCGAAGCGGGATTACTTTCGACCAGTAAACTGCGCGGGCCGGATGCGCTTTTTGCGATCAAAACCCATCTTGATGCACTCCTCGCGCAGTACCAGCCACAAGTTCTGGCAACGGAGAAACTCTTTTTTATGAAAAACCAGACGACCGGCATCCAAATCGCCGAAGCGCGCGGCGTCATTCTTCTCGCTGCCAGGGAAAAAAATATTCCCATCGCGGAATTCGCGCCGACCGAGGTAAAGATGGCGGTTACCGGTTACGGCCAGTCAGACAAGCATGCTGTCTTAAAGATGGTCCGCCTTATTTTGAAAACGCCGGAGCTCAGCGTGATTGACGACGCCGCTGACGCACTCGCGATTGCCATTGCAGCGGCGCAGATGAGAATAAAATAAGGCGCCTTCTAAGGCGCCTCAATTCAGAAACCCCTCAATACCCGCTCGGACCGGTAAGCTACCGATTCTTCTGCAGAGCCGAACACAATCGCGATCTCTTCGTGCTGAAGTGGGATGCCTGCTTGCCGAGCGAGATCGCTGATCGTGAAGAAAAGCAGGTGCCCTTTTGCGAGAATTTCCAACGCCGCATCATAGTCCCCCTCGCGCTTACTCATCAACGCAGTGTGGGCTTCTTCTGAGATGATCGGGGTTAGTCTATTAATAAAGAAAAGAAACGCTTCTCTCTCAATGGCGAGAGTAAGAGTGTAGTCCCATTGCTCCGGGGAAGGAAGATTTGCTTTTATCTTTTGGAGCCAGGGACCCGCGCCTTCTTCTTCGAGAGCTTCAACAAGATCAGCAAATGTAACAATAGGATTTCTCACTGTTTCTCCTCCTTAATTCTCTCGAGACTTTACTCCCTCGTCTTTCAAATGTCCACAAGATACTCTTGACGCAAATTGTGAGCAAACTATACTGGTCTTCGAAAACAAACCAAAGAAATATTGTATGTCTTTTGACGATATTAATCCTCGCGGACGCGGTCTCTCAGACTCGGATCCAAACGAAGAAGATAATCAACCGCTTGAACTCGATGATATAGGCTACGGAACGGACGAAGACGAAGATGGTTTAGACATGGTGGAAGATGAGGATGATGAAGACGAGGATAAGGAGGACGAAGAAGATCTTCCGCCAACCATGCACATCAGCGAAGGATTTGGAGAAGAGAATCTCGAAACTTCATAAGAAACACTACGGAAACCCGTCATACATATTTACATGGCGGGTTTTTGTTTGCGTTATACTTAATACATGCCAAAAGAGTCTTTGTTTCGCTCGTTTGAGCGATTTTTACAGCGGAAAATAACTAAAGAAGAGGGTCGTCGATTATTCCACGCGGCAGCCTGGCTCGCTTTGGGCGGTATCGCGGCATTTACCGCGTTTTTTATTTACCTTGCGCAGAATCTTCCTTCTCCTTCGGAAATCTCTAACCACACTATTTCGGAATCTACGAAGATCTTCGATCGCACCGGCACCGTGCTTCTCTATGAAATCTCCGGGGGTAAGAAACGCACTACTATTCCTCTTTCCGAAGTCCCAAAATCGCTCGAGGACGCTACGATCGCCATCGAAGATAAGGATTTCTATAACGAGCCCGCTTTCAATCTAAAGGGGGTTGCCCGTGCGGTTATCACTAATATTTCCGGCGGCAATCTCACCGGTCAGGGAGGCTCAACTATTACCCAGCAACTGGCGCGAAACGCATTCCTTTCTCCGGAAAAGACGCTTACCCGGAAATTGCGCGAGCTTATTTTGGCTATCCAGCTTGATCAGCAGTACACCAAGGACAAGATTCTTGAGATGTATTTGAACGAGATTCCCTATGGACCGACTATTTATGGCGTCGAGACCGCAAGCCAAATGTATTTTGCTAAACCGGCGCGGGATCTTACGATTGCGGAATCAGCGATACTCGCCGCTCTACCACAAGCACCTTCCCGTCTTTCCCCCTGGGGAAGCCACCTCGATCTTCTTTTTCAGCGCCAGCACTTGGTTTTGAAAGCTATGCACGATCAGAAGAAGATAACCGATACCGAGTACCAGCAGGCGCTTAGTCAGCCTATTGTGTTTGCCGCGCAGAACCCCACGGGCATCAAAGCTGCTCACTTCGTACTCGCGGTCCAGGACTATCTTCTTCAGAAATATGGTGAGGACACGGTGCGCAAAGGAGGACTCAAAGTTAAGACCACCCTCGATTGGACACTCCAGCAAGCCGCGGAGAAAGCGGTTTCGGAAGGAGCAGCCCGTAATGAAGCTGCTTATGGCGGTGGTAATGCCGCGCTCGTTGCGGAAGACTCTACAACTGGCCAGATTCTCGCCTTGGTGGGTTCACGCGACTACTTCGACAAAGATCATCAGGGAAGCTATAACGCCGCTACCCAAGCCCTGCGCCAGCCGGGATCGGCACTGAAGCCGTTTGTATATCTTGAAGGGTTTACACAGGGTTATACGCCCAACACGGTGCTCTTTGATGTGCCAACGGAATTTTCTACGAACGCTGCTTGCCCCGATGTTCCGAACTTTGATTCGAGCGATAGCCGCTGTTTCCATCCGCAGGATTTTGAAGGATATTTCTCGGGTCCGATGGATGTGCGTCATGCGCTTGCGGAATCAGTGAACGTACCGGCGGTAAAGATGCTCTATCTTGTAGGAAAGAAGAACGCAATTCAACTCCTCCAATCGTTCGGCATAACCACCTTGGATGATCCGAATAAATACGGTCTCTCCTTGGTGCTTGGCGGCGGAGCAGTGCACCTTATTGATCTCGTAAAAGCGTATTCGGTTCTTTCTCAGGAAGGCACGCTTCGGGACCAAGCCATGATTTTAGAAGTGCGCGACAGCAGCGATAATGTGGTGGAGAGTTTCGAACCGAAAGACTCTAAGGTAATGGACGCGGAACCTATTCGTGAAGTAAATGATGTGCTCTCTGACGCAAATGCCCGTTCGGGATTATTCCATTCGAGCCTCGGGCTTACAGTATTCCCCGGCCATGATGTTGCTTTGAAGACGGGCACCTCGAATGATTATCGCGACGCGTGGACAATCGGCTATACCCCCTCGCTCGTCGTCGGCGTATGGGCGGGAAATAATAATAATGTAGCGATGCACCGGCAGGGATCCTCAATCCTCGCCGCTGTACCTATCTGGAGCGCGTTTATGCAGAGCGCTCTCGCAACTCAGCCTTCCGAATCATTTACCCCGCCAGCACCGCTTCAACAAACCAAACAGGCCCTTATTGGCATGTGTACGGATAGTAATGGCACCCCCCATACGATTCTCTTCTGTGTGGATACGGATGATCCGACTGGCGCGGCGCCCTCAAATCCGGCACGGGATCCTCAATATACAAAATGGGAAATTGGAGTTTCTCATTGGGTAAATGAACACCCTTATGTACCGCCGGCTCCAACTCCTTCTTCGAGCAGTACTTTGCCAGAAGCAACAACTTCAGCAGGTGAAGGATCGGGAACCGGAGATGGAACCATCCTACCCTTTTAGCATCGGCACTACGATGTAGAAAAACGAACTATCATCGCGTGACACGAGCCGCGCCGGACGATTCTCATCGGAAATAGCTACTACAATTTCTTTACTGCCACAGGCGCGGATACCGTCTAAGAGGTAGCGCCAATTGAAGTTAATTTCCTTGAAGTCACCTTTAATTTTCGCGGGTACGCGGGAATTATTTTCGCCAAGTTTTTCATCACGAGAGAATATCTCGAGCTCCTTTTCGCCGTTCTTAAGAATCACTTCCGGGGTACTACTCGTAAATACTCCTGCAAGCTTCAGGGCATTCGTGAGTTCCGCGCTTTCCACAATAACCTCCGCGCTGAATTCCTTAGGAAGGATCGCTTGATAATCAGGGAAAGCGCCGTCGATGAGGCGTGAAATAAATTCGAAATCCTGAGTGGTTATGAGGAGTTGATTCTCGTCTTTATAGATTTTAACGGGTGTATTCTTTTTCAAAAGACGAACGGTTTCGTGGGCAGTTTTAAGCGGGATAAGAATGCGAAATTCGTCTTCTAAATTGGATTCAAATTCGCTTTCGTTTATGGTTTTTTCGGCTAGACGGAAACTGTCAGTAGCGGCAAAGACTAATGATTCCATCGAAAAATGAAGAAAAACGCTATTGAGTTCCGGCCGTAATTCCGAAAACTGACTTGCGGAAAGCACTTTATCGAGCGTTTCCTTTAATAATTGCCCGCCTATTTCGATATAGTGCTCTTTATGCTCAAGTTTCGGGATAAGCGGAAATTCCTCAGCGGAACTTCCCTGGAGCTTCGCACTATACGTATCGGTTTCAATTTCCAACATATCCCCTTTCGCGGTAAGGGTTACCCTGTCTTCAGAAATGGCTGAGAGGAGTTGATGTAATACATTCGCCGGCACCGTGATGGATCCTTTTTCTTGTACTTTACCCGGAACAGTATATTGCATGCCTACTTCTAAATTCGTTCCCACTAACCGAATGTGATCCCCTTCAGTTTCGATAAGAACATTTTTAATAATAGCGAGTGTCGGATGATCCCCCGCAATACGCGCTATCGCTTCCACACCTTCTTTCAACTTATCCTTAATACAAATAATATTCATAAAAGATACATACTTGTTGTTACTGTTGTTATACGTGTGGATTTGGGGATTTCCTTATTTTGCCTGAAGAAATGATGAACGAGAATTGGGATAACGTGGGGAAAGCGCGGGAGAACGTGTGATTAAACTTTATAAATCAAATCCTTAATTAAGTTTATCTTTTGAGTGAGCGAGCTATTTTTATTGATTTCCTGGCTAATCTTCTCAATCGCGTGAATTGCCGTCGTGTGGTCTCTCCCCATCTTTTTCCCAATATATGGATAACTCATCTCCAGGATATCCCGAAGAAGATACATGGCAACCTGGCGCGGTTCCACCACTTCTTTTTTGCGATTGCGCTCCGAAAGATCCTCAAGAGCGATGTTGTAGAAGTCAGCCACTGCTTTAAGGATTTGGTAATCCGTAACCGGCTGCGAGAAATTCTTGAGTGATTTATTAATAACGTCTTCCACCTCCGCCTCGCTTAACGGTGCCTTCTTTAATTCCTCGCAGAAGATGATCTTATTAACCACTCCTTCAAGCTCCCGGATGTTCTTCTTCGCCCGGCGGGCGATTAAATCCATAATTGCCGGCGAAAGCTCGTGTTTGCGTTCCTGGAGCTTGCCACGCACAATAGCGAGGCGCATTTCGTACTCTGGGTAACCGATATCCGTGATAAGACCCCCTTCAAAGCGGGAACGAAGCCGATCCTCGAGGGTTGCCAAAGACTGCGGTGGACGATCGGAGGAGATAATAATTTGCTTATTGTTTTCGTAGAGGGCGTTGAAGGTATGGAAAAATTCTTCCATAGTCTTTTCTTTGCCACCGATGAACTGAATATCGTCGATGATAAGGATGTCGCAATCGCGATATTTCCGTTTGATATCCTCACTCCTCTTATTGCGGATAGCCCAGACTACATCGGAGGTGAATTTTTCCGAAGAGACATAGCGTGGTTTGAGTTTGCCTCCATATCGTTCTTTGATGGCGTTCCCGATAGCTTGAATGAGGTGGGTTTTGCCAAGTCCTACGCCGCCGTAGATAAAGAAGGGGTTGTACTTTGTCCCCACCGCATCCACAATCGCGTTCGCGGCGGCAAACGCGAGCTCATTCGAGCCGCCTACCACAAAGGAACGCATGGTGTACCGCGAGTTAAGTCCGGTATCAGGGTCGATATGGAACGAAAGATCGATGCGATTCTCAAATTTCTCGAGTGCTTCCGCCGTGAGCTTCTCCGGTACGGTCTTCAGAGCCTCAGAGCGCACTACAAACTCTATTTTACGGGCGGAGCTGTCAAAATTTCGTACGACGCCCAAGATATTCTTCTGGTATTTGTTCTCTACCCACTCTTTCGCGAAGTGATTTGGCAGAGCAACTACAAAGGTGCCGTCTTTCTTGTCTACCAGTCTGCTGTTTTTGAGCCACGTGGCAAAACTAGGACGCGTCAGTTGAATTTCCATCTGGTTTAGCGCCAGCGTCCAAAGTTCCTCCAAGTTCATGCACTCCATTTTAGGCGGATTTTTGAAGACGTCAAAGCCTAAAATATATTACCAATGGGGATTTTGTGTGTATAAAAACAATATTGACAAAAATGGTTTTAAAAAAGCAGAGAGGATTCGTTTGTGTTTAGCGTGTACGAAGAAATTGTTCTCAGTTTGCAACTTACGATTTCCGTGGTACAATGTATGCAATCATGTCTCGTACGTATCAACCGAAAAAACGCAAACGCGTGCGTGCCCACGGATTTTTGAAGCGCTCTCGCACTCCGGGAGGCAGAAATGTAATAAAACGACGCCGTGCCAAAGGCCGCAAGCGCCTTACGGTGTAATTCAATCACCGTGAAGAGAGTGCCGAGCACCCTCATTCCGGATTTATTTCGCCGCAAAACGGCTGCATCGCCCTACCTTTCCCTGTTTTCTCAAGGGAATGGACTGCCCTATGGGAGATTTGCTATTGTAGTGAGTGCGAAAACCGCAAAGACAGCCGTTCGCCGACATCTTTTGAAGCGTCGCGCAAGAGCTCTTTTAGAAAAGATGGATCTTGCGGGTAACGATGTAGTTCTCAATATCCTTCCCCCCGCAAATTCATTAGTAGCTGCCCGGTTTCGAGATGAAGTATACAAACTAGTCTCGCGCCTTCTCGTATCTCGCACGTAACACCTTATGATATCTTCCTTCTTCTATCACGCCCTCACGCAGCCACTCGTTAATCTCCTGGTATTTTTTTATAACACTATCGCACTCCGAGATCTCGGCTTCGCGATTATTATTCTCACGCTCTTTATTCGCTTATTGCTCTTCCCTCTTTTTCATAAAAGTACCCGCCAGCAGATTATCTTGCAACGTATCCAGCCCCGCCTGAAGGAAATTCAAAAAGAATTTAAGGATGATCGGGTAAAACAAACTGAGGCTATGATGGCGCTCTACGCGGAGCACGGCGTGAATCCGTTTTCGGGATTTCTTTTTCTTCTCGTCCAGATTCCCATCTTAATCGCGCTCTACAGAATATTCTTAAGAGATCTCGCGGCGGGTACACTGGTAGGTCTCTATTCCTTTATCGCTGATCCGGGCGTGCTCCACAGCACTCTTTTTGGCTTGATAAATCTCAATGAGCGGAGTATTCTCATGGTGGCGCTAGCGGCAATACTCCAATTTATTCAGGCACGGATGGCTTTGCCGCCACGCAACGCGACTTCTCCGTCGCCGGCCGAGGCAGCAGCAAGAAATATGGTGGTAGTAGCTCCGCTTATTACCCTCATTATCTTCTATCGCTTGCCAGCTGCGGTGTCGCTCTACTGGGTTGTGAGCTCGCTTTTCACGATTGCCCAGCAGTGGATCGTGAATCGAGATCTGGCACATTTAAGAACGTAGTCTTAGGATTGCGCGTGCCACCTCGAACCGTATGAGAGCTTTTCTGCTCTCACCCCTTCCTCAGTCTTTTATTATGAACTGGGAACAATTTACAAAAGAGTTGGTCCAGAAAATGGGCTTTACGGATTATAAAGTGGAACTGGATATGGAGCATCGCTCCGGAAGCATTGTGGTTTTTGATACACCAGCGGGATTGCGCGAACACACCCCGCTTTTCGTCGAGAGCATGAATCACCTTTCGCAGATTCTTGCCCAGAAACATGGTGAAGCTCCGCTCTTTTTTGATGTTAACAATTATCGCAAGGAACGCGAAAAGCTTCTAACAGAACTCGCCCGCGCTGCAGCGCGGAAAGTAGTTCAGACCAAAGAGCCGGTTACCTTGCCGGCAATGAATTCCTACGAGCGGCGCATTATTCATATGGAATTGGCAGGTCATCCGGAAGTTGCGACTGAGTCGCAAGGCGCCGGGAAGGAACGCTATGTTACGGTGAAGCTTGTGTCGTAAATCTGCCGACAGATTTAATCTTAAATATTATATACTATAGTATATAATATTTACATACTGATGGACTTACTGCAACGGTTGCTTGTAGAGCTTATCGTCCCAGCGGTTTATAAAATAAGCGTCGTTCCCTACCACGCGTACTTCAGAGATATCGACATGGATCGCGTCGTTTACTGATACACGGTGAATGACGCCATCATTGATGCTCAGGTATACCAAACTGTCAGAGGTCATACTCGCCTGGGTTTCGTAATCGTCCGGCAATGTCGCGCTTCGAAAAGCTGCGGTGTCTTGAGGTATGCCACAGACTATAACTTCGGACGAGCTTGCTGCCATATAAAAAGCGCACTTTGAGGGAAGGGTGAGGAACGCAAACGATTGCTCGACTGAGAAATCCTTTTGAAGGAGGCTGAGCGATCCGCCGTTATCTGCCTTAAAAAGCAGCTTATGCCCGCCGGGATAGGAACGTATACTCATCCCCGAACCTTCGGCTGTAATCTGACTAAGGCGCCGGGTCTTCATGCTGAAGCTCCAGAGCGAGCCCGTAACATTTCCCGAAGGCGTTTCGCCAATCACGATTGTGTCGGGGTCGGTCCAGGTGAGCGAAAGCCCCTCGGCCGCCAGGAAAAGAAACGTTACCGGCTTTGAAGTGTCTCGGGAAAGATCTAGGGTCGTGAGGGTTACACCCGAGAGCTTTCGTGAAAAATAGGCGATACTCTCGTTTTGCGGGGAAAAGACCGCTTGGGTGGTCTCGATTGTGAGTGTCCGCCAGGAATTTTTTGAGACATCATACACGCGCCAGTTCGGAGAAAGAGAATCAGTACCGCTTATTTTTAGGAGTATCTTCTTACCATCCGCGGAAAATTCCGCGGAGGCGATGCCGTCAATCGTCTGGGTAGTAAGGAGTGTAGAAGAGCTTTGGGTAGTAAGACTTATTTTACCGTCCTTGCCGACACTCACAATTGCGCCATCGGGGCGTACAAAATAGGCAATGATTTCGGGTAAGGTTGGCGAAGAGAGTCCCGCGAGAGATCCGCCCGTGGTTTCTCCTGCCGCGCCACCAGCTGAACTTCCTGCTACCGGCAATCCTACCGTTCCACTATTATTCGCTGTCTCAGGCGATGCGTTTCGGCTGCTCTTGGAGCGCAGAAAGAATCCCAGGGCGATCACTCCACCCGCTACTCCTATAATTGCGATGGTGATGAGGGTTTTTTTCATGGAGTAAAAGTAAATGCGGTTCTTGCCGTCGCAAATTCTAATACTTTGGCGGGATTCGTGATGCGGACATCAAAAGTAATGGCGCTGCCCGTAGGCGTGTCTTTATCCAAGGAGACATTAAGTATAAAAGGATCTCGGTATGATTGCGGAGCAACACCGTTTACTTTCCAGCTAACCGCGAGCTCGTCTATGGAATTCACGTCAAAGAAATATGGTTTTGCCCAAACGAGGAAGGGAGAGTTCTCTATGGTTCCTTCGGCATTGGTTCCCCGAATTACTACCAGAGGATTTACAACCGGTACCTCGATTGTTTTCCCCAGACCGCCCTTATAATCAGGTAAAGAGGCGCGCAGCGTGAAGGAGTCGCCGCCGAGCGCATTCGGTACAGAAATCGTTACTCGGCTAAGCCCCACACCCCCTGTCGCGAGGGTATCGTTTACGTACCAGTACACCGTTTGCTTCGAAATATCGACGGGTATGCCGTTTTCGATCACATCCAGAGCTGCGATAATTTTGGAGTTGGGAACTGGCAGCGGACGAACCGCGGCATCGGCGGGCACATACGTTGCCGCGCGCCAGGTGAGCCACAAGCCGGAATTTTGTATCTCGGCATGCGCCAAAAGAGGCACACTGCATGCCATAAGAAGCACTCCAATAATCGCGAAACGCGCCATTACTCTAAGTATACCAACTCGGAACTTATCTAAGCAGCCTTCTTGAGGTTTATGGTCTCCTCGAGTGATTCATCGTCTTCCTCCTCTTTTTGTTCAAGATCATTTTCATCAAACGGCAGCTCTTCGAGACTGCCTTTGATACGATGTAACTCTGCAATGCCGGTATTTAGCCGCTCTTCGAGCGCATCGCTCTCGGCGTTTTTGTCGGCTTCAAAAGATGGGAAGGCATCTTTTGAAGCCTCTTCCTCGCCTTCTTCGTCTCTTTCAAAACGCGGTTTTCGGCGAGCTTTCTCGAGGGCGTTTCCCTCCTCTCTTTCGGTTTGAATTACTCCTCTGCGGAGAGAGTGCTCGGTGGTATTCCTTACACGAGTCGCTACTTCTGACTCCAGGGCCACCGCTGCCTGACCTGCTTCTTCCTTGATGTCCTGCTGAAGGGCTGTTTTTCCGGCTTTGACTCCGGTAGCTTTCACTCCACCCGAGAAAAGTTTTGTGGGGTTCCCGATAGCCTGGGCCGCATCGATTATCTTATTGATGAGCGTATTTTGGGCTATTGCCGCTAAAAATAACGCAGCGGTCAAGATGGGCAAAGGCGTAATAAAGGCGATGAGCATAATGACCCACGGTCGGAAAATTAAGAGAAGAATGCCTATTTCCGGAGCGGGAATCGCGGTTGCTATATCGCCCAAAAGGGAGCGCGGGCTTTTCATCTTGACGAGTACGTAACCAAAAAGCGCGGCGGCGATCACCTCACGGATCATGAATCCGAAGAGGAAGAGTGGAATACCGACCATGAGTGGTACGAGTATTACTCCTAAGCTCAGTGAAGCTCCCATAATAACATCGGCAAACGCCGCCGCTATGGCGGCGGTAATAAAGATGGGACTAGTAAGATCCAGCGGTTCGATCTGCTTTTTCGGTTCTGCCATTTACCCCAAGTATACCATCACCCCTCCTTTGGTTTCGTTGATTCCGCCGAGAGAAGTTCTTCGGGATTTGTCGTAATAATCTGGTTTTCGAAATAGGACGGGATAATCTGGATGGCAACATGGCGTTTGCCGGCGAAGAAGAGTCCGGTGCCGACTTCGGCGGAGAGCAAGAGGAACTTTTCTGCTTCGGTGAGGTTAAATGCCTTGGCGACAATATCAATCGTGGCAGGGGCTTGCTTTAAGAGGAGCTGCAGCGAGGAGTTCGTGATAATCGGCCGGCCATAGGGTGAACGCAAGAAATCTTCGACATCTTGGGTGATCGTGGAAACGCCAAGGAAGTATTTGCGCGCGCGTTTTACAAGACCAAAGAGAAAGGTGGCGCTGTCTTCGTTTTTCATCATGATCCAGGCCTCGTCGATAATGAGAATGCGCTTCTTGAGGTCCGCTCGGATGAGATTCCAGATGAAATTCAAGGTTACGTACATCGCGGTGGGTCGAAGTTCCTCTTCGAGGTCGCGAATAGAGAAAACAATGAGGCGGTTTCGGATATCCACATTAGTAGCTTGGTTCAAGAAGCCGGAGAAGCTGCCCTCGGTGTACTTATAGAGGCGTTCTGCCATGCCGCGTCCACCCTCGAGATTGTGGAGCACTGTGGCGAGATCGGAAAGGAGCGGCGGGGTGGCATTCGAAAAATCTTCGCCGGGCACAATTTCGCGCGAGGCATAGGTCTCAGTCAGCGCGCGGTCGAGGATAGCGTCCTCTTCCGGCGTTACCTTGCCGATCATAAGTTTTATGAGGCCGGAAATATTTACGATATGGGAGCGAAGCACTTCCGAGGGCTCCTCGCCATGCGGCACAATAGGAATATCAAACGGATTGATGTGGTGATCAGAGGTAAGAGAAATATTAAAGTAGCTTCCTCCGAAGGCGTTGGCGAGCCGTTCGTACTCGTTTTCAGGGTCAATCACGATTACATCCACGCCCATCATGAGCTGACGGATAATTTCAAGTTTGGTGGCGTAGCTTTTACCTCCGCCGGATTTCGCAAAGACTACCTGGTTCGCGTTTTCAAGCGAGAAGCGATCGAAAATTACCAAACTCTGGTTATGCCGGTTCACGCCGTACATAATGCCCTGATCGGAGGTGAGGTCTTCGGATACGAACGGGAAAAAGGACGATACCGGACCGGAATTCATCGGGGTGCGAACATCGAGGCGATCCTTGCCGAGCGGCAAGATGGAACGAAGTCCGTCGAGGTGCTGGAAAAATGCTGGTTTGATATAGACAAGCTTCGCTTCCATGATTGAGGTGATTTGCCCCTCGATGCGGGCCAGTTCGTCGGCCGTGTCGGCGTAAATCGCGACATAGACTCCGACTGAGAACATTTTTTCCTCTGCCTGTTGGAGCACGTCGCGCAGGTCCTCTACATTCTGGAGCGCGGTTTCGAGTAACGGATCACGCACTAAGCCTTTGGATTCGTGTTCGGAAATCTGGCTTTCGAGTTGGGCGGACTTGTTGCGGAGCTCCTTAAGCGCCGAGGCGGTATCCATCGGATCAACGAAGATAGAAAGATCAAAAAGATTCGGCAAGTTGATCAGCGGTTCCAACCAGCCGGAATTTACGTATTTCGGATACGAAAATACAAAGAACGTTTTCACGAGCTTATCGCCGATCTTGACGAAATTGGAATTTACTTCCAGTCCCGCAGGGGCAATGATCTTTTTTGTTTCGGCAAAATTATTTTCCATATATTAGGCGGCAGGAGCCTTTTCGGTTTTCTTTGCTTCTCGTTCCGTGGTGCCGGGGTTATAGAAGTTATAGAAGAGCTCGACGAGCGCATCGTCTTTTAAAACCATGGCTTCGAGTCCCATTGTAGAAAGTCCCTGGAGAATCTGCAGGGATCGTTCATTGAGCTGTTCGAGATCTGTTTTGAAGCGCGTTTCGCGCGCTGCCGCTTCTTCCGCTTCGGCATTCGCCTTTTTGCCGAAAAACGGCAATTTACCAAAAATACTGCCGGATACCGGAGCGATTCCTACGGGATACCAGGGTACGACGACCAAAAACGTTTTTTCCATAATCGCGTTTTCAGCGACAAACTGACGAATGAATTCCTGGTATTCGGTAATCTGATTTTGGAGGAGCGGAGACGATTCTTCTTTTGCCCGCGAAGCGAGCTCGGCAAGGTAATGATCAATGTTAATTTTGCGGGAGTGAATGATGATCTGAATCGGAAAATTAACACTGTTCAGGAAGTTCTGATAGGAAAGGATGAGCGTATTCTGCTCTTCCTCAGATTGGAGCGAGAAATTAATACCCCCGACAATGATGACTTGGCGGAGGCTACCGTCTTTCAAGACGAGCGTGTTATCACGCACATTCTCGATGTCGACTAATTCTTGGGAATTTCCGAACGTTGCCATGGGTTTAAGTATAGCTTACCGGTAATCAACACGACGGGCAGCCCGTTTTTCACCGGTTATGCCGCGGAAGATTTGATAACGATCCGACTTGCTTTGAGGAGGCGGAGTTTTTTGATCAGGTTCCTTCGATCCGGTCGCGGTTACCCGCCAAGCGGTTTTGAGAGCCATATTCGCCACAATCTTCTCAAGCGACACCCCGCCTTCTTTGGAGTGAGGAGTAGTTCCTTTCACTACTTTATGTTCTGACTGCCAGACATACTGTTGGGGTTCCCAGAAATAGTCCCATGCTGCGCCGACTACGATGCTTAACGGACGTCCATTCACTTTAATGAAAGCAAAACCGAAACCGGCACCGCCGATCAGAGCTGCGAATACGAGCCAGACGCCAAAGTTCAGTATAAAGAATAGAGCGAAACAAATAGCCGCGGCAGAAGCGATCCAACCAAATTGGCGGAGCGTCAGCGGACCAACGATTTTATCCTCGGTCTCGATAAATTGAGGAACAAGAAACTGCATGATGAGAGAGCGCAGTGTGACCTGCGTGCTCTTTTATTGTACCTAAACCGTGTGAACTTTGTCTTCTTTCTTCGGAGCGAGATCAAGCGTCGCCGGATGAGTATCTGCAATCGGTAGCCCAGCCGGAGGTTTGGCTTCGGTCTGTGGAGTCTTGGGTCGCAAATCGAGTGTGGTTGCTTCTTTGGAGGGAGCAATAGGGACTGGTGCTTTTGGCGGCAGCGGCGCTGCTTTAATACCTCCTGGGTTTTCCGGCGCGGTATAGTGCACCACCTTGGGCGCGAGGTGCGTCTGTCCAGTCAAGGAGGTGTTGGTTATAGAATTTCCAACAGGCGCAGCAGGCTTATAAGGAGTCGCTCCTAATTCCAATCGTGCGGGTTTCGGAGGCGGCGGTACTGCCGGCCGGGACGGTCCCCCGCCGAACATCTTCGGATCAAGATTTAACCGGAAGCCCGAGTCTTTGACTACGGTTTCGGCTACAGTGTTTTTTTGTAGGATAAACGGCGCCGGTGTAGCCGGGGCAGCAGGAGCATGAGCTGCGAGCGGAGAGCTCGGAACTTGTGATTGAGGCATACTCGGTATCGCCGCTGGTTTTTGCACCATACCTCCGCCCATCTGCCCACCACCCGCTGTCACTGGCATGGGTGCCGGTTGTGGCCGCAAGTTTAGAGTCGGACCTGAGGCATTTCGCAAAGGAGCTGGGACAGAGCTATTGGGCGAAGATTCATTAGTTGAAACCAAGGGGGCGTAGATTGATTCGATCTCTTTCATTGAAGCGGAGAAGATTTCATCATAGAGGCGGTCAGTAAGCGTGTATGCCTGTTCCTTAGTGATCCCGAAACGCTCCTGGGATTCATCCCATACGAGATCGATATCGAGCAATCCCAAAAATACGGTAGCTACGATAGTTTGGAGCTCGGGGATTTTATCAGCAGGAACTCCCGCCGAGGTTCCAATCTCTTCCACCTTCGCTTTAATATCCGCTGAGCTTAAAACACCCTTGATACTTTGAGGGATGGTAGCCCAGCGTGCGGCCAATTCGTTTGTGTTAAGAACTTGAAGAATGCTCATAGATTAATGATGTCCTCCCCCACCGCTTTTCGGAGCCGATTTTGAAGCCCCGCCTCCTCCCCCGCCCTTACCAAGCGCGCCAACCGTTTCGCCAACAACGGCTGCTGCCTCTCCCATAATACCCGGAGCCTCGCGCGCCTCTTTGATGAGCTCTTCTCGCTTGTGCTCATCGCCATTGATCTCTTTGCGAAGACGATCGAGCTTGTCTTGGGTCTCGTACGATCCTTCTATGGAAGAGCTGCCGTGGAGCGGGTGGCCATCTTCATCCGCGAATTTCGAGGCAAGATTACCATCCTTATCCAAGAAACCTTTAACATTTTGGGTCTTGGTCACTTTCCCGTTCTCGCCCTCAATTTGGACTGCAGTCTTACGGGCTACGCCTACAATGACTCCGTTTGCATCCCGTATATTAAGGTCGCCGTTTTCATTCTTATCGGTTTGGTAATTACCCGAGGCATCTTTCATAGTCCACACTTCCTGTTTGTTCGCATCGGTGAATGCCTTACCTTCCGCATTAGCGAGCAGGACTTCTTTCATCTTGCGAGTGATTTGCGGACCCTCGCTTATGTCAGGAGTAACCGCGACTTCCAATTGGTTTCCGGAGCGGTCAAAAATTTGGTAGAACAATTGGCCGGTAGCCGGATCAAGGCGAGACGGAATATTCCCCGCGGCATCCAAAACCGCTTCTCCGAGTTCTTTACCTTTGCCGTCATAGATCTTTTTGATCTTCAAGTCAGCATCCCGTTCCTTAAGAACATGCAGGGCAAGCGCCGGTTTACCGTCTGCTCCCGCTTTAATCCTAAAGCGCTTTCGGGGGATGCCATTCAGGCCAAGCCGGAGGTGGCCTTCGTACCCAAGAGCTCTAAGTGGCGCTTCCGTTTTTTGCTGAATAACATCGCCAACTTTCTGCTGTGCCATGAGGAATTGCGCGTTTGCCTTATCGATAGGACCAAGTTTTTCGTATTCAGTCATATCGCCTTTAACCGCGAGAGCTGCAGCGCTTTCAACCTTGCGTTGTCCGTCCATCTTGAGCTGCAAGAGTTTTGCCCGCGGTCGGGCGATGGCTTCTTTAGCACGGATACCCAAACGTTCCGCGCGGTTCTTGATGCGGCTTGTGACCGCGTTCTTGGCTCGATTCTGCCCTGCTTTAATCGCGTTCATTGCGGTTCCCGCGAAGCTCGCGCCCATACTATTTGCTGCCGCGAGGCCTGCGACCATAATGCCGCCGAGTAATATCATGCGAATGAAATTATTGGCGAGCGGTGAGAAAATGCCGATAAGCAGCGCCGCAACCGCACCTCCTGCTCCGGTCGAGAGGCTGCCTGCCTCGGGCAGCGATGTTCCTGGCGCGATAATTCCCTTATTCGCTACGTTGTTTAATTCCTGTGCGAACATGAGTCCGAGCCACAACGAAAAGACAATCGGAACCGGCACGAACGCTTCTTTCCAGAATTTTTCCCACCATTCGCTCGTTTTGCCGTGGAATGCCGGGAAGGGCCACGCCGCCCAGGAGAGCGGCAAGCTCATGAGGAGGAACGAAAGTTTAATATAGCGGATAAGGAGAATGACAATGAGCGCTGCCAATACAATGAGGATGATGATATAGGAGAAGAGACTGAGAATAAGACCGAGGACAGGGGCAAGTAGTTTGCCAATACTCTCCCCCGTCGCGCTCATAGCATCCGTTAAGTTTTTAATCTGCGAGGGGTCGTTTATCTTATCAAGCTCAGCCGAGAGGGTGTTGTGCTGCGGGTTAAATGCTCCTGCCAAACTATCCGCAAACGAACCAAAGCTATTATTCGCACCCCCGGGGTTTATCTGATTCACCATATAGAGAGTGATGTTGTCAGAGAAACTCAAAATCGTACTCGATATGATTAATCCGAAGTTAATGAGCACTGCCATGACAAGCATTTTCCAAAGAATGTTCTTAATACCATAGGACTCGTAGTGCAGGATTGTTGCCACGGCGACAATAATAATTCCAGCCACGAAGGCGAGATTTGCTAGGGAAAGAGCGATCGGGAAGCCCATCTTTACGATCGGCGAATCTATCACATGGATATTGATGCTGAGGACTAGCTGTACCAAGTAGGACTCAACTGCAACCAAAGCCGCGGCGAGATAACCGAGCCAGAGCGCCAGATAGTAGGTTGGTACACCAATAAGACAGGTGGCGCTGAATAGATTCCCACCCGTAAGGGAGCAACCCGCTTCTTTAGTAGGATCGGTGGCGGCAGCATGGCCGAGAGCCGGTGCTACGAGAAAAGCGACCAGGAAAAATCCGAGCGCAATCTTTCCGAAATTTTTCTTAAGGAAATTCATGGGTTAAGGGACCGTTTCCGTAGAGCTTGCACTGCCTTCGCCACCGGTCGTATCAACCGGCGTGGAAATAACCGTTTGCGAGCAGGAAGCAAAGAGACTGCCCGCTTCAAGGTAAATACCCTCGACACTCGCGCGTTTCGTGGAGATGTCTTCAGCTTCGCGTTGGGCGTCGTCTACGGTACCGAATTGCGCGTGGAGTTCAGCAAGAGTGCCGCTGAAACTCGTAAGGCCGTCAACCTGGGGTTTCAGAGCCTCTACTTTCTGGGAGAGCTCGTCTTGCATGGGTACCAGCGCTTGTATTTCTGCCGTAGCATCCGCGGGCACACTCGGATTCGCAGTGCATGCATTCACCACTTGCTGCAGCGTGCTCACCGTGTCGCCGAGTGTCGTTACGGCGTTTCGGGCATCATCGAGCGACGATTCCTTGCGGGTGAGAATTTGTTGGACTTCATCCGTTACGTTCCCTGCCGGAGTTTCGGGTGCAGGCGCGGTTGGCGCGACGGTATTCGCGGTATAGCCATATTGAATTCCGTTCACGCCATTTTTAAGAAGCTTGCTCAAGGCCGCGTTCACCAGGAAATTAGCGAGTGCCGCGTAGCCGTTGCCGTTTGACGTATCCACCGCAAAAAGACGATCAAAGGTTCCGGAGAATGTCTTTGAGAGAATATCCGAAGCAGTCTTGCCCGGTGTTGTCGTGTGCGGTGTGCTGCCGTCCGCGCAGGTCCCATCCGCATCAGGTTTTTTGCCATTGTCGCAAGCCTTCGTACCCAAGAATCCATTGCCCGCGAGCGCTTCATTTTTGGCATTCTCAACCGCGTTCATTGCCAGCGCGCGCTGCTGATCGGAAGTCATGGTAAGCGCGCCCAAAAAGTTATTCTGTGGCTGAATCAATTTTACGTAGCTTCCCCAGCCGCCGTTTCGGAAATCAGTATTAAAGTCGCGAAGATTTGGAATTGCTCCGGCGGAACTGCAACCGCTAGGATTCCCGCCCAGGGCCTTCGCGACCAGATCGGATCCTGCCCCTAGATTCTTGCAGAGGTTTTGATATTGCGTTTGGATGAGCCGGTTCGCCGCCGCCGCCGCTGTGCCTCCCAAGAATCTGCTCCAATTGGCTATAAATTGAGGACTGCCATTATTGCCAATCCACTTCATGACCTGATCCGATAGTTTCATATAGAGCTTATTAATGAGGGCTTCGGTGAGGATGCTAATAGCGTGATCGCGAAGGTAGAGTAGGAAATTTTTAATCTCCTGGATGAGGTTTGCTACCACCACAGCAACGACGAAGGCGTGCGCAGTTGGGATGCCGAGCATTTTTTGCGCAAGCGATGGATGATCGCTCGGGAAAACCTGCATGGACTCCAGATTGCTCGCTTCGCTCGAAAGAGAATTTGCCGCTTGGGTAAGCTCGGTATTGTACGTGCTGCTCAAGGCGTTTGCGCTCAAGGGATCCGCAACGATTAACTTGATGTAGTTTCCCGAGAGTGTAAGCGAGCCGACGAGTGACTTCTGAAAACCAACGAGCGGGCGAGGAGTCTCCACTGCTTTCAATTGATGTACCGTATCAGTGAGTGAAGCGGAGTTATCAAGGAGCTGGTTTTCGTTAAAGGTGGTTACATTGAACGAGTCTTTATGGAGGCCAGAAGTGATATCCGCAATTTTTGAGAAGTAAGCGTTCAGGGCTTCGGTGCTCGAGGACTCGATTATCTTAATATCGCTATCCGTGATTGGCGTAATGAGCGTGCTTGTCGAGAAATTATGCGTCTTGATATAGGAGTCGAGTACATCGTTTATTTCCCCGGGAGCAACGATTGAGAGCTCACCATTATTTTCAATAGGTCCCTCAGGATTACGCTTCACGAGTTTTTGCGCGATTAAATCCGCCACTTGCGTGGTAGCTCCATTTGTCTCCATCGCTTCAAGAGCTGCGATTTCCGCATCATGGGAACCACCTACAGTCTTTGCCGCGAACGCCAGTTCGCTTTGGCGGTTAGCATCCGCTGCCGATGAGCCATTTCCGCGGCTCTTATATAGAGTAGAGGCTGCGAAGCCCGATCCCACGAGGATCGAAAGGATAAGAAACCCCACTATAAATCGTTGAGTTCTAAGAGAATTCACAGAATAAGAAGAGGATATAATCCTCCACTTCTTATTATATGCCGAGAATATCCCCAATTCCCTGTGGATTATCCCCAGTTTACTAGGAGTTCAGCAATTTTATGAATATCCTGAATGCTAATGTTTTGCGGGCGTGATTCGGGATCAATGCCAATGCTCTTGAGATTATCCACAAGCTCCGCGCGGGAAATTGGAACGGCGGAAAGAAGGTTATTGCCCACTGTTTTGCGGGGTTGTTTAAAGAGTGCATTGAGCGCCTCCTCATATGCCTCGAGTACCGCACCGCTTGGGGCGCCATTTTTTGACTCAAGGAGGATCGTCGCCGAGTCCACTTCCGGCGGAGGCGAGAAGTCTTTCTTCGATATAAAGCCAATAATCTTGGGGTCAGCCCAGATTTGCACCGCCGCGGCGAGACGGTTCATCTGCGGTGGTGTCGCGGCGATCCGCTGCGCAACTTCTTTCTGTATAGTGAAGAGTGTGCGGGTCGGCTTATGGGGCAACTCGCCGATGGTTCTTAAGAGAAAGCCCGTAAGGTAGTAGGGAATGTTGCCGACGAGTTTATAGGTATGAGCTTTGAGCTTTGAGCTAAGAGCAGGCAGAACTTCCAATACGTCGCCTTCAATAACCTCAATATCTCTGAATTTAGTTTTTAGGCTTGAGGCTAATTCCGGATCTCTTTCGATTACGATTACCGTGTTTTTCTTCGTGCCGAGGAGCTCACATCGAGCAATTATCTCCGCTGTGAGTTCTCCGTGACCGGGGCCGATCTCAATCGTGGTTTCCCCCGTTTGCGGATCCAAAACCTCCGTGATCTTTTTGAGCACGGAGGTATTGGTGAGAAAATGTTGGCCGAGGCGTTGTCGCATGTCTTTAATCGAACGTTATGTATCGTTCTTCGTACTCTTCATCCCGATAGTCCAGGGAGTCCTTACTCTGCGTTCCCAATTCGCTTTGGAAGTCTATCGTATCCTCAGGAATTTCTCCAATAAAACGTGATGGTAATCCATAGAAACTCAGAAAGAGTTTTTTTCGCGCGCGGGTCATGGCGACATACATAAGCCGCCGTTCTTCCTGGAGTTCTTCCTTACTGCCGATGGAACGCGCGTGCGGCAGAAGTCCCTCTGATACTCCTGCGACAAACACGGTGTCGAATTCTAATCCTTTTGCAAGATGGACGGTGGTCAGTACTACGGGTTTCTGATCGGAAGCAGCAGGCTCTCGGCCCCGATCTTTTATGGTGTCGGTAGACTGAAGAAGCGCGATCTCGCTTATGAACTGGGCGATGTCTTTATACCCGGCGGCGAAGTGGATAAGCTCCTCTATATTTTCCCGCCGCTCGCGGGGGTTCGTGAGATGGCCTTCAATATAGCCAAGATAATCAACAGTTTTCATGAAGAGATCGATCCGCTCCTGCGGCGTAGCTTCTCTAGGAGATTCCTCGAAAGCTAGAGCGAGAGTCTTAAAAACTCGTTTGGTAAAGGCCTTCTCCAGTCGCTCGCGGGCAAGCTCATCCTGGGGGTTAATGGAGTAGCGCAAAGCAGCAACGATATCTTTTATCTCACGGCGTTCATAGAACTTCAGTCCGCCATAGACGATATAAGGAATTCGTCGGCGCAAGAGTGCTTGCTCGAGAGCTCGTGACTGGGCATTGGTTCTATAGAGTACAGCACTAGTATCTCCTTGCCCTTTACTCTTTGCTATTTGTTCTCTTATCCACATAGCTTCGGTATCTTCGTCGTATGCTTCGTACAGTGTTACGCGCTCCCCTTCTCCATTTTTCGTCCATAAATCCGTAGCGCGTATTACTTTGGTATCGTACTCATTATTTTTTATTACTCCGGAAGCGGCGCGGAGGATTATTTGGGTAGAGCGATAATTTTCGGTAAGCGTAACCATCTCCGCTGCTTGCCAATCCTCCGGAAAGCGCAGAAATATTTCTATGTTTGATCCGCGCCAGCCATAAATGGTTTGTTCCGCGTCTCCTACCACGGAAAGCGACGCGCCACCGCCGGCTAAGAGTTTCACTAATTCATACTGCATATTGTTTAGATCCTGGTACTCATCGATCAAGATATGGGAAAACTCATCGTGATATTTCTGGAGCACCTTCGGATACTTCTTGAAGATGAGAACGGTTTTCTGAAGGAGGTCATCAAAATCGAATGCGTTTTGCAATTCCAGGCTGCGTTCATAGCGCAGGAACGCAGCTTGGATAGCGGGACATTCCCCCTCGATATCAACGGCACCGTTTTTGATGGCGGAAATTTTTCCATACATCGACGAGGGATTTTCTTTTCGGCCATCGAGATCCTTGAGGATCTTCTTTATTAAAGAGAAAGAATCGTGATCATCGAAAATGACGAAGCTTGGCGTGCGGCCTAAAAGTGAAGCATGCCGCCGCAAGATCCGTGAGCCCAAAGCATGGAAGGTGCCGATGAAGGGAAGTAAACGTGAGCCGAGAGCATGAGCCCGAGTCTTGAGTGGCGAGTCTTCTTCTCGCTCATGCTGTCTCTTCGTGCTTATGCTTTTTACGATTCGCTCCTTCATCTCGTTTGCAGCTTTGTTCGTAAAGGTGATGGCACAAATCTGATCGGCAGGAACGCCTTCCTCTATAAAATAGAGCACTCGTTCGGTAAGTGTCCTCGTCTTTCCGGTCCCGGCACCTGCCACGATGAGAAGAGGCTGTTTCGGGGGCGACTTTACGGCTCGTTCCTGATGGGGGTTTAGACCTAAAAAGCCTTGTTTTTCAAGGCTTTTTGAGGCTCCGGCAGTCTTTTTTGGGTATTTTTCCATGAAAATTTGGTGAGATATATGCTATAATGGATCTATTAGTACGATTGTAGAACAACTCAGGTCTTCCAAAAAGGTGCTTTCCCTAGGGATGGCCCTCTTCTTTGTTGGGGGTGCTCTTATGAGCAATGCCTGGCTTTCTCAGGCTAAAAAGTCCCAAGAATTGGGCGTTTTGGGCGGTCCGGAGGCAATTTCTCCGGTAGTAGATACTTCCTATGAACCCGTTTTAGAGGCTACCCCAGAGGTCTTGCCGGGCTTGGAAGATCCGAATATCCCCATTGATAGTATTTCTGAAGCCTCACTTACCGCTCAAAGCCAGATTTCCTTGCAAAATAAGGATATTTTAGCGAATGCTCATATCCAGGCGGGCTTGGATGAGAGCCTTGACAGCTCCTCTCCTTCCGAGAAGCCGGTTTTGCGTCTCAAGAACTATTTTATACAGCCGACTACTGGTTTAAATTGGGGAATTCTTCATGCACATAATGCCGTGGATATTGCCAATGTCTGTGGTACCCCTGTCGTTGCGGCTGCTTCTGGGGTGGTAACCGAAGTCTCGAGCGATGGCAGCTGGAGCGGTGGCTATGGCAACTATATATTACTTGAGCATTCGAATGGCACGAAAACCAAATATGCTCACTTGCAAAGCGTAGCGGTTGCGATTGGTGACGAAGTTCGCCAGGGGGCGGGCATCGGCACAATCGGTGCGACTGGTAATGTTCATGGCCCTACCGGCTGCCATCTCCATTTTGAAATCTACGGCGCAGTGAATCCTTTCGCCAAAAAATAATACATCCCTTCTATTCCTCGCGTAAGCGATAGCTGAATGCTTCCGCGAGATGGGCAGCGCTCACGCGTTCCGTATTCTCGAGGTCTGCAATGGTTCGCGCGGTTTTTAATAACCGATAGTATCCGCGCGGTGAGATCCTTGAGGCACTTAGACGCGCAAGGAACCGTTCCCCTTCTGCGTCAAGATGAGCTGCTCCTTCCGCTTCGCGCGCGGACATCTGGGAGTTGGTTATTATGGGGCGGGGTGAGCTCTTGAAACGCTCAGCTTGCAGTATACGGGTTTCTTCTATCTTCTTTTTGACCTCCGTACTCTCATTTTTTGCAGAACTTTTCTCACGCAGCTGTTCCATAGCCACACGGGGAACCCGTATCTGGAGATCGATGCGATCAAGGAGCGGTCCGGATATCTTTTTCTGGTAGCGCGCGATTTCATATGCTCCGCAGACGCATTCCTTTTCGCTGTCGCCGTAGTAACCGCACGGACATGGGTTCATTGCCGCGATGAGCGTAAAGCGCGCCGGAAATTTGAGTGTGCCTTGGGCGCGAGAGATATAGACCATGCCCGATTCGAGCGGGGCGCGAAGTGCTTCCAATGCGCTCCTCTGAAATTCGGGCAGCTCATCCAGAAATAGAATTCCATGATGTGCTAGGCTTATCTCCCCTGGTCGTGGTTCGGTGCCGCCGCCCACCAGGGCAACGACTGATGAAGTCTGATGCGGCGAGCGGAATGGTCGTTTTGCTACGAGGCCTTCGAGTGGGTGCCCGGCAGCACTCCATATTTTTGTTATCGCAATCGATTCTTCGCGGGTGAGATGGGGCAAGATGCCAATGAGGGCTTGAGCTAAGAGGCTCTTTCCTACTCCGGGTGGACCACTCATCAAAAGATTATGTCCGCCCGCCGCCGCAATTATGAGTGCCCGCTTCGCGTTTTCCTGTCCTTTTATTTCTGAAAGGTCTGGTGCGTAAGAGGTGTCTTTGAAATGTTCCTCAAACACATGCGCTACGAGCGGAGCGGTTTCTTCGAGAATTGCGATCACATCTTTCAAGTGTTCAACGGGAATAATCGTGATTCCCTGAATCGCGCTTGCTTCGTTCGCGTTCGCGCGCGGCAAAAACACGTATTGAAAATTTTTTTCGCGTGCCATCTCGGCGATGTTCAATGCACCGCTTATCGGGCGCAAGCGTCCATCAAGCGCGAGCTCTCCCAAAAATATTTTGTCATGAGCATCAAACGCTTTGATTTGCCCGGTTGCGGAAAGATACGCGAGCGCAATCGCGAGATCATACTGCGATCCAGTTTTCTTGATATCAGCGGGAGCAAGATTCACGGTGATGCGGCGATTCTCTCGGTTTGGAGGTTTGATGCCGGAATTTTTAAGCGCGGAATTTACCCGCTCGCGCGCTTCGCTCAAAGCTTTGTCAGCGAGACCAACAATGTGAAACGCGTGGAGTCCTGTTGTGAGATCTGCTTCAACCTCGATTACTTTCGCGGAGATGCCGAGGAGCTCGGCTGAAAAAATTCTTGAAGGATGCGCATTCATAGCTCTACCCTAACAGACATGGATAAAATAAAAATAAAGATGCCGAAGGGCATCTTTATTTTTCGCGAACACGATAAAGTTTTATCTACACTTCTGCCTTGCAGGCTTCGCAGAGACTCGACTCCGGAGCGACATTTAAGACTTCCTTGGAAATTTCTTTTCCGCAGTTCTTGCAAATGCCATAGGTTCCTTCTTGCATGCGCTCAAGTGCCAAATCAATCTCTTGGACTTCTTCGCGAAGGCTTTGCGCAATGGCGAGTTGATTGGCGAGATCTTCTGCCTCGTCCGCCTCTTCTTCGCCTACTGCTGAGGTGACATCGTTGCCGGGATTATGTGGTTCTGAATCCCCTTCTATTTCAGTCATGAGGGCTTTCCGGCGCTCCTCGAGTTGCTTCTTGTATTCATCAATTTCGTTAGTGGTGAGCATAGATATATCCTACCATACTAGGAGGTTTTTCCATGATAAACATTCTGACAAACACATCCTTGGTTCGAAAATTCGGCAATTAGGCAATTTCTATAAAACCCAATAAAATCAATGTTTATTCTGACAAACATTTTTGTTTGTCAGTGAAAATTGTTTGTTGACCAACACTTTTATACTAAAAATAGCTTATTTTTATCCATTTTTTATCTTTAGATTGTTTGTTGACCAACACTTTGAGTATCTCTATTCGATTTCTGTGACAATTGTTTGTCAACCAACATTTTCCAAAATTTTATATGGAATTTATCTGCCTATGATAAGTTTCATCCATGAATATAGGTAAATATGGAGAGGATATCGCTGCAAAGTGGCTTGTTGATAAAGGGTGGAGAATTATTGATCGCAATGTGAGACAGAAATTTGGGGAGATAGATATAGTGGCTATGGACTTTGATAAGACCTTAGTTCTCCTAGAGGTAAAAACTCTCGTAGTTGATCTTAATGGTTTGGTTCCTGAAGATAATTTGAGTTCTGTAAAGCTCATGAAAATGCGCAAAATGGCTGAATCTTTTTCCAATGCTAATCCACAACTTATCAACGAATCTCGGGGCTGGAGAATAGATGCATTAGCAATCTCTATAGATAATTGCCAATCTGGTGAAAAGATTCACATTAGGCATTACGAAAATTTGTAAAGCACTTTTAAAGTGCTATTCTGATCAAAGTTCTCGTGAGGGGATAATCATGTCGCATCGGACAACAGTTTGGTTCCTGGTGATTTTTGTATGTGGGGTCTTCGGAGAACTTTTCTTCGGGCGCCTCCTCACGGTTATCGTTGGAGCCATAGGAATTCCTGTGGCGATCACCTGCGCTATTCTTGACAGCCGCCCGCAATCAGGTAATCTGAGATTGTAAGACCGCTCCTTAGGAGCGGTTCTCGTTTTATAAAAGGTCCCTCCTCCATTTAATTACAGAGGACAGATAGTAAAACTACATAACAATTAAATACATTACATGTTTAACGTTAAAGATATTCTGAAGGCCGCCAAGCAGGTTGCCGAAGAAAAAGGTTTGCAGGCAGAGCAAGTCATTGAAGCGATCGAGTCCTCGCTCGCTGCCGCGTACAAACGCGAATATGGTACTCGCGGAGAAGTTGTGCGCGCGAAGATGGATTGGAAAACAGGTGAAACAAAATTCTCACGCGTGAAGACCGTAGTTGATGAGACGACGGTTCGCATGCCTACCGAAGAAGAGATCGAAGCCGAAAAAGCAGAGGCGGAAGTGAAACCGGAGGAGCGGCCGGCATTCCGTCGTGAGGAGCAGGAGGTATTGGAGGAAGGACAGCTGCCGCGCTACAACCCGGAGAAGCACATTCTTCTTTCTGAAGCGCGCGAGATAAAAAAAGACGCAGAGCTTGGTGAGGAAATTATATTCGAGCTTGAGCCCCACGAGGATTTCGGCCGCATCGCCGCGCAAATCGCGAAACAAACTGTACTCCAGAAATTGCGCGAGTCTGAACGCGATTCCATTTTGAATGAATGGCGGGGCAGAGAAGGGGAGATCGTTTCCGGCGTCGTGCAGCGTTTTGAGCGTGGACATGTGTACGTTGATTTCGGTCGCGCCGTCGGTGTGATGTTCGCGAGCGAATCAATTCCGGGAGAACGCTATCGCCAAGGCGAACGGTTGCGTTTCTATGTGCTTGCGGTTCAGGAAGATACGCGCTTGCCGGGCATCATCCTTTCACGGGCGCATCCGCGCTTTGTCGGAAAGCTTTTTGAATTGGAAGTGCCGGAGCTTTCGGATGGTACCGTCGAGATCAAGGCAATCACTCGCGAACCGGGTAGTCGTACCAAAATTGCGGTCGCTTCAAACGCCGAAGGCGTGGATCCTATTGGCGCGTGTGTCGGCCAGCGAGGAACGCGCGTGATGGCGGTGAATAACGAACTCGGTAACGAGAAAATCGATATCATCGAGTGGGCAGAGGAGCCTTCCGATTTCATTGCAAATGCATTGTCACCGGCGCGCGTGGAGCGCGTGGAAATTTTGCCGAAGCATGAGTGCCGCGTCTTTGTTCCAGAGGATCAGCTTTCTCTCGCGATCGGCCGCGGAGGCCAGAATGTGCGCATGGCCGCACAGCTCACCGGTTGGAAAATAGATATCCGTTCCGAAGCCAATCCGGAAGCAACTCAGGAAGGCGGTGTGGCGAGCGCGGCGGAAGGGGAAGGGTCTGCGGAAGAAGCAGAAGAATCCGGTACGTAATATAGAGAGAAGCCTGAGAAGATCCTCAGAACTGGAACCTCATACCAAAAATCTTAAAACATGAATTACTTAATTTTCGGATCAGTCGCGCTCGCGGTCGTGTGGAGCATCGGTATTATCGCCTGGCTTCGTAAAAAGCCGCAGGGCAATGCGGAGATGGTTGCCATCTCACGCGCGATTCAGGAAGGCTCGTCCGCGTATTTAAATCGCCAGTATCGTGCGGTCGGTATCGTGGCGTTCATTCTTTTCCTCATTATCGGTTTTACGCCGCTTGGTTGGATGACCGCGACGGGCTTTTTGGTCGGCGCGGTGGCTTCGGCACTTGCGGGCTACATTGGTATGAACGTCGCTGCTCGCGCGAACGCGCGTACGGCGGAGGCCGCGAAGCATGGTCTCGGCGCGGCACTTTCCCTGGCATTTCAGGCAGGCTCCGTGACGGGTTATCTCGTCGTGGCACTCGGACTTCTGGCGGTGGGCGGATTCTATGTGGCGACGCATAATGTTGCGGCACTCATCGGTCTTGGCTTCGGCGCCAGCTTGATTTCGGTGTTTGCCCGTTTGGGTGGCGGTATTTTTACAAAGGCAGCAGACGTCGGAACCGATTTGGTGGGCAAAGTAGAAGCAAGCATCCCCGAAGATGATCCGAGAAATCCGGGCGTGATTGCCGATAATGTCGGCGACATGGTAGGGGACTGCGCCGGCATGGCAGCGGATCTTTTTGAAACGTATGCGGTAACGCTTACTGCCGCGTTGCTCCTCGGCGTGGCGCAGGGTCTTACCGGCGCGCAGTTGGCATTCCCGTTGGTACTTGGCGCGCTTGCAATCGTTGCTTCGATCATCGGTGGACTCTTCGTGCGTCTTGGTAAGACGAAGAGTATCATGGGCGCTCTCTATAAAGGACTCATTGCTTCGCTCATTATTTCTGCAGGATTGTTCTACTGGGCTTCGACCGCGTACTTTGCGGCAAATTGGGCAGCGGTATTCGGCGCTACGCTTATTGGTCTCGTTGTAACCGGACTCATGGTGGTCGTGACTGATTACTACACCTCGAAGAAATTCCGTCCGGTCATCTCAATCGCCGAAGCTTCCCGTTCCGGTCATGGCACAAACATCATCATGGGTATTTCGGTAGGTATGGAATCCACATTCTTGCCGATCATTATTATCGCGGCGGGTATCTGGTGCGCATATGCCTTAGCAGGTGTGTACGGCATTGCAATTGCGGCGACGTCCATGCTTTCGGTTGCCGGTATCGTTGTGGCTATTGATTCCTTCGGCCCGATCACGGACAACGCCGGTGGTATCGCGGAGATGAGTCAGGCGCCGCATGAGGTGCGGGAGATCACGGATGCGCTCGATGCCGTAGGCAATACGACGAAAGCGGTTACCAAAGGCTATGCCATTGCTTCGGCGGGACTTGCCGCGGTAGTACTTTTCGCAGGCTATACTGCTGAGCTCGCGAATTTTGCGCGGACAGCCGTGTTTGAACTTTCGAATCCGGCAGTTGTCATTGGCTTGCTTCTCGGCGCGTCAGTACCGTACCTCTTTGGTTCTATCGCCATGAAAGCAGTGGGTATTGCCGCGGGGACGGTAGTTGAGGAAATTCGCCGGCAGTTTAGGGAAATCAAAGGTTTGATGGAAGGAACTGCGAAGCCGGAATACGGTAAGGCGGTAGATATCGTTACACGCGCAGCGCTCCGCCAGATGATTGTGCCTGCGCTCTTGCCGGTGGTGCTTACGATTGCGGTTGGCATGCTCTTGGGAGCTGCGGCGCTCGGCGGATTCTTGATGGGTACGATCGTTTCCGGTCTCTTCGTGGGGCTCTCGATGACCGCGGGTGGCGCGGCGTGGGATAACGCGAAGAAATATATAGAGGGCGGACACTTTGGTGGCAAAGGCTCGGATGCGCACAAAGCCGCGGTTACCGGTGACACGGTAGGTGATCCGTACAAGGATACTGCCGGTCCGGCGGTGAACCCGATGATCAAGGTAGCGAACATCGTTGCCCTGCTCTTGGTTAGGTTCTTAAGGTAAATTACCAAGCGAGCGCCACTGGCAGTCTTGCATTGAGATTGCTAATACAGTAGTATGGGGTTTGTGGACTCGTCTGCCACTACAACCTACCACCTAAAATCTCGAGTATGGATTTTCTCATTCCGACAGTTATTGAAAAATCGCAGTTTGGCGAACGGGCATACGACATCTACTCACGTCTCCTTAAAGAGCGCATCATCTTCTTGGGTGGTGAAGTAACCGACCAGTTGGCGAACAATGTGATCGCTCAGCTTCTCTTCCTCGAATACGAAGATCCTAAGAAAGAAATCCGAGTGTATTTGAATACACCCGGCGGTTCGGTGCCGGCCGGGCTCGCGATTTACGATGCCATGCAATATGTGCGTCCCAGTGTTTCCACAATCTGCGTTGGTATGGCGGCGTCGATGGGATCGGTTCTCCTCGCCGCAGGTACGAAGGGCCGCAGATTCGCTTTGCCTAACTCAACGATCATGATGCACCAGGTGATGAGTGGTATTCAGGGTCAGGCGACGGATATCGAGATCGGCGCGAAACACATTCTTCAGACCAAAGATCAGCTGAACCAGATTCTATCCAAAGCTACCGGACAACCAATCAGTAAAATCGAAAAAGATACCGACCGCGATTTCTACATGAGCGCGGAGGAAGCGATGAAGTACGGTTTGATTGACGGTGTGATGAAGAAGAACGAAGCGTCTCAGAAAAAATAATACGAAAGCAAAAGCGCCGCCGAGTCAGACCTGCCTACCGGCAGGCAGGCTCGGCGGCGCTGCTTTTCATAGTGCTTAGAACTGATGCTTCGCGAGCTCTGTTATAACCTGCATGCAGTTTGCTGCATCTACTCTCGTCCAACTTCCATCGAGCGCCCTGTCGATCAAGAGCAGAAGATGTTCCATGAGCACTTGTTCTTTGAGAGGAATTGGCTGCGTTACTTCGCGCACGCGCTTACCAAATTCCCACATGGCCGCCATCAAGGCATCCTCGGGTTTCGGTGTGAGCGGTTTTTGGAGTTCTGCCTGAATGGCGAGTTGGTGCCCGTAGTGCTCCTTTAGGAAACGGGCGCTTCCTTCAAACACCAGATCGACTTTCTCATCATACTTCCTACGCATTGCTGCCAAGCCGAGTCTGCTCAAGGCCATGGGTACTTCAAGCTTACACAGTTCCGTTGCCAGTTGCATATATCCTCCGTAACGTACTGCGCACCATACTACAATGGAACTTTGAATAAGCAAAGCGGCTCATTCCGAGGAATGAGCCGCTGAACTATATCTTGAAATCGGTCATAGGTAAGGAGGCGACATACCGGGCGCGATTTTTGTCGAGCAGTGATTGAAGCTCACGAAGAAAGGGTACTTTAGGATTCTCCTCTCCGCTCTTCTCGCTTCGTCCGAGCGCGAGGCCGACCAGAAGTCTTGCCTCGTCTTCGAGCCCGATCTTCACCCGTTCGCCATAATAGTTATGCATTTCATCGAGGACATGGCGACTGAGTTCAAGGGGGCTTGGCCAGAACCGTACACCCTCCACTGCTTTCTTAAGACAATTAGGAAAGTCCTCGGCCGAAAGCTGTCGTACTTCCGCAATCGCGGCAACGGTCATGATATGTCTCCTTTAGTGTGCTACCCAAAATTTAAGCGCGGATAGGCTGTGGATGCAAGCTTACAAAAATCAGTTTTTCTGCTAAAATCCAGGGATTATGGCAAAGGTTATTACGGACGAGAAGCATATTCGTGAAATTTTGGATCGGGGGGTAGTTACTACTATTTTGCCTTCCAAAGAAGCATTTATCGACCGTTTGAGATCGGGAAAGCCGATTCGTATCTACATTGGCGCGGATCCTACTTCTGACTCGCTGCATTTGAGCCATGCTAAAAACTACATGTTTTTGGAAGAGCTTCGCGCCCTCGGTCACGAAGTGATTGTGCTCGTCGGAGATTTCACCGCGCGCATCGGCGATCCGACGGATCGCACTTCGGCACGGAAGCAGCTTACCAAAGAAGAAGTGAAGAAGAACGTAAAAGGCTGGATCTCCCAAATCAAGACCCTCATTAATTTCCATGATTGGAGAAACCCTGCCCGTATCAAATATAACGGCGACTGGCTTTCCAAATTATCGTTCGCGGATGTCGTGGAGCTTGCGTCGAATTTCACGGTGCAACAAATGATTGAGCGTGATATGTTTCAGAAGCGTCTTAGGGAGAATGCGCCTATCCACCTCCATGAATTTTTTTATCCTTTAATGCAAGGCTATGACAGTGTTGCTATGGATGTTGATGCCGAGCTTTGCGGTACGGATCAAACGTTTAACGCGCTTGCCGGGCGGACGCTCATGAAGCGGTTGAAGGACAAGGAGAAATTTGTGGTGACCGTGAATCTTATGGAGAATCCAAAGACTGGCGAGCTTATGTCAAAGAGCCGGGGCACAGGGGTTTTCCTTTCCGCTACCACGGAAGATATGTACGGGCAGATTATGGCCCAGCCGGACGAGATGATTCGGGTGCTCTTTGTAAACTGCACCCGCATACCGCTTCAAGAGGTTGAGGAGATCATGAACGATACTCCGCGCAACGCGAAGGCACGCGCTGCTTTCGAAATTGTTAAAAAGATCCGTGGCGAGAAAGCAGCTCAGAAGGCTCAGAGAACATGGGAAGATACGTTCTCTAAAAAAGAGATTCACGCCGATGAAATTCCCACAATCAGGATTTCTGAGGCGACTTCTGTATTAGATATGGTAATGCTTGCCGGCGTAACGGAAAGCAAGAGTGAAGCCCGACGGTTGATTGCCCAGGGCGGAGTGAAGCTTAATGACGAACCGTTCGCCGACCCTTTGGCAGCGGCAGGAGCAAAAAACGGTGCGATCTTGAAGATCGGCAAACGGCACTTCTTCAAGATAGAAGTGAACTAAGCTTAGAACGACGAGAATATCTTGCGATAGAGCTCTCTTGCTGCATCACGCTTAGCCGCATCTTCGATCGTCTGAATTGCGTCGCTTAAGATATCGGGCGCATTTTCCTCGCCGCTCACCAAGAGTAATCCCTGCCGGAAGCGGCGGATTGCGGCGATTTGAAATTCGGTGAGCCTGCCGGAGTCTAGCAGAAGATCAGCAAGCTCCTCCTCTCGGTTCTCTTCTCGATTGCGTTCGGGGAAAATTTCGAAGGTGGACATACAGGTCTAGTTCGTCGTGGGTCGTTCTTATTATAGCAACTGTGGTCCTCCTTCGCTCCTTACGGAGCTCCGGCGGGGCACTAAGAAAATGTAAGCCATAAATACACGGTCAACATTTTCTAAGTGAGCGGGTAGGGGGAATCGAACCCCCGGCTTTAGCTTGGAAAGCTAAGGTATTACCACTATACGATACCCGCATTGTTAAGAACGATATTCCCGCTCACAGAGCATGGGGAAAGCCAAGGTAATACCGTTATACGATACCCGCCTTCGCTGCCTACTTCGCCGAAGTATCAGCTACGAAGGCTGAGGAAAGTTTCGGCGGGGCAAGCCCGCTCGAGCTATGAGCTACGTGGACAGATCGCTTTGCTATCGCGCCCTCTATTCTACCTTCTAAATTCTATATTCTCAATCTTTGCCTCATTGATTATTTGCTTGAAATGCCTTACAAATAAGGCTTGTCTATGACTATCCGATCCCGCCGAATCTATCTGTTTTTCGGAATCTTCACGGTTTTTGTTCTGGCATATTTCGTATTACGTATCGTCTTTACGCCGCGAGTCAATGTCCCCCAGGATTTTTATGACGCGCGCGCGAAAGGTGCAGTCATCGCGCAAAATATTGTCAATGAATCGAATGGTATCGCTGATACGGTGAACACCATGAGCGCTCTTGAGAAACAGGGCAAGATAAGCGAGGCGCTCACGAATATACAGACGGTAAAAGATCAGGCGAAAGACATTAAGGCGCTTGCTGTCGATCTTTCGAAAGAGCTGGATCGTATGAACGCGGACCTCCCCGATATTAATTCAGAGGAAGCTCGACAAGCAGCGGTGGAATCGATTGCGGACCGCCTCGCGCTTATCAGCCGTCTTATCACGTACACCGATGAGGTGAATCATTTAGCGGGAATGCTTGAACTGCATTTCACGAAGAATGTTGGGCGTGCCGCTGATATTCAAAAGTTATTGAATGATATTAACGGTGATGTACGCGCGGTAAATACCTTCAACAGTCAGGCCGGACAAGCAATGGATAGATTTGATAAAATAGTGCGGTAGTGATATGCGCGTGTAGCTCAATGGTTAGAGCACCAAGCTTATACCTTGGCGGTTCCTGGTTCGAGTCCAGGCACGCGCACAATTCGTTTGCCTGGACTCGAATGGGAAAGGGGTCGGGGAAACGGGAGTTTTCCCGTGTAGGAAAATACTAAAAACCGAGAGGTTGTTAGAGAGCGAGTTGCTGTATAGCGACGAGCGATGTTCGATAGGAGCGAAGCGACGGTCCGGCACGCGCACCACGTGAGCGTTAGTTGACAGAAAAAGGCAAAGTGCTAGTATCTTCCTTAGTACATCTTCCGCTTCTCTCTTTGAGGGTGGATGGGAAATTCGATTGGAGGTGGTTCTAGCGGGTACAGATACGGCGTGAAAAGAACACCGTCCTTTCAAGCTTTGGTTTGAAGGAGCACTAATGAAAAGACTCTTGATCTGGGCCATGGTAATAGCACTTCTCATTGCGGGAAGCGCTTACGCCAACTTGCGAGCAAGTCCTCAGCTTCCTTCTCCGGGAACTCTTCCCGGATTTGTGCTTCCGACTGGAAGCATCTTCGAACAAAGCCAGCACATTGCGCTCGTGCCGCACATGGGCCTTTGGGCATCCTGGGCAGTAGAACCCATTCATCGGAATCAAGGAGAGTTTCCGGCTGATATCGCTCTTGCGATCCTAACCGATCAGAGTGCGATTACGGCCGGTATGAGTAGCAGCTGGTCTTCGCCGAACTTCGCTTCGCCATTAGACTTCCGCTGACTACGCTCCATCGCGGCCGTGAAGCCGCTTCGACGTCTGTCTCCGAGTTCCGTTTAAGGACTGCAGGCGACCGACTGACTCAACCACTAGAAAAGAAAGACTCCTCATTCGAGGAGTCTTATCTTTTTATCTAGATTGCAATCGGTTTTATCTTGAACGGCGCGAGTAATGCATCAAATTCTTCTTGCTCCAGTGTTTCCTTTTCCATCAATGTTTTCGCAATTGCTTGGAGTGCTTTCTTGTTGGTAGTGAGAACCTTGAGTGCGGCTTTGTAAGCCGAATCAATGAGCTCGCGGACCTGGGTGTCGATTTTTTTAGCGGTATCTTCGGAATAGTCTTTCTCCGCGCCCATTTCCCGGCCGAGAAACACGGCTTGGTTCGGATTGCCGAAGGTCATCGGTCCCAAATCGCTCATACCGTAGCGGGTAACGATTTTGCGCGCCATTTCGGAAGCTTTCTGAAGATCGTCAGAGGGGCCAGTGGATACTTCACCATACATCATATTTTCGGAAGCAAAGCCACCCATCGCCACTGCGATATCCGCTAGTAGTTCGGATTTCGTGGGCAGGTGTTTTTCTTCGAGTGGGAGTTTCATAGTGTAGCCGCCGGCCATGCCACGGGAAACGATGGACACCTTGTGTACCGGGTCCGCCCCCGCGATGCCTGCAGCGACCAGTGCATGACCGCCTTCGTGGTAGGCAGTGCGCTCTTTTTCTTTTTGCGAGATTGCCCGGCTGCGACGTTCCGGGCCGAGCAGCACCTTTTCAATAGATTCGAAAAGCTCCCGCTGTTCGATCGTGGATCGATTTTTGCGGGCGGTAAGAATCGCCGCTTCGTTAATGAGGTTCGCGAGATCAGCGCCGGAGAATCCCGGAGTGCGGACCGCGATGCGGCGAAGATCAACGCCTTGCGCGAGCGGTTTGCCGCGGGCGTGGATTTTAAGAATTTCTTCGCGGTCATTGATATCCGGCAAATCTAACACGACGTGACGATCGAAGCGTCCCGGACGCAGGAGTGCCGGGTCGAGGATGTCCGGACGATTGGTGGCGGCGAGGACAATGAGCTGGGTGTCCCGCTCAAAACCGTCGAGTTCTACGAGGATTTGATTCAAAGTCTGCTCACGTTCATCGTTGCCGCCACCCATGCCGGTGCCGCGCTGGCGGCCAACCGCGTCGATTTCATCTATAAAAAGGATGGCTGGTGCGGCTTTCTTGGCGGTTTGGAATGCGTCGCGGGTGCGGGAGGCGCCGACGCCCACGAACATCTCCACAAACTCAGATGCAGAAATATGAAAGAATGGCACCCCGGCTTCACCGGCAACGCTTCGAGCTAAAAGGGTTTTGCCGGTGCCAGGCTGACCGATGAGAAGTACACCGCGCGGAATCTTCGCGCCGAGATCAAGATACTTTTGCGGGTTTTTCAAGAAGTCTACGATTTCTACAAGCTCGGCTTTTGCCTCTTTAAGACCCGCGACATCGCTGAAGGTATATTTCTCTTTGCCGATACCGCCGAGTTTGATGCCGGAGCGTCCGAAATTAAATGCTGCATTCGCACCGGTGCGTGCTTGCCGGAACATAATCCAGAAGAGGAACCCGATGAGGAGGATCGGCAGCAGCGTGGGGATGAGTACGCTCGCCCAATAGGATGTACCGGACTGACCGGTGACGTCGAGGTTTACTTTTTGAAGCGCAACAGGATCAACACCCAAGTTTTTGAACGTGTCGGTGACTGAAGTGTTCTCCTCTTTTTTCGTAGTTAGCGTATCACCGTTTTGCAGAGTGACGTTCAGATCTTCACCGGCTACTTTAATATCTTTTACTTCACCTGCGGAAACTTTGGCGGCGAGATCGTTCAAACTGATTTTCTGCGGCGGGTTCGAGACCGAATTTACGAATGAAAATACCACTGCAACAACCACCAGCGTAACGACCGCCCAAATGAAATTCTTTGTGAAATTGCGCATGAGATTGATTATAAAATGAATGCCTGAATGGAGCTAGATTATATCAGTTTTTAAAAGTATATGTGAAGGCGCTCGGTGTGCGGGTTTAGAGGCATGGGAGCTCTTTAATGCCTCTAAACCCGCACACCTTCGCTCATGTACTATCCGTACAACATGCGCCTTCGCTTGGATGAAAGCCTGATCAGGATTGAAGGGAGTGATAATTTACGGTAGGATTACGGGCGTTATGATGGTGCCTGTAGCTCAATGGTAGAGCACCGCTCTGTGGCAGCGGCTACGTGGGTCCGATTCCCATCAGGCACCCCAGCTAAGCTGGGGTTAGGCTCGCTTAGCGAGCCATCCCAAGTTGTCTTTTTCTTTATTTTTCTTTTATCTCCCCATGTCAAAATCGTGGGATGTATTTTGTTTACATTCTTTTCAGTGAGAAAGATGCTGAATTGTACACGGGCTATACGCCAGACTTGAAGGCAAGGATAGAAAAACATAAGAATGGATATGTGCTTGCAACTAAGAACCGGCTTCCATTGAAGTTGATTTACTATGAGTCTTACTTGTGCGAGATTGACGCTAAGCGTCGGGAAAAGTTCCTGAAGGGTGGCAAAGGGAAAGCTGAATTGAAAATTCAGCTAAGGGATTGCTTTAATAGAATAAGATACAAGTACAGATGATTGTTCAGTCATTCTTTCTCTTGCGCTATAGGAATGGTAGGCAGCCTATTGACATATCCTATCGGCTATGTTAATCTTAACTTGGACATTTTGACAACTAGCGAGAGTTCGCTGCAGCCCAGAGAGGCCTAAGAAGGCCTTTGCGGGCTGTGGCGAAACCGAATACGTGGTTAGCCAACGCAGCGCAATCTCCAACCCATCTGTAAACACGTTCAAAGAGACAGGAGAAAAAGTCATGAACGCAAAACAGACCAGCACCTTCGTTGGCCGCCTCGTCGAACACCAGGACTTCTTTCGTCCCCTCCCAACCGCGGATGCGCAGTGGGGGATCAAAAACCCCAAGGACGCCGCGACCCTCATGATCGCCGCCCTTCGCAACCGCCCGAAGCCTGAAGGCGAGGCGAACGGCAACGGCCGCGCCATGAGCGTGCTCCGTCCCGTTGTCGCCAAACAGAAGCCCGCCGAGCCCGCCCCCTTCAAAGCCGACGACACCTTCTTCAACAAGAAGAACAAGTCGGGCGTGAAGCTGGTTGAACCTGGCGTGAACTTCACCGCATGGTTTAGCGGTAAGGCGCAAGAAGACGGCACGCCGAACGCGCTCACGCCGTACACGCTCACAAAGCGCGCGTACGACAACGAGATCATTACCGACCTCAGTGGTGAAGAAGCGGCGGAAAGTTCTCTCGCCGACATCTGGGCGCTCATGGAAGCCCAGCCGACCGGCAAGGAAGGCCAGCTCCTCACGAACGGCTGGGCCAACATCTTCTATGTCCGCGACAAGGACAACGTGCTCCGTGCGGTGCGCGTCTACTGGTACGGCGACGGCTGGGGCGTGAGCGCCTATGCTCTGGACGACGGCTGCTGGAACGACGGCGGTCAGGCTTTTTCTCGCAATTCCTGAAAACTGGGAACCTTGGGAACTTCGTGACCCCTTGGAACCTTGATCCCTTGACCCCTTTGCAAAACATCGCAAAGGGGTCAAAAACTTTTTATACTATATTCGAGTTCGTGCGATACGGGACGGCTACGCCTGCCTGCCGGTAGGCAGGGCTTTCTCGTCATGAATTTGGGATTGTTCTTTGCGAGAGCTGCGCCGGGCACGCCTTGCGCAGGAGTGCGGGAATATATCTTTTAAAAACAACAGGAATTGGTGCGTGCATTTAGGGGACTTCGAGGTTCCGAATACGATACAACTTCGAGTAGTCAGCTTCGGTTTTTCCGCCTGGCTTCAAGAGGTGGTGGCGCGGATGGATATACGCACAAGAGAGGTCGGTGCTCCGTGCGGTGAACGTCAACTGGAACAGCGACGGCTGGAACGTGAACGCCAATGCTCTGGACGACAACTACTGGAACGACGGCAATCAGGCTTTTTCTCGCTACTCCTAGCGTTCTCCCGCCACACGTGCGGGAGTTTTATTTTCTATGCCTTTTTTCCAGCCGTAGAGCATCCGCCCTATTTCTTCCGTATTCTCGATGAGACTGGAATATTGTTCTGTTGTTAGTAACTTGTTTTCCCAAGCAAGCTGAAGAAAGAACTTCAGAGTATCAAGGCGTAATGTTGCTTTGGTGAGAAGAGGCAATTTCTGATCCACCGCAGTGAACCCAGAAAGAAAGAGCAGCTCTAAGATATCCAGAAAACAGCGTTCAATTTTCTGTCCTATGCCGAAACGCTCTACTTTGGGAAAATTCCTATAAAGCGTGAGCCAGCTTCTATAGACATCTTTAAGCTTTATCAGTGTGGTAGGTTGTCTCTCTCTCTCTCTCTCTCTCTCTCTTGAGGATTGGTAAAATTAGCGGTATTCATGTTCGAGCAAATTATATCATTGGAGAATCTTTGCGTAGCATGGCAGGAATTTATTCCCGGCAAGAAGCGCAAGCAAGATGTCGCGGATTTTGCATCGCGTCTTTCAGCTAATTTGTACAATCTCCATGAAGAACTTGCCTCTAAGCTTTATAAGCATGGTGACTATGTGGCTTTCGGCATCAGTGATCCTAAGCCACGTATGATCCATAAGGCCAGCGTACGCGACAGAGTGCTGCACCACGCGATTTATAGGGTGCTTTATTCCTATTTCGATAGAAGGTTTATAGCAGACGCCTTTTCTTCAAGAGATAGGAAAGGCACGCATCGGGGCATTCTGCGATTTGAAGGTATGGCTAGAAAAGTATCAAAGAACAACACCAGGACTTGCTGGGTGCTGAAATGTGATATCCGAAAGTTCTTTGCCACCATTGATCACGAAATTCTTTTTCGCATTCTCGAAAGGCAGCTTCCTGATGGGGATACATTCTGGCTTTTGCGAAGAGTTATTGACAGTTTTGAGGCTGCACCAGGGAAAGGATTGCCGCTCGGAAACCTAACCTCGCAACTTCTGGTAAATGTTTATATGAACGTGTTTGACCAATATGCAAAACACGAACTGCGAAAGAAATTCTACGTTCGTTATGCTGACGATTTTGTATTCCTGTCTGCGGAAAGAAGTGAGCTAGAGAGTGCTATTCAGAAAATAGAGGATTTTTTGCAGAAGAATCTCAAACTCGCATTACATCCGGATAAGGTATATATCAAAACATGGGCATCAGGTGTAGACTTCCTGGGATGGGTCAGTTTCCCGGATCATAGAGTTCTGCGGACCACGACCAAACGGCGGATGTTAAAGCGGATCGCTACAAATCCGAGTGAGCCTACCATGAATTCGTACTTCGGCATGCTCCAGCATGGAAATGCTAAAAAGCTCACGCGGAGCGTGCAGCAAGGCTTAATCCTGGATTAGATTATGATTACAGGGGTAGGGTAGAATCTCTGAGCGTAAGGCACCCCAGAGCACCGATAAACAAAACTCCCCCGCTTCGCGGGGGAGTTTTGAGATTCCTCGACAAGCTCGGAATGACAGGGCTTGCGGGAGTTTTGTTGAAGAACTTTAGTCCTTCTTTTCGGCGTTTACGTTCAGGTTCACTTTCGCGCCAGCGAGGCTATTGTCGCTACCGTTCAAGAGGCCCGAGACGTTTATCGTGATTCCGTTCGAAAGACCGGAAAGGGTGCTCGTCGAGGTCGAAGTCGCGCGAACGGTTGCATCAGAATTGAGCTTTACGTTCACTGACTTGCCGTTTTTGAGCATCAGCGTGAAGGAGCGAAGATCTGCTGAGAGGTTCGAGATAACGCCATGCAGCGTTACTTTTTTCTCGTTCAGCGATAGATCCTGGAGGAGCTTGGCGCTTACTGTAGTTGAGGAAGCGCTATCTACCTTACCCTGTACCATCACTTTGTCGCCAACTTTGATGTTCGCAACACTTACCCGATGCATATGGCGGGCGAGTACCTTGGCCCTATCAAGCAAGTTCACGATCCAGGTCTTACCGCCGGAGAGGATGGTAACGGAATTTGAAGAAGTTGCCGTTACGGTGCCTCGGAGCGTAATGTGACCCGAGCGATTCAGATGAAACGCGCTCCAGATTGAGCTCGAGGCGTGAGTGTTCGTGCTCGTGGTCATTTCCGCTCCTGCTGGGGCCGCAATCATAAGGCTTAAGACTGCCGCGCTTGCCGCAATTACCGCAAATTTTTTCGACATAAGGTTTTGTATATAGGTTTTATGCCGACCTTTACGGTATGAGACGAACCAAAGGATGTCTAGCTTACAGATAGGCATTATGTTCTTATCAATTCGTACATTCGTTACAACTTCTTTTTGAGAAGCCTGCCAATTACTTCCGCAAGGATAAGGTAGAGCGCGAGACCGAAAAGCAGAATGATTTCTGCCACGTGTACCCGTCTGCGTGCTAGGTCGAATGAGGCGCTTGCGAGATAGCCGATGCTCCCGACGATGCCGATCCAGAGCACTGAAGCGGGGATATCGCTGCGGAGGATTTTCCTAAAAAGCACATCGCGGCGGCCGGCGCGAACCAGGGTGAAATGGTGAACGCCATAGATGAACTTTGAGATGAAGAGAGTCCGGAAGGTGCGATCGATAATGTGGGTATCGATCCGGTTGCCGACTTTATCAGCAGCGCTTCCGAGCCAGGCGAGGAAGCGATTGTTTTCGGTATTCACTCGGCCCAGGGCATACCATAAGGCGTCGCCAAGAAGAGAGCCCGCAAGTGCGACAAGAAATGAGCTCATGAGATCGAGCTCGCCGCGATGGATCAAGAAGCCCGCGGTGAAAACGAGGAGATCGCCTTCAATCATCATCCCGAAAAAGAGAAAACTATAGGCGATGAGCGGCGAGGCGCCGAGCGCGGTCAGAATGAAGTGGCGCTTTTGCATACCCTGCATTATACGCCCTTCAGTTCGCGCCTATCTAGTTCTAGTTTGTGGCGAGGATAGTGCTTTGCCCTGTATCAGCGAGCATTGCCTGAATGGCGGACATCGCCATGTTGAATGATTCCTGATTCGAAGTGGAGCCGTAGAGTTTTTTAAAAATGGAGTTCCGGTTAAACTCCCCTAAGGTTACCCGATTACGGACGGGATGGAAGAAAACTTCTTACAATCTTCATGAAGATATAAACAGGCTCTGGGTTGCGGCTGGGAGCTTTGAAGGATTACACTTCGAGCAATGTACGATTATTTAGCCGCGCACGATCCGGAACTCTACGGCTGGATCGAGAAAGAAGCGCTTCGCCAAAAGGAAGGATTGGAGATGATTCCTTCCGAAAACTACACCTCACCGGCAGTCTTGGAGGCGATGGGCTCGATCCTCACGAACAAATACGCTGAAGGCTATCCGGGCAAACGCTATTACGGCGGTTGTGTCAATGTAGATGAGGTAGAACGACTTACACAGAAACGGGCACTCGCGCTTTTCGGAGCGGAAGGCTACCACGTGAATGTGCAGCCGTACTCAGGTTCGCCTGCGAACAGTGAAGTCTATTTCGCCCTTCTCGAATTTGGCGATACGGTGATGTCTTTGAGTCTTAACCACGGCGGGCATATCACCCATGGTTTGCCGCTCAGTTTTTCCGGTAAGGCGTACCACTTCGTTCACTACGAGCTTGATCCCAAGACCGAAGCATTAGACTACGACGCGATCCGACAGATGGCGCTCGCGCATAAACCCAAGATTCTTCTTTCGGGATTTACCGCGTATTCCAAGATCATTGATTTTAGAAAGATGCATGAGATTGCCACAGAAGTGGGAGCAATCTCCATGGTAGATATGTCGCATATTTCAGGACTCATCGCCGGTGGTACGCACCCAACACCTTTTCCGTTTACAGATATTGTAACGACGACCACTCACAAAACCTTGCGTGGTCCGCGGGCGGCGATGATCTTTTGCAAGGAACAGTACAAAGAAGCGATTGATAAAGCGGTTTTTCCCGGCATGCAGGGCGGTCCGCACGAGCATGTGATTGCGGGAATCGCTACGGCCCTCAAAGAAGCATCCACTCCGGAGTTTCGGGATTACGCAGCTCAGATTGTTTTGAACGCAAAGGCATTGAGTGGAAGCCTCGCCGGGGAGGGGATTCGTCTGGTTGCCGGTGGCAGTGAGAATCATCTTCTGCTCATTGATCTTACTGCGTTCGGCGCCGGGCGCGGTGTTTTTGTCGAGAAAGCGCTTGATGCCGCTCATATCACCGTAAACAAAAATACTATCCCGAACGATCCCTCGACTCCGTTTTACCCATCGGGTATCCGCTTAGGTACGCCGGCCTTAACAACGCGCGGCATGAAGGAAACTGAAATGCTCGAGATTGGGACCTACATCGCGCGGATTATAAAAGAGTTTGCTCCAACGGATCTTCCTTCCGACAAAGATGCGCGCCTTGCTGGGCTCAAAGATTTCAGTGCTGCTCTTCCCACTCATCCACTCATCAAAGAAATAAGCAGCGCCGTGAAGGCTCTTACAGCTAAGTTCCCCGTGCCGGGAATCAACGCACTATGAAGAAGATTATAGTCTTATGCCTTGTTTTTGGTGTGGGTGTTCTAGGTGGCTATTTTTGGGGCGCGAGAAGTGTTTTGAGCTCTGGACCAGTGCGACAAGGCGGTTATGAGTTCACGGATCCTTTATTGGTCTGTTCCGTTGATACTAAGACGACTGAAGATACTAAGCTCGAGAAGACGCTTGCAGTCCAGATTCAAAAGGAAATAGGCGCAGGGGATATAACCGCAGCTTCCATCTATTATCGTAATTTTCAGAAAGGAAATTGGGGGACGGTGAATTCAGGTGAAACCTTTTTCCCGGCGAGTTTAGGCAAGGTGCCGCTTATGATGGCTTATTACAGCGCCGCCGAAACTAAAGGCGAGGCAGTCCTCAATCAAAAAGTTTTCTATACTGGCGCTCGAGAAGCGAATGCCCAACAGGAAATTTCTCCTAAAAATCCGATTGTTGCCGGGCATAGTTATAGTGTGGGCGACTTGATTGGCGCGATGATTACGGATTCAGACAATAATGCCACCGAATTGCTTTTTGGAAATATTGATCAGAATTTTCTTCTGGATGCTTTCAGCGATCTCCACGTTCCTTACCTTGCTCCGAATCAATCACCCCGTGATTTTATGAAAGTGCAAGATTACGCGTTTTTCTTCCGTGTGCTTTATAACGGCACATATCTCTCGCACCCGGATTCCGAAAAAGCGTTGAAGCTTCTTTCGGGGACTTCGTTTAACGGCGGCTTGGTAGCGGGTGTGCCTGCGGGCACACCCGTA